>Ga0154020_10011226_pt1 | contig 10211 bp, 18 predicted proteins | sample Klosneuvirus_201_FD_109709 | JGI IMG/M metagenome (GOLD analysis project Ga0154020, IMG submission 109709) | Active sludge microbial communities from wastewater, Klosterneuburg, Austria - Klosneuvirus_20160825_MG | ecosystem: Engineered > WWTP > Aerobic digester > Activated sludge | place... | reverse complement strand
TGAGCTTCTCCTGCTCCTCGTCCCGCATCGGCTCGGTCGGCTCGGCCATCTCCTCGAAGTTGATGAACAGGTTGAGCTGCTCCTTGAGGATCTTGGCGGCGAAGGCCACCGCGTCGTCCGGGCGGACGGCGCCGTTGGTCCACACCTCGAGCGTCAGCTTGTCGTAGTCGGTCTGCTGACCGACGCGGGCGTTGGTGACGATGAAGTTGACCTTCTTGATCGGCGAGTACAGCGCGTCGATCGCGATGGTGCCCACCGCGAGGCCGGCGGAGTGGCGCTCGGCCGGCGCGTAGCCGCGGCCGGTGGTGACCGTCAGCTCACACGCGATCTTGCCGTCCTTCGACAGCGTGCAGATGCGGTGGTTGGGGTTGAGCACCGTGACGCCGTCGGGCAGCGTCAGGTCCTTGGCCAGCACCGCGCCCTCGCCGTGCTTGTCCAGGCGCAGGGTGTAGGTCTTGTCGGCCTCGACCTTGAGGAGGGTCTCCTTCAGGTTGAGGATGATGTCGGTGACGTCCTCGACGACGCCCGGCAGCGACGAGAACTCGTGCAGCGCGCCCTCGATCGCGATCTGGCTGATCGCGGCGCCCTGCAGCGACGACAGCAGCACCCGGCGCAGGCCGGTGCCGAGCGTCGTGCCGAACCCGCGCTCGAGCGGCTCGCAGGAGAACTTGCCGTAGGTCTCGGACCGCTCCTCGATCTCGAGCATCCGCGGACGGATGAGATCGCGCCAGTTCTTGGCCATGAAGGCGGTCTGCTCGGGGGTCGGCTCCATCGTCACTCCTTGTTCGAGACGGCGGCGTCTCGTCAGTGCTCAGCGTTGCAGTCGGTCGACAGCGTCGTCGGCGGTCACGTCGGGGCGGTCTCGCGAGGAGACCGACCGCTCACTTCGAGTACAGCTCGACGATCAGCTGCTCGCGGATCGGCAGCGTCACGTCCTCGCGGGCCGGCAGCTGCTTGATGCCGCCGCGGAAGCCGTCCTTGTCGAGCTCGATCCACTGCGGCACGCCGCGGCGATCGACCGCGGCCAGCGCCTCGGAGATGCGGGTGATGGTGCGCGAGGACTCGCGGACCAGCACCACGTCCCGGGGGCGGACCAGGTACGACGGGATGTTGACCTTCTTGCCGTTGATCGTGAAGTGGCCGTGGCGGACCAGCTGGCGCGCCTCGGCGTGGTCCGACGCGAAGCCCATCCGGTAGACGACGTTGTCGAGGCGGCGCTCGAGCAGCTGGATCAGGTTCTCGCCGGCGATGCCCTTCATGCGGGCCGCCTTGAAGAAGTAGCCGCGGAACTGGCGCTCGGCGATGCCGTAGATGCGCTTCACCTTCTGCTTCTCGCGCAGCTGCTCACCGTAGTCCGAGCGCTTCTTGCGCCGGGCCTGGCCGTGCTGACCCGGCGGATAGCTCCGGCGCTCGTAGCCGCACTTGTCGGTGTAGCAGCGCTCTCCCTTGAGGAAGAGCTTCATGTCTTCGCGCCGGCAGAGCCGGCACACGGGGCCAATGTAACGAGCCATCGTTGGTTCCTGGAGAGGCGGAGCGAGAGGTGATCCCGGTCTGAGACCGGCGACGGAGAAGACGCGGATGCGGCGGACCTGGCGGCCCGCCGCGGGTCACACCCGGCGACGCTTGCGCGGCCGGCAGCCGTTGTGCGGCACCGGGGTCACGTCGCGGATGAGGTTGATCTTGAACCCGGCCGAGTTCAGCGCGCGGAGCGCCGACTCGCGGCCGGCGCCCGGGCCCTTGACGTACACGGTCACGTTGCGCACGCCGTGCTCCATCGCCTTCTTGGCGGCGTCCTCGGCAGCGAGCTGCGCGGCGAACGGGGTCGACTTGCGCGAACCCTTGAAGCCACACGTGCCCGACGACGACCAGGCGACGACGTTGCCCGAGACGTCCGTGATCGAGACGATGGTGTTGTTGAACGTCGCGGCGATGTGCGCGACGCCGGTCTGGATGTTCTTCCGGACCTTCTTCTTCTGCTTACCCTTGGTGGTCGACATGTCGATTCCTCGTTTGGTCCGGACTACTTCTTGGTCGCGCCGCCCTGCTTCTTCACAGCCATGCGCCGCGGGCCCTTGCGGGTGCGGGCGTTGGTGTGGGTGCGCTGTCCGCGCGCCGGCAGGTTCCGCTTGTGGCGCGAGCCCCGGTAGCAACCGAGATCGACCAAGCGCTTGATCGAGAGCTGGACGTCGCGGCGCAGATCGCCCTCGACGCGGAAGTTGGCGTCGATCGCGTCACGCAGCTTGCGCACGTCGTTCTCGTCGAGATCGTCGGTGCGCTTGTCAGGCGAGATGTTGGCGTGCTTGAGCACGACCGTGGCCGCGTGGCGGCCGAGTCCGTAGATGTACGTGAGTGCGATCTCGATCCGCTTGTTGCGGGGGAGGTCGACGCCAGCGATGCGTGCCATGGACGATAGCTCCTGAAGGTGATCTCGGTCAGCGACTCTGCGACGAGGCTCGTGCCGCTACTCGCGAGGAGTAGCGACGACGATCATCCCTGGCGCTGCTTGTGGCGGGTGTTGGTGCAGATGACCCGCACGACGCCCTTGCGCTTGATGACCTTGCACTTGGGGCAGATGGGCTTGACCGACGCTCGAACTTTCATGACGGTTCCAAGGGTGGCGAGTGGAGTGAGAACGAATCGTGTCCGGGGTTGCCAGGCGTCGACGCGGGACGGGTCAGGACCCAGGGGCCCTCGTCGAGGATGGCGATCGTGTGCTCGAAGTGCGCCGAGAGTTTTCGGTCCTTGGTGACCGCAGTCCAGCGGTCGTCGAGGACCTCGACGTCAGGGAGGCCGGCGTTTACCATAGGTTCTACGGCGATGACAAGGCCGGCTTTGATGCCTTTTCCCGTCCCTGGTTCTCCGTAGTTATGGACCTGGGGATCTTCATGCATGCGCCGGCCGATGCCGTGCCCGACAAAGACTGTAACCACTGAGAATCCCTGCCCTTCGGCGTGGCGCTGTACCGCGGCCCCGATGTCGCCCAGCCGGTTGCCGACCCGGCACTGGTCGATCGCCAGGTCCAGGGCCCGCTGCGTCGCGGTCACCAGCTTGACCGCCTCGGGGCTGCCCCGACCGACGATCACCGTCCTCGCCGAGTCGCCGCACAGGTCCGCCTTGAACACGCCGAAGTCGATCCCGACGACGTCCCCCTCGCGGAGGATCTTGGTCTTGCGCGGGATGCCGTGGACGATCTCCTCGTTCACGGAGATGCACGTGACGGCGGGGTACGGCGGCGACGCGTAGCCGAGGAAGGCGCTGACCACGCCCTCGCGCTTGATCGCGGCGCGGGCCAGGCGGTCGAGCTCCCAGGTCGAGACGCCAGGCGCGACGGCCGCGCACAACTCGTCGAGGATGCGCGCGACCACCAGGGCGGTCTCGCGCATCCGGAAGATCTCGTCCCGGCTCTTGTAGACGATGCGCACGCGGGCGACCGAGGCGAGACCGTGGACCGCGGCGCCTAGCGCGCCGGGCGCGCGGCGGTGCGGCCGCGGATGCGCGGACCCTTGGGCCCGGTGAAGCCCTCGTAGTTCCGCGTGATGAGGTACGACTCGATCTGCTGCACGGTGTCGAGGGCGACGCCGACCACGATGAGCAGGCCGGTGCCGCCGAACTGGAACGGCACGGACATGTACTTCTGGAGCAGCGCCGGGATCATGCAGACGACCGACAGGTACATCGCGCCGGCGAACGTGATCCGGGTCAGCACCCGCTCGATGTACTCGGCGGTGTTCTTGCCGGGGCGGATGCCCGGGATGAAGCCGCCACCCTTCTTCAGGTTGTCCGCGACCTCGACCGGGTTGAACTGCACCGCGGTATAGAAGTACGCAAAGAAGACGACCAGGACCGTATAGATCACGTTGTAGCGCCAGTCGGCCGGGTGCAGCACCGACGCCACGTCCTGCAGGAACAGCGATCCCGACATCGAGGCGATCTGGGTCGGGAACATCAAGATCGACGAGGCGAAGATGGGCGGGATGACGCCCGAGACGTTGATCTTCAGGGGCAAGAAGGACTGGGCTCCCTGGTAGAGCTTCCGTCCCACCTGCCGCTTGGCGTACTGCACCGGGATGCGCCGGTGCGCTCGCTCGAAGAAGCAGATCGCCGCGACGGTACCGACCACCAGCAACAGCAGCATGATGCTGCTGAGGCTGGGACCGCCGCCGGAGCGCGCGAGATACTGTGTGAGGGCGTCGGGCAGCGCCGCGACGATGCCGGCGAAGATGATCATCGAGCTGCCGTTGCCGATGCCGCGCTCGGTGATCTGCTCACCGAGCCACATGATGAACGCGGTGCCCGTGGTGAGCGACAGCACGGTCATGACCCGGAAGCCCCAGCCCGGATCGACCACGACCTCGGAGCCGCGGGTCGACAGGCCCTCGAGGAACTGGGCGATGAAGTAGCCCTGGACCGCGGCGAGGAGGATGGTGCCGTAGCGGGTGAGCTGGTTGATCTTGCGACGCCCCTGCTCGCCTTCCTTGTTGAGCTGGTCGAGCTTGGGGATGACGACGGTCAACAGCTGGATGACGATCGACGCCGAGACGTAGGGCATGATGCCCAGGGCGAAGATCGACAGCTGCTGCAGCGCGCCGCCCGAGAACATGTTGAACATGCCCAGGAGCGACCCCGACCCGCCCTTGGTGATGACGTTGGCCATCTCGACCCGGTTCACACCGGGCACCGTGATGAACACGCCGATCCGGTAGACCGCGAGCATCGCAAGCGTGAACAGGATCCGCTTGCGGAGCTCGGGAATCTTGCCGAGGTTGGAGAAGCTGTTGGCCACAGGTACCTGCCGAGAAGGGAAGACCGGCCAAGGGCCGGTCTGGGCTTACTACTCTGCCGCCGCCGCGGTGTCCAGCGACAGCGCCTGGCCGCCGGCCTTGGCGATCTTGTCCTTGGCCATCTCCGAGAAGCGGTGCGCCTTGACGGTCAGCTTCTTGGTGAGGTCACCCTCGCCGAGGATCTTGACGCACGCGACCCGCTTGGGGACGAGGCTCTTGGCCTTGAGCGCGTCGAGGTCGACGACCGCGCCGCTGTCGAAGGCCTTCTCCAGCGTCGAGACGTTGATCGGGAACGCCTCGACGCGGAACGGGTTCTTGAAGCCGCGCTTGGGGATGCGCATCTTGAGCGGCATCTGACCGCCCTCGAAGCCGATGCGCGCGCCGTGGTGGCCCGGGCGGGCCTTCTGGCCCTTGACGCCCTTGCCGGAGGTCTTGCCGGTGCCCGAGCCGCGGCCGCGGCCGAGGCGCTTCTTGGTCTTGGTGGCGCCGGGGTTCGGCGAGAGCGTGTGGAGAGTGGTGCCCATGGGAGCGTCTGCCTTGCGACCCGTTGGTCGCCTGCGAAAACTAGGTGATCGTGACGTCGCGCGCCACTAGCCGAGCGGTCAGGGCCGGACGCCCTGCCCGGCTCACTCGGCGGCTTCGATCGTGACCAGGTGGCTGACCTTGCGGATCATGCCGCGGATCGCGAGCGTGTCCTCGCGGACGACCGTCTTGTGCGGGCCGTTCAGGCCGAGGCCCTTGAGGGTCCGGCGCTGGGTGTCCGGGCAGCCGATGCCGCTCTTGGTCTGGGTGATCTTGATCTTGAGAGCCATGACGATCAGTCCTTCAGCGAGCCGCGGGGGGGACCGCGGGGGTGCCGCGCATCTCGGCGAGGGTGCGACCACGCACGCGGGCGACGTGCTCGGCCGAGCGCAGCGCCTTGAGCGCCATCACGACCGCGTGGATCACGTTGTGCGGGTTGGAGGTCCCGAACGACTTGGTCAGGATGTCGGTGACACCCGCGACCTCGAGCACCGGGCGGACGCCGCCGCCGGCGATGACGCCGGTACCGGGGGCGGCCGGGCGCATCAGCACCGAGGCGGCGCCGAACTCGCCCATGATCTCGTGGGGGATCGTGCCCTTGATCAGCGGGATGCGGAACAGGTTGCGCTTGGCGCGGTCGGTGCCCTTGCGGATCGCCTCCGGCACCTCGTTCGCCTTGCCCAGGCCGGCGCCGACGTGGCCGTTCTGGTCGCCGACGACGATGAGCGCCGAGAACGAGAACCGCCGGCCGCCCTTCACGACCTTCGCGACGCGGTTGATGAACACGACCTTGTCGACGAGCTCGCCAACTTCTTCGGGATTGATGGACATGTGTTTCTTCCTGCTCGTCGGGTCTAGAAGGCGAGACCGGCTTCGCGGGCGCCGTCGGCGACCTGGGCGACGCGGCCGTGGTAGAGGTAGCCGTTGCGGTCGAAGACGACGGACGAGACCTGCTTGGCGAGCAGCTTGGCGCCGATCGCCTTGCCGACCTCGCGGGCCTTGGCCTTCTTGTCCTTGCCCTCGCCGGCGGCCTTGACCGCGGCCTCGAGGTCGGACGCCGCGGCCAGGACGGCACCGGTGGTGTCGTCGATGGCCTGCACGTAGATGTGCTTGGCCGAGCGGAACACCGACAGGCGCGGACGCTCGGCGGTGCCGGTGATGTACTTGCGGATCGCGACCTTGCGGCGGAGCCGCTTGCGGACGCGTTCGTCGGGGTGCTTGACGTGACCAGCCATGACAGTTCTCCGAGTGTCGGTGCTGCCGGACGGAGGCGCGGGGGGACCGCCCTACCCTAGGCAGCGAGGATTGGCAACTACTTGCCCTTGCCTGCGGCCTTGCCGGCCTTGCGGATGATCTTCTCCTCGGCGTACTTCACGCCCTTGCCCTTGTAGGGCTCGGGGGCGCGGAAGCTGCGCAGCTTCGCCGCGGCGGCGCCGAGGGCCTGCTTGTCCATGCCGGACAGGATCAGGTTGTTCTTGTCGACCTTGGCCGCCACGCCCTCGGGCAGCTTGTACTCGATGGGGTGCGAGTAGCCGAGGGTCAGCATGATGTTCGAACCCTTGACCTCGGCGCGATAACCGACGCCGTTGATCTCGAGCGTGCGCTCGAAACCCTTGGTCACGCCGGTGATCAGGTTGCTGGTCAGGGCCCGCATCAGGCCGTGGGCGGCCTTCTCGGGGGTGGTGTTGCCGGAGCGAGTGAAGACCAGCTGGCCCTTCTCCTCCTTGATCTCGACCGCCTCGTGGCGCTTGACGGTGAGGGTGCCCTTGGGGCCCTTCACCTCGATCGCCTGGGGCTTGATCGAGATGGAGACGCCCTTGGGGATTTCGATGGCGCGATTACCGATGCGGGACATGGGCTACCAGACCTCGCACAGCACCTCGCCGCCCACGCCGCGCTTGCGCGCCTCGCGATCGGTCATGATGCCTTGAGACGTGGAGATGATCGCGATGCCGAGGCCATTGCGGACTCGGGGCACCTGCTGCGACGGGACGTACTTGCGCTGGCCGGGACGGGACACGCGGCGCAGTCCGGTGATCGCGTTCGAGGCGCGGCCGTCGTAGCGGAGCGTGACCGTGATGGAACCCGCCTTGGTGTCCTCGGCGGTGGCCACGCCGTCGAGGAAGCCCTCCTCACGGAGGATCTCGGCGATGCGCAGCTTGAGGTTGGACCGCGGGCACGCCACCTCGCGCTTGCGCGCGCGGATGCCGTTGCGGAGGCGGGCCAGGAAATCGGAGATTGGGTCAGTCATCGACACGGTGGGTTCGTCTTTCTCGCCAGGTGACTACCAGCTCGACTTGATGACGCCGGGAATCTCACCGCGCAGGGCGAGCTCACGGAAACAGAGACGGCACATCTCGAACTTGCGCAGGAACGCGCGCGAACGACCACACCGCTTGCAGCGGTTGTGCTGACGGACCTTGAACTTGTGCTTCTTCGGGAGCCTGTCGATGAGCTTGCTCATGACGCCTGTCCTTGCGCGGGAGCCTGACGGAACGGCATGCCGAGGTGGGCGAGCAGCGCCCGGCCCTCGTTGTCGGTCTTGGCCGTGGTGACGATGCTGATGTTCAAGCCCTTGACCGCGTCGATCTTGTCGAACTCGATCTCGGGGAAGATGATCTGCTCGCGGATGCCGAGCGTGTAGTTGCCGCGGCCGTCGAAGCCCTTGCTCGAGACGCCGCGGAAGTCGCGCACGCGGGGCAGCGCGACGTTGCACAGGCGGTCGAGGAACTCCCACATGCGCTCGCCACGCAGCGTGACCATCACGCCGATCTTGTGGCCCTTGCGGAGCTTGTAGTTGGCGATGTCCTTCTTGGCCTTGCACACCACCGGCGCCTGGCCGGCGATCTGCTTGAGCTCCTCGACGGCGCTGTCGATGAGCTTGGCCTCGTGGGCGGCGCGGCCCAGGCCCATGTTGAGCGAGATCTTGACGACCCGCGGGATCTCCATCGACGAGGAGTAGTTGAACTCCTTCGACAGCGCGCCGCGGACGGTCTCGTCATACTGGCGGCGCAGGCGGGGCAGCTGGGTGCGCTTGTACTTCGGCGCCGGGCCCGTCGGCTCCGCCTTCTTCTTGCCAGCGCCGCTCTTCGCGGCCTTCTCTTTTTGCGGCTTGGCCGGGGCCTCGCCAGTGTTGTCAGCCATGATCTCGTCTCAGTGGTTCTGGGTTGAGCGGGTCGCGGTGGCGCGGGCAGGACGCCCGCGCCGTTGTCGCTACATGCCCGCCGCGAGGAACTTGGCGCCGGACTTCACGCCGACGCGAATCTTGTCGCCGCCATCGGTGGCGGCCTTGGTCCGGGTGCCCCGGCCGAGCTTTTCGTCCCACAGGAGGACGTTCGCGATCGCGACCGTGCCCTCCTTCTCGACGATGCCGCCCTGGGGGTTCTTCTGGGTGGGCTTGGTGTGGCGCTTGACCATGTTCACCTTCTCGACGATCACGCGCTGACCGACGACGCGGAGGACCTTGCCGCGCTTGCCCTTGTCCTTGCCCTTGGTGACGACCACGAGGTCGCCCTTGCGAACGTGTGCCATCACAGCACCTCCGGAGCCAAGGAGATGATCTTCATGAAGCGCTTGGCGCGCAGCTCACGAGCGACCGGCCCGAAGATGCGGGTGCCGATCGGCTCGTTCTCCTTGTTGATGAGGACGGCCGAGTTGCCGTCGAAGCGGATCGAGCTGCCGTCGGGGCGGGCCAGCTCCTTCTGGGTGCGGACGATGACCGCGCGCGCGACCTCGCCCTTCTTCACCTTGGAGCCCGGGATCGCCTCGCGGACGCTGACGATGATGACGTCGCCGATCGACGCGTAGCGCCGGCGGCTGCCGCCCAGGACCTTGATGCAGTAGACCTTCTTGGCGCCGCTGTTGTCGGCGACATCGAGGACAGACGTCTGCTGAATCACGGGAGCACCTCCTTCACCTCGGCCGCGGCCTTGGCGATGGTGCGCAGGATCCGCCAGCGCTTCGTCTTCGAGTACGGGCGGGCCTCGATGATCTCGACCACGTCGCCGACGGTGCCGGCGTTGTGCTCGTCGTGGGCCTTGTACTTCACGCGGCGGGTCACGAACTTGTGGAACCGGCGGTCGCGCACGCGGCGGATGACCGAGACCACGACGGTCTTGTCCATCGCGTTCGAGGTGATCGTGCCGGTGATGGTGCGGCGGTTGCCGCGCTCGTCGGCGGCAGTGGCGGTGGCTTGAGCGGGGGCGGACACGGGCTAGCCTTCCTTCTTCGAGCGGCGAGTCTTCTTGGCCTCGGGGGCGGCCTTGGCCGCGCCCTGGGTCTCGTTGCCGAGCTCACGCCCGCGGAGGACCGTCAGGATGCGCGCGACTTCGCGGCGCTTGCTGGTGATCTCGGCGACGGACGCCACCTGGTTGGTGTGCCGGCCCAGCTGCAGGCGGAACAGCTCGTCCCGCACGCGGGCCAGTGCGCCGCGCAGCTCGTCGACCGGCAGGTCGCGGAGCTTGGTGATCGATTCCTTGGCCTTGCTCATAGCGCACTCCCGCGGGCGACCAGGGCGGTCTTGATCGGCAGCTTGTGGTGGGCGCGGGTGAAGGCCTCCTTCGCGGTCGCGACGTCGACGCCCTCGACCTCGAAGATGACCCGGCCCGGCCGGACGACGGCGACCCAGCCCTCGACCGCGCCCTTACCGGTACCCATGCGGGTCTCGGCGGGCTTCTTGGTGAAGGACTTGTCGGGGAACAGGCGGACGTAGATCTTGCCGCTCTTCTTCACGGCGCGGCTGATGGCCACGCGGGCGGCCTCGATCTGGCGGGCGGTGATCCACCCGGGCTCGAGGACCTGCAGGCCGAAGTCGCCGAAGGAGACCTCGTCGCCGCCCTTCGCCCGGCCGGCCATGTGGCCCTTGTGGCGCTTGCGGTACTTGGTAAAGCTGGGACCGTTCATCATGGG
>Ga0154020_10011225_pt1 | contig 10214 bp, 6 predicted proteins | sample Klosneuvirus_201_FD_109709 | JGI IMG/M metagenome (GOLD analysis project Ga0154020, IMG submission 109709) | Active sludge microbial communities from wastewater, Klosterneuburg, Austria - Klosneuvirus_20160825_MG | ecosystem: Engineered > WWTP > Aerobic digester > Activated sludge | place... | reverse complement strand
TCGGTACGCACGTTTTGCGGTTTGTTTTGGATGGACACAAAAGCATCGAAAAGCCCATCAACATCCAGTCCTCGATCAGTTCGCGGCTTTCGATCCGATTTGAGGGGGGGCGTGGCACAAAAGAGTCGGGAGATGAGGGGATTCAGCAAGACGGCCAAGGCTCCCAAACGCAGTTTTTGGTGCTTTCCAATCCGATAGGGGCGAAGGTGACACTCAACGGTCGCTATCTGGGACAAACGCCCGTGATCAGCGGCGGTTTGGCTGTGGGAAATTATCTTTTGCGTGTGGAAGCCGACGGGTTTTCCCCGTATATTCGGCGCATTCGTATCTCCGAAGGACAGGAGATTCGACTCAAAGTGTTGTTAATCCCGCGTGTACGTCAGAAAAAGTGAGCGCACGAACGAGCGTGTCAAAAACCCTTGGGCGATGAGGTGGTTGCTTTTGAACTTTTTTGAAGGTGTGTCGTTAAAGCCGAAGCCTCGGGTGTGAGCTTGGGGCATCGCGGATGTCTTTGAAGGAGAGATGCGTTCAAACGATTCCATCCTTTTCCAGCCATTCTCGCTCCATTCTTGCTGATACCGAATGTTTTTTGTTCGGAGTCTTGCGGCGTTTTTTTCTTTGACGACGCTCCAACCTTTCACGAAAACCCTGCATGGCTGTCTTTGTGGAAGAGAGGAGTCCAACAAACCGCACAAAGCAAGCGTCGTAGGCTTGCTTGGATTGTTGGTCGTGGGCCTCCTTACCAAACCGTTCAAACTCGCGCCATGGCGTGTGTGTTGTTCTCTCTGTCGGGGCAGGGAAATCGCACCGCGCTTCAGGTCCCGACGCCGGATGTTTCGGCGTTGCACCATACGAAGCAAAGGGAAAAAGACCATGCATAACCGAACTCTGTTGTTGAACGCTTCTTTCGAACCTTTGAGCGTGATCCCGTGGCAACGTGCGTTGGCGTTGTTCTTTATGGGAAAAGTAGAAGTCGTTGAAGAGTACGATCATCCTGTGCGTTCGATCTCTTTGACGATGAGTATGCCGTCGGTGGTACGCTTGCTAAAGTATGTAAAACGCCGCTACTTTGGCTTGCGATTCTCGCGACAAAATATCTACGCACGCGACGGGTATCAGTGCCAGTACTGCGCAGATTATTTCAGCGAAGACGAACTCAGCTTTGACCACGTGATCCCCCGCTCTCGCGGTGGCAAAACGTGTTGGGAAAATATCGTTTCTTGTTGTGTTTCTTGTAACCGTCGCAAGGGAAACCGCACGCCCGAAGAAGCAGGGATGCGGTTGTTGGCTCGTCCGAATAAACCTGCCGCACATGCCCAAGTCTCCGCCCAACTCCAACGCTCTCAACCTCCCCCCAACTGGTTGAACTACCTGCACTAAGAAGGCTTGCTCTTCCCAACTGGTTGAACTACCTGCACTAAGGAGGCTTGCTCTTCCCAACTGGTTGAACTATCCGCACAAAGAACACTTGCCTTGCAAGCAGAAAGGCTTTATCGGTCGTGCGAAGGAGTTTTCTCCGTTGGAGGGGGAGTTTGTAGGTAGCCAAACAACAACTTTTCCAGATCACCTTGGCCGAGCAGTTGTTCGATGGCGGGTTGGACAAGAAGACTGTAGATCCTTCCTATACTTTCTGCCGGATAAATAAATCCTCCTTCGGACCAATGTTTGACCAAAGACAAGGCCGTACCTGAGAAATAATCTGCGAGCAGTCCCAAGATGCGCGGATCTCGCGGTGGCAGGCGGGTTTGTTCAAAGATCCAAGCAAAGGTCCGAAGGGTGTTTTCTTGAAAGCGTTGCAGGATCAAACCTTCGCCGCGTGAGCGCAAAAGGGTTTGGATCAGCGCACGATGTTTTTGCCATTGGACGAAGACGTTGGTCATCAGATGGCCGAGCATCGTTGGGTCGACTTGTTCGAGGTGTTCGATCTGGGTGACAGCGTCTTCGAGATCTTTGGCGTTGGATGCAAAGATGCGATCGAAATAGCTGAGTAAGAGATCGTCTTTGGTTTTGTAGTGTGCATAAAAGGTTGGGCGCGAGACTTTTGCGCGATCTGCTACATCCGCAACAGATATCTGATCGTATTCTTTTTCGTCAAGCAACAACAACAAAGCTTCTTGGAGGCGGTTTCGTGAGCGAATCGTTCTTCTATCCGTTTTTTTGATCTCGTTCATTCGTCCGAAGACCTCGGTTCTAGGGCAGGTTCAGGGGGGGGAGGTTGGCAGGCTTGGAGGGCAGCTTCCAGACGTTCTAACAGGTAGGTGTCTTTATGGCGTTGGAGAGACTGTTTAAGTTTTAACAAGTCGGCGTAAAGGGTGGTGTCTGCGAGTTCTGCTGCGGCTTCGAGAGCGAGGGGGCTGAGGTCGCGTCGGCTGAGTTCTTTTCGGATCAGTGTGCGAGCTTGGTTGTGTTTGCGCCGCGCTAGGCCGACCATGGCTTCACCGCGTGTTTCTTGGTGTTTGTCTTGGGCGCGGGCGAGCAGAGCTTTTTGGAGGGCGGGTGTATCCGTGTCCACTTGAGAACCAAGCCCAAAGGTCGCCCAGTTTCGGACTTCTTGATCTGGATCGTCTGAGAGTTCGACCAACGCGTCGATGGCTTGGGGATCTTCTAATCCAAGCAATCCAAAGACCACGCCATAGCGGACGCTTGCGTCAGGGTGTGTTTTGTGCTTGAGCAGCGCAGGGATGGCGTTGAGGTGGCTGCGATGTCCAAGAGCGATCGCGAGGCAGCGCAAAAGGGCGGGGTCGTCTTCTGTTTGGAGCATCTCGACCAACAAATCGACCGATTCTTCGAGAAAAGTGCGATCAGACCAACCCAATTGGCCCAATATCTCGATACCGAGAAGCCTTTTGGGCGTTTCGGAGCCTGCGCAAAGCTCTTTGGCCAGTCGAAATTCGGTGTCACCACCGCGTGCGTGGAGGATCGCGACGATATCCCCGTACGCTTCGTCGTCTTTGTTTTTGAGGGCGGCTTGTACAAGTTTGGCGCTTGGACGCGCATCACTTTTGGCGCGTTCGACTCTACGGGATGTCATGGATCTTCCTTGATGTCCGGTTGCGTTTGGTTCGGAGGTGCTTGGTTTGTGGACTTGCCACATGACGGTTCGGATATTCGGGGGTTCCGTCTTGATTTGCCAAGAAACGGGCGGTGCGTTTGGGTTGGCGCAACGGCTGGTGGATCCCTTTTACAGAAAGACTGTGTGATGGTAAAGTTTCGCGCTTATGTTTCTTGCCGTCGCAAGGGAACCTCGCGGGCCGTTGTATCGCCCGCAATTCTGTACACCAAGAACATCGGAGAGGAAAAGGGCGTATGCAGCGAAAGAAGTCAAAACAGATCGTGGTATCAACAGGTTGGCGATTGTTATGGGGGAGCCTGTGGTGTGTGGTGTGTGGGATCGGTTGGGGGGTCTGGCAATGGAACAGCGAAGCGCATCCTCCTGTTCCATCCGCGTCTTCGCGTCCTTCGCGTCCACCCATGGTTTCTGCTTTGGCGGTCGATACATTTTTGCATGGACTGGAGCGCGAGATGTTGGCGCTTTCGACGTATCGCGATCGGACGGGCTGGTTGCAGAACACGTTTATTACGCACGACACGCAGGTGCTTGCTGCGGAAGCCGAAGCGCGGATGATGGCTTTTGTCAGTCGAAAAATCAAAGAGATGAAACAATTCGACGGCGTAAAGCTGTCCGATGTGCAACAGCGAAAGTTTCGGATATTCCGCAATTACCTGTCTTTGCCAGCGCCTTCCCAAGATCGTTTGCGTTTGGAGTTGGCGCAGATCGCCTCGGATTTGACGGCGATCTACGGCAAAGGGAAGTGCTATATGGCTACAAAGAAGCGGCATTTGGATCTGCAAGAGCTTTCTGCGATCTTGGCGAAGAGTCGGGATTATGATGAGCAGTTAGAGGCTTGGCGATGTTGGCGCACGATCTCGCCCGTCATGCGGGAGAAGTATGCGCGTTATGTAGAGCTTGCGAATGCGGGAGCGCGGGAGTTGGGGGCTGCGGATCTGGGGCAGATCTGGCGTCGGCGGTACGAGATGCCTACAGGTGCTTTTGAGGGCGAAGTGGAGCGCCTGTGGCAACAAGTCAAGCCGTTGTATGACGATCTGCATTGTTATGTGAGGGCGAAGCTTTCCGAGCAATACGGGGCGCAGCGCGTTGCACCGAAAGGCAAGATCCCTGCGCAGTTTTTGGTTAATATGTGGGCGCAAAGTTGGGAACATCTGTTTCCGTTGGTTGCGCAAAAAAGCAGCGAAAAAGGCGAAGACATCGGCTTGTTATTAAAAAAGAAGCAGATCGATCCAAAAGGGATGGTGCGGATCGCCGAGCAATTCTTCCGTTCGTTGGGGATGCCTGCGCTGCCCAAGAGTTTTTGGGAGCGTTCGTTGTTTGCAAAGCCACGCGATCGCTCGGTGGTTTGCCACGCTTCGGCGTGGCACATCGATCTGGATCAGGATGTGCGTTTGAGCCAGTGCATCGAAGTGACCGCAGAGGACTTCCAAACCCTTCACCACGAACTCGGCCATATCTACTACTACCTCGCCTACCACAAGCAGGATGTGTTGTTTCGCGAAGGCGCGCATGACGGATTTCACGAAGGTATCGGGGATGCGGTGGCCTTGTCGGTGACGCCTTCGTATCTTCAAAAGATTGATTTGGCTGGAGCGGATGCCAAAAAGCCCGATGACATCGCGTTTTTATTGCAGATGGCGTTGGAAAAAGTGGCCTTTTTGCCCTTTGGTCGGATGATCGACAAGTGGCGTTGGGAGGTGTTTTCGGGGAAAGTCCCGCCATCGGCTTACAACAAGCGCTGGTGGGAGTTGCGCGAAGCCTACCAAGGGATCCAATCTCCATTGCCCCGAAGCGAGCGAGACTTTGACCCGGGTGCAAAGTATCACATCCCTGCCAACACCCCTTATATGCGGTACTTTTTGGCTGCGATCCTCCAATTTCAATTCCATCGAACTCTTTGTGCAGAGTCCGGTCACAAGGGCTCTTTGCACACCTGTTCGAATTATGGAAACAAGGCCGCAGGTCAAAAGCTGTGGCAGATGTTGCAGGCAGGTTCGAGTCGTCCGTGGCCTGAGACGTTGGCGTTGTTGACTGGCAAACGCGAGATGGATGCTTCGGCGATCCTTGCCTACTTTGCGCCGCTTCGGCGTTGGCTCAAGCAACAAAACCAAGGTCGAGCGTGCGGTTGGTGATCGAATCTGCGCGATAGAAGGAGTGTTGGATGTACGGAGGAGTCAACCGTCTGATCCACGAGCAGAGTTTGTATCTGCGTCAACATGCAAGAAACCCCGTCGACTGGTATCCTTGGGGAGAAGAAGCCTTTGAGCGAGCGCGTAGCGAAGACAAACCGCTCCTTGTTTCGGTGGGCTATTCGGCTTGCCATTGGTGTCATGTCATGGAAGCAGAGAGCTTTGAAGATGCGAGAGTTGCGGCGTTTCAGAATGCGCAATTTGTCTCGATCAAGGTGGATCGAGAAGAACGCCCCGATGTGGATCGGGTGTATATGGAAGCCTGTCAGATCTTAACGGGCAGCGGAGGATGGCCGCTCAATGTGTTTTTACTGCCCGATGGACGGCCTTTTTTTGCAGGGACGTATTTCCCCAAAGAAGCGCGTTATGGCCGTATTGGCTGGTTGGAGTTGTTGAAACGCATCCACGCGCTGTATCAGGAACACCGCGAAGAAGTGATCTCGGATGCTGCCCAATTGACCGAGATGATCCGCCGTGAGTCAGCGGTGGTTGGGGCCGAAGCCGTGTTGGGGGATGACGTTCTCAAGCGTTTTGTACAGGTGCTCGAACCGCGTTTTGATCGAGAGCATGGGGGATTGGGGCGCGCTCCGAAGTTTCCGAATGTTCCGATCTTAGAGACGATGTTGTGGTGCGGTGTGGCTTTTGAAGACGCCGAAGCTTTGGGGCGGGTGCGACAGGCTTTGGGCGCGATGGCGGAAGGTGGGTTATTCGACCACCTTGGCGGGGGCTTTCATCGTTATAGCGTCGATCAAGCGTGGGCTGTGCCGCACTTTGAAAAGATGCTGTACGACAATGGCTTGTTGTTGCGTTTGTACGCGGAGGTCGCACGGATCGCGCCGTCGGAACGGGATCGTCAGATCATCGAGGCAACGGCTGCTTATCTTCAACGTGAGATGACGGGCGATGAGGGCTTGTTTTATGCCGCGCAAGATGCGGACTCCGATGGAGAAGAAGGGCGCTTTTTTGTCTGGGAGCCTGCCACGGTGAAGGCTGTTGTGGGCGAAGACAGCGCATTTTTGTGCGATGCCTTCGGGATCTCGGAAGAGGGCAACTTTGAAGGTGGACGAAGCGTCTTGTCGCGCCGAAAAGATCTTGCTGCGCTACAAGCGGTGTGGGGAGGCGATCTTCATGACTTGGATGAACGCATCGAGCGAGGACGGCGTTTGCTGTGGCAAGCGCGTGAACAACGCCCCAAGCCATTACGCGATGAAAAGCGAATTACGGCTTGGAATGCCTTGGTGATCCAAGGACTTGCTCGCTCAGGCTATGTGTTGCAGCAAGCTGCGTGGTGCGCACAAGCAGAGCGCGCTGCTCTTGTCTATCTTGAAGCCTTCCAAAAAGACGGCTATCTGCACCGTTTGGCGTATGATGCGCCCGAAGGTCTCCAATGGAAGACCTTGGGATTCCTTGATGATTACGCCTTTTTGGCGCTTGCTTGGATGGATCTGTACGTCGCAACGGGCGATACCCGTTGGATCTCAGCAGCCAAGGAGCTGTGTGCGGCGATCAAACGGCGGTTTTTGACCCAAGACGGGGCTTTGCAGTACAACGATACTTCGGCAGAAGCCCTGATCGTTTCGCCACAAAGCGCGGTCGATGAAGCTGTCCCTTCAGCTTTGGGTGCGGCAGCCTTGGCCTTTTTACGAGCGGCGCTGTGGACAGGTGAGTCCGCCGATCTGGAAGCCTCTGATGCGATCTTGCGATCCCATGCTCAGGCGATCCAGCGCGGACCTTCGGCTTTTTCTTCGCTGCTGCGCGTCCATCTCCACCGCTTGCAAAGCCCTCGAATGGTGGTCGCTGTGTTTCCTTCTACCTCTTCGGATGCGGAGATGGCGGCTGTTCGGGCAACGCTCGCATCGGTTCTCACCGCAAGTGATCTTTGTTTTCTTTTTCGCGATGGACAAGCACCTTCCGAGATTCCCGCGCATCTTTGGAAAGATCGATCTTCTCGCGATGGACGGTGTACGTTCTATCTTTGCGATACAACCCAGTGCTTCGCTCCCACGCACCAAGTCTCCGAACTTGCTCTCCAACCTGTCTCTCGTTAGGGCTTGCTTCTTTTTCAACAATTCACCCCGACACGATTTACGCGGTTCGTTTGTGTTTGTGGGACTTTGCCACACGCCCCACAAGGTAGCGAAGCCCCCTTGACCCCGTGTTGGCGGAGTGAACACAGGTTTTTCACACCAACAGCGCTGCCGCTTGAAGTGTCGCGAACACGGCTTTTTTTGCAATAAGCCATCCCGCTCTCATTTTGTTTGGACTGTCTTTGTCGCGTCAGGGGTTGTCTTGGGACTTGCTCTTGACAGGCGATGATCCTTCTCCTATCGTCCCTTTCAACCGCCGTTGCCAAACCCGATTGTTTGCTGAAGATCCTGTGTTGGATCGTCTTCTCGCACGAAGGAGCTTTGAAGGCGTTGAAGAAAAAGCCATCCTCCACCGAAGAACGCGCTTCCGATCCGAAAGCGTCTGTTGTCTATCTAACAGACGATTCCTCCGAAGACTCGCGCAAATATCCTCTCCCTACAGGGAATTTTGTGGGACTCGACTTCGGCGAAAAACAGCGATCCGCGCAGTCTCGAAGCGATAGCGAGATCCCCGTCTTGCTATTGCCCAATCCTTCCGCTCCTGCGAGCCCTCCCGCCGCTGAAGACGACGACTTAGAAGATGTCGTTTTGTTGCGCTCTGCGCAACAAGATGGCGAAGAAGCCCTTGTCTTATTACGCCCAGTATCGGGGATGACAGAAGCATCTTCTTCAACGCGCCCAGTATCGGGGAGTACCGAGGCGCTTTCCTCGCCTCTTCCACGCGCCCCATCCACCGCTTCTTTTCGGCGTGCTGCTTCGATGACGCAGGATTATCCGATATCTTCACCCTTGATTAAACTTGCCGATGACCCTCCATCACCCCCTCCCTCGGAAACCAGCCCATCGCCGCAAACGTCAGTATCCTCCGATGTATGCCCACCCTCGCAAACGTCGGTATCCTCCGATGTACGCCCATCGCCGCAAACGCCCTCATCCCCTGATGCACGTTCGCTCTCCCGCCAGACAAGCGCCATCGGAAGCCCGTTCCCATCGAACCCAACGGCTCCTTCCCGCAATACCGCCAACGATCTCTTTCCTGATATCCCGCCCTCTTCCTCTGATCAGACCATCGCCTACGAAGCCGCTCATCTTCACGCGATCCTCACACCGCCTCCCTCCACGACTCTCTCTCTCGGACTTCGCCCTTCGTTTGATGATCTTGTCGCAAGTTCGGCAGATATCGCGGCTTCTTCGCAAGGCAGGATGACCCCACCACCTTCTGAGCCTCCCCATCAAATCGAACCCTCCGATTCATACACAACGCTTTCTGTTGGAAGTCATCGTGTCCCCCAATCTGTCGATGAAATCAAATCCCACACACCCGAAACACAGGCCGACGAAACCAAAGCCCACACCCTTGAAACCGAAACACAGCCAGAACAGACCCCATCAACGGCCTCTTTTGCTCCTGCGATCGCGGCTTCTTCTGCTCATGAAACGATGGATCTCGGCCAAAGCCCCCGTTCTTCCGAACTCTTGCGAGTTGTTGCGTTGCATGATGGCGAAGTGACGGATGATCTGCTTCGTGTGATCGCTCAGCAGCATCTCGATCACGCCACTTTTGAGATCGCGCCTTCTGTGCTCGAATCGACCCGCAAACTTCAGCCTCCCACCGACGATCTTGTGGCCTTTGCGCTCAAACAAAACGAACGCGAGCGCGCTAAGCCCCTTTTGCCTACAGGCGAAGTGATCGCGTACTCTCTGTTTTCGGATGCTGTTTCTTCCCAACCCACCGGACTTTCAACCGCTGCGTTTCCTCGCTCAAAGGCTCTTTCTACAACGCAAACATTCGCCGGCTCCGAAGCGGCTCGGATCGTTCGTGTGTACGATGCAGATGAGCCGTCGATCTCACCCGAAGCCGCAAGCGAGTCCGCCAAAGACGGAGCCGACACAGACGAACGACCGCCATATCGGGACACGAGGGACGAACACTCCCGCCCTTCCTTCAAAGAGCCCCTGCCCTCCCAGTCAGGCGAAGTTTCCGCAAAAACCTCGCCCGATGAGATCGTCGCCATCTCGCAAGAACAAATGAACGCTTTGCTTCAACAGGAACAATCGCCGATCCATACACTCGAAACGCCCGTCTCTTCGCAAAAAAAAGCCTTGCTCGATATCTCTGCCGAAGAGATCCAAGCGATCTCTCCCGATGAATCTGCCGCTCTTCCCGAAGAAGAAACTCTCGCCGCATCCGATATCTCTCTTCATACGCGGCAAAAGACAGAACCCCATGAGATGAAGGCTGTGTCCGAGCATGATCTCGCGGGGGAGCTTGCAGCCTCTCTCCAACAAAGCCTCCATCCTACCCAAGAATCGGCTGTTTTCGAAGCTACGTCCGCAGACGACGAGATCCCTGTCTTTGAACCCACCCCTTCTCATGCGCCTGTGATGACTCACGAAGATCTCGATCTGCTCGATTCTTCTTCCGCCGATAACGAGATCCCCGTTGGAGATGCCCATCACCCCGCCGATAACGAGATCCCTGTTGGAGACGCCCATTATACCGCTGACGATCTACCCATGTTTGAAGGAACATCCGCAGACAACGAGATCCCTGTGGCGGACGGCCTAAGCGAACACCCCAACAGCCCATCAGATAGCGATCTCCCGTGGTTTTCACCTCCGTCTCAACCCGCCCAGACGCCACAGACCATCGCGGTGCAACGCGTTTCGCAGCGCACAGACCCACGCATCCGTACGCCGCAGCAAAGCACCCCCACGTCTTCCCCTCCTCCTTCTGCTTCTTTCACGCTTCGCTCCATGTTGACGCAGCCGAGCGAATTCGACACGCAGATGAAAACACGAGAACAATACGCTCGGAACCTGCCGACTCCCCCAAGCACGCCCCATCTGCCGACTCCCCCAAGCACG
>Ga0154020_10011224_pt1 | contig 10214 bp, 10 predicted proteins | sample Klosneuvirus_201_FD_109709 | JGI IMG/M metagenome (GOLD analysis project Ga0154020, IMG submission 109709) | Active sludge microbial communities from wastewater, Klosterneuburg, Austria - Klosneuvirus_20160825_MG | ecosystem: Engineered > WWTP > Aerobic digester > Activated sludge | place... | reverse complement strand
CTTTTTTAAGGAGGTCGACCACATAAGCAATTTTGCGTGGCTCAGGCGTAACCGGGTGAATGTTTAAAAATAAAGCCGACATAATTCGTTTTGCGACAACAATTCCAAAGCCTGCAAGTTAAAAGGTTAAATCAAATAGTGTATAGGTAGTGGTCTGCACACATTTTAGTAATTTTGAACTCTAATTTTATTTATGGCCGAAATATCCAAGACCAAGCTTACTTTTTTTCTTATCACGTCCACTTTGTTGATCACGTTTGTCTTTTATGCCTATCAGATTTTATATACGCCCAATATACTGGTAGACCGAGATGACAGGACATTTATTATCCGAAGCGGCTATACTTTTCGCAAAGTTCAGCAAGAATTAGGTAAAGGGGGATTTGTAAATGATATGGTCTCCTTTAGTTTTTTAGCACGCATCAAAGATTATGATAAGCATGTGTTGCCGGGCCGTTACACGTTGCGTAGAAACATGACCAATATTCAGGCTATTGATGTTTTGGAATCGGGAAGCAGGCAAGCCGTGAAAGTGACATTTACCAACGTGCGACTATTGGATGAACTTTCAGAAAAGATCACAAAAAATATTGGCGTTTCTCCTGTTGAATTTGATGAAGCGTTAGAAGAATTTATCGAAGCCAATACAGAAGGTTTTACAAAGGAAAATGCGATTAGCATGTTCTTGCCGAATACCTATGAGGTGTACTTTAATGTATTACCCGATGAGTTGATAGAGCGAATGCACGATGAGTATAAAAAATTTTGGAATGAAGAACGACTAGCCAAGGCGCAGGCTATCGGCCTTACACCCTTTGAAGTCTCTACATTAGCTTCAATTGTGCAAGCAGAGAGCGTTAAAAAAGAAGAATCCAAGATCATTGCAGGACTTTACATCAATCGATTAAAACGCAACATCCCCCTGCAGGCAGATCCCACGTTAGTGTTTGCCACAAAGGATTTTGGCGCAAAGCGTGTTCTTAATAGTCATAAGGAAATTGATTCTCCTTATAACACGTACAAGAATGCAGGATTGCCACCCGGCCCGATTAACATGCCTCAGATATATACAATCGATGCGGTATTAGATTATCAAAAGCATGAATACATATATATGTGTGCACGCGAGGATTTTTCCGGAAATCATAATTTTGCAACCAACCTAACTGAGCACAATAGAAACGCCCAGCGATACCAAAAAGCATTAACCCTGGAAATACAGAAGGGAAGACAGCAAAAGAAATAATGTATACATCCGAAACCCATATACGCGTACGTTACGGAGAGACTGACCAGATGGGCTACGTGTATTACGGAAACTATGCCATGTACTACGAAGTAGGGCGTGTTGAGAGTTTACGAAAGTTAGGCTTAACCTATAAGGAATTGGAGGCAATGGGTGTTATGATGCCTGTACTGGAGAATAAGTCTCGCTACTTGTCGGCAGCCTTGTATGATGACGCTTTAAAGATTGTTACTACCATTCGGGAGAAGCCGGGTGTGCGCATTCGGTTTGAATATGATATCTTCAATGGTGAGGGTACGCTGATTCATCAGGGAGAAACGATTTTGGCCTTTGTTAATAAAAAAACCGGGCGTCCTTGTAGGCCCCCGCAGGTATTTCAGGAAGTATTGAAGTCTTTTTTCTCATGAAGTATGTAACCCGAAAACGTATTCTGGAATATTCCGGTGCTCGCACGGGGCGCAGTTGGCTAAAGAAAATCAGATTCAAGCGCTACGGAAATCTTTCCCTTTATAGATTTTTGATCATCTTTTCGCATAACATCGATGAAGATGAAATTCTGGATCGCTCCAATGGGGTTGCCTATAATTTTATTCTAGCCACTTTTCCGGCTATCATTTTTCTTTTCACACTTATCCCCTACATCACTATTTTATATCCTGCGGTAACCAGTGAAGTAATAATTCGGTTTTTGGGAGATTACCTCCCGCCCAGTATGTACGAAGTTATCTCCACCACGGTACTGGATATTGTAAACAACCAGCGCGGAGGACTTCTAACGCTAGGGTTTCTTTTTGCACTTTATCTGGCAACAAATGGTATGATGGCTTTGATGCGGGCCTTTAACGCGTGCTATCGTACAGTGGAGAAAAGAAATCCATTTATGATGCGATTAACCGCCACCGGATTAACCTTTATGTTAGCCGCGGTTTTATTGTTAGCTGCCGTGCTCTTAATTGTAGGACAATTGGTTTTGGAACACATGTTGGATAACATTGCTCAGTTTAGCACATTAAACCTGGACGAATACACCATTCAATTTATTTTCCTCCTTCGATTCCTCGTTATTTTTATCGTATTCTTTATAGCCATTTCCTTTATCTATTATTTTGGTCCAGCAGTTCATTACAACTGGAGTTTTTTTTCTGTTGGTTCAATACTGGCTACATTGGCTATCCTGGCTATTTCGTATGTGTTCTCCTTTTACATTACCAACTTTGGAAGTTATAACAAAGTGTATGGTTCCATTGGGGCGCTAATCGCTATGATGATCTGGATTCAACTGATCACCATTGTGCTTTTGTTTGGCTATGAAGTAAACGCCAGCCTGCACTATGGACAGAAGTTAGAAGCCGTGCGCTCAAACTTGAAGAAGAATAGATTGGATAAAGCAATGCGCTAGATTAGGCATTGCTTTTCTTAAACAAGTAAGATTGATTCGATAACATTAGTGGTAACACATTTTTTACTTCTTCAAAGAAGCCTTCGTAAAAATGTGTTCAGGAATCTCCACATTGAATTCAATTTTATCGATAATGAAATCTGTTCCCTCCCCATCCTTTAACACATCCTTATAATTCATTTTGGTTGGATACCAACGACCATCAATTTTCTTCACGTCACTCATAACCGTCCGCTTAAGCATTTGGCCACTTTTTGCAAAGAGTTCTTCTTTTAAAGGAATGAAACGCTCCTGATCAATCCACGCTTTTCTACTATGATAGGTAACGTTATCTACTTTCGCGATGAGTTCAAGTACCCAAACTTTTCTTCCATCAATCGTTTCTTCACCCACAACTTTTGAGTTGTACATGTCTGTTAGTTTACGATCTTCCATCATGTCTTCATACGAAAGGTCTGATCCCATAACGGATTGACGAAGCATGTGCCCTGATAATTGAATCGTACGATCAGTAGAAGGTGAATAAATCCATAAACGATCTTCAAGCTTCAACATTTTGGTGCCCATCTCGCGTGCAGGAGAAAGGTATTCCGAAAAGGATTTTTTATATCCTTCACCATAACTTCTCGATACTACCGTGCGGCTGTTTCTTTTACCATGAATCACCATACTGGATTCGGTGATGTTGGTATCGGATGACATGTTGGCGTCAACTTTTTTTAGTATCCCATCAGCATCCGGGTAGTTTTGAAAGGCAAAGGATAACGAGAGAAATGCAATCAATAAATATTTCATAAATCAATTATTTTAAACTTCAAGTTCTTTAAATAGTGTGGCGGTTTCGCGTTTATAAATTCCAATTCCGGAAAGCATATTGCCAATTACCATAGCAACCAATCCCGGTATAAAACCAATGTACAATAACTGTGCTGTAAATTTTGAACGCATTACCGAGGGCATCATCATGGTGCTGTTTTGCAAATAAGCGCTGATGTCAATTCCTGTTTGTTGCAAATAAATGGTAATCATTACACCAAGGGTCGTTCCTAGAATTGAACCAATCGATCCGATTAGTACCGCTTCCAAAATGATATTCTTATATATTCTTCCTTTCGATTCACCAAGTGCCAATCGAATACCAAATTCCTGATAGCGTCTTAATCCCCCGAGCAATCCTGTATTCCAAAGTACCAATGACATCGCGAATACAAATATCCCTACGAACAACCCAGCATAAACATCCACCATATCCAGGTAACTTCCCAAATTGTTTTGCTCCTTTAAGGTTAGCATAATAGGAGCGAACTCATCGTTTGGATCTGCCTTACTATTAAACTCAGCTTTTAATGCCGCAGCTTTTTCGTCTACATATACACCGTCATTTAAAAAGCCAAGAATTTCTGTAGACCCATCTTCCAGATCCAACATCTCTTGTGCATCGGAAATATCAATGATGATTGCTCCTTTATCCAAAGCCGAAGCACCAAATCGAATGGTTCCCCTAACAATAAAAGTTTTAAACGACATACTGCCGTTCATAGTAGAACCGACATAGGTGATTTCATCTCCGATCTTTACCTTCAACTTGCTTGCGAACTCCTGACCAATTATAGCTTCACCCGGTTTGGAAGGAATTCCGCCCTCCACAATTGAGCTCAGTATGTTCATACGTTCAATTTCGTTGCTATTCGGATTAAAAAGTTCTAATGCCATACCAGAAGCAGGGCCTTGTCCTTTTGTTTCTCCATTTGCATCGGGCACATCTATCAGTCCACCAAAATTTGTGCGCTTTACCCACTGCAAGGTTGGATATTCATTTCGCAAAGATTCCAAAAGTGTATCAACACCCAGGATTGCCAAATCAATGGGCATTTGATCCATGGCTTCTTCATACGCTTTCGTTACAATTTTCACATGACCGGTTTGGAAACGAGCGCTCTGATCGGTCATATCGCCCATTATACCACGCATGAATCCGCTCAATACGATTGTTAAGGCAACACCAATAATTACTATGGTAATGGGCAAAACACTTCTGCTCTTGTCTCGAAGTATACCCTTGAATAAGAATTTAATCATTTTCTTTTTGTTTAAATATTTTATTGCTGCTTTCCTTTAATAGCAAGAACAGGATTCATCGAAGCAATTTTTCGCGCTGGCAAGAAACTGACTACCGTGGCCGATCCTATAATAAGAAGAGCAGTGGTGAACAATAGATACATATTAAAAACCGGATAGATGGTTTCGCCCATAGTAATTCCCATCTCACTGGAAATACCGCCAATATGGATACCGATACCCGATACATAAACAAACAGCGGAGTGCCGATAACTGCTCCCAGTGCCATCGCGAATAAACTGTACATAGCGCCCTCTACTGTAAAAAGGACTATTACTTGTTGGCGGGTCATGCCAAGCGCAATAAAAGTTCCTATTTCTTTTTGTCTTCGGAAAATGGATAACACTTGTGTATCAAAAATTGCAAGCAGTGCAATACACAAAAGAATTCCATACAAGATGCTGCCACCATATGACTCCACGGCAATCATTCCTCTGAGTTCAGTCAGCAAATCATCTTGCGAATGAAGTATCCAACTGCCGATGTTTAGCTTTTCATTTTGTTCACTTACTAAATAATAGGTAGCTTCATTTTCCAGTCCGGTAATTTCCCAGATAAGATCAATGGGCATCCAGATTATGCTTTGATCTACTGTGGGTACATGTGTATCAAAAATATCAACGATGGTTATATTTCCGGCATCAAAGGTTCCTTTCCTGTCGCGCCACCGCATCAATACTTCGTCACCAATTTTAAGTTGTGCCGACTGCGCCATTCGCTTTCCAATGATGGCCTCGAATTTATTCTTACCCGTGAAAGAAGCCGTAGGAATTTTTACTAATGTCTGGTGTGCATCAATTCCTTTTATGTTAATATTCATTAGCCGACCCTCCGGATAAAGGGAAGCTTGGCGTACCAGCACAGGTTCAAGGTGTTGCTCTTTTGCATTAGCTATAGTACCATGTGCATCTTGCATCGACAGAAAATCAGTAGGCTCATATATTGGATGATACACCTGTCCTTCTGCAAATTCCCATTCTATACTTTGTCGAACGGCATCCTCATTCCAGCCTTCAATAAATCCTTTGTAAAAAAGAATAAGAATGAATACGAAGGATAGAATTCCCACATTCAGCCACGTACGCAATCCGGCATTTACTAAATTTTTGTAAGCGAGTTTTACTCCTAACGTCATTGTACTTTTCCTTTAATAGCCAGCACCGGATTCATTTTTGAAATGTTTCTTGCAGGCAAGAAACTTACAACCGTAGCAGAGATAATAACCAGAAGCAACGTGCCCATGATTAATGTAAAACCATATACCGGATAAATTCGCTCCGCTACAGTAATACCCATATCACCTGTTGCTGCGGGCATGCCGATACCCGTATACGCCACAAAAAGTAAAAGTGGAATTCCGTAAACGCACCCTACAATCATGGCAAAGAAACTATACATACTTCCTTCCACCGTAAACAACCCCACTACTTGCCAACGCGTCATGCCGAGGGCAATGTAGGTTCCGATTTCCTTTTGCCTCCGAAAGATGGAAAGCACTTGTGTATCAAAAATGGCAAGCAGTGCAATGAACAGCAGGAGTAGATACATTATAGCGCCACTCGTTTTTTTCGTCTCAATAATATCAGTCAGCACACTCAGCAATTCTTTCTTGCTTTTATACACCCAGCCATCTTCACTATAGGACTTTTCGGTATGGGCAATTAAAATAGTAGCCTCATTTTTAAGGCCGGTCATTTGCCAAAGTGTTTCGATGGGCATCCAGATTTGGCCGTTGTCAACCGTACCCACATCGGTATCGAATATGTTTACAATTGTAATGTTAAGTGCATCATACGTTCCGTGTTGATCGCGCCAGCGAAGCAGAACCTGATCACCAACTTCCAGCTTGGCAGCTTTCGCCATTCGCTTACCAATAAGTGCTGGCATTTCTGTATTGGACTTTTTGAGCGCTTCGGTTGGTATCTCTATAATAGATTGATTGACATCTATACCTTTTAAGGTAATTGAAAGCATTCTTCCTTCCGGATAGATGGAGCCTTGTACTAATAAGATGGGTGTTACTTCTTTCGAAATGGATGCTGGAATAATTCCGTGTCCGTCTTGCAACGTGAATGGATCGTATGGATCATATTTTTCCATGAGCAATTGTCCATTGCCATATTCCCACATTACCCCATCGCGCTTTGCCTGTAGGTTCCACCCATCAATAAGTCCATTGAAGAACAGAATCATCACAAAGGCAAACGAAAGGATAGCTGCATTGAGCCAGGTACGAAGACCCGCACCCATCAAATTTTTATAGGCAAGTTGAAAAGCGAGTTTCATGCCGTTTGCATTTTAGGTGTATGCAATTCGTCCTTCTCAACCTTACCATCACGCAACGATACAATGCGATTTAAATATTGCATCACTTTTTCGTCATGCGTAGAAAACAAGAACGTAGTATTTAATTCTTGATTTAATTTCTGCATTAACTGAATAATGATGTGCGCATTTTTTGCATCGAGATTAGCAGTGGGTTCATCCGCCAATAATATCTCCGGTCTTTTTACCATTGCGCGCGCTATCGCAACACGTTGCCCTTCACCGCCCGAAAGTTTGCTTGGCTTTTTGTCTTTCATGTTTTCAAGACCCACCCACTCCAGTGCTTCCATTACCATCTTCTTGCGCTCGGTTGCAGAATAATTTTGAAGCAGCAACGCGAATTCTACATTTTCGAAAACTGTATATACTGGAAGCAGGTTATATACTTGAAAGATAAATCCAATGTGTTTATTCCGCAGCAGAGCAGACTCTTTATGCGATAGTGTTGAAATTTCTTTTCCCATCACGAAGGCTTTACCTAGCGTAGGACTGTCAAGGCTTCCAATAATATTTAAGAGCGTGGTCTTTCCCGATCCACTAGGTCCAACCAATCCAGCAAATTCCCCTTTCTTAAATTCAAGATTGATTTTATCTAACGCTGTAAATTCGCCAATGCCATCCTTAAATCGTTTGGTGACATTTTCAATGGAGATAATAGTTTCCTTATCCATAGCTGTTGGTTTTTTGTTAATGATTATATACGATCATGAGCCTGATACCAGGCCCGGTTGTTGAATATTGAATATCTCTTTCGATTAAGCCTTGTTGTGTTGCGGGGTTGTAGTAGGCCATCACATAACCAGCAAACTTCTTGAATTGATGTTCGTAGTTTACAAAGAAGGATCCTGTTCGGGTGTTCCAACTATACGTAGAAACTATGCTCACGTTATCAAAGAAACTAATCGGATAAGCCAACGTGATGGCGGTGGTGTTTGAAATCTCCTCAAACTGAAATGCCTTTTCATCGTATGATCCAAGTAAATGTTCCATTACAAAGTTTAGGCCACTACCTATACCAAATGTATAATCCGAACCTACATTGATTAGCGTTTGATTGGTGAGTATGCCGAGATTTTCGGACTTAGTAATGTGCGAAGCTTCTAACCAAAGACCAACCGTAACATCCCACTTTACATCAAGGCCAAATCTGTTTTCTGGAATTTTATCATACGAAGGTAATTCTGGAATGCCTTCTGAGTCTGCTTCCCGATAGTGGTATGTAAGTCCGATTTCACCTTTGGGAATAGGAAGCTGAACGCGTCCACCAATTTCAGGTATAGATTGATTGGTGGGAAGAAGTTCAAACCCTTTTGTTTTTTCATTACCGTATAAAACCCAGAACCAGATATTAGCATTATTTAAAAAATAGTACCGGCCTAATCCTCCATAAACACCATTTGTAATTCCTAATGGATCACGCGGGTCAACCTGGTTGAACCATTGCAGTGGACGCAAAACGGTTGCTACACCAAAGTCAATTTTTTGAAGGCCTAATCGTGCTTCATATCGTTGACCGGCCAAACGTGCCCAAACCCGATAGGCACTGATATCGCCTGTGTTATTGGCAGAATCGAAAGGATCGAATGCGGTGCTTCCAAAAATATTGGCTGAACCTAAAAAATCTAACGAGGTTGAAGTGTCAAGTGGCAATGTGTAACGAAGTTCTGGAATGTATCTTCCACCTAGTAAAAAATCAAGGTCGTTGTCAGGGGCAAAATTGGAGTACAACGACAATTGTCCATTAAACTTAAATCCCTTTTCATCTTGCGAGAACACGTCAGCATTAGAAATTAAACTTAGCAATATGATCGTATGAATTTTCCTCACGACTCATTAGATTCTTTCGAAATACCGTAAAGGAAAAAATTGGTCAACTCCATGACAGCATCATGTGGTGTGCTATACTTTCCAATAAAAGTTTTGTCAAGCATCATCTTTTCAAATGTTGTTAGCATCAAAGGGATGAAACTTAATTTAAGCTCTTTACGGATATGTCCTTCGCGTTGCGCAACGGTTAGGTCTTCCATTAATTCTTTCCGCATTTTTATTTTAAAAGATTCGATAAGGTCTTTTAATTCGGTAATCTCCTTTGAATAAATGTCCTGTATGAACTCTTCGCTTATATCGATGGAGCCTTCGTGCTTTTGAATAACCATTTGTACCATCTTCTGTGCAAATGGTTTATCTGCCCGCATATTCGCACGGTAATCCTCCAATCCTTTTTCGAATAACAGAGTTAAAATCTTTTTCGCAACTTCCTCCTTGTTCGAAAAATTTCGGTAAAAAGTCATTTTGCTAATGCCCGCCTCTTTGCAGATTTCTTCTACCGTAACGCGCTTTATTCCGTGTTTCCAGAATAATTTGCGAGATGCTTCAAAAACAATTTCATCCGATTTGGACGCCATATTGTATACTTTTTATAAATAATGATACAAATATAGTAATAAAATACAATAAAAGTAACATAATTATCTTTTTGCCTCTAATAGAGGCAGCTTTTAGGAATCACTTGAAACGGTCGATAATAAATAGCAGTAACACTTAGTAATCTATTACGAAAAGGAGATACATCTTTATAAAAAGATAAGCCTGATCCATGTGGCATGCTTTGTAAAATATTCAGAGAAGGAGGAATTAACTGGCACTGATCCCTTAAGGGGTGTTCAAACCAAAAGCAAAGTCGCTTCGCTCTTTTTTTAGACTTCGCATTCTTGCTCAAGTTACACTTGACTCGAATGCTCGCTAACAAAAAATCCCGCTTACGCGGGACTTTACTTTTAGTTTGCAGAGGTGGAGGATTACGTGGCGTGATCCTTTGGTGGGGTGTGTCAACAGAACAAACCTTAAGATTTCGCTGCGCTTATTTTTTATTTTGCCTCACACTGTCGCATAAAACACTTTCAAATCTATGTAGAAAGGAAGTACCAGAAAGTTGTTTTCACTCCATAGTGAGCCAAAATAAAAAAGTCCCGAGAAACTCGGGACTCTTAACTTGTTCTATTGCAGAGGAGGAGGGATTCGAACCCCCGGAACCCGTAAAGGTTCTCCGGTTTTCAAGACCGGTGCAATAAACCGCTCTACCACTCCTCTGTTAATCCTCCAAACCCTGAGCACAGGCATGGATT
>Ga0154020_10011223_pt1 | contig 10214 bp, 10 predicted proteins | sample Klosneuvirus_201_FD_109709 | JGI IMG/M metagenome (GOLD analysis project Ga0154020, IMG submission 109709) | Active sludge microbial communities from wastewater, Klosterneuburg, Austria - Klosneuvirus_20160825_MG | ecosystem: Engineered > WWTP > Aerobic digester > Activated sludge | place... | reverse complement strand
TGACCAGCGCCTGCAGGCTGTCACTGGCCTCCTTGAGGCGCCCTTCATCCAAGGCACCCAGCGCCTGGCCGTACTGCACCGCCGCATCCAGGTCCGGTGCGCGCGTCCACCGCCCGTCATCCGCGGCATGTGCCGCGTAGGACCCGCGCCCCATGGCCGTAAGCAGCTTGACCAGCAATGCAGCCTGCAGCTCAAACAACTTGTCCCGGGTGCCTTCCACACTGGCCGCCACGGTGGTGGCATTGGTCTCCACCGCGTGGAGCCGCACATTGAGCCGCACGCGTGGCTCCAGCGCCACCACGCTGCCCAGCACCACGTGGGACGCGCCCAGGAACTTGCCGGTGCGCTGTGCGGTGGCGGCGTCAAACGCCTTGTCCTGCTGCAGGGACAGTTCGCCGGACACATCCGCCAGGCGCTCCCGCTCCACCACCGCCACCTGCCCGCTGGCCGCAAGATCGGTGGCCAACATGTCTGCCAGACCATTGCGAAGCACATCCATCTTGGGGTCCCCGGTGTGGTTCTCAAACGGCAACACCGCCACCACCAGCCGCCCCTGCGCCTGGGCCGCACCACCCCACAGAATCCAAAACGCCACCACCGTCATCCAACGCCACGCCATGGGCGCATGTTCCCATATCCACCACCCGGCGGACCACTGGGTCCATGACAGCGCTACACCGCCGTGCCATTCCCGCACCGTTGGAATTCCTGGAAGGTGATGACCGTGCATACGCTCCGTTTTTGCGCCCTGCCGCTGCTGTCCCTGCTTGCCTGCACCACCGCCGGGACGGACACGTCGTCGTCGTCGAGCAGCAGTGGCGGAGGCAGTTCACAAGGCACTGGATCGTCGGCCGGGGTGTCCACCTCAAGCGCCTTCAGCGCGTCCTCACAAACGGCCTCCTCCCAAGGCGGCTCGTCCCAAGGTGGGTCATCACAAGCCGGTTCATCCCAAGGCGCATCGTCGGTGGGGGGCTCCTCATCCGCCGCCGCCGGTTCCTCCTCCACCGCAGTGGCCTCCTCCACCATGGGAAGCAGCGGAGCGCCCGGCGTGGCGGACCCCAACGTGGACGGCCCCGCGGCCACCATGATCTCCAACCGCATGTTCACCGCCCCGTCCACCGGGGAAATGGTGGCCCTTGCCTGCCACCACCCCACCACCGCGGGGCCGTTCCCGCTGGTCCTGGTGATGCCGGGGTTCAGCCTGCCCACGTCACAGTTTGTGGGCTACGCGCAGCGCCTGGCCAGCCACGGCTTTGCGGCCTGCCTGGTGGCCTACAACGTGTCCTTCTTTTCCCCCAGCCACGCCAACGCCGCCAATGAAGTCCGGGACGCCCTGGATTGGCTGGCCACCCAGACGGATTTGCCTCTGGACCTCACCCGCGTGGGCACCCTGGGCCACTCGCTGGGCGGGAAGCTGGCGTTCATGGTGGCCGCGGCGGACGCGCGCGTGGATGCTGTGCTGGGCCTGGACCCCGTGGACACCGCGCCTCCGGGGTGTTCGGCCCAAAACTGCCCGGACGTTTCTGGGACGCTGGCCACGCTGGCCATCCCCTCCGGCGTTCTTGGGGAAACCCTGGACGCCACCGCGGCCGGCTTTGGACAGGCCTGCGCGCCGGCGGCAGACAACTTTGCAACGTTCTATGCGGCGGCCAACAGCCCCGCGTTTTCCGTCACCATCAACGGCGCCAACCACATGAGCTTCCTGGACAACGTCAGCACGTGTGGCTTCACCTGTTCGGTCTGCCGGCCGGCCACCGCACCCAACGCCACCGTCAATGGGATGGCACGCGCATACGCTGCTGCTTTTTTCAGCAAGACGCTGCGCCAGCAGGACGCCTATGACGCGTATCTCACCGGCGCGGCGGCCCAGGCCCGCTATGTGACGCCGGGGCTTGCCACCATCACGTCCAAGTGACAGGCATCCGCTCCGGATTTTTCTCTGGAGCGCCCCACATGATCCTGCGGCTTGCCTTTGTTGCCCTCCTTGCCACGTTGACCTCCTGCACCGGGACGGACCGCAACCCCTGCGGCCTCAGCGGCAGCCTGCCGGATGTTCCGTCCGGAACGTTGCGCGTGACCCGGGACGGCAATGCGTACGTGGTGGACAGCGGCCTGCGCGGCTACCGCCTGCTCAATGACCGCACGGACATTGAAGCGGGGGAAATCACACTGGCCATTGGCAAGGACAATGAGGACCGCAACGTTCGCGAACAGATTGACCAGGGCAACTTCCCCATCTGCATCCTGCTCAATGACCAATCGGACGGAACCACCTACGCGCAGGTTCGCACCACCGGCGCTTCTTTTGGCACCGACAGCACGCGCACCGGCACCGTGGCCATCCTGGCCAAGGAGGGGGACGTGCTGGTGGGCCGTTTTGAGCTGGAGGCAACGCAAAACGGCGGCGGGGGCACCACGCGCCTGGAAGATGGCGTGTTCCGTCTTGGGCCGCGCTGACGGCGTCACCGGTCCACACACCCACTGCCCATGCCACGCCTCGGCGCTCCCATGTTGGGTCTCCTGCTGGCCACCAGCGGCTGCTGGCCCAGCGGCGCCCAACGCGCGGCGCGCCTGGCGGGTTTTGGCCAGGAAGCAACCACCGGAACACCACCGGGCATGGCCGCATTGGACGGCCGCGAATGGCACCTGGCACTCTTCCACGTCCACACCCGTGAGGGCGGTTATGAATTCAAGGACCCCACCGGCCTGGACCAGGCGGCCAACTATGACGGGCCCCACGCCCGTTACGCGCTGCGCGTGGCAGCCACCTATGGCATCCGTGCGGTGTTCCTGACGGACCACAACAGCATCCTTTCGGCGTTTGACAAGGACCTCCAGAGCTCTGCGCGCAGCGTGGGCGTCACGCTCATCCCCGGCACCGAATGGTCCCTGGGCGGCCCGTTGGCCATCAACCTGCCCATCACCCCGGGACACGCCGGACCGCACGTGGCCGTGGTGGGCTACCGCGCGGCGTCTGCCCGGGACGTGCTGGCCCCACGGGACACACGCATCAAGGCCACAACCAATGACCTCAACGCCCTGGTGGACGAGGCCCACGCCCGCGGCGGCGCCGCCATCCTGTGCCACCCGGATGCACTCAACGCGGATTATCCCCTGCCCCCGGCGGATTTTGACCTGGTGGAGGTGGATGGCCCGTTGATTGAGAATCCCGCCGCGGCGCGGGCCCGCTGGCAGGAATGGCTCATGGCCGGCCGCCGCATTGGCGCCATCAGCTCGGCCAACTGGCGGGTGGCCCAACTTCCGGGAAGCCCCATGCACCACCTCAACCTGGTGCGCGCACCGTCCCGCGCTCCGGACGTCCTCACCGACGCATTGCGCGGCGGCCATCTCATGGTGGTGACCTCCCCCAACAAACTCCCGCGCGTGTTGCTGGGCGCAGACGCAGACGGGGACGGTTCTTTTGATGACGTGCGCGAAGGGGACGTGCTCATCCCCGGTCCCGGCGTCACCCGCGTACGTTTCCAGGTGCGCGTGTTGGGCGCGCGCGGCCGGGCCCTGGTGCTCTATGGCGCCGGCAGCCGGGAGCCCATGCACCGGGAGACGTTGGAAGGTGACGAGGAGGTTCGTGCCTACTCGGTGGCGCTGCAGCCGGACCGCCGGACTTTTGTGCGCGCGGAGCTGTGGCAGGACACCCGCATGCTGGTCCTCACCAACCCGCTGTATTTTGACCCTCCGCCACGCGCTGCGCCGGACGGCGGCGCCACTGGCACCGCGCCAGACGGCACCACCAACGGCGGAGATTTGATTCGCATCATCACCGTGGACGCCGGCCCGGTCCCGTTGGAAGGAGAAACCCCGTGACGCGTTTTGAGTCTGTGAAACACGTGCACCTCATTGGCGTGGGCGGCACCGGAATGGGGGCGTTTGCCGGCCTTCTCAAGCAGGCGGGTTATGACGTCACCGGAAGTGACACCGCGCTCTACCCGCCCATGAGCACCAAACTGCAGGATTGGGGCATCCCGGTGTTTGAAGGCTACAAGCCGGAAAACCTCACCGCGCGGGGACGCCCGCCGGACCTGGTCATTGTGGGCAACGTCATCCGCAAGGACAACCCGGAAGCCACCGCGTCCCGGGACCAGGGGATGAACCAGGCGTCCTTTCCACAAGCGCTGGGTGAACTGTTTCTGGCCGCGCGTCCCAGCGTGGTCATCTCCGGCACGCACGGGAAGACCACCACCACCGCCATGACGGCGCACGCGCTGCACGCCTGTGGCCTGCAGCCGGGCATGCTGGTGGGGGGTATCCCGCGCGGGTTTGGGGAGAGTTTCCGCCTGGGCGGCACGCAAGCGCCTTTTGTGGTGGAGGGTGACGAATACGACACCGCGTACTGGGACAAGGGACCCAAGTTCCTCCACTACAAACCCGCCGTGCTGGTCATCACGTCCATTGAGTATGACCACGCAGACATCTACCCCGACGTGGAATCCATTGAGCGGCGCTTCCAGGAGGTCACCGCGCTGGTTCCATCCCAAGGCCAGGTCATTGGCTGGGCCGGCAGTGACCGCGTGCGCCGCGTGGTGGATGGCGCCGTGGCCCGCCAGGTGCCGGTCACCCTCTACGGTGACGGCGGGACGTTGCAGGCCCAGCAACTGGATGAGACGGAATTGGGCACCGCCTTCAACGTGGTCCAGCACGCAACCACCGTGGCCAGGGTGAACCTGCAACTGTCCGGACGCCACAACGTGGACAACGCGCTGGCCACTTTTGCGGTGCTCCGGCATTTTGGCGTCACGCCGCACGCCGCCGCCACCGCGTTGGGCTCTTTCACCGGCGTCAAACGGCGCCTGGAGGAAGTGGGTGAACGCCGCGGCGTGCTGGTGCTGGATGATTTTGCGCACCATCCCACGGCGGTGAAGGTCACCGTGGACGCCGCGCGCAAACGCTACGCCCGGCGCCTGGCGGCCAAAGGCGCGCGCTTGTGGAGCGTGTTTGAACCCCGCAGCGCCACCAGTTGCCGCCGCGTGTTCCAAAAAGAATACGCGCAGGCTTTTGCGGGATCGGACCGCGTGGTGGTGGCCCAGCCCGGACGCAAGGGCACCATCCCGGACGCCGAGCTGTTTGACGTGGAGGAACTGGTGGGTGACATGCGCCGGGCCGGCCTGGACGCCGTGGTCTGGCCCACGGCCAAGGATATTGCGCAGAACCTTGCAACCCAGGCGCGGGATGGAGATGTTGTGTTGATGATGAGCAATGGAAGCTTTGGCGGCGTCCACCAGCTCCTCCTGGAGGCGCTGGGATGAAGACGCGCACTGGCCTGCTGGTGGTGGGCATCCTCGTGGTGGCAGCGTGTGGCGCCTCGCAAAAGGGTGCCCTGGGCAACCTCCTCAATCCCCCGCCCCAGGAAGAAGGCGTGGCCGCAAGCCCCGCGCTGGGGATCCTGGACCACAACGGCGTGTTGCTGGATGACGCCGCCACGCGCGGAAAGGTGGTGCTGGTGGATTTCTGGGCCAGCTGGTGCGTGCCGTGCCAGCACTCCATCCCGTTCTACCGGCGCATGTCTGAACGGTTCCGCAACAAAGGCCTGCTGGTGGTGGGCGTCAACACCGACGATGAACACCGCCTGATGGAGGAATACCTGGCCGCGCACCCCATGCCCTTCCACCTGGTCTGGGACGGGGAGAAGGCGCTGTCCGGGCGGTTTGGCGTCATGCAGCTGCCCACCACGTTCATGTTTGACCGCAAGGGACGCCTGCGCAAGACCCGCAGCGGTTTTGACCCCACCGAGGCCCGCGCGGTGGAAGATGAAATACGCCTGCTTCTCGGCGAGGATTGAGCGCATCAACGCACATGCCCGCCCACGTCCCCGCCCCCGCGCCACGCAAGGTACGCACGCTTCCGTGGGTGCTGCTGGCCGTGGGAAGCGCGGTGGGTCTGGTGGTGTTTGTGTTGCTCTGGCAGGTGGCCGTGGAGCTGCAGGCCAAGGAACTCCCGCCGCCCCGTGGGGGCGCCTGGCAGGACAGCGCACCGCCGCAACAATGAAGACGGGCGGCCGGGTCAGGCCAGCTTGAGAAGTTCTTTGACCTTGGAAATCACCTGCGGAGCCTGGATGGGCTTGGTGATGTACGCATTGGCGCCCAAAGACAGGGCACGCTGCCGGTCTTCCTGCGCGCCTTCGGTGGTGATGATCACAATGGGGATGTCCTTGTGGACCTCATCCCGGCGCACCATGGAGACCAGCTTGAGGCCGTCCATCATGGGCATGTTGATGTCCGTGATGAGGAGGTCAAACTTCTGCCCCGCCAGCTTCTTGAGCGCGTCCACGCCGTCATCCGCCTCGGTGACCTTGAGGTTGCGCACGCGGGAGAGCGCAAACACAATCAACTGGCGCATGGTGGGGGAATCTTCCACCACCAGGGCCTTGAGCATTTGCGCGTTCATGCTTCCTCCGGCCGGACGGCAGGAGCCTGCCACAGGGAATCATACAGGGTGCGGGTGGCCAGCACCGGCGCTGCGCTTTGTTGCACGCTGGCCAGGATGGCGGTGGCCGCGTGCGCCCCCAGCAACGAGAAGATTTCCAGGTCCAACGGCGCCAGCTCCTGCTTTTGGACCAGCAGCTTGAGCAGCACAATGCCGCCCACCCGGCGCTCCCCCACCGTCAACGGGATGACCGCCACCGGCTCCTCCGGGGTGCCGTGGGTGACGTCCTGCCGGATGCGCTGGACGTTGTCCTTCACGCTGCGGCCAATGGGCCCTTCGCCAAGCTTCACCCGGGGGAAGCTCTCCAAGGCGCGTCCCTCAGCCACCAGCACGTCCATGGCGCCGGCCTGTTCATCCAGCAGGTAGATGCCAAATTCCTCGGCGCCAATGAGGTTGAGCAGGATCTCCGAGATGATTTGCATGACGTCCGGAAAACGCAGCGTGGAGTGCAGCTGGTAGGACGCCACATAGAGGTTGGCCAGGTTGTTGTGCGCTTCCTCAATCTCCAGGTAGCGCGTGTTGTAGTCCCGGTTCTGCTCTTCCACGTTGCGGTAGTGATCCAACAGGCGCTGCCGGTCACTCTCCAACGCCTTGATCTGCGTCAGGAGGTCCCGCACCACCGTGTCCTGATCCATCTGACGGCGGACCTGGCTCAGCTCCTCTTGCAGCCCGGCCACCTGGAACCGCAGGCGCTCATTCTCCTGCATCAGTTCTTCGGTGAACTCCTGGCCGCGCTTGAACAGGGACAAAAAGTCCTCGCGGCTGTGCGGGCGCACCCCGGGATCCGTCCGGGGCACGTCCTGGAAACCGCCGCCAGGCTTCTTGGCGTCTGCCATATGCGCTCCAACTGGGTTGCGGCCGGGTTCCACGCCGCGTGACCTGTGGGGGTACCACGCACGTTGGCGCGCACTCAAGGAGGGCCACCGCGCAACGACGGAGCAGCTGGAATGTGTGGAGGGGAGAAAGATGCCGGCGGTCGGAATTGAACCGACAAGCCCTTGCGGACGGCGGATTTTGAGTCCGCTGCGTCTACCAGTTCCGCCACGCCGGCAACGGGTGGGGTGTCTAGCGGGCACGGCAAGGGAGACGCAAGGGTTCATCACACCCGTTCCTCCCGGTGCAACAACAGCTCGCCGGTACAGCAGCCGCAGCGGAGGACCTCCTCGGTCACATACGCCGTCTGGGTGCGCCGGTAGCCGTTGATGTCCAGGGGCGCGCCACACCGCGGGCACGCCGCGGTGGGGGGCAACGCAGCAGTCCCATCCCGGACGGCAGAGAGACTGTCTTCCACAAACGTATGCACCCAGGCCGGTGCCGGCAGCAGTGATCGCATGGACATAAAGGATGGTAAGAGCGTGGCGGCCGCAGTCCAAGAAAACCGCCTGACCTTTCCCCACTTTGGGCCACCCGCCATCCAGGCAACCGGCGCGCGGAAGGAACATCCAGAGGACCATGTCTGACGCCAAGACCGCGCTGCAGCAGGGAGACTGGGGGCGCGCCGCGCGCCTTTTTGAGGAGGAGGGTGCCCTCAAACAAGCGGCGGACCTCCACCACAAGCTGCTGGACCTGCCCAACGCGGCGCGCCTGTATCTGGCGTGCGGGGACGTGGTGGCCGCGTTGGCCTGTGCGGTGGGCGCCAACAACCGCGCTTTGGAGCTGGACACGCTGCGCGCGGCGTTGGCCGTGTCCACCAGCATCCAGGCCAGCGCCGCCGCAAGCGAGATGGAACGCCGCCAGCGTTTGGACCTGGCCGCACCGCTTTGGGACGCCGCGGGTGAACCGGAACACGCGGCCGCCGCGTATGAGGGCTGCGGCCAGCTGGCCACCGCCGCGCGCCGCTGGCTCACCGTGGGCAACCACCGCACCGCCGGACAACTGTTGGAGCGCCACCTGGAAGGCGCGCCGGAGGACCTGCAGGCGCGCCTGGAACTGGGGACGGTGCTGGCGCGTTTTGGGCGCCATGACGCCGCCACGCCGCTGCTTCGCAAGGCCGCCGTGGACGCGCGCCTGGCAGACACGGCACTGCGCCGGCTGGCGCTCTCCTTTGCCGCCCAGGGCCATCCCCATGCCGCCCAACGCGTGCTGGAAGAACTGGCGGCCGTGGCCCCGGACGCCCCCAAAGACCTGCTGGCGTTGGGCAGCCTGGAAGACGCGGTGCCCACCAGCCGGGAGAAGTCTGGCCTGCGCGTCCACAGCCGCTACGTGCTGCTGGCGCCACGCGCCGCGTCCAGCTTGGGGGACAGCTACCTGGCCTATGACGAATTTGAAGATCGCCGCGTCCTGCTGACCCTCTTCAAGCCCGCCGTGGCGCAGTCCCAGGCGCTCAGACGTTTTGCCGGCACCGCGCGCGCCGCAAGCGCGTTGGACAGCCCGCTTCTGGTTCCGCTGGTGGAGTTCAACCTGGCGGCGGGGTTTGTGGTCACCGCCCTCCCCGCAGGCCAGCCGTTGGAAGCCTGGATCAAACAGGGTGGTCCCCCGGCACCAGGGGCCGTGGTCATGGGCGTGGCAGACACGTTGTGGCAGCTGCACCGCCGCGGCCTGGTCCATGGCGCCCTCAACCTGGCCTCCATCCACGCCACGCTTGCCGGCGGGACCCAGCTCACCGAGACGGGCGCGGGTCAACTGCTCACGCTGCGGGAGACAGAAAGCCAGGGGCTGCAAACCAGCCTGGCCACGTTGTCCCCGGAGGTGGTGGGTGGCCAGGAACCCGGCGCCCCGGCAGACCAGTTTGCACTGGCCGCCCTCACCTATTTCCTGACCACCGGGCATTGGCCACAACCTTCGCAAAGCCCGCGGTATCAACCACCGTCACGCCTGGGTGCGCCCGCCACGCTGGACGTGGCGCTGGAACGGGCCTTGTCTGCGCGCCCGGCGGACCGTTGGCCAGACGTGCGCGTGTTCCAGGAGCACCTTCCGCAGGCCATGGTGCTGGCGCACCGCCACAGTCTGGCGCCCGCGCCCGTGGCCACCGCGGTGCGCGGTGAACGTTTTGAACCGGTGGGCCCCACGCGCGTGTTGGGTCCTCTGGTCTGGGTGCACCTGCGGGACACCGTGCTGGACCGTGACGTGGCCCAGGCGTCCGGCACGGCCGAGGCCATGGCTTTTTTGCGCGCCCTGGCAGATGTGCCCTTTGGCAGTGACCGCGTGTTGGAGCTGCAGGAGGACTTCACCCGCGCGCTGGTTCTTTGTGCTGCGGCACCCGCGCCTTCCAATGAAGACGCGTGGCTCCATGTGGCGCGCGCACTGGCCGCCGTGCACCGCGCTGGGCTGGCGTTTGGGTCCACGCTGGAGGCCCGGCTGGCCCCGGGCCCGCGCTTGCGGGTGGTGGATTTCCCTCCCGCCGAGCCAGGAGATCGCCCGGAGCAGGAGGCGGATGTAGGTACCCTGGCGCAACGCATCACCCACGCGCTGGGTCTCACCCCGCCCGGGAGCATCCGGGATGCGGCCTCCCTGGCAGAATGGCTCGCAGAATCACGCGCGTCCCGCGCAGCCACGGTTGCGTCCCAGGCTGGGGCGCAATGGCTCTCAACCCCCGGAGACGCATTGCAGGCGGCCCTGGCGCAGGTGCGGCTTGAAAGCACCTGAGGCCACGCGCATAACAACACCATGGAGCCCGCGCGGGTCAGTACGTCTACCGCCCCCATCAGCCGCACCGGTCAGTGGCTGGTGCTGGAGATCACGCCTCCCCGCTGGCCGCTGGCGGTGGCCCTGGTGCTGCTGGTGTCATCCCTGGTGGGAGCCTACGGCGCGGTGAGCTGGGCGCCGGTGGGCAACCG
>Ga0154020_10011222_pt1 | contig 10217 bp, 12 predicted proteins | sample Klosneuvirus_201_FD_109709 | JGI IMG/M metagenome (GOLD analysis project Ga0154020, IMG submission 109709) | Active sludge microbial communities from wastewater, Klosterneuburg, Austria - Klosneuvirus_20160825_MG | ecosystem: Engineered > WWTP > Aerobic digester > Activated sludge | place... | reverse complement strand
TTCTTATCAAAACCTTGTTCCTTCCACTATTTTCCCTGCTCGTCTGGGCCGAAGTCGGCGAGGATCTTTCCGTTCACGTTAATGACGGGCGCGTAGTCTTGATTCGACAGCTTCACCATCTCGGTCATCGCAGCGTCGTCTTCGAGCACGTCGAGCGTTTCGTAGCTGACGCCGTGTTGGTCGAGCCACTTCTCGGCTTTGACGCACCACGGGCAGAAGGTCTTGACGAAGAGCCGGACGTTGTTTGGTTTCACGATGGGAATCAATTATTCGGTCAGAAACGTATCGCTGTGCTCGTAGCACGGGGCGCAGCAGCAGAGCAGGGTGAGGGGCGTGGTGCCGGTGTTCCAAAGCTTGTGCTTCTTGCCGGGCGGAATGGCGACGCTGTCGCCGGCCTTTACTTCGGCCACGTCATCCTCGATGCGCATGCGGCCCTGGCCGGAGGTGATGAAATAAATCTCCTCGGTCTTGGCGTGGTAATGCTCCTGAGTGCTGGCGCCCACGGGCAGGCGCGCTTCGGCGAGACTCTGGTTGCGGATCGCCGAGTTGCGATACGCCAGCAGTTCGCGAATCTCCGATCCGTCCTTCGTGATAAAAGGCGGCGCGGTATTCAGGTTCACAATTTCCATAACCAGTCTTGGATGCTGAAGAAATCGCGCGTCAGGGAAAAGAGAAAACTCGCGCGTCTGGAAGCCGTTTTGTTCGCCGTGAGAGCTCGTTCCGCGCGCGCCGTAGCGATGGATGTCATCTAACCTTCCGCAGCTGAATCGTCGTTTGACACTCCCATGGTGCCCCTCTATAAAGCCTTCACTTTGGTTAACAAAAACAAAAACTGACTATACTTATGGCCATCTCTGTTGGAACAAAAGCGCCGGATTTCACCCTCAAGTCCAAAACTGCAACGGGCCTTGTCGACGTGAAGCTGAGCGAAAACTTTGGCAGCAAGAACACCGTCCTTCTGTTCTTCCCGCTCGCGTTTACCAGCGTCTGCACGCAGGAAATGTGCGACATCACCGCGGGCTTGAACGCCTACAGCGGCATGAACGCGGACGTCATCGGCATCAGCGTGGACAGCCCGTTCGCGCAGGAAGCCTGGGCTACGAAGGAGAAGATCGGCATCAAGATCGTCAGCGATCTGAACAAGGAAACCACCAAGGCTTACGGCGTGTTGTTCCCGATGCTCGCCGGCGTGGGTGATACCTCCGCGCGGGCGGCGTTCGTCATCGACAAGAGCGGCGTCATCCAATATAGCGAGCAGACGGCGACGCCGAAGGATTTGCCGAACTTCACCGCGATCAAGGACACTCTCGCGAAGTTGAAGTAATCCGGTTGGACGACTTTCTCGATCAGGCGACGGCGGCAACGCTGTCGCCTGTTTGCTTTTACGGCTGGAGCAACTCGACCTCGATGAGCTTGATCGACGTGGATTGATGCGTCGTCGTGGTGACGGTGCTGGCTACTGGCTGCGGGCCGCTCGCGGGGCCGGGAACATTCGGTGGCGGCGTGCTGGCGTCGGCGATTTCCATTTCCACGCGGTCGGTGGCATTCGTCTCAGTCACCTTGGAAACCGTCGTCGAGCGCACTCGTCCGACCGTGGATTTTGCGGTGATGGACTGCTGGTAAACTGTTTCGATGGCGAGCGTGTGCTCGGGCGAATACCAGCTGCGCCCGGTGATTTCGCTGTCTTCGAGGCTCTTGTTCGACGGCGCCTTCACGACGCGGGCGGGCGGAGGGTTGGTGTCGCCGGGTTTTTGGGGCGGCGGTGACGGTGGCGCCGCGGGCTTGAACTCCCCGGTGAAATCCAGTCGCGCGCAGTTCGTTCCCATCCGTTGCTGCCAGCCCACGAATTTGTAGGTGAACGTCGACGGGAAGGGGCTTCCGCTCGGGCCGGCGTTGGCCGGGCGTTCCACCGTCCACGTGTCGCCGATCTTCACCGGCGTCTTCGGCAACATGCCCATCTCGACGACCTCGCGGTAGAATTGCTGGTTGAAGCAGCGTCCGATGACGCTCGCCGCGACTCCGCGAATGTTCCCGCCGCCCGACTGCCGATCGTTCAAGTCCCGCACGTTGTCGATGCGCGTCACCTTGTTGTCGGGCGAGAGGCGGAAGAGGAGCTTGAGCCCCACGAAGCGGCGGAGACGCTGGACGAGCGGCGTGTCCTCGACCTGCATCACCTGGTTGCCGGAATCGTAGCTCATCGTGATGCTGTCATCGCGGCCCGTCTCCATTTGCACCGCGAGAATCTCCATCTGCAACACGCGGCTGCCATTCGTCGCCACGTTCGTCACGGAAAAGGCGAGGTCCTGGCCGACTGACGTTTCGGTCTGGATGAGTTGCGTGGTGTTCTTGCGCGGCACCTGGGTGCTGTTCACGGATTCGACGCGGAAGATGTAGCGTTTCCCTTCCTGCCAGCGCGCGGTCATGGTCACCGCCGGATCGGAGGATTTGCCGGTGATGGGCGCCTCGTGGCGCGACGAGCGGTTGCATCCCACACCCGCGCAGGCCAACGCGAGGGCGAGCACGGCATACTTGATACTGTTGAACGTTAAACTCATGGAGACTCCGTCTGCTCTGACGCAGCGTGCGTCCGGACGGTTACGTCTTTCAAGGCGGTATGTGTAAAAATCCCGTCGCCGCCCGACCACGGGGGACACTGATTTTGCCTTGGCCGGCTGGCGGTCTTCCGCGCATGCTCCGGGCCAATGACGATTCCAACAACAGAACACAAGACGACCCGCCGGGTTGCAGCCTGGCTCCGGCTGAACGTGGCCGTGGCGTGGATCGGCTGCGCAGCCCTCTCCTGCGCCGCGGAGAAGGCGACGGGCGGCAAGTCCCCCGCGAAACCTGCACCGTCCGTCACCGCGAGCACGAACGCTGCGGTGAAAAGCCTGTTCGATGGCAAGACGCTGACGGGATGGAAGGTCACGGACTTTGCCGGCCATGGCGAAGTGCTGGTGAAGGACGGAACGATCGTGCTCGAAACCGGTCAGATGACGGGCATCACGTTGACCAATGCGAACGATCTGCCGCGCATGAATTACGAGCTCACGCTCGACGCCATGCGCGTGGAAGGCAGCGACTTCTTCTGCGGCCTGACGTTTCCCGTGGGCAACGATCCGTGCAGTCTGATCGTCGGTGGCTGGGGCGGCGGTGTGATCGGCTTGTCGAGCATTGACTCGCAGGACGCCGCGAGCAACGAGACCACGAAATACATGTCCTTCAAGAGCGGTCGCTGGTACGCGATTCGACTGCGCGTGACGCCGGGCAAGATCGAGGCCTGGATCGATGAGGACAAAGTCATCGATGTCTCCACCGAAGGTCACACCCTTTCGATCCGGCTTGAAGTCGAGGAATCCAAACCGCTCGGCATCGCGTCGTGGTCCACGACGGCGGCCTTGCGAAACATCAAAGTGCGCAAGTTGTAGTTCGGCTGAGGGGTGAAGCGCGGCGAAGTTGGGCGGGCCAAGTTCCGCTTGCGGTGTTCGGGGCGGCTTCTAAGGTTGGCGTGCGCCGGAATCGGCGTCTGACCTGTTGAGAAGCAAAGTATGAACGCCGAGAAACTTCGTTCGCTGCAAATTGAACCGGAGGCCAAGTCGCGCTCGCAAAGCGTGGTGTGGATTATCTTCCTCGTGGTGGCCGTCATCTCCGCCGTGGTGGGATACCGGGCGTGGCCGAGACAGGAGGGCGAGCGGCGGATGCCGGGTGTGGCGACTTCCAGCAAGACGGAGAAGCCAGCAACGGGTGCTTCCGCAGCGGCGGCGGTGTCTCCGACTTCTTCCTCCAGCTCCAACCAGGTCGCATCAGCGGCCATGGGATCGTCGTCGCAGGTTTCGGGCTCGGTGTTGACGGTGAGCGGCTACATTGTGAATCGCGAGCGCATCGAGATCAGCCCGCGTTTTCTCGGGCAGGTGAAATGGATCGGCGTGCGCAAGGGGGATTACGTGACGAATGGCCAGGTGCTCGTCCGGCTCGATAACGCGGAGTACACCGCGCGGGTGAAGGAGGCCGAGGGGCGGCTGGCGAATGCGCGCACGGCGGTGGAGAAGGCTGAGATCGATTTCAACCGGGCGACGAAACTCATCGCGGACAAGATCGAGACGCAGCAGGCGCTGGACGATGCGCGCATCCGGCTGGATTCCTCCCGAGCGTCGGTGCGTGAGGCGGAGGCTGGGCTGGAGCTGGCGAAGACTTATCTGGACTGGACGGTGATCCGCTCGCCGATCGATGGCGTGGTGCTGGAGAAACTGGCGGACGCGAGCGAACTGGTGACGCCGCAGAGTTTCGGCGGAACGCGTGGTCCGAGCACGGCGCTGGTGGCGATTGCCGATCCGAAGGATTTGCAGGTGGAGATCGATTTGAATGAAGCCGACCTCGCGAAGGTGTATCGCAATCAACCGTGCAAGGTGAGTCCGGAGGCGTATCCCGACAAATCGTACGATGGCTACGTGGCGGAGATCGCGCCGGAGGCGAACCGGCAAAAGGGGACGTTGCAGGTGAAGGTGCAGATCCGGAATCCGGACGAGTTCCTCACTCCGGAGCTGAGCGCGAAGGTGGATTTCATCGGCAAGCAGGTGGAGAAGGGGAATCGCTGAGGGCTGGAACGTTTTGACGGAAAAAGAAAAAGCGCCGGGCGAACCCGGCGCTTTTCTGTTCTGACGAGGTGCAGCTTAGAATTTGTAATTCGTGTAAACGCCGAGCTGGTTGTTGGAGTATTCGACGGCGCTGTTGTCCGAGCTCTTGGTGCGGAACTGGTAGAAAACGCCGGCGTTGCAACGCTCGGTGAATTCGCAGTCGAACGCGGGACGAATCCAGAAGTAATCATCCGTGCGATCCGCGCCAGCGGTTCCGCCGGTGTTGCTGTAGTCGGAGTTTTCGTAGCCGGTGGCGATGGAGGCGGTGTATTTGTCAAACAAACGCTGGCGCACCGAGGTGCGGAAACCGGTGGCGGTGTAGGTCTGGCCGGCGGTGGAGTAGGACGGGAAGTCGCGGCGATAAGCCTCGGCGGAGACAAAGGTGTTTTCGAGCGGGCGCCATGAACCGGCGAGGTTAAAGACGAGGGTGGGGCCCTTGTCATCCCCGTCCTGGAACTGCGAGAAGAAGAGGCCGAGGGAGCCGCTGACCTCGAGTTTTTCGCTGACGTCGTAAGCAGAGCGAACGGCGACTTGCTGGAAGGCCTGGTTCGGCGTGTCGACGACATCCTGAACGGAAGGTGAGGTGTGCCCGACGATGTCGCGCCAGCCGACGATGACGCCGGCACCGAGGGTTAGTTTCTCAGTCTGCTTGTAATTGCCCCAGCCTTCGATTTCCCACTGGTTGATGGTGTTGAGGCGGGTGTCGGCGCCTTTGATGACGCGGTCCGTGGAATCGATCAGCATCTGGCGGCCGTTCAATTCAGCAGACGTCTTCTCGCTGAACTCGTACATCGAGGTCAGCTTGGTGACGAAGGATTCCTGTTCGACAAACGCCGAGGCTTCGATCTGTTTGCCGTTGGCGATTTCGTAGGATTGTCCGATGCCGAGCGTGAGCTTGGACATCTTCCAGCCCGCGTTGAAATCCACCATGTGATCGAGCGAGTTGTATTCGCTGTACTTGGTGTAGAAGGCGGCGGTGGGAGTGTAATCGAGGGTGACGTAGTTGCCCTTGTCGCGGAATTCGCCAGCGCCAAACAATGCGCCGGGCGAAATGCGCCAGACGAAATCTTCCAGCTCGGGTCCATCCTTGAGGGTCAGGTTGTCATCGTAATACGCGCTGACGTTCAAGTGCGGGCGCACGCTCACCGGGCCGAGGCTGAGATACTTGGCGAGCGATTCCTCGCTTTCGTTCTCAAACACGTTCTGCGGCGCGGAGTCCAGATTCGCGACCTGCGCGGTGGCAGTGGGAACCAGGGCTGTAATTGCAGCGGAGATGGTGATGAAGTTAACGGCGGTTCGAATAGACTTATCCATGTCGGTTCGTTTCATGGCCGGTTTGTAAGCTGACTCCCTGCCAAGTAGCAAGACTTAGTAAAATTAGCCCAATGTCGGGTCAAACACGGACAAAAGGCGCCTTCTGAAGGCAGGATGCTGGTGAAAAAATTCCGTCGACCGGCAAGCTTGACTCGGCACGAAGTGAGGCGCAAACAGGTCGCATGCACCGGCTTAACCTTCCCTGTCTCACTCTTTGCGTCGCGGCTTTGCTCACCGAAACTTCCGGACGGGCGGCGTCATCACCGGTGACGGTTCGGGTCTTTGCCGGAGAGTTTGATCGCCAGAATGTCGCCGTCTCGTCACTGCATCCCGGATTTACAAACGCCCCCGCCGTCGTCGTGAAGCGTGCCGGCGCCGTGGTGCCGTCGCAGTTGGGCGAAGGCGGGTTGGTGCATTTCGTCGTCGAGAAACTCCCCGCTGGTGCGTCCGCGGAATTCGAGATCGCGTCGGCTTCGACTTCCACCGCCGCAGCCGTGCAGGCCGGAGTGAAGGTGGAACGGGCGGGAACGACCCTTGCGTTTCGCGCTGGCGATGCGGCGTCGAACTCGCGGCCGTGGATGGCGTATCAGGCGGAGCCGGGAGATTTTCCGAGGGCGGACATCAAGCCGATCTTTAAACGGGGCGGTTACCTGCATCCGATTGCGACGCCTTCGGGCAAAGTCGTGACGGACGATTTTCCTCCCAACCACGTGCATCATCACGGTGTGTGGTGGGCGTGGACGAGCACGGTGTTTGACGGTCGCAAGCCGGACTTCTGGAACATGGGCGACGGCAAGGGGCGCGTGGAATTTGAGTCCGTGGATCAGACGTGGAGCGGCGCGGTGCATGGTGGATTTCGCGCGCGTCACCGCTATGTGGATCTGACGAGCGGCCAGCCGGTGACGGTGTTGAACGAGACGTGGCGGGTCACGGCATTCGCGCCGAAAGCCGGTTCGCGGCACTGGATTTTCGATCTCGTCACCGAACATCGGTGCGCGACGGACAAGGAATTGAAGCTGCCGGAGTATCGCTATGGCGGGGTGGGCTTGCGTGGGAACTGGGCGTGGAACGGCGAGGTCAAGGCGCTCTTCCTCACGTCAGAAGGCGAGACGGATCGGGTGAAAGGCAACACGACCCGTGGCCGCTGGTGTGACATGGGTGGAATGCTGGACGGCGAGCGAGTGGGGATTGCAGTGTTGTGTCACCCCGGGAATTTCCGCGCGCCGCAGCCGATGCGATTGCATCCTACGGAACCGTTTTTCAACTTCGCGCCGCAACAAGCCGGCGACATGGCGATCAAGCCGGGAGAAAAGTTCGTCGCGCAGTATCGATTTGTCGTCCATGACGGCGCGCCGGACCAGGCGGAACTGGATCGCTTGTGGAACGACTACGCGCATCCGCCGGTGGTGACGGTGATCGGGAAGTAAGACGTTGCCGCCTCAGAACGAAGCGGCCTCGGGAAGGTCGGCTTCGGGTTCCGCCGCGGGAGAAGCCGTTTGCTGGAGGTTGCCCTGGAGCGCGCGGAGAATGGCCCAGTGAACCTCGGTGCCACTGGCGGGCTTTGCAAAGAACCCGGCGACTCCGGCGGCCAGATACTCGTCACGTTCTTCGATTGCGGCGGCGGGTGCCAGCGCGACCACCGGAAGGGTTGTCGCCTCCGGGGTCGAACGAAGATCAGCGATGGCGCTCAGGCCATCGGTATCGGGCAGGCGCGTGCTTAGCACCAACGCGTCGGGTTCTTCGCACGCCGCGGCTTCGAGTGCCTCGACGCCAGTGGAGTATTCGAGCACGAGGCAGTGGAAGCGCGAGAGGCTTTCCGCGAGGGAGCGGCGGGTGGCCGGATCGTTGTCGGCGAGAATGATGGTCAGACGGGAGCCGTTTGGGGCGGCAGCGTCCGACGGTTGGACGTGAAGTGAACTGGCCCCGAAGGGAGAGAGATTGCCATTCATATCGTCGTGAACGGTGCGGCATCGAATCACTTGAGGAACTTTTTTGTCGGGCCTTTTGCGGATGAGAAGGAGGAAGACACGGATTCCACGAATTATCACGAATTCGGATTTCTCCCTTCGTGCCAATTCGTGAAATTCGTGTCTCATTCCCAATTCGTGTTTGCCGGAGTTTATCTGCGGTTGAATTCGAGTCCTATCAAATCGCTCCCGCTTGGAGCCCGGAAAAATGGCTTGGCAAGCCAGCCGCGGCCTTTGAATGTTTGCCGCAATGCAATCAACGACTCTTTCCTCCAACCGCCGCGATTTCGTGAAAACCCTTTCCGCCGCCACTGCCGCGCTCGCCGTGGCCGGGCCCGCCTTCGCGCAGCCGGCACCGAAACGGAACATCAAGCTCGGGCTCGATAACTTCGCCGTGCGCGCCATGGGCTGGAAGGCGCCGCAGCTCATCGACTACGCAGCGAAGCTCAAGACCGATTCGCTCTTCATCACCGACTTCGATGCATTCGAGAATTTCGAGGACGGCTACCTCGCCGGCTTGAAGAGCAAGGCCGCGGATCAGGGACTCCAGATCCAGCTCGGCACCTGGAGCATCTGCCCGACATCGAAGACCTTCAAAGACAAGTGGGGCAAAGCGGAGGAACATCTAGCGCTCGGCCTGCGCATGGCGAAGGCCCTTGGCTCGCCCGTGCTGCGCGTCGTGCTCGGCGCCGGGGAAGATCGCCGGACCGACGGTGGCATTGAGGCGCGCATCGAGGACACGGTGAAGGTTTGCAAGAGCCAGCGCAGTCGCGCGCTCGATTTGGGCGTGAAGATCGCGGTGGAAAATCACGCGGGCGACATGCAGGCGTGGGAGCTCGTCACGCTCATCGAGGCGGCGGGCAAGGATTACGTGGGCGCGAACATGGACTCCGGCAACGCGACCTGGACGATGGAAGATCCGCTGGCGAGCCTCGAAACGCTCGCGCCCTACGTGCTCACCACGAGCCTGCGCGATTCAGCGATTTGGGAATCCGCGAACGGCGCGACCGTGCAGTGGACGGCGATGGGCGAGGGGACGATGGACCTGAAGACTTACTTCGCGCGCTTCGCGGAGCTGTGTCCGAACGTGCCGGTCCACATCGAAACCATCTCGGGCTTCAACCGCGAGCTGCCTTATCTCAAGGCGGATTTCTGGAAGGTGTGGCCGAAGGCGAAGGCGTCTGATTTTGCGCGCTTCGTGGCGCTGGCGAAGAAAGGGAAGCCACGCGACACGTGGAAGGCTCCCGCCGGCGTGGATCGCAAAGTGGCCGAGCAGGAATATCAGAAGGGCGACATCGAGCGGAGCATCGAGTATTGCAAGAAGGAGCTGGGGCTGGGGTTGAAAGGGTGAGTTGGTGTTCTCAATGGCGATGAATCTCTACGAGGTGATCTTCTCGGGGCCAGAAGGTGCGTCCCAGTGTCAGAACAATGAGGATACGATTTACCTGGTTCGCGCCTCTGACTTTCGTGCCGCAGTTGCTGAAGTTGTAAATAACGCGGCGCCAAGCAACCACCAAGGCAGGCGATTCTCGATTCCGCACGTCGTTTTTGAGATAGGTATCGATGCCACAAACGGGGTGAATAGCGGAGTCGCTGATAGCCAGATCCTCCGAGGTCCATATTACCAGCACGCCTACAATCATGGTTGGAAGGCGTGGCGGCGTCGAATTGACGGAGCAGATTATGGGACGGAGTGGGAAGGAGTGGGAAGCTGACGGTTGACGGATTGATTTATGAAGGCCGGCCTTGCTCCAGAATTCATGCACGAAGCTATCCGGCTCTCGCTCGAAAAGATGCGCGCTGGCTGCTGCGTGCCGTTCGGTGCGATCGTTGCCACTTCGGCCTGAACGAAACGCTATGCTTCTCCAAATCCTCATCGGCCTCCTGATTGTGGCGGTCCTGCTGGTTTGGCTTGGGTTCGTCCCGCCGCCACACGCGGTGACGTTGATTCGCATCCGCAATGGCGTTGCGACGGTCAAGAAGGGACATGCTCGTTCGGACGCGCTGGAGGCCGTCTCGCAGATTCTTCGGGAGGCTGGCGTCTCGGGTGGGTTCATTGCCGTGATGGGTGACAACAAGCTGGTGTTCTCGCGGAAAGTGCCGCTACAGATTCATCAACGCCTTCGGAATGTCCTCTTGAACCAATGGGCCTGATACCAGCAACGTAATTTCGAAATTCATTATCGTGAACACCTCCTTCATGCACGAAGCCATCCGGCTCTCGCTCGAAAAGATGCGCGCTGGCTGCGGCGGGCCGTTCGGTGCGGTGGTTGTGAAGGATGGCAAAATCATCGGGCGCGGCTGG
>Ga0154020_10011219_pt1 | contig 10218 bp, 9 predicted proteins | sample Klosneuvirus_201_FD_109709 | JGI IMG/M metagenome (GOLD analysis project Ga0154020, IMG submission 109709) | Active sludge microbial communities from wastewater, Klosterneuburg, Austria - Klosneuvirus_20160825_MG | ecosystem: Engineered > WWTP > Aerobic digester > Activated sludge | place... | reverse complement strand
GCGTTCACCAAGGTGCTCTTGCCCACGCCACTGTGCCCCACCAACAGCGAAACTTTTCCCTTCAGTAGTTCCTTCACCTCGTCCATCCCCACGTTTTTCAGCGCGGAGGTGATCAACGTGCGATAGCCTGCGCCTTGGTACACATCCTCGTATTCCGCGAGCAGGCCCAGCTCGTCGTCATCGTAGTCATCCACCTTGTTGAAGATGATGATCGGCGGGATGCGGTAGGCCTCCGCCGTCACCAGCACACGGTCGATGAAGCCGAAGGACGTGCGCGGCCGGGCCAAGGTCACCAGCACCAGGCACTGGTCCATATTGCTCGCGATCACATGCTTGTGGTGCGAGAGGTTCACGGACTTCCGCACCAAGTAGTTGCGGCGATGGTGCAGCTCCGTCACGGCGCCCACCATCTCGTTGCCCACCTTTTCCGCCGCCGGGTTGAATTCCACCAGATCGCCCACGGCCAACGGGTTGGTGGTGCTATAGCCTTTGATGCGCAGCTTCCCCTTGGCGATGCAGGTATGCAGCACGCCATCTTCACCGCGTACGATGTAGCGGCTGCCGGTGGAACGCATGAGGAGGCCGGTGGGCATTGGGCAAAGATGGGGGGTGGAGGTTGGAGAACGGATCCGCTATCTTTGAAGAACAGAAAAGAACCATGGAACTCTCAGCAATAGTCGAACGATCCGAAGACGGTTGGTATGTAGGCCAGCTGGAGGAACTCCCCGAGGTGCTTTCACAAGGGCGCACCTTGGAGGAATTGATGGACAATTTGCGTGATGCCATGCACCAATTGTTCATAGCGAACAAGCAGCAGGTGGAGGATGAACATGTAGGCAGAACCGTTATCCGGGAGAGGCTGAAGGTGGCCTGAAGCGCAACGGTCGGCGTCCATGAAGCGGTTGAAGTTGATCCGGCACTTGGAGAAGCACGGATGCATCCTGTTGCGGGAAGGAGGTAACCATGCCATCTACCTCAACCCGAAGAACCAAAGACGATCCGCAGTTGGACGTCACCGTGAACTGGCCGACTTGCTTTGCGAAAAGATCTGCAAGCAACTTGAGGTACCGGGTTTGAAATAATTCCGCCTTCCTTACCGACTGCGATCGCCTGTACTGGTGCCCTCCAGCGCTGCGATCTTCTCCCGCGTTGCCATTATGTGGAGTCTAGCCCATGGCGCGGGAGAACGGCTGAGGGCCGGAGGTGCTGAAGGGACTAACTCCCGAGCCATGGCCAGGGTCATCTGCCCTCCATCAGACCGGCCCTGCAACCACCGGATCAAATTGTTCGACCTTTGACCGGCGACGGTGCCCGTCCCTAATTTCGTTGGCCCTTTCAGCCATGAAGCACATTCTGTACGCCGCCTGCCTTGGCGCGGTAACCCTTTCACCGGCCCTTTTCGCCCAAAGCGCCGCCATCACCATGGACGGCCGATTCGATGATTGGGGGCCCGGCCTGGCCACGTTCACTGACGACAACTCGCCCAGCTCCGGCGTGGACCTGCTGAGCATGCAGGTGACCAATGATGCGGACTATCTCTTCATCAAGCTGGTCGTTGGCAGCGCGATCGACCTCACCGACAACGTCCCCGCGCAGACCATACGCCTTTACATCGACGGGGACAACAATGCGGCCACGGGCACCGCGGTGCAGGCGGGTTATGGAGCCGAGCTCCAGATCAAATTCGATACCCGCGTGGTCACCACCTACTTCGGCAGCAGCACCAACGTCTCATGGAGCACCATCGACCTGGTGCCCCTGCCCACCGTCACCAGCGACACCTTCGAGATCGCCATCGCACGCAATTCCATTCCGGACGGCGTGCATCCCCTCTTCACCTCGAACACCATCAAGCTGCTCTTCCGCGAGACCGATGGCGGCGACTACATGCCTGATGCAGGCAGCACCTTCAGCTACACCTTCGATGCCACGCCGGTGGCCCCGCTGGTGCCCATCGCAATGCCCAAGGCGGTGGCCTCCTATGTCCGCATCACTGCGTGGAACGTGCTGGCCGACGGCATCACCGATGCGGCCTTGCAAGGCCAGTACCAGCGCATGCTCTCGGCCATGTCGCCGGACATCATCGGCTTCAGCGAATGCGTTAGCAGCACGGCGGCGCAGGTCAAAACGCGGCTGGACAGCTGGTTGCCCATTGGTGGAAGCGGCTGGTACACCACGAAGGACGATTATGACATGGTGATCGCCTCGCGCTGGCCGATCCTGCAGACCTGGCCGGGCCTTACGCGCCAGTATGCCGCTTTGATCGACCCGCCATCAACATACAGTACCGACCTGCTCTTCACCGCCGCCCACCTGCACTGCTGTACGGCCGATGCCAACCGCCAGAACGAGGCCGATGAGTATGTGCAATTCGTGCAGGACGCGAAGAGTCCCGGTGGCAACATCACCCTGCCGTACGGTACGCCCATGGTATACGCCGGCGACCTGAATTCCGTTGGTTATGCGCAACAGCTCATCACCTTGCTCACGGGCGACATTCAGAACAACGCCACCTACGGGCCCGATGGCGCCATGGACTGGGACGGGACGAATGATGCGAGCACGCATGCCTTGCAGACGGATGCACGCATGGGCTACACCTGGCGCAGCAACACCAGTTCCTATCCAAGCGGCTTGCTGGACCACATGCTGTACACCGACGCTGCCGCCACGCTGGCGAAGTCCTTCATTTTGCGCACCGAGGTGATGCCACCGGCCACGCTGAGCGCCTTGGGACTGAACAGCAACGATGCGTCGACCGCCAGCGACCATTTTGCGGTGACCTCCGACTTCATCGTGCCGCAGCCGGGTTGTTCCGTGAATGTGCATCTGTTCCTGGAGGGGCCGTACGATGCGAACACGGGAATGATGCAGGACAGTCTCCGCAGGAAGGGCTTGATCCCCTTGGCGGAACCCTACACCGCATTGGGCTTCACACAGGCCGGTGGAGGCGGCGGCGAGACCATCCTTCCCTCCGTGCTCAACACCACCGGAGGCAACGCCATCGTGGATTGGGTACTGCTGGAATTGCGCGACTCCCAAGCGCCCTCCTTGATCTTGTCCACCCGCGCCGCGCTGCTTCAGCGGGATGGCGACGTGGTGGATATCGATGGCGTTTCCGCAGTGACCTTTTCCATGCCCGCAGGCAGTTATGATGTGGCGGTGCGCCACCGCAATCATCTGGGCGTAATGACCCAGCAGGCCATTTCCCTTGGCACGTTCCCGACAAGCATCGACCTGCGCACATCGGCCACCAGCCTGTATTCCGTTGGCTCCGCAGCGGAAAAAACACTTGGGTCCGTCCAACTGCTTTGGGCCGGGAACACGCATATCGATGCTGAACTGAAATACACGGGCCAGGCGAACGACCGCGACCCCATCCTGGTCCGGTTGAGCGGAAGTGCACCGAACAATACTTATACCGGTTACGTGCAGGAGGACGTGAACCTGGACGGCGTGGTGAAATACACCGGTGCCCGGAATGACCGCGACCCGATCCTGGTGAACATCGGCGGCGTATTACCGACCACACAGCGCGCGGAGCAATTGCCTTGATCGGGTCCGTGCGGATATGGACGCTCAGATCTGCGTTTATTTTTCTTTCAGTGTTGCTGGCTGTCGCAGGCAAGCATCAGCGTTCCATCAAAGCCGAACCCCATGCTCCGGGTCATCTGCGTGAGACCCCAGAGCGGAACTCTTCAGATCCGCGTTTATCATTTCTTTCAGCGTCATCTGCGTTCCATCCCTCATCGGCCCGTCGCGGCAACGGCATTTCGTTTTCTGATTATCTGATCATCTGATTGTCTGATCTTCTGATCAACCACAGTTCTCCCGACCTTTGTCCCTTCGCCTTTGCTGCACAAAGAATCTCATCCACCGCTACGGCGGAACAAGCATGTCCATCTCCGTCCGCCACATCACCAAGCAGTTCGGCACCCAGAAAGCGCTGGACGACGTTTCCTTCGAGATCGGTGGGAGCGAGGTCGTCGGCTTCCTCGGGCCTAACGGCGCGGGAAAGAGCACGATGATGAAGATCCTCACGTGCTTCCTGCCGCCTACCAGCGGTGATGCCAGCGTGTGCGGCTTCGACATCCGTGAGGCCAGCATGGACGTGCGCCGCAACGTGGGCTACCTGCCGGAGCACAATCCGCTGTACACGGACCTCTATGTGCGGGAATACCTGGAATTCGTCGCGGGACTGCACAAGATGAAGAACATCGCCGCCCGTGTGAAGGAGATGGTGGGCACGGTGGGGCTGGAGCGGGAAGCGCACAAGAAGATCGGAGCGCTGAGCAAGGGCTACCGCCAGCGCGTGGGCTTGGCGCAGGCCATGATCCACGACCCCAAGGTGCTCATCCTGGATGAACCCACCAGCGGTCTGGATCCGAACCAGTTGGAAGAGATCCGCGGCTTGATCAAGCACATCGGTGAGGCGCGCACGGTGATGCTGAGCACGCACATCATGCAGGAGGTGGAGGCCATCTGCAGCCGGGTCATCATCATCGACAAGGGCCGCATCGTGGCGGACGACAATGCCAAGCACCTGCGCGGCATGGGCGATCAGCGGCAGGCCATCCTCGTGGAGTTCGACGGTCGCGCCACCGCTGAGGAACTGCTTGCATTACCGGGCGTGGAGGGTGTTGAACGGGGCAGCGGGAGCACATGGACCATCACCTTCCGGGAGGAGCACGACATCCGCCCCGCCGTGTTCCAGTTCGCCGTGGACAAGGGCCTGAAGGTGCTCACGCTGCAACGCTCCGAGCGCGATCTGGAGGCGGTGTTCAAGGAATTGACAGGACGTTGATCCACTGGCTTGGGCGGGTCGTGCTTTGGCTTGGCCCGTTCGGATCCCACCGCGCCCGCGCCATTTGAGAGGGGGATAGCTCCTGTAGCTCCTGAGGTCCGGGCTCAAAACACACTGCTAGAGAAAGGTGCGAACGACCGTATGGAGCAAAACCGTTTCTTTGCGGCCTGTTTTTTCCCTTCTGGGGAGCACCAACGAAACTTCGACCATGCCATACCTCTTCACTTCAGAAAGCGTCAGCGAAGGCCATCCCGACAAGATCGCCGATCAGATCAGCGATGCGCTCATCGACCACTTTTTGGCCTTCGATCCCGAGAGCAAGGTGGCCTGCGAAACATTGGTGACCACAGGACAGGTGGTGCTGGCCGGCGAGGTGAAGAGCACCGCGTATTTGGATGTGCAGCAGATCGCGCGGGAAGTGATCCGCCGCATCGGCTACACGCGCAGTGAATACATGTTCGAGGCGGACAGCTGCGGCGTGTTCAGCGCCATCCACGAGCAAAGCCCGGACATTAACCAAGGCGTGGTGCGCAAAAAGCCGGAAGAGCAAGGGGCCGGCGACCAAGGCATGATGTTCGGCTATGCCTGCCGCGACACGGACTCCTATATGCCCCTGGCTTTGGACCTGAGCCACCGCCTGTTGCAGGAGCTCGCCGCGATCCGCCGCGAGAAGAACTCCAAGATGCCCTACCTGCGGCCCGATGCCAAGAGCCAGGTGACCATTGAATACGGCGACGACCATACGCCGCTGCGCATCGACGCCATCGTGATCAGCACCCAGCATGACGACTTCGACACCGAGCCGAAGATGTTGGCGAAGATCAAGAAGGATGTACTGGAGATCCTGATCCCCCGGGTGAAGAAGAAGCTTTCCAAGCGTGTGCAGGCGCTTTTCAACGACAAGATCCAATACCATATCAACCCCACCGGCAAGTTCGTGATCGGCGGACCGCACGGTGATACCGGCCTCACCGGTCGCAAGATCATCGTGGACACCTACGGTGGCAAGGGCGCGCATGGTGGCGGTGCTTTCAGTGGTAAGGACCCCAGCAAGGTGGACCGCAGCGCCGCGTATGCCGCTAGGCACGTGGCCAAGAACCTGATCGCAGCGGGGGTTTGCGACGAAGTGCTCGTGCAGGTGGCCTATGCCATCGGCGTAGCCAAGCCTGTCGGCTTCTACGTGAACACCTACGGCACCGCGAAAGTGAAGAAGACCGATGGCGCCATAGCCAAGACCTTGGCGGGGATGAAGGAATTGGACATGCGCCCGTACTTCATCGAAAAGCGCTTCAACCTGCGCACGCCCATCTACAGCGAGACCGCAGCCTACGGGCACATGGGCCGCACGCCGCGCACCGTGACCAAGAAATTCGATAACGCGGGCAGGAAGGCCACTGTGAAGGTGAAGCTCTTCCCTTGGGAGGAACTGGATGCCGTGCCGGCAGTGAGGAAGGCGTTCGGGTTGAAGTAGTTATCCGTTGTTCGTTGTCAGTTGTCAGGCTGCCGACGCTGAAGTGGCAGTCGGCAGAGACAGTCGGCAGCCGTGAGCAGCCTTTCAATCACCAATTACCAGCCACTAATCACCAAAACCCGCCATGGGTACGGAAAGGAGCGCCAAACTAACCTCCCCACAACGCACGGAACCCCCTGACAACGAACAACTGACAACTGACAACTGACCGCACTGTTTGCGGGATCATAAAGAAGCACTACTTTCGCACCCCATTTTTCAGGAACCATGTACGCCATCGTAGAGATCGCCGGCCAGCAATTCAAGGTGCAGGCCCCCCAAAAGCTGAAAGTTCACCGCCTCGAGCTCGAGGAAGGCAAGCATGTTGAACTTGGTAATGTGCTCATGGTGAGCGATGGTACCAAGACCAGCATCGGCACGCCGGTGGTGGACGGTGTCCGCATCGCCGCCAAAGTGCTGGTACACAGCAAGGCCGACAAGGTGATAGTGGGCAAAAAGAAGCGCCGCAAGGGCTACCAGAAGGTCAACGGCCACCGCCAATACCTCACCGAGCTGTGGGTGGAGGCCATCCTCGCCAAGGGTGAGAAGTTCGATGCCAGCAAGAGCACCGCACCTGCCGTGATCCCCTACGCTCCGGCAGTGAAGAAGACCCGTGAGACGGCCGAGGCCGCTCCGGTGAAGAAGGCTCCTGCCAAGAAGGCCCCGGCCAAGAAGGCGGCAGCGAAGAAAGCACCGGCCAAGAAAGCGGCAGCCAAGAAAGCCGCTCCGAAAAAAGACGATAAGAAATAAGTGTCACCAGGTTTCATCCTGAAAGACCCCCTCAGCCATGGCACACAAGAAAGGAGCAGGTAGTACCCAGAACGGCCGCGAGTCGCACTCGAAGCGTCTGGGCGTGAAGATCTACGGTGGCAGCGCCGCTATCGCAGGTAACATCATCGTCCGCCAGCGCGGCACCCACCACCATGTGGGCAAGAATGTCGGTATCGGCGTGGACCACACCCTCTACGCCCTTGTGGACGGCACAGTGGAGTTCCGCCGCAAGCGCGACAACAAGAGCTACGTGAGCATCATCCCCGTCGGCGTCGACCTGAACGGTGGCGGAAAGGCCATCGTGAAGACCGCCAAGAAGACCGAGGCCCCCAAAGCCGCCAAAGCTCCCAAGGCCGATGACCTGAAGAAGGTCGAAGGCATCGGGCCGAAGATCGCCGAGCTTTTCAACGAAGCAGGGATCAACAGCTTCGCCGAGCTGGCAGCTACTTCCGTGGACAAGCTGAAGGAGATCCTGGAGGCCGCCGGCCCCCACTTCGCCTCGCACGACCCCGGCACTTGGCCCAAGCAAGCTGAACTCGCCGCAGTCGGCAAGTGGGACGAGCTGAAGGCGTGGCAGGACGAGCTGAGCGGCGGCAAGTAAGCCGTTCCAACAAGCAACTATCAAAGCCCTCGGAGATTCCGGGGGCTTTGTCTTTGGTACGGTTTCGAGTGCCCGACAAACCCGCGCTCAACCACCGAAGCCCACGCTCGCGTTTTTCGCGAGTGTGCCCAGCTTTTTCCGCCTCTGGCGGGCTCAAGCAACTTCCCACAAGCGAGGTGCCGCCCTAACACAACTTTCACCGCGCTTCCAACAGCGCTTTCGCTTGTGCCGCATAAAACCCGCCGCCACTTACGATCCGCTCCAGCGCTGGCCGTGCAGCCTTACCGTCCTGTCTCACCGTGGCGAGCGCCTCGTACCACAGGGATTCCTCGCGAAAGCTGTCCACGGAGTTGCTTGCAGCAGCATGCAGCAGGCGGATGCCACGCGGATACAGTCCGAGCCGATAGCAGGCCAGCCCCGCATAGAACTGCGCGTTCACATCGTCCGGGTATTGGCCGAGGAGGAAGTAGAGGTCGTCCAAGGCGGTGCGGTCGTTGCCTTTTGCCAAAGCACCCAAGGCCACGTCCAGAAAATCCAAGTAGGGTTGTGTAGGTCTTGCCGACGGGACCACCTCCGGCCGGGAAGGGTCAACGTTCGCAGGCACACCCGGTGAGCGTAGCCGAGGCCCGGCAGTCCCGTACAACTCTTCCGGATGGACCACCTTCAGGTCATGCAGAAAGACCAAGTGGCGGGAAGGCCGCGGTGCTTGGGCCTCACGCGGGGCAGCAACTCCAGGATCCCGTGCCACGGTGACCGGCTGGGCATCGATCCGTTCGATGGTTTCCCGTTCCGGCCGTGTTCCCCCGGAAGATGGGCCATGGAACCGCTCCGGCACAGAAGAAGCAGCTTGGTGTCCTGTGGCTTCGGGTACTGCTTTCGTGGGCAGCGCATCGATCTCCGCATGGACCACCAGCAAGGTGCTTTCCACCGCAGCGGGCATCGTTTGCGCAAAGTTCGGATCCTGCACAGCTACAGAAGACTTCCGTATCGGTGTGGTCGATTCATGCTTTTGCAACGTAAAAAACGTGACCACGGCTCCGATCAGTAAAACCACAGGGACGATCCCCCATTTCCAATTCAGCCCTTGAGCGGGCCGCTGCGCGTTCAAGTGGCCCAAGGCCGCAACAGCCCCAGGCTGTTGAAGGCCCTCCACCGCCTCGCGGAGCAGCGGATCGCTTTCCAGATGAAGCTCGACGGCGTGGCGCTCCCCATCTGTGAGCCTGCCTTGGGCATAGCGTTCCAGTAGCTCGCGCGAAAGCGGCGTGCTTGGCGTGAAAGGGTCAGTGCTGTGGGCCATGGCGTTCCAATGAAATGCGCAGGTTCCTCCTGCCGTTCTGAAGATGGCTGCGCACCTGTTCAAGCGGGTAGCCGGTGCGCTCGGCCACTTGCTGATAGCTGTTCCTTTCCAAATAGAACAAGCGGATGCACGCTTCCTGTCCTTCGGGCAATTGCGCGATAGCGGCTTCGAGTTCCTGTAGTGAAGCCTCGTGCAACGCGGCTTCACCACCTTGGTCTTCCTGCTCGATCAGCGCGGGATCCATGCGCACCAGCGGGTCTGCTTTCCGCAATACCATCAAGCATCGGTTCCGCATCACGGCATGCAACCATGGCCGGAATCTCTTCACCTCGTGCTTGCCGATCAGCGCGGGCAGCTCCGCGAAAAGTCCCATCACCGCGTCCTTCCCGGCCTCCACGTCCTTCAGGTACTTCATCGCCACGCCGAACAGCAAGTGCGCATACCGGTCCCAAAGCACGCCCAACGAAGAACGATCGCCAGCGCGAAGCCGGGCGACCAGTTCCTCATCGGTGAGGTTCGGAGCGGTTTTGTTGCGGAGGAACATGCCTTAGCGGCTGGTGATCGGTCACTGGTGATTGGTGAATGGTGATCAGTGACTGGTGCGGAGACTCAAGACTCAAACTTCCCTTTGTCCTCTGTGTCTCTGTGCCTCTGTGGTTTAAAACTTGACGATCCTCTCACCTCCCAGAATTCCTCTGCTGCCACAGATCAAAGTAGCTCTTCGTGTCGATCGCCACCACGCCTCCTGTCACATCGCCGTATTTCGCGGGCAGACCGCCGGTGTACACGCTCACGCTGTTGATCGCCTCCGAAGGCACGCCGGGGTTCGTGCCGGTCACTTTCACGCCGTCCACGTAGTAGGCCATCGCCCCGGCGCGTGATCCGCGGAAGTACAGCTCGTCGCTGTTCGCCGACTTGGTGACGCCGGGCGTCATGCTCGCGATCATCTTCACCGGGTCCTTCCGGACAGCATTGGTCTTGATCTGCGCGGTGGTCATCACCATGCGGCTCGGGTCGTCCGGGCGGATCAGGGGTTCCTCCCATTTGTAGCGTTCCACCACGATGGTCCCCAGCATGGAAGCCAAATGCACGTCTTTGAGCCGTACGATCAATCCGGGGTCCACGCGCACGCCGGTGATCTCCGCCGGTTGAAGGCCGATGGCTTGCACCTTCACGTCATATTCCCCTGCTGCCAACGGCTTCAGGATGAAGCGGCCCTCGGCATCCGTCTCCGT
>Ga0154020_10011215_pt1 | contig 10222 bp, 8 predicted proteins | sample Klosneuvirus_201_FD_109709 | JGI IMG/M metagenome (GOLD analysis project Ga0154020, IMG submission 109709) | Active sludge microbial communities from wastewater, Klosterneuburg, Austria - Klosneuvirus_20160825_MG | ecosystem: Engineered > WWTP > Aerobic digester > Activated sludge | place... | reverse complement strand
ATATAATTTTTAATCCTAAGTAAGGTATACAGTGTTTAAAAATAGTATTTATTATAGTTTTTCCACCTTTTAGGTAATGTTTCAAATTGTAGATGAGCTTTATCAGGAGTCAAATAATTATGTCTTGTCCTAAAATAGCTATACAGGTTAATAAATAAATCCTAAAATTTGCCTAATCATAACATTTTTTTGTCTTTCCATCTTCATGACCAGGTGGATAATAATCATTAACTGGGGGCACGAATGCAACTTTTGATTCTAGTGGGATAATCATGTGGGGTTGTTCGAAGCCAATTTGTTCATTTCCTTGTTGAACTTTGATTATTATGCTGGCAATTTTTTCAATATCTCTAAGTGCATCATCAGGATCTATGTAAGTGACTTTTACTTTTATAGTATATGTCCCATAATTATTATAATACTCAGATTGAACAAAATTATGATCAAATTCCTGAAAATTGCCCTTGCCAAAATCTATTTCTACTTTTCTGACCTTATCATTATTAGGATAATGTACATTAAAGTCTATTCTCTTAAATAAAGTAACTGATCTACTCAAAGTAAGTGAAAGATCAATAAGATATCTTGGGTAGGGGTCTATATCAATGGTTTTGACATTAATATCAGCTACTACCTCATAGGCATTGCAGGACTGACCTAACAATGTAGGTGAATTGATGGAAAATGTTATCAGGAATGCATATAGCACTACGACTGACCTAAATACGTACTTCGTACTGTTCATTTGGGAATATTTTTAGTGTTTAGAAAAAAATGTTTTTAGCTGGGGTGTAAATATTTGATGCATTGAGAACCAAATATTGAATTTATTTAATAGAATATTTCATAGTCGATAGTATCGTGTGCTGGGAGGTATAAAGAATCTTTATGAATTGATTGTATTTTATTTTTTATTACTACCCAAAGAAGCTCAATCTTTCGATTTCCAAATTTATTTTGGATTTCAGTGGCATCCATATTTATACCTATAAAAACTCCCCCCCCCCCTTTAGGTGAACCTGTTCTAAGTTCATCATTCTCATCAAATGGATTCACATTTTTCACATGAACTTTTATCCACGCATAAGGGTCTAGGATAATATCGCTTCTATGGGCATAACCATTTTCCATTCGACTATTATTATCAAAATACTTTGGAGCTAATACCTTAACCTGATAACTAAAGTAATAATCATCGAGCTTGTCAATGTGTTTAAAGTCATAGATGTAGTAACCATCAGCATTGGTATAAGTAGAATCAATCGGGTAATATTTACCTCCACCAGTAAAAGGCATATGGAATTCTTCTTCAAGAACCACTAGCGCATTAGGGATGGGTTTAAGGGATCCATATTCCAGGACTCTGCCTTCTATCTTTGTTCTGGATCCATCACCATAAGGTACCTTGTCTTTAGGTGTTGGATTGTCCTCAGGTTTATGGCATGAGAATATAAGGGGTAGGATAATTAAAAAGGATAAAAATAAATATTTCATGGTGTAACTTTTAATGTTTTACAAATGTACCGTGCGAAATGTGTGCATTACAAGAAAAAAAGTGGAAATTTTCTCTAGTTGGCTCAGATTTATAAGAGCAAAATTCTTGTTTTTAGTTAAAAAATTAGTATTTGGTGAAAAAACAAGAGATATACTATTGTTTTTATATATGTGAATTAACGTTATGACTTTATTGCTTAAATTCTTTGATCTCAAAAGTACATTATGCTGTAAGGACTTTGATTCGGAAATTATATTATTACAGAATGCGATAAGTGCTCTTGTCACAATAATTATCCAATATTTTAATACGTACTTCGTACTGTTCATGTGGGAATATTATTAGTGTTTAGAAAAAAATGTTTTTAGCTGGAGTGTAAATATTTGATATATTGAGAACCAGATATTGAATTTATTTAATAGAATATTTCATAGTTTATAGTATCGTGGGGTGGGATATAAATAGAATCTGAGAATTCAGTTCTGATATTATTTTTTTTCGTATTCCAGACAATTGTTGTTAGTCTTCCTCCACGATTCCTATGATACTCTATTAGGTCAATATTAGTACCAAAATACTCACCTCCTCCCCCATTACTTGAAGTAAAAATTCTATCCTTCTCATCAAATGGATTCACATTTTTCACGTGAACTTTTATCCATGCATAAGGGTCTAGGATAATATCGCTTCTATGGGCATAACCATTTTCCATTCGACTATTATTGTCAAAATACTTAGGAGCTAATGCCTTAACCTGATAACTAAAGTAATAATCATCGAGCTTGTCAATGTGTTTGAAGTCATAGATGTAGTAACCATCAGAATCGGTATAAGTAGAATCAATCGGGTAATATCTACCTCCACCAGTAAAAGGCATATGGAATTCTTCTTCCAGTACCACGAGCGCATTAGGGATGGGTTTAAGCGTACCATATTCCAGAACTCTGCCTTCTATCTTTGTTCTGGATCCATCACCATAAGGTACCTTGTCTTTAGGTATGGGATTGTCTTCAGGTTTATGGCATGAGAATATAAGGGTTAGGATAATTAAAAAGGATAAAAATAAATATTTCATAATGTAACTTTTAATGTTTTACAAATGTACTGTGGTCAATGTGTGCATGTCTAGAAAAAAAGTGGAAATTTTCTCTTGTTGGCTCAGATTTATAAGAGCAAAATTCTTGTTTTTAGTTAAAAAACTTGAGATATACTATAGTTTTTATATGTATGAATTAACATTTTGACCTTCTTGGTTATATACCTAGATCTCAAAAGTACATGATGCAATTAGGAAAGAAATTAGGAAATTATATTATTGTAGCATGCGATAAATACTATTGCTTTGAAGCCTTTTAATTATAGTATCAGAATCTTGGCCAAATAATCTTAAGGGATTAATCAGTATGCCTTGAGTAAATAATTAATATTTGCAAGATTATATTTTGGAATTTGTAAAGGATAAAGCAGTTTATGGTTATAGGGTATTAAATTTTTCGTTTAGCAGATTTAAATCATATTTTAAATTTTAATAAATATGAATTAGACTCATTGCTAGAGATTTACAGTTTCCAATGATTATCTTATTAAGATAAAACAATATAAGTTAAATCAAAATGTGATATGAAATTACAATTTAAGCTATTAAAGATTTAATTTTGGTGCCATGTTAATGCAAGTTAAAACCATCCATGTTTACCCCTATTTTAAAAAATTCGGGGTTTTCACCTATTGTAAGTTGGATATTCTATATTATCTTTGCATAGCATTTACCCCTAGACATATTCTTTTCGGTACATCCAAGTACTTACTATTTCATTCACGTATATTAAATTATTAGATTATGTATCAAGTTAAAAAACTTATGATGGCATGGATTTGCCTGCTGATGACCTCAGGTTTATTTGCCCAAGGTGTTGCGCAAATTGATTATTTTACCTACCTAACCCAACCACTCAATAAGCTAGGTCAGCAAGTAGTCGATGCACGAATGGATGCTGCCCAATTTAAAGAGGTTGCCCCACTAAGCCTAAGCAATAAAGTATATTCTTCAAATACATTTAAAAATCTGTCAAAGGCTAATTATTTAAAATTAGATCTTAAGCAATTGCCACAAATGGTTGCTGACAAATCTGAATATCTGTCTCTTCTATTACCAATAAACGATCGTGAAAAAGTTGTTTTGGATTTAATCCGTGTAGATCTTTATGCAGAAGGTTTCCATGTATTTACTTCTGAATTTCCAAATGAAGCTTTTGAATATGATCCTGGAGTGTTTTATAGAGGTGTTGTTCGAGGAAAAGAAGGTTCTTCGACTGCTGCAATAAGTGTGTTTAATGATCAGATCATAGGTATGTTTTCGACTGATGAAGGCAATACCGTCTTGTATCCAATGAAAGATACAAAAGAAGAGATCTTGATTTACAACGATAAAGATATTACAGTTAACATGCCATTTAATTGTTCTACTGATGAATTATCTAATGTTTTGATAGACCCAGCACCTAAATCTGAAATGGCTGCTGGTGATTGTATTCGGGTTTACATAGAATGTGACTATGCATTATTTCAAAACAAAGGAGATGTAACTGCTACTACAAACTGGATTACATCGGTATACAATAACGTGGCTACTTTATATACAGCGGAAAGTATTAATACAACCGTTTCTGAAGTTTATGTTTGGACCACTCCTGATGCATATAGCAAAACCAGTTCCATAGATGCTTTGAATAAATTTAGAACAGATCGTGGTACATTTAATGGTGATTTGGCTCATCTAGCAGCTCTGGGTGGACAAAATATTGGTGGTGTAGCGTGGGTTGATGCATTATGTTCATCTTACAAATATGCATACAGTAACATTAGTGCTTCTTACAGTACGGTTCCAACTTATTCTTGGACTATAGAAGTTATGACACATGAGATGGGACACAATATTGGATCTATGCATACCCAATGGTGTGGTTGGACTGGTGGAGCGTTAGATAATTGTTATACTACAGAAGGTGGATGTGCGCCTGGCCCACCACCGACGGGTGGAGGAACCATCATGAGTTACTGTCATCTTACCAGTTATGGAATTAATTTTAATAATGGTTTTGGTCCTCAACCGGGTGATAAAATCAGAGCTGAAGTAATTGCAGCAACATGTTTAGGAACTTCATGTGGTGGAGGCGGTGGATGTGGTGTTCCAACTGGATTAGCTATTAGTGGAATTACACAAACTACAGCTACTGCAAATTGGAATTCAGTTTCAGGAGCCACTTCTTATAAGTTTTCATACAAAACAAATGCAGGAACTACATGGACAACGGTGACAACTACTAATCCAACATACAATTTAACTGGATTGTCTGCCGGAACATTATATAATACACGTGTAAAAACGATATGTGGTGCAGACTCAAGTGCTAATTCTGCTACCGTAAATTTTACAACGTCTTCTGGCGGAACCTGTGGTGTTCCTACGAATTTTGCAGTATCGAATATTACAACTAATTCTGCAACAAGTTCATGGTCTGCAGTAAGTGGAGCAACTTCTTATAATTTTCAATATAAATTGGCAAGTTCTTCCACATGGAGCCAAGCTAATGTAACAGTTACAACTGTTAATTTAACAGGCTTATCACCTAATACAAGTTATACAATAAGAGTTCAGGCTGTTTGTCCAAGTGGAACAAGTGCTTTTACAAGTATCATTACATTTAAAACTTTGAATACAACTTATTGTGTTTCTAAAGGAAATAATGCAACTTATGAATGGGTTAAAAGAGTGAAATTAGGTACTATAGACCGTACTTCAGGAAGTGATGGTGGTTATTATAATGGAACAGCATTAAGTACTAACATCGCTAAGAGCAGCACACAAACTATGAATTATCAAGCTGGTACCACTGGAGCTTCGGGAACTTTGTATTGGAGAGTGTGGATCGATTACAATAGAAACAATGTCTTTACAGATGCTGGAGAACAAGTAATATCAAGATCTTCTGCCAGTACTGGATTATTAACTTCAACATTTGTTGTACCTGCAGGTGCTTCAACAGGATCTACTAGAATGCGTGTTTCGTTAAAGTATAGTGGCTATTCTTCACCATGTGAAACATTTGCATATGGAGAAGTAGAAGATTATTCTGTAAATATAGTTGCAGCAGGAACACTTGAAGGTCCAAGAAATCAAATTCTAAATATGGAACAAGTGGTTGTTTCTCCAAATCCTTTTGACCAGAATTTATTGATTAGTTTATCTTCAAAACAAGATCAACAAGTAGATGTTTCAATCATTGATGTATTCGGTAAAAAAGTAGGCCATTCCAATTATAATGCCTTAACTGGCATCAACGCTTATGTTTTAGAAACACAACACATTAATTCAGGAAGCTATTTTATTAGAATTGAATCTGGTGATCAAGTGATTATAAAGAAACTGGTAAAAATTAATTAAACAGGTTATTCATAATAAAATTGTAATAAAATTGGGGTCTGTCCGGTTGCAAAATCGGGCAGATTTTTTTTTGTAATCAACCTTTCGCCCATTAAATTTTGAACATTAATTCTTACTTTTCTTACACCATCCACCCCAATTAGCATTCAACCTAAACACCATTCAAACCGATTACTTGATCACCATTCAAACCCGATCACTATTCAAACCGATTACTTGATCACTATTCAAACCGATTACCATCCAACCCGATTACCATCTTAAACCCGATTACCCTCCAAACCCGATTACCATTCAAACCGATTACCATCTAAACCCGATTACTCCATTGTTTCCATTTTGAAATAATCAGTTGCTCTAATTCTGGAGAAATCCTATAATAAAAAACGGCACTAAAAAATAAGATACTTCCCAGTATGCATTTAAACGCAATATTGAAATATGGATATTCAAGATTTGGAATACAATAATTAAGTATCAGCAACACCAATCCAATAAATAATAGTCGTACAATTTTGGAATCAAAAGGATGGATGTTCATAGTAATGTAGATCAGAAAGGTTTTTGCAATATTAAATACTATAACTGATAAACATGTTCCTAGAGCCGCTCCGGTGATTCCATAGATGGGAATTAAAAACCAATTGAGCATTACATTTAATATTGCAAGACATATCAGTAAATATAATTCCAACTTGTAGTATTTAGAAAAGGAGAGAATATGACTATTTATACCGGTTCCGGCATCTACAATACGGGCAATGAGTAATAATCCAAGGCTCAATTTAATGGTTGCTATAGTTGAAGTGTTGGGCATAATCATAGCCAAGGAATCAAAACTTATATACAGTATCAAAGCCAACCACAAAGTGGGAATTAACATATTGACTGTAGATTTTTTATAATAAGATTGTATCCCAGCCAGATCTTTTTCTTTGGAAACGGTGGCAACCGGAGCATTCAAAATTTCAGTAATAGCAAGTGCTGGTATGTAACAAACATTAGACATGAAAACAGCTAATATAAAACTTCCATTTGCTGCGGTTCCCATAATAGAACTGATCATTAAAGTATCTATTCTTAAAGCGATAATTGCACTTGCACCACCCAGAATAGAATACAAAGCAAATACAACCATTTGATGTCGCATAGGATGTGTAAAGATCTTAATATTAGGACGCATGAATAATAGACGTTCATGATATAAATACATGATCATGACACCAATAATGCAGCAGTAGTATCCCAAAATGGCATAAATAAATTGTGATGTGTTGATATAATGTCTTAACGCAAGTACAAATAGAACAGGAAGCAAAATCTTCATACTATTAGAAAGTAGCGTCGGGATTATTATTCGTTTATAATTTGTACAATAGGTGCTAAACAATTCAAAAATCACATACAGTATCGTTAGTGGTAACAAATAAATAAAATAGTTTGAAATGTCTGAAGTGTCCTCCGGAAAAAAGGATTTCAACCAAGGTAGCGTTCCAATAAAAATAATACTAAAACATAAAATGCCTATACCATATCCACTCAAAATAAAAAAAAAGAATCCGCCATGCCCATTGGATCGATTTTCAAAATAAGGAAAATATCGCAAGAGTACTGATCCGAATCCTAACGTAATAAAGGGTGTCAACAATGATGCAGTATTCGTCAGAAAGCCATACAGACCATACAGATTAAGGTCCGAGGGATAAATATATAAAGTACTAAAAACACCAATGAAGGCACCAAAATAATTAATGATGGTATAACTGATACTTTGATGTTGGATGACTTGTTTCATTGGAGTTACAAAGAAATGCAAATTATGTGGGAATGGGTGTTGTGAAAAGTGAAATTATGATTTTTGAAATTAATTTATTTAAATCAACCTTTGTTGTTAGTAAGTTAGTCAATTCATTGCCAATGAAATTAAAAAATATGATATGTTTTTAACGACTACAGTATAAATCACCGTTCTTTGTGTATCCAATAAATGATTCATGTCGTTATACGATATACCACTTTGCAAGCCTTATCAAACCACTCATGAAATCAAGTTTCTTAAGGAAGTTCTAGATTCAGGAAAGCTATCGTCAAGCGGAAAGTTTAGTCAGTTATGCGAGTCCTTTTTTGAGAATTATTTTAATGGATCTAGATGCCTGATGACGCATACTTGTACGGATGCATTAGAAATGGTTGCTTTATTATTAGACATTCAAGAAGGTGATGAGATCATCTTGCCTTCCTATACTTTTGTATCCACTGCAAACCCATTCGTCATGCAAGGCGCTACTTTGCGTTTTGCAGATTCAAGAGTTGACCATCCTAATGTCGATGTAGCGTCTATCATGAATTTAATCAATGATAAAACGAAAGCTATTGTTGTGGTGCATTATGCTGGGATGGCAGTCGATATGGATGCATTAAAAGCAATATGTAATGCCAAAGAGATATTATTAATTGAAGACGCAGCACAAGCATTTGGATCATCAAACAATGGTCAAAAATTAGGTACAATAGGAGATTTGGCCTGTTTTTCATTTCACGATACCAAGCCGATCAGTTGCGGTGAAGGCGGATTATTGGTCATTAATCATCCGATCTTTAGGAAACGAGCAGAATTATTATTAGAGAAAGGGACGAATCGTCTGGCGTTTAAAAAAGGTATGGCGATTTCTTATGATTGGCAAGATGTAGGATCTTCTTTTGGTGCTTCACAATTGCAAGCTGCTGTTCTATACTCCCAATTACAAGAAATGGATATTATTTTAGAAAGAAGGAAAAGCATCTATGAATTATATGAAAATCAACTTGCAGAATTACAACTAAAAGGATACATAAGAATACCTAAAATCTTTGATTTTTGTTCATTTAAGTCGGTATCCTTTTTTATTGAACTTCCGAAACGTAAGCATAGAAATTTATTGATGCAATATTTGAATCAGCTGGGAATTCAAGCCGGGTTTCATTATTTATGCCTGCACAAAAGTCCTTTTTATCGCAGAATAGAATTTATCGAATTGCCGAACGCGATGTATTGGCAGGAACACTTATTGAGATTGCCTTTATATCCTGATTTGAATGCATCACAATTGTTAATAATCACAAATGCAATAAAGGCTTATTTTATAAATGAATAAGTGGGTGTAATGATTTTGGAATATGATCCAAAGTCTTCAATTCACAAATAATTAAGTCTTTTTTATTTTTGAGGAGATACCGTGTTAGCTTTTATAGTGCTATCATTGATGCCGCTGGGATGAGGTTTTAAGAAATTTTTAAAGAAGTCCACACCTTCATTGGAAATCTTATTAATATTCGAAATTTTGTTTCCTTTATTCCAGACTATAGCATTACATCCATCATTGTAATATATATCAGCTTCTTGAGTAATCTCACCGTTGATTTGGAATACCAAATGACCTTCTGGCTTGCATGCTGTAAGAATTCCCTTTTCTTCTGAAATAAAGGAAATTACATATTGTATAGCTTGTGCATCACTAAAACTCATACTCGCATTCACTTCTTTTCTAAGTGAGATAATATCAATGGATGTGATCGATTTATTCATATCACTAAGAATAGCTGCACTTAATGGCTCAAATTCCAAGGCTCTATTGGTTGCTGTTGATGAATTGGAACCGTCACTTTTTGAATTAGGTTTGCAACAAAGTACTAAAGCGCTTAGTACTAATAATAAGGTGAAATATCTGGACATGTTGGTATTAATTAAAACGATAATTAAGGCCCAAAGATATAAAATAACTGATCATTTTAATCGATTGACCATTTTTAATATATCGATATAATGGAGTTAATGAACTGGTATATCGTGCTGAAACTGCCCAATTACGGGTATAATAGTAGTTTATTCCACCAATCCAACTCAAATCATTTTTTTTGAAATATTGATCATCGCCGGAATAACTGGAACTATTAATTAATCTTCCAAATGAAAATCCCCCCTGAAATTGCATTCTATAATAAGGTGTTTCTCCTTCGTCATTTAACCAATCTTTTACACAAAAAATAACTGGAATTTCTAGATAGTGTAGTGAAAATTGGGTAAAGGGTGGATCGTGTCTTCCATACCGGGATCCTCTTAGACTATAAAGCATTTCTATTTGCAATTCTGTTATTTTTTTTAATTTGAAACCTCCCATAAATCCCGCATTATAGGCGAATTTATTAAACCCAAATACCCCATCACCATCTATTTGTGCAAAATTCATTCCTGCCTTTATTCCACCAAAGAATCTTTGTTGCTGACCGTGCGTATTATTAGTTAT
>Ga0154020_10011213_pt1 | contig 10223 bp, 7 predicted proteins | sample Klosneuvirus_201_FD_109709 | JGI IMG/M metagenome (GOLD analysis project Ga0154020, IMG submission 109709) | Active sludge microbial communities from wastewater, Klosterneuburg, Austria - Klosneuvirus_20160825_MG | ecosystem: Engineered > WWTP > Aerobic digester > Activated sludge | place... | reverse complement strand
TTCATGCGATCGTTGGTCATCGACGCCTGCCTGGACAAGTTGTCCCTCCGGGCAACTGTCGCAAGGCCGGCATCGATCGGTCAATGCCAGCGTCGCAACGGGCGTACTGCTGGCAGCGCACCGTCAGCGCGCGACGAAGGCACCCAGTCGTGGCCCGGGCGTGAAGCCCGGAAACACGCGCGCGAGATCCGATCCGCCCATGCGCTTCTCGATCAACTCCGACAACACCGTGCGGTAGTCGGTGGTGATGGCGAGGTCGCCGCGATAGAGCTGGTTGTCGGCCAGGCCGGGCCAGTTGCGGTACACGTTGCGGCCGTTGACCCCGCCGCCGAGCAGGAACATGCCGTAGCCCGAGCCATGGTCGGTGCCGCGCGAGGCGTTCTCCTGCGCGCGCCGGCCGAACTCGGTCATGGTCACCACGGTCACCCCGGCCATGCGTGGGCCGAGGTCGGCATCGAAGGCGGCCAGGCCGCGGCCGAGGTCGTCGAGCAGCGGTGCCAGTTCCGCGACCAGGTTGTCGTGGTGGTCCCAGTTGCCGATGTCGACGCTGGCGACCCGCAGTCCCACGTCCGCCTTGACCAGCTGCGCCACCTGGCGCAGCTGCGCGCCGAACGCGGTGGCCGGATAGACAGCGCCATTCTCGAGCGGGTACTGGCCAGGATCTACCAGCGCCAGTTCGTCCACTGCGGCCAGGGCCCGGCGCGAACTCGACGCCAGCACCGTCCCGGCGTCGTAGAGCCGGGCGAAGGTGTCCGCGATGGCGCGCCCGCGAGGCGACTCGCTCTGCAACGCGAACTCGTCGAAGGTACTGAGTCCAATCACCGGGGCGGCGCCGCGCAGCGCGTACGGCACCGCGGCGCCGATGCCCACCGCCTCGAAGGTGCGGGTGACGCCGGAGATCTCGAGGAAACGGTTGAGCCAGCCGCTGGAGACGCCGGCGTTCTGCAACGCCGCCCGCTCCATGAAGTCCTGGCAATCGAAGTGCGAGCGGCTGCTGAGCTGGAAGCCGGTCGCGTGCACCGCCGCCAGGCGGCCCGACTGGTACAGCGGCTGGAGCGGCGCCAGCGCCGGATTGAGGCCGAAGAATCCATCCAGGTCGAGCGCCGCGGTGGCGCCGCTGCCTGGCCGCGGCACGCCGATGTTCGGACGCAAGCGGTAGTAGTCGGCGTCGCCATGCGGCACCACGGCGTTGAGGGCATCCATGCCGCCACGCTGGAACACGACCACCAGCGTGTCGCCGCCCGCGGCCGCCTTGGCATCCTGCGCGAACACCAGGCGCGGCGCCAGCAACGGCAGCGCGGCGGCGCCAGCGGTGCGGAAGAAGTCCCTGCGCGTGACGTGCATGGCCGGGTCCTCAGCGGTACTGGAAATAGGCCGACCCGAGCAGCAGCCCGGCCAGTTCGCGCGCGCGCGCGAGCCGCGTGGCTTCGGGCAGCGGTCGATGCGGCAACTGGCGATTGGCGACGAAGGAAACCAGCGACGAGCGGTCGTTGGAAGCCAGCGGCCGGCGCAGGATGCGCTCGGCCATGCGGTCGACCAGTTCGAAGGGCGTGCGCGCGCCGCCGGCCAGCGCGGCGACGTCGACCACGATGCCGTTGTCCAGCGTGCCCTCGACCAGGCCGAAGCCGTAGTTCCAGCGATTGACCATGCCCGAGGTGTTGGTCCAGTAGTCGCGCGTGTCCGGGTAGCCGTCGGGCGTCGGCCACGAATAGTGCAACTGTCCGAGCGTGTTGAGCTGCGTGCCGATGACGCGCAGGTAGCTGCCGCCCGACAGCGCCGGCGCCAGCACCCGCAGCGTGGACATCACGTATTCCACCGGCCGCTTGAACTTGAGGTCGGCCGAGGCCTTGAACTCGGCCGAGCGCAGCAGCGTGCGCAGCATCGCGCGGATGTCGCCGCCGGTCTGGGTGTAGGTCGCCGCGACCGCGTCGACCAGCGTGCCGGGCGGCGTGTCCGAGACGAAGCGCCGGACCAGCTTGGACGCGAGGTAGCGCGCGGTGGAGGGGTGCGCGAGCAGGAGGTCAAGCACGCGGTCGCCGTCGGTCACGCCGCCGCCAGCCGCGATCGGATTGCCGAGCACGGTCTTGGCCTCGTAGTCGTGGGTCGCGCCGTAGAACAGGAACTCGATCTCTCCCGTGGCGCGGCCGAGCCCGTTGATGGTCCAGCCGGTGAAGCAGCGCGCCACCTCGCGCACGTCGGTCTCGGTGTAGCCGCCGGTGGCGCCCATGGTGTGCAGTTCGAGCAGTTCGCGGGCGTAGTTCTCGTTCGGGCCGGCAGCGATGTTGGTGTAGTTGTCGAGGTACCAGAGCATGGCCGGGCTGCGCGCATTGCCGCGCAGCAGGTCGCCGAAGCGGCCCATTGCATGGCGCCGGATCAGCTCGCGGTCCTCGACCGTCTTGAAGTAGCGCACCGGGCCATCGAGGTGCTGCACGCTGAAGTGGTTGGTCCAGAACTCGACCATGACCTCGTGCAGCTGGCGCGGGCTGTAGATCTGGCGCAGGAAGGTCGCGGCCCGCAGTTCGTCCACGGCCTGGTTCTGGCGCCCACTGCTGTTGGCGAGGTCGAGCAGCTGGCGGTTGCTCATCGCCAGGGTCGGCAGGCTGGTGGCCAGCAGCGACTCGAGCGGATCGTCGTCGATCGCGCCGTCGTCGAGCTGGTACTCGAGCCAGGCGTCGTAACCGAGCTGGCGGGCGACGTCGATCTCTTCCTGGCGCGCGCCGAAGCTGGTGCGGCCCGCCAACAGCGTGACCGCATCCGGTGGCGGGATGGTGGCATCGTCGAGCTTGTCGCCCACGGGCCAGCCCGACGGGGTGGCCGGGGTTCCGCCGGCAAGGCCGAGAATGGCTCGGCGCGCGTTCGACATCGAAATTTGCCCTCCCGGCCGCCAGTCAATGTGCGGGAATGGTACGCGCCGACCCTGCGCAGCGCCTGCCCTGATGCCACTCAACGCAGCCGCCAAGCGGCGGTTGACAACCGCCCCTCGGGGCCGGTCGTGAACGCGTCGATGGTACTGGCCGGTGCCTTCTGCTAGAAATCCATTCGGGACAGGGGCTTCCCGCCTTTCCGGAGGTTTCCCATGAAGATCGTTGCTCTCCTGGCCGCCACGCTGGCCGCCGGACTGTTGGTGCCGCCGTTGGCTGCGGCAGATACCCTGCTGATCAATCGCGTGCAACAGGAGGCGGGACAGCCCGTTCCCTCCCGCGGCATGAGCATGGACCAGGTGCGGGCGCGTTTCGGCGAGCCCGTCAGCGTCGCGGGACCGGTGGGCGGAGATCGCCCGCAGCATCCGCCGATCACGCGCTGGAACTATGCCGAATTCTCGGTCTATTTCGAGCGCAGCCTGGTGATCGACAGCGTGATCAACCGCGTGTCCGAGACCGAGAAGGGGCCGCGCCCGGCGCAGTGATGTCGAACGCACGCTGGCGCCTGCCGGCCGAGTGGGAGCCGCAGGATGGCGTGCTCCTGGCCTGGCCTCACGAGGGCACCGACTGGGCGGCGCGGCTGGCCGAAGTCGAGGGCAGCTACGTCGCCTTGGTGCGCGCCATCGCGGGCTTCGAGCCGGCCGTGGTCTGCGTGGCCGATGCCACGATCGAGGAACGCGCGCGCCGCCGGCTGGTCGCGGCCGGCACCCCGATCGAGCGCGTGCGTTTCGTGCGGGTCGAGTACGACGACACCTGGCTGCGCGATTCCGGGCCGATCACGCTGGTCGCGGGCGCGCGGCGGCGCCTGCTCGATTTCCGTTTCACCGGCTGGGGCGGCAAGTTCGGCGCCGAGCGCGATGATCTCCTGGTCGAGAACCTCGCCGCCCAGGGGTTGTTCGGCGCCAGCGAACGGCGCCGGATCGACTTCGCGCTCGAAGGCGGCGCCATCGACGCCGATGGCGCCGGCACCCTGCTGACCACCTGGCGTTGCCTGCACCAGCGCCATCCGCAGTTGAGCCGGGGCGAACTGCGCGAGACGCTCGCGCGCGAGCTCTGCGCCAGCCGGGTGCTGATGCTCGAGCGTGGCTGGCTCGAGGGCGACGATACCGACGCGCACATCGACACCCTCGCCCGCTTCGCCGGCAGCGCCCATATCGTGCACCAGCATTGCGACACCGCCGGCGACGTGCATTTCGAGGAACTGCGCGCCATGGCGGCGGAACTCGCCGGCTTCGTGCAGGCCGATGGACGGCCCTACCGGCTCACCGCCCTGCCCTGGGCACGGCCGATCCGCGCCGCCGATGGCCGCCGCCTCGCCGCGTCCTACGCCAATTTCCTGGTGATCAATGGCGCGGTCCTGATGCCGGCCTACGGCGACCCGGCAGACGGGCACGCGCGCGCCCTGCTGGCGCGCGCGTTTGCCGGGCGCGAGGTCGTGCCGGTACCCTGCCGGCCCCTGATCGAACAGAACGGCAGCCTGCATTGCGTGACCATGCAGTTGCCGCGTGGAGTGCTGCATGCCGGGACTGCTTGAAGTCGCGCTGTTGCAGGCGCGCGACCACGGGACGCGCGAGGACAACCTCGCCGCCATCGAGACCGGCGTAGCCGCAGCCGCGGCCGACGGCGCGCGCCTGGTGCTGCTGCAGGAACTGCACAACGGCGCCTATTTCTGCCAGCACGAGAACGTGGCCGAGTTCGACCGCGCCGAGCCGATCCCCGGCCCGAGCACGGAACGGCTGGGCGCACTCGCGCGCCGTCATGGGGTGGTGCTGGTCGGCTCACTGTTCGAACGGCGCGCCGCCGGCATCTACCACAACACCGCCGTGGTGTTCGAAGCCGACGGCAGCCTGCTCGGCCGCTATCGCAAGATGCACATCCCGGACGATCCGGGTTTCCTCGAGAAGTTCTATTTCACCCCGGGCGACCTCGGCTTCGCGCCGATCGCGACCTCGGTCGGCAAGCTCGGCGTGCTGGTGTGCTGGGACCAGTGGTATCCGGAAGCCGCGCGGCTGATGGCGCTGGCCGGCGCGGAGCTGCTGCTCTACCCCACCGCGATCGGCTGGGACCCGGCCGACGATGCGGCCGAGAAATCGCGCCAGCGCGAGGCCTGGATCACCGTCCAGCGCGGCCACGCCATCGCCAACGGCTTGCCGGTGCTGGCCTGCAACCGGACCGGGCTCGAACCCAGTCCGGAGCATGCCGGTCGCGGCATCCGGTTCTGGGGCTCGAGTTTCGTCGCCGGGCCACAGGGCGAGTTGGTCGCGCAGGCGGGTACCGACCAGCCGCAGCTGCTGCGCGCGCAGGTCGACCTCGCGCGCAGCGAGTCGGTGCGCCGCATCTGGCCCTTCCTGCGCGACCGCCGCATCGACGCCTACGACGACCTGCTCAAGCGCTATCGCGACTGAGCCGGGGCTGCATCGGCCGCCAGGACCGCTATCCTGCGCGTGACGCGCGACGCGGCTGAATTGCCACCAAACCTCGAGTTCCCCCCGTGACCGAAACTCCCGCGACGCCCGGTACTGCCGAGCCGATCCGCCGCATCCGGCGCGACAATACCGAATTCGTGCTGCTCGGCACCGCGCATGTCTCGCGCGCCAGCGCCGAGGCGGTGGTCGTCATGCTGGCGGCCGAGTACTACGACGCGGTCGCGGTCGAGCTGTGCCCGCACCGCGAACAGGCGCTGCGGCGCCCGGAGCTGGTGCGCGAACTCGACCTGTTCCGGGTCCTGCGCGAGGGCCGCGCCGGCGTGGTCGCCGCGGGCCTCGCCCTGGGCGCGTACCAGCGCCGCCTCGCCGAACAGTTCGGCATCGAGCCGGGCGCCGAGATGCGCGCCGGGCTCGATGGCGCCGACGCGCGCGGCATCCCGTGCTGGCTGGTCGACCGCGACGTGGGCCTGACCCTGCGCCGGGCGCGCGCGGCGGTCGGCTTCTGGGAACGGGCCAAGCTCAGCGCCGGGCTGGTGGCAGGCCTGCTCGACGACACCGAAGTCGCCGAGGGCGAGATCGAGCGCCTCAAGCAGGGCGACCTGCTCGAAAGCACCTTCACCGAATTCGCGCGCAGCTCGCCGCCGCTGTACGAGGCACTGATCGCCGAACGCGATCGCTACATGGCCGCCGCGCTGCGCCAGCATGCCGCGGAGTGGGCCGGGGGACGCGTGCTGGTGGTGGTCGGCGCCGGCCACCTCGAGGGCATCGCGCGCGAACTCGCCAGCGAGCAGGCCGCGCCGGATGCCGTGCTCGCGCCATTGCGGCGCGAACCACCGCCCTCGCACTTCGCGCGCTGGTTCGGCATCTTCCTCGTGGTTTTCGTGCTCGGCGGCTTTGCCTGGGCCTTCACCCGCGGCAGCGCGATGGGCTTCGACGTGGTCGCGATCTGGGTGCTGACCACCGGCATCCTCGGCGCCATCGGCGCGGCCGTGGCCGGCGCGCACCCGGCCAGCATCGCCAGCGCGTTCATCGCCTCGCCGCTCACGCCGCTGCATCCGGCCCTGGCTTCGGGCATGGTCAGCGGCGCGGTGGAACTGTGGGCGCGCAAGCCCCGCGTCGGCGACTTCCAGCGCCTGCGCGACGACGTCACCAGCCTGCGCGGCTGGTGGCGGAATCGGGTCGCGCGCGTGTTCCTGGTCTTCTTCCTCACCAGCCTCGGCACCGCGATCGGGGTCTGGGTCGCCGGCTTCCGCATGGCGGCGAAGCTGGCGGGCTGAAGCCCCGATGCGCGGCTAGCCGCTCGTGGCAGGCGCCGGCTCCGCGTCCGCCGTGCCACGGGCGCGGCGGAACATGTCGCGGGTGCGCAGGCGCCAGTCGTCGAGCAGCGAGTAGATCGTCGGCAGCGCCAGCAAGGTGATCACGGTCGAGAAGATCAGGCCGCCCACGATGGCGCGCGCCATCGGGTAGTACGGCGGGCCGTCGCCGCCGATCTGGGTGCTGCCCAGGCACAGCGGCGCCATGCCCATGATCGTGGTGCCCATGGTCATGAGGATCGGGCGCAGGCGGTCGCGGCTGCCTTGCACCAGGGCCTGGGTGCGCGCGATCCCGGCGTGCCGCAACTGGTTTATGTGCTCCACCATCACGATGCCGTTGTTCACGACCACGCCCATGAGGATCAGGATCCCGATCGAGGCCATGATCGAGAAGGTCGTGCCGGTGAGCCAGAAGAACCAGTAGACGCCGAAGATCGAGAACACGATCGTGGTCAGGATCGCGAGCGGGAACAGCAGCGACTCGAAGATCGCCGCCATCACCACGTAGATCATCACCAGGGCGATCAGGGTGTTGAAGGCCATCTGCGCGCCGGCTTCATCCTCGTCCTCGAAGCCGCCGCCGAAGCTCCAGCGATAACCCGCCGGCAGCGACACCGACTTGAGCGCCGCCTCGATCCGGGTGCGCGCATCCTCCTGGGTCGTCCCGTCGGCCAGGTTGATCCGCACCGCGAGCGCGGTCTGGCGATTCTCGCGGTCGATCGAGGAGTCGCCATCCACCACCTTGACGTTGACCAGCGACATCAGCGGCACGAGCTCGCCATCCGCGCGGCGCAGCTTGTAGTCGCGCAAGTCCTCGACGCTCGCCGTATCGGAGTCCTGGAAGCGCAGCCAGACCGGGACCTCGTCCTCGCCGGCGCGGAACTCCTTGAGCGGAGCCCCGCGCAGCGCGATCGAGACGAAGGTGGCGACGTCCTGGGTCGAGAAGCCGTACTGGCCCGCGCGCTCGCGGTCCACCCGTACCGCGATTTCCCGGGTGTTCGCGCTGTCGTCCATGCGCACGTCGCGCAGTCCATCGACCCGGCGCAGGATCGGCACGATGGTTTCCGAAATGCGCCGCAACTCGGTCGCCGAGTCGCCGATCAGCGACACGCGCAGGCCCTCGCCGCCACCGCGGCGCTGCTCGCCGAAGTTCATGGTGCCGATCGCGAACTTGGGCAGGCCCTCGCGGATCTTCTCCATGATCTCGGTGGTCGAGAGCTGGACGTCGTCCTCGGTCAGCATCAGGCGGAAGCCGCCGCCGAAGGTCTCGGTCATCCACACGTAGACCGACTGCAGCTCGAGCTCTTCCCTGCGCTCGTAGAGCCAGCGTTCGAGCGGCTCGACCGCGCGCTCCATCTCGTCGAGCGTGTAGACGCCGTTGAGTTCGAACTGCAGCTCCAGGCGCCGGGTCTGTCCCGACGGGAACATGTCGGTCTTGACCTGCGAGGCCGGCACGAAGCTCACCAACAACAGCGCCAGCGTCGCCAACATGGTCTTGCCGCGATTCGCCAGGGTCCAGCCCAGCACGCGCGCGTAGCGGTCCTTGAGCCGGGTCACCGCGCTCTCGCGCTGCACGAAGGCCGGCGAAGCGATGCGCGAGGAGAGCAGCGGGATCAGGCTCACCGCGACCAGCCACGAAGCCAGCAGCGAGATCGTGATGGTGATGGCGACGTGCGAGAGGAAGATCGAGATCTGGTTCGGTTCGCCGAAGATGTTGGGCAGGAACACGATGCAGTGGCAGATGGTTCCGGCCGAGAGCGCGATCGCCACGTTGCGCACGCCCAGGATCGAGGCCTTGACCGGGTCGCCCGGGTGCTTCTCCCGTTGCTGCTGGATGCTCTCGACCGCGACCACGGCGTTGTCGACCACCATGCCGACGCCGAGCAGCAGGCCCATCATCGACAGGACGTTGAGCGACAGGCCGAAGAAGTACATCACCCCGAGGGTGATCACGAAGCACACCGGCACCGCCGACGAGATCATCAGGGTCGAGGGCCAGTGGCGCAGGAAGAAGAACAACACCACGATCGAAAGCACGGTGCCGATGAAGCCGGCCTCGGCCAGCGCCTTGAGCGAGCTGACCACGCCCTCGGCCTGGTGGTCGAGCAGGTAGATCTCGATCCCGCCCAGCGCCGGGTCCTCCTGGATGCGCTCGATCTCGGCATAGGCGCCGCGCCCCGCGTCGACCAGGTTCGCGTTGCGCTCCTTGTAGATGTCGATGCCCACCGCCGGCTTGAAGTCGAGGCGCCGGCGCACCTGGACCTCGCCCGGCTGCAGGGTGACGGTGGCGATGTCGGACAGGCGCAGGCCGTTGGCATCGATCACCAGGTCGCGGATCTCGTCGATCGACTTGAACTCGCCGACCGGTTGCACGCGGAAGCGCCGGGCACCGTCGTCGATGCGCCCGGCGGAGACCGAGAAGTTCATCTGCCCGAGGGTCTGCGCCAGTTCGCCGAGGTTCACGCCGTGCGCGGTGACGCGATCGGCGTTGAGCTCGATCTCGAGCTCCGGCGGGGCGATGCCGTTGATCTCGGCCCGGGCGATGCCAGGCACGCGCTCGATCCGGCGCTTGATGCGCTTGTCGATCACGTCGTACTGGCGGCCGAGGTCCTGCTCGCTGGCCAGGCGCACCGCGAGGATGGGCTGGTCCGCGGTGGAGAATTTCTGGACGAAGAAGCGCTGCAGGTCACTGGGCAGGTCGGCGCGGACCGCGTCGATCCGGTCGCGCACCTCGGAGGCCTTGATGGCGACCTGTTCGCCCCAGTCGAACTGCATGAATATCTGGGCCGCGTCCGGACGCGAGCTCGAGTTCATGCGGCGGATGCCGGGGATCGTCGACAGCGCCTCCTCGACCGGCCGCGTGATCGTGCGTTCGATCTCGGCCGGGGTCGAGCCCGGGTACGGGATGTTGACGAACACGAACGGCGCGTCGACCGCAGGGAAGTACTCCAGCTGCAGGCGCACGGCAGCGATCGCGCCGATCACCATCAGCGAGATGAAGAACATGATGGTGCTGACCGGGCGCTTCAGCGACAGTTCGGCGATCGACATGCGGGCTCTCCGGTCGGCGCGGTGGCGGCGTTACAGCGGCGACTCGATCGCTGCGGCGTGCAGCGCGCGGGCCTTGGCCGCGCGGGAGCGGTAGGACTCGTCGCTGCGGCGGTCCATCAGGTCGTACACGATCGGGATCACCACCAGGGTCAGCAACGTCGACACCGTCAGCCCGCCGATCACCGTGATCGCCATCGGCGCGCGCACCTCGGCGCCATCGCCGCCGGCGAATGCCAGCGGGGCAAAGCCCAGCAGCGTGGTCAGCGTGGTCATGATGATCGGGCGCAGGCGCGATTCGGCCGCCTGCGCGATCGCCGCGCGCTTGGGCACGCCTTCCTCGCGCAACTGGTTGATCCGGTCGATCAGCACGATCGCGTTCTTGACCACGATGCCCACCAGCAGGATCAGCCCGATGAACACCACGACCGAGAGCGCGTTGCCGGACAGCTTGAGCGCCAGCACCGCGCCGACCGCCGCCAGCGGGATCGTGAACATGATCACGAAGGGGTGCA
>Ga0154020_10011212_pt1 | contig 10223 bp, 6 predicted proteins | sample Klosneuvirus_201_FD_109709 | JGI IMG/M metagenome (GOLD analysis project Ga0154020, IMG submission 109709) | Active sludge microbial communities from wastewater, Klosterneuburg, Austria - Klosneuvirus_20160825_MG | ecosystem: Engineered > WWTP > Aerobic digester > Activated sludge | place... | reverse complement strand
GCACCTGCGCGGGAGCGCCCATGGCTGGGTCAAAGGCCACTTCCCACGGACCTTCCACCGTGCCCACGCTCGCTACGTCCGCAAAGTTGCTCCCGGTCTTGTCGCGCGGCACGTTGCCTGTTCCGGGCTTGGTTGAAAACACTACGAAGTAACTCTCATACGCTTCGAAGCGCAGCGGGATCGTTGTCCGATCATGGGTGCGGGTAAACTCCGGCAATGCCCGAATCTTGCCGGTGACCGGGGACCACAGTTCCGGCCCGCCCTTTGCCACCCGGAAGATGCCGGTGGTTTGCAGCGGTTGGTCGGAACGATTGGCCACAAAATAAATCTCGCGCTCGGCGGTGTGGCGGTGCGTGTAGCGGACGGGAGCCGGAGAGTCGAAGTCCGTCCCCACGTCCATCTGGCGGAGGAGCGCCGCCGTCCGTTCATAGGGAGGATATAATTCCGGCGCGACCGATGGCGCTTCCAGATTCCAAGGCGCCATTTTCGCCGCGCCCAGCGCTTTGGCGGTTTGGCTGACCTCGGGTGTCGTCCCGGCCTGGACAACGCTCCATTGTTCGTCGGTGACGATGAGTTGTTGCGCATCGTCAGAGAACTTCAGCCGCAACGCGCCGATCAGGCCAGCCGGGTTCGGCGCATCCCCGCTGTTCTCTGCCCGCACGACCAGGATATTCTTTCCGGGCTTCATGGCCGACGTGACATCCCGCGAATATACCTGATGGAAATTGTTGCCTTCCCCAACCGGCGTGCCGTTGAGCGTCGCGGTGAACGAGTTGTCCGCCGTCATCTCCAGGCGGGCGGAAGTCAGCTTCCGATCGGCGGGCAGGGTGAACTCGCGGCGGAATACCAGCGCTTCCATCGGGGCCGACTGGGCCGGTTCACCTTGCGGCAACCAAATCCACTTCGCGTTCATGATTGGCGAAGCCGCGTCGCTTGCACCGGGACTTGCCGTGTCGTCCCAGATGATTCGGCCCTTGCCGTGGACCCGGGTGCGCGCTTCCGGGGGGGGCGTCAACGATCCCCAAAGCGCTTCGGCTTTGGTGGCAACTTCACGATCGCAAGCGGGAAAATTCACCAGGCTGGGCGACTTTCGCGGCGGCGGTCCAACGACGGTGGCACCGGCTTTGACCAGCGCTGCCAGTTTGTCCAGCAGTTCCGGTGTCATCGTCGGGAAATTCGGCAGGACCAGGATGCGATACGTCGCTCCGCTGGGGAACACGATGCGACCCTGGCGCACGCTGGCCAGCTTGATGAGCGCCGAGGCCGAACAGCCATCGAAGTTGTACCCGCGGCGGTCCGGCAGGGTTGGGCTTCCGGCCAGGGCGGAAGTGGGCGGTTGAAACACGTTGGGAGCGCCCTCGGGCATGAGGTAGAGGATGTCGGCAATCGTGCGGCCCTGTCGCAGCACTTGCTGGCAACGCGCGATGTACCGGTGATAGGGCTCGGCCATGGGCCACCAGGTTTGACCTCGATCCCAATGCACCCCGTACGGTCCCATCACCATGCCGGGCCGGCCTTCGTCCGGCTTGTGCGCGAAGGTATGGTAGGTGAAACGATTGATCCCAGCGCCGAACGCCCAATCGCCCTGGTTCTTGAGGTAGCCGGGATAAAACTTCCAGTTCTCTCCGGGCGCCCCGGTAAAGGCCTCGGCCGCGACCACGGGCCGGCCGAAAACGTGCGCAATGGAACTGGCTTCCAGGCAGCTGTAGGTCGAGTTGAACCCGACACTCCAGAACTCGCACATCGGCACATCCGCCACGGCGCCAAGATCGAAATCGTTGATCGGGTTCATGTCATACGGCTCGATGGAGAGGCCGAAATCATATTTCCGCCCCAGCTTTTTCAGACGCTCCGCGTGGTTCTCGAGGACCAGCTCCTGGCCGGTGAGGCGCAGATCCCAGAGAAAGCGCTCACTCATTTGGCGGTTACCAACCACGCAGCCGACGAAGGCGGGGTAAAACGGCAACGGATCGTACCCGCGCCGCTTCTTGAATTCCGCGCGCAACTTCGGAGTCCAGTTCTGCGCACCCATCTCCCAACTATCAATGTGCAGCATCGTCCAGCCACTCCCCTTTTTGCGCGGCCCCACCTTTTGCAACAATTTGCCGACGTATTGATCGAAGTGCGCATCCAGTGCCGCGGCATCGAACTTGTCGCACTCGAACCCGATGCCCGGCGCCGGCGCCGGCCGCGTGGAGGCGCCGTTGTTGCGGCTGACAAACCGCATCACGGTCCATTTGCCCTCGGGGATCTGCCAGTCCAGCGTGCCGTCGGGTCTCATCCGGCTGGTTAAATCAACGATCTTGTCCGTCGGTATGGCACTGCCGGCGGGGGCGGCCGCATAGTCCGCCGGGGCTTCCAAATACGGTTTGACTCCCGGCTGCGAAGAGAACGGCGCCCGGTAAACCAATGCCTTTTCGTCACTGTCCGGAATCTTCGCGGGCGCGGCTGGCGTGGGGAAGGCAAGCACTGCCACGTCCCGGTAAAACGCCTCCCATTGCGACCGCATCTGCTTCGGCAGATCACCGAAGAACGGTCGGCGGGGCGGCGGCAATGGGAGGGATTGATTCATATTCCCCGGTCCCTGCACTTCGATGGCAGCGGCCACCAGGTGCTGCATGGACTGCTCCGGTTTTACCCACGGACCGCCGCTCCCAGTCCAACCCGGTCCCGAGCCCAGCGTGATTTCAATGCCGAGTCGTTCGGCTTCGCGTACCGCATGCACATAAAGGTCCTGCCAGGCCTCGCTTAGGAAATCCACCGGTCCGCGCGGCACGCCTACATTCACTTCCAGAAAGACCAGATGTCCCAATCCCGCGGCTTTCATTGCTTCAAGGTCGCGCGTCATGCCTTCCCGCGACAGATTGCCATCCATGAAATACCAATAGACCCCGGGCCGGGCGGAATCCGGCGGCTCCGCGAAATTGGTTTCCAGACGGTCGGCGAAGACCGAAACCGCGCACGCGGTCAGGAGCAGGAGTGGGTGGATCAGCTTGTTTTGAATCATAAGCGTTTTATGGTGGGTTCAGGATGCATCGGGGTTCAACGCGCGTTCCCGGCGGCGACAAAGGCGCGTCCAGACTTGGATTGCTAATGCCGACTCGCATCATGTGGCCGCAGCTTAGCAGCCAGGCGGGCTTGGGAGCAGAAAGATTTTAAGAAAAGTCTGGCCCCGGAGTTTGTTGGGAAGCGGCCAGCTCCTGCCCCCAGCGTGATCCGATTGCGCCGCCAGTTTGCGGTTAGACTATGCCAATTTCCGGTGAGACGCCCGTCCCGGGCAAGCTAGGGTCATCGCTAGTCATCCAAATCGCTATGAACTCAGTTGCCCTTCGTTCCCGGGGCGCGCAACTCACGCGCCGGACCTTCCTTCACCATACTGCCCGCGCTGCCGCCGGCGTGGCCATTGCCGCCCCATTCGTCTCGCGCGGGCGGGTGCTCGGCGCCAACGATCGCATCGGCGTCGGTTTCATCGGCGTGGGCGGGCGCGGGCAAAGTCACGTTAACACCGTCAAGAAACTCGGGGGGACGGGCGAACTGGTGCAGCTCGTGGCGGTTTGTGATGCCTATAGGTTTCGTCTGAATGAAGTCGCGAAAGCGACCGGGGCGAAGGCCTACCAGAAGCACATGGATCTGCTCGCGGATCAAAGCGTGGACGTCGTCTGCATCGCCACGCCGGATCGCCTGCACGTGCCGCAAGCCATTGATGCAATCCGCGCTGGCAAGGACGTCTATTGCGAGAAGCCCATGGGCCACTGGACGCAGTTCAATCTGAGCAAGTTGTTCTACGAGGAAACCCGCCGGCTCAAGCGCGTGGTGCAGATCGGCAACCAGGGCAACTCGAATCCCGCCTGGCAAAAGGTGCGCGAACTGGTGCAGGGCGGCGCGGTGGGCCGCGTACAGCTCGTCACCGCCGGCTTCTACCGCAACGGAGACTGGGGCGAGCGCATGCACATCCCCGATCCCGAGGCCAAGCCCGGCCCGGACCTCGATTGGGACGCGTTCCTCGGCGACGCGCCGAAAGTGCCCTTCACCGTGGACCGCTTCTTCAGTTGGCGGAAGTATCTCGACTACGCCGGCGGTCCCTGCACCGACCTGTTCCCGCACACCTTCACGCCGTTCGTCAGCGCCATCGGGCTGAAGTTTCCCACGCGCGTCGTGGCCTCCGGCGGCATCTTCAAATACACCACCTACGACCGCGAAGTGCCGGACACCTTCAACATGTGTCTGGATTACCCGGAGAGACTCTCCGTGGTGGTCGCGGGCACACTGGCCAACAACTATGTCACCGAGCCAGCCATCCACGGCGACGAAGGCACGCTCACGTTGCAAAACCCGGGCGAGTGGAACGTGGGCTTCGACGGCATGACGGTCATCCCGTTCAAGGGCGAGCGGCAGGTCTTCCCGGCAAAGAAAGGCGACAGCACGGCGGCGCACTGGGAGAACTTCCTGAGCTGCGTCCGCACGCGCGAGAAGCCGGTGAGCGACGTGGAGTTTGGGCTGCACGTGCAGGCAGGGCTGAACATGGCCCTGCTGAGCCTGCTCAAGGACAAGGTTGCCACTTTCGACCCGGTGAAACGCGAGATCGTGATCTGACGCCATGAAAAAACCGTTTGCCCTGGTCGCTCTGTTGACGTTCGTCGCGGGTGTTGGTTCGGCGCAATCAACGCTGCGCCTGGAAGCCGGGGTGGCGACGAACGCCTGGGTCGTGTCGCACAACGGCCAGCCGCTGCTGCGCTATGTCTTCAACCAACGCCAAGCCAAACCCTACGTGGCCGAGTTCAGCGCGCCCGGGGGGCGCAACATCCTGCGCGATTCACCTTCGGATCATCTGCACCATCACGCGTTGATGTATGCGATCAAGGTCAACGGGCTGAACTTCTGGGAGGAAGTTTCCGGCAACGGCGTCGAACGGGTGGTGGAGACGACCGCGTCGGTGACCGGTGGCGCGGCCACGCTGCGGCAGACCATTCACTGGGTCGCACCGCAAGATGCCTTTCTCGCGGACACCACGCCCGCCGCATTGCTCGTCGAGCAGCGAACCCTCGTGCTGACGGTGGATGCCGCTGCGCGCGAGGCGGCGCTCGAATGGAAGGCGGAGTTTGAGGTCGGCAAGAAGACGAATGAGGTCGCACTGACTGGCGCGACCTACCACGGGCTGGGCATGCGCTACATTCAAGAGTTCGATGCGCTTGCCAATCATAGCTATGCCGGGCGCAAGCCCGACCTCGTCAACCGCCAGGAGGTGTCACCGGCGAAGTGGGCGGCGGTTTCGTTCGCAGCGACGGTCCAGCCAGCGACGATCGCGCTTGTCCCGCACCCGGCCAATGCCCGCAGCGACGGTCAGTTCTTCTCTATGCGCAGTCCGTTCGCCTACCTGTCGGCCACGCAGGGTCTGGACAAGGAGCCGCTGGTTTACCACAGCGGCGACAAATTCACGGTGCGTTACCTCGTGGTGCTTTACCCGGAAGTGAAATCCACTGAAGCACTCGAAGCCCGCGCCCGGCGCTGGCGCGAAGCGGCCCCTTGAAATCTCTCCACCATCAACCTTCACACCACCAAAGCCATGGCTAAAATCAAAATCGGTATCAATCTCGAGTTCGTACGGCACGAGGACAAGTGCTTCGAGTGGGGCGTCGCCAAAGCCGCGGAACTGGGCTACGAATATGTTGAGCCCATGGTCCATCTCGGCCGCGAACTGCTCAGCGAGGCGGGCTATTTCCACAGTGTTTCCATGCTCGACGATCCGTTGCGCATTAAGCGCGCCTGCGCGAAGTCGGGGGTGAAGTTGTCCGGCCTCTCGGGGCACTGCCCGTTGATCAAGCCGGAGATTAGCGTCGAATACCTCAAGCAGGCCATCCGCTTTGCCGCCGAGTGCGGTGCGCCGGTGGTAAACAGTGACGAAGGCCCGAAACCGGCGTGGACCACCGAAGCCGAGGATCACGTCTTGATGCGTTACACGCTGATGGAGGCGGCGAAGGTCGCCGAACCCCGCGGCGTGTTGATCGGGCTGGAGCCGCACCAACAATACAGCAAGCACCCGGACGGCTTGGATCGCATCTACCGGCTGGTGAAAAGCCCGGCCATCGGGATCAATTTCGACACCGGCAACAGTTACCTCTGCGGCCACGATCCTTACAAGTGGCTGGCGCGCGTGGTCGGCCGGCTGGTGCATCTGCATGCGAAAGACATAGCGGTCGCGCAGTCGAACGCCGAGCGCGGCAAGGTCACCGGTACGCCCGTCGGCTGCGCGTGCGGCGACGGGGTGATTGATTGGGCGCGCGTGATCAAGCTTTGCCGAAAAGCGAAACGCGACATCGTGCTCTCGGTTGAATGTGGTACCGTCGAGCAGGCTGGCCGGTCCATTGCCCATCTCAAACAGCTGCTTTAGCCCAAGCCTGTCACTGAAAGTATTATTATGAACGCGTCCAACCTGAAACCTGAACTTGGTCCAACTCAACCGCATCATCCTTCTCGTCGTGAATTCCTTGTCACGGGCAGCAAGCTCGTCGCTGGTTCCGCCCTGGCGGGGGTCGCGCTGCCGCACGTCCACGCCGCAGCGGACAACACCATTCGCCTGGCTTTGATCGGCTGCGGCGGTCGTGGTACCGGCGCAGTCGCCAATGCCATGTCGGCTGGCGGACTGGTGCTTGGCGACGACGGCGGCACGAAAAGGGCCGTCGGTACGGGCGCGGGCGGGCCGATCAAGCTGGTCGCCATGGCCGACCTGCGCCAGGACAAGCTGGACCAATCCTACGCCGCGTTGAGCCAGAGTCTGGGGGATTGGATTGAGGTGCCGAAGGACCGTCGCTTTTTGGGCTTCGACGCCTTTCGGCACGCCATTGATTGTCTGCGGCCCGGCGATGTGGCCATGTTGACGACCCACGCCGCCTTCCGCGCGCCGCATCTGGAGTACGCGGTGGAAAAGGGGGTTAACGTGTTCATGGAAAAAGATTTTGCGGCCGACCCGGGCGGGGTCAAACGCATCCTCCGTGCGGGCGAGGCGGCGGACAAGAAGAACCTCAAGATTGCGGCCGGCCTTATGTGCCGGCATTCCTCCGCGCGCCAGGCGCTCATCCAGAAGATTCGCGACGGCGCCATGGGCGACATCCAACTCATCCGCGCCTATCGCATGGATTCGGGCTATTTCATGCAACCCTTCCCGCAGGGCGAGAACGAGTTGCTCTGGCAGCTCAGCCCCGGCCATCCCTACCAGTTCCTGTGGTCCTCGGGCGGCGTGTTCATCGAACTGATGATCCATCAGATCGACGAGTGTTTCTGGATCAAGGATTCCTGGCCCGTGGCGGCGCACGGTGTCGGCGGGCGTTTCGCCGGGAGTACCGATGCCAGCCAGAACTTGGACAGCTACTCCATCGAATACACCTTCGCCGATGGCACCAAAGCTTTGGTGACTGGCCGCTATATCCCGAATTGTTACGACGACTTCGCCACTTATATTCACGGGACGAAGTGCGCCGCGAAGTTCTCGGGTAACATCCATGCCCCGAACGGCTGCCTGTACAAGGATCAACGCATCGAGCCGGCCAATATCGCCTGGCGACCGGCGAAGGAAACGGTCAACCCCTGGCAGGCGGAGTGGGACGTGCTGTTGAGCGCTATCCGGAACGACAAACCGCACAACGAAGCCCGGCGGGCCGCGCTTTCCAATCTCGGCGCCATCATGGGTCGGGCCGCGGTGCATTCCGGCAAGCTCATCACCTGGGATGAAGCCATGGCGTCGGATTTCCAATTCTGCTCCAACGTAGATGCCTTGACCGCCAGCAGTCCGGCTCCCGTGCAGGCTGACGCCCAAGGCCGCTATCCGGCACCGATCCCGGGGAAGACGGTGGAGATTTGATCGGGTTCGGTTGGACGTGCCTGAAGAAATTGCTGAAAGCCGCTTGATCTATTTGCTTTAACGACGAATTAACAAAAGCTCAACCCATGAACAACGACCAAGCCAGCGAGCGCCGATCCGCGGCCTCCGTCACCCGGCGGGAGTTCCTGTCCACCTCAACCAAAGTCGCGGCGGGAGCGGCGATGGTTGGCGCGCTGCCGCGAGCCGGCTACACCGCGGAAAACAATACGATTAAAATCGCCCTCGTTGGTTGTGGGGGGCGGGGCGGCGGGGCGGTGTCGCAGGCGCTGGCCACCGCGGGCCCGACGAAGCTTTGGGCGCTGGCCGACTTCTTCCAACCGCGCGTGCAGAGCACGCTCGACAATTTGCGGTCCCGGTTCGCTTCCCAACTTGACGTGCCGCGCGACCGGCAGTTTTACGGTCTGGAAGGATACAAGCAGGCGATTGATTCACTCGATAAAGGGGATGTGGTGTTGCTGGCAACGCCACCCGCTTTCCGTCCGCTCCACGTGGAGTATGCGGTCGCCCGGGGTTTGAACGTGTTCATGGAAAAATCATTCGCGGTGGACGCGCCAGGAATCCGGCGCATCCGCAAAGCCGGGGAGGAGGCCAAGCTGAAGAATCTCAAGATCGCCTCCGGCCTGATGAGCCGCCATTATCTGCCGCTGGAGCAGGCCGTGGATCAGATTCACCAGGGTCTGATCGGCGATGTGGTCACGTGTTGGGCCAATCGCATGCACGGTCCGGTCGGCTTCAAACCGCGTGAGTCGGGCATGACGGAACTGGCCCACCAGATCAACAACTACAGCAATTTCACCTGGCTCAACGGCAGCTTCATCGTGGACTGGCTGATCCACAACATTGATATCTGTTGCTGGATCAAGGATGCGTGGCCCGTGTCCGCGCAAGGCATCGGGGGCCGGCAGGTGCGCACCGATCCCGACCAGCTTTTCGACCACTACACCGCGGAGTACACCTTTCCCGACGGCACGAAGATGCTCGCCCAGGGGCGGCACATTACGAACGCGTTCGATTTCTTTGGTGATTTCATTCAAGGCGCGAAAGGCTGCGCGATTCTCGGCGAAGGCCAGTCCAAGCCGCGCCTCTTCAAAGGCCACAAACCGGTCTCCGCCAATCTCGCCTGGCAATACACTGGCGAGCCGTGTGACCAATACCAGCGCGAGCACGATTTGTTCTTCGACGCCATTCGTAATGACCAGCCGTACAACGAAACCGAACGCAGCGCGAAAGCCTGTTTCGCCGCCATGCTGGGGCGCATGGCATGCGAGTCAGGGCAGTTGATCACTTGGGAGGAAGCCTCCGCTTCGGATTTGGAGCTCGCGCCGGGCTTGGGCGATTGGACGAGTAACGCCAACCCGCCGGTCATGCCCGATGCGAACGGGAAATATCCCATCGCCAAACCTGGCCAGACGAAAGTGTTTTGAGCCGAACCGAACCATCGAATGAAAACTTCAAGTCTGCTGTATCCGCTGGCCACGTTGCTGATGGTTTGGCTGGCCGGCTGCGCGACGCAATCCTCACCGCGCGCCGGTTTCAGTGTGCTCGTCTTCTCCAAGACGCTCATGTATCGGCACGCCTCGATCACCAACGGCATCGCGGCCATTCAGAAACTCGGCATGGAAAACGGCTTTTTCGTGGAAGCAACCGAGGATGCAAGTTGGTTCACCTCCACCAATCTGGCCAGATACAAGGCCGTCGTCTTTCTCAGCACCTCAGGCGACATTCTGAATGACGAGCAGCAAAGCGCCTTCCAGGAGTTCCTCGAAGGTGGCGGCGGATTGGTGGGCATTCATGCCGCTGTGGCGGGCGACGTGGCAACCGAAGGGGGCTGGCCATGGTATGGCGAGGCACTATGCGCTCATTTCACCAATCACTCGGCGATCGTTGAAGCGGCGATCGACGTCGAGGACGTGCGGAATCCTTCGACCACTACCCTGCCTCAGCGTTGGGTGCGCAAGGACGAGTGGTACAACTTTGTCGCGAGTCCGCGCGGCAAAGTGCGCGTGCTCGCCTCGCTCGACGAGACCACCTACAAGGGCGGCACGATGAGTGACGATCATCCGGTTGCGTGGTGCAAGCAGATCGGACGGGGTCGCGTGTGGTACACCGCGCTGGGTCACACGGAAGCAAGTTTTGCGGAACCCCTGTTCCTGCAGCACCTGCTGGGGGGAATCCAGGTAGCGGCGGGTTCTAAGCCCGCAAGCTTCCAGCCCAACTCAGCCACACGATGAAGCGAGCTTTGAAACCATCGGTCGGCGTAAGTCATTTGATAATATTCCTGACCGGTGGCCTCGGCTTGGTTATTGTGTTATTCCTTCGCTCGGCTGCCGCGGCTGCGCCCGGCGAG
>Ga0154020_10011210_pt1 | contig 10224 bp, 7 predicted proteins | sample Klosneuvirus_201_FD_109709 | JGI IMG/M metagenome (GOLD analysis project Ga0154020, IMG submission 109709) | Active sludge microbial communities from wastewater, Klosterneuburg, Austria - Klosneuvirus_20160825_MG | ecosystem: Engineered > WWTP > Aerobic digester > Activated sludge | place... | reverse complement strand
AGTCTGGCGTGACGGTCAAGACCCGAGTTGCGACCACGCGGGCTCGCGTTCTGGTTGTAACGAGTGGTGCGTGGAGCGGTCGGCTCCTTGGAGAACTGGGTGTCGAACTGGTGGTGACGCGGCAGGTGTTGGGCTGGGTCGAACCGGGGCGAGCGACGTACGGTTCGTTCTACGCGGGTGCGAAGGGCCAGTCCGGATTCCCATGCTGGGCCGTCGACAATGGTGAGGGGTCCTTGCACTACGGCTTTCCACTCCTTCCGCCCAAGGATCCGGGTGGCCTCAAGATGGCGAAGCACGTCCGCGGCCGCGCGGCCGATCCCGATGCACTAGACCGCGTGGTGACCGCAGCGGATGAAGCCGAGTTCCGATCCGTCATCGCTTCCCACCTTCCCGGTGCTGACGGTCCCACCATCCGTACGGAGGTCTGCATGTACACCAACTCCCCCGACTCCCACTTCATCATCGACAAGCACCCGAAGCATTCCAACGTGATCGTCGCGTGCGGGTTCAGCGGGCATGGGTTCAAGTTTGCGCCGGTCATCGGTGAGGCGCTGGCAGACCTGGCGATGCACGGGAAGAGTGAACTCCCGATTGGGTTTCTGGGCCTTGGGCGATTCGGGGTGTAGCCATGGCGGGAGTGCTCAGGCTGTTTGTGGCGGTGTATCCGCCTGCGGAGGCGGCCGCGGCGGCGTTGAAACTGCTGGAGGGTGTGGTTCCGCTGGAGCCACACCGGACTACTCCCGTGAATCAGGTTCACATGACGTTGCAGTTTGTGGGAGAGACTGCGGAACGTGAGCTGCCGGAGGTACAGGAATCCGTGCGGCGATCGGCGGCGGGGGTGCCGTGCTTTGATTTGAGGCCCACGCGGTTGGTGACCATGCCGGATCGCGGCGATCCGCGGCTCATTGCGATGCAGACTGATGCCCCTGGGCCGCTGCTGGAAGTTCAACAGAGGCTTGTGAAACGGCTGGCACGCAAGCCCGGAAGCGGATCGAGGTTTGTGCCGCACATCACGCTGTTGCGGTTTGACAACACTTCGCGGGCGGCGCGTGTTGACGCGCCGGTATGTCTACCTGAGTTTGTAGTCACAGCGATCGTGTTGGTCCGGAGTGTGCTGAGGCCGACGGGCGCGGAGCATATCCCTGTGGAGACGGTATCGTTAGAGCCGCAGCGTTAGTCATTGTGCATCAAAGTCAAACAGGAACTGGAACGCGGCGGGGAAGCGCTGGGCCCAAGCGGTTTCATCGTGCCCGGCCTTGGGGTCGACGACGAGTTTGTGCAGCGGTCCGGAGGCCCCCAAGGCAATGAACTCGGCATCCAGGGCTTTAACCGCGTTCACATATGCGGTGTTCGCGGCCTCGTTTTTGCCGGCCTCCTGGCCGCCGACTCCGAGATAGATCTTCCCCGGCCAGGCCCGCATCGGCGTGAAGATGTCTTTCCAAAGCTGGCGGTCGCCAAACCCCAGGGACGGGCTTTCGGCCAGGACCTTGCCGAAAATGTCAGGGCGCTTGTATGCGGCGTAGAGGCTGATGAGTCCTCCCATCGATGATCCGCCGATGGCAGTGTTTTCGGGCCGGAGCTTGGTGCGGAAGGTGCGGTTGACGCGGGGCATGACTTCGTTGATGAGGAATTCGACGTAAGCGTCGCCGCGGGGCTGGACCTGGCCCAGGCCCTTGACAGGGAGGTATTCAGAGATTCGGCCAGGACCGGCGTGGGGGACGCCGACGACGATGGGGGTGTCGTAGCGGTTTCCGGCGGACATGCGGGTTATCGTCTCATCGATCTGCCACTCACCGGGGGTGCCGGGGGCTTGCTCGAAGATGTTCTGGCCGTCCTGCATGTAGAGGACCGGGTAGCGGCGAGTGGCGAACTTGGGGTCGTCGTAGCCGGGTGGGAGCCAAACCAGGCAGTCGCGAACCAGGCCGGGCACACCGCCGCCGACGACGGTGAGGCGGCGGACGGTTCCGGTCGCGTTGATGGTGTGGTAGGGGTCGCTGGATTTCTTGGCCTGGGCTTCGGGGCGCTGATCGGAGAACTTCTCGACGACGATTTCGATGCGGGGTTGCTCGTTGGGTGTGAGCTTGGAGGCGTCGATTTTGGCGAGGGTGCGGTTGGGGATATCGGCTAGGTCGCCGGCCACTTCGCACTGTTCCCAGGAGCCGCGAGTGATCTTGAACTCCAGGGGCGGGGCATCCTTAGCTGGGGGCTTGAGGATGATCTGCCAGCGCATGTCGGAGCGGGTGGTGAGTTTGGAGGCGGCATCGCCGGGGGACCAGCCATTCCAGTTGGAGGCGAGGTAGAGGGGAGACTCGGCTTTGGACTGGCCGGACTTGTCTTGCACGATGATGATGAAGCCCTGTGAGAGCGACTCGGGCGCAACGGGTTGAGCGGCGACGCGGCCGATGAAAGCGGTCAATACGACGGCGGCGAGGGACCAGGTCCTGAGGATCATCGAATCACTCCTGTAGCAAGCGGGACAAGCGTAGCGAGCGGTGCGGGGGGCAGGCGGAAGGTAAAAAGAAAGCCGCCCGCCGGAGAGGCGGGCGGCTGTTGGTTAGCGATCCGACGAGATCATGGGCAGCCCTGGGCGTACTTGATGAGGAAGCACTGGAAGTCGTTGGCGGTGAGGAGCGGGGTGGCCGTGCTGCCGTCGCAGTTGGCGTAGGCGGTTTGCTGGGCGTACTGAATGAGGAAGCACTGGAAGTCGTTGGCGGTGAGGAGCGGGGAGGCACTGCTGCCGTCGCAGTTGGCGTAGCAGGAGCCGGAGGAGATGACGATGAACTGATTGCCGGCGATGAGGCTCAAGTCGATCGCGCGGACTTCGCCCAGGTCGGCGGATGTGGGGAGGCCGCCGATGACCTGATTGCCGACGTAGCCGTAGCCGCCGCCGCCGGTGGAAGAGCCGTGGGTGAGGAAGCCGGCGACCTTGACGGAGGTGGGTGCGGGGCCGCAGCCGTTGCCAACGCAAGCAAGCTCGGGCAGGGTGATTTCCATTTCAAGGCCGGTGGTGACCGCATCACCGCCGGTGCCGGAGGCTGCAGTGACGCCCAAGGTGTTGGAGTTGTCGTAGGCGACCTTAAGGATGCCGCTGGCGGGGATGGCCGGAGTGGTGGGATTGGTCTGCAGGTTGTCGCTGGCGGTCCGCGGGGCGTAGTTGGCCCTCACCGACTGGGTGGTGCCGGGTTGGGGGTCCAGGAGCGGTCCGCTGAACGTGACGGGCTGGTGGGTGGCCTTGTCGCCGCCGTCGTAGGAGCCGTAGTCGAGCGGGAACCCGGTGTTGGGATCGATGATCATCCCGTCGGTGCGGAGGGTGAGGGCGTTCACGTATTGCTGGACGGCGGGCGGGCTTCCGGCGCCGACGTTGCCGTTGGAATAGGAGAGCCAGTAGTCGGGAGCGAACCCGGCGTCGAACTTCAGGCCGTTTCCGGTGCCGTCATCGCCCATGCGCTGCATGGCGCCGAAGTCGGTATCGGCGTTGTTGCCACGAATCTTGTTTTGGCCGCCCTTGAGGGCGTCGATGAAGATGCTGAGTTTGGTGTAGTCGCTGGCGCAGTTGCCGGTGAGCATGAGGTAAAGCTTGCCGTTGTCGATCTTGCCGTAGATCGCGTCGATTTCCGAGCCGTTGGCCGTGTTGACGTTGCCGCTGGGGGGAGGGCAGGCGCCGGGGACGCCGACGATGTTGGTGTTGTCGATGGTGGCCAGGATCGCCGGTGCGCCGACATCGCCGCCCGTGAGGACGCCGTTGCTTTGAGCGGTGAATCCGCCGCAGTAGTAGCCGATGCCGGGGTCGGTGGGGTTGGCGATGCCGTAGAGCTGTGCGAAGTCAACGTAGCCGACGTAGGCGTTGGTTACGCCGTCAACATAGCCGCCCATGCCGATCCAGTAGTCCGCGGTGAAGCCGGTATCGAACTTGAGTCCGGGGCCGATGGGAGCGTTGTTGGTGCCGTCGGAACTGGCGCTCATGCGGTGAATGCCGCTGGGCGTGGCGGGGTTGGTTTCGACGAGCTGGTTCTGCCCGACCGCCGGGTTGGTGTCCAGGAAGATCTCGAGCTTGTTGTTGTTGGATTCGAGGTTGCCGGTGATGAGGACGTAGAGGTTGGCGCCGCTGACGACCGCGTAGACGCCGTCGAGCTCAGAGCCGTTGCAGGCGCCGCCGGTGCCGGTGGTCGCATCACCGAACCCGGTGCGGCAGGTCTGGGTGGCCTTGAGCGCGCCGTACAGGATAGCGTCGTTGGGGAAGCCGCCGACGGTCACTTTGCCGTCGATGGTCGGAACGCCCAGGGCGGTCGATACCACGCCCGAGAAGAACTGGTTGTTGCCGACCGTGGAGAGGTCCGCGTTTCGCGGCTCGCCAAGGTTCGCCGTCACCTCGATGGGGGTGCCGGAGGGAACGCCGCCCAGGAACTGGTTGGACATGAAGTCGTGGCCGCCGCCGTTGACGAAGACGCAGATCTTAATGTTGGCGGGAGAGGGGTTGCCGATCGAGGCCAGCGGGATCACCATTTCGACGCCGGTGGAGACCGCGGCCGGGGACCCGACCGTGGTGTTGTCGCACGTGCCTCCCGCGTTGTCACCGAAGCTGGTGGGCTGGTTCTGCGACCAGATGGGCGTGGTGCCGTAGAAGGCGTTATCACGAACGCCGTCGATGACGGGCTGTGCCATGGCGTGCCCGGCGAGTGAGACCAGAGCGGCGGCGGAAAGGAATCGAGCGGTCTTCATTCCAGAAACTCCCATATATCTCGGATGCGCGTCGGTGCGGCGCGCATCAGGCTTGGTGTCATGGGGTCGGGCTGTGGTGCCAGCGACCCCTCATCTTCCGCAGCATCTTAATGCGAACCGGAAAAAGTCCCAGCGCAATCTCTCGCGAATTCGCCGGGAAAACACGGGCGTTTGCGTGTTTCCGGAACGTTTTCCCGCTTGTCTTGAGGGATTGCCCATAACGCGCTGGGGTGTATTCCCGGTTTTGCCCGTGGGGGATCAGAATGGGCGGATTCCACCCCTGTTTGCCTCAAGGCGTTCTTGACCAAAATGCGAATCGCGCGGTACCTTAGAAACCGTTGCACGAGGCGCAGCGCACCATTTGAGGTCGCTGTTGTCGGAGGTTGAAAAGGATCGTTCATGATTAACAGGCGTTCCATCGGGCGGGGCTTCACGCTGATTGAGTTGCTGGTCGTCATCGCGATCATCGCGCTGCTCATCGGCATCCTGCTGCCCGCGCTGTCGAAGGCCCGCGCTTCGGCGCAGATCGGTAAGTGCCTGGCCAACTGCCGCGGCATGGGGCTGGCGATGACGCTGTACGCCAACGAGCAGCGGAGCTGGTATCCGGTCATGCCGGTGTCCGGAGTGCCGACGCCTGCGAACATCTACTCAAATCAGAATGTGTATGGCGGCGTGGCCGGCTTGTTCAGTTTGAATCAAGTCGGTGACGGTGTCGATAAGTGCTGGGGAAACGCGAACATAGACGGAACGCCCTATGCCGGTCAGAACTCGGCAGACCCGCTTATGCGTCCGTACCTTGAGGGACTGGGTGTGCTGACGTGTCCGGCCGACAAGCAGGACCGCTACTTCGGCCTGGCGTACATCACCCCCAACTTCAACTACCCCGGCACCAGCCGGATCCACAAGCCCGAGACGCCGGGCAAGGAAGCCGACGTCATTCACTACAACATCAGCTACCTGTACATCGCGGGCTTCAAGACGGACGAGTCGAACATCATCAACCCCGCGCCGCTGTGGGGCGATGAGTCAGATTGTGCAGATGTGGCGACGAAAGCCTGGTACGGCGCCGGTGCGGCATCGCCCGGTGGCCAGACCGCCGAATCCAACTACGCGGGCTCACCCGGGGCGGGGCGCTATGGCAAGGTGGACAACCACGGCACCGCCGGGGCCAACTTCGTGTTTACCGATGGGCACGCGTCGTTCCTCAAAGACAACATCCACGACACCTTCTTCCGCAGCCCGACCAACGCCCCGAACACCAACCCGCAGAACGTCAACCTGATTGACCACCAGCGAAGCACGCGGCTTCAAACGATCGATTGATTGGGCCACTTTCGGCCCGCCCCAAGTGCCACGGAGCCCGTCCCTTTGGCGACGGCGAGGCGACCTGATACAGTCCCGACCCCGTGAGCAACGTTTCACCGTCAATCCGGCCCGCTGATCGTCCCAAACCATCGTGGTTGCGGGCGATTTCGGCGCAGGAATCGGGGCTGCTGGTCGTTATCGCCCTGATGGTCATTGGGCTGACGATTGCGACTCCGAGCATTACGCGAGTCGAACGGCTGCAACTGCCGGCGGCGGCGCAGGTGTCCAAAGAAGGTGACACGTTCGTGGTGAAGTCCGCCGCGGGCGAACAGCGATACCTGGAGAAGGACGGGTACGAACTGCTCGAATCGGCTCCACCGATTCTTAAGCACACCTTTGAGGTCAACAAGTTCTCCAACAAAGAGAACCTGGTGGGCGTCGCCACATCCGCGAGCTTCATCGCGATCATGGCGGTGGGGATGTCGGGCATCATCATCATGGGAGGGATCGATCTGTCGATCGGGTCGGTCTACGCCCTGGCAGCGGTGTTCGGCGCCTTTGTCCTTCAGAAGATGGGCGTGGGAGCGCCCCTGGCGACATCCCTTCCGGCGGGGCTCCTGGTGTGCTGCACCATCGGTGCGGCGTGCGGGGCGATCAACGGCGCGGCCATTGTGGGCCTGCGGGTGCATCCGTTCATCATCACGCTCGGTGGTATGGCGGTGTACCGGGGTGTTGCGTTTGTCATGACGCAGGGGCAGTCGATCGGAGACTTTCCAACTTCGTACACGCTCGGTTTCTTCAAGCACCAGTTCCTGGGTGTGAATCCCGTACCCATGCTGTTCATGCTCGTCGCGGCGGTGGCGGGGGCGGCGGTGTTGAGCGGGACGGTGTTCGGACGGCGGACCTTTGCGATCGGGGGAAATGAGATTGCCGGGCGGTACGCGGGTGTGCCGGTGGGGCGCGTCAAGATCTGTCTGTACGCGATCGGCGGATTGCTGGCGGGTGTGGCCGCGGCCATGCGGCTTGGCTACTACGGTGCGGTGTCGTCCGATGCGGGCACCGGGTATGAGTTGGATGTGATTGCGGCCGCCGTGGTGGGAGGGGCTTCGCTCAGCGGCGGGCGCGGATCAGCGTTTGGGGCGATGCTGGGGGCCGTGGTGATCCAACTCATCGAGAACGGCATCGTGGTGCTCAACATCGATTCGAGCTACAAGCTGATCATCGTTGGTCTGGCGATTATTCTGGCGGTAGTGGTGGACCAGGCCAAACACCGGCTGACGGCTCGGCGGGGGGCCTGAACGTGGGGAATAGCGTGTCAAACCTAGGATTACGGAACGTCTGGCGGAGTGTTGCGTCCAACCTCCAAGCGGTTCTGAACTCCGTTTATCTGGAGAATGTTCCATGTTGAAAGCGAATCGTTGGGCTCGCGGTGCGGCCCTGGTGGCGGCCGCGGCGGCGTTGATGGTCGGCGTTGGATCGATGACGGCAGCCGGCCCGGTCCAGAAGAAGACGTACACGATCGGCCTGATTGCCAAGAGCCAGAACAACCCGGTGTTCCTCGCGGCCCGAACCGGCGCGAATGATGCGGCCAAGGAGCTTGGCAAGCAGCTCAATGTCGAGATCAAGATCGACTGGCAGACTCCGACCTCCGAGGATGCTCAGAAGCAGGCGGATTACATGGAGCGGCTGGTCGCATCGGGCGCGGACGGCGTCGCCGTGAGCTGCTCGGACGCCAAGACCCTGACGCTGGCGATCAACGCCGCGGTTGATAAGGGTGTGCCGGTGGTGTGCTTTGACAGCGATGCTCCGGAGAGCAAGCGGTTTGCGTATTACGGGACGGACGACTTTGCCTGCGGCCGCCAGGTGGGCACAGAGCTCGCCAAAGCCATGGGAGAGAAAGGTGTCGTCGCAATCCTCGCTGGCAACCAGACGGCTCCCAATCTGCAGAAGCGCGTCGCGGGTGTGAAGGAGGAGCTCAAGAAGTTCCCCAATATCAAGATCAAGGACACCTACTACCACAAGGAGACGGCCCAGGATGCCGTTGCCAAGCTGGAAGAAGTTCAGCGGACCAATCCCGACGTGTCGGGATGGGCGATGGTCGGCGGATGGCCGCTGTTCACCGATAACGCCCTGAACAACATCGCCGGCAAGGCAAAGGTGGTGGCAGTGGATGCCTTGAGGCAGCAACTGGTCTACGTCAAGAACGGTCAGGTCGAGGTGCTGCTGGGACAGAAGGTTTATGAGTGGGGCTATGAGTCCGTTCGCCTGCTGGTAGACAAGATCGTAAACAAGAAGAACCCCAGCGAGCCCATCGTCAAGGCCGAACTTGTTCGGGTGACCAAGGCCAATGCCGAGGATTACGGCAAGCAGTGGAGCAAGTGGCTGGGAGAGCCGGCTGGCAAGTAATCGCCGGGTTGGTCCGAAACTGGTAGGCTCTGGTGGCACCGGTTTGGCCGGTGCCACCAGTTCACTGACGGGGCAGCATGACCGACGGGCAGGTACTACTTCGAGTTGATGGCGTTTCGAAGCGCTTCGGGATCACCCAGGCTCTTAGTGATGTCTCGGTGTCGTTCCTCGCCGGCGAGGTTCACGCCCTGATGGGGGAGAACGGGGCGGGCAAGAGCACGCTGGGCAAGGTCATCGCCGGTCTGCACAAGCAGGACACGGGGACGGTCACCATCGACGGCAAGCAACTGGCTTCCGGCTCGATTGATGATGCGTTTGCCGCGGGCGTGCGGATCGTTCACCAGGAACTGGCCCAGTGCCCGAACCTGACCGTGGCGGAGAATCTGTGCCTGCACGATCTTCCGACCAAGGCTCGTTGGTTGGTCGATCGTGGGGAGATGAATCGGCGGGCCAAGAAGCTGCTGGAACGCATCGAGCCCGGGATTCAGCCGACTTCGCCGTTGGGTTCCTTGTCGCCCGGGCATCGACAGATCGTTCAGATCGCCGCGGCCCTGGATGAGGGCAAGGGTGGGGCGGGGCACTCGGCACGGGTCATCGTGTTTGATGAGCCAACCAGTTCGCTGTCGATCGCGGAGACCGAACGCCTACTCAAGATCATCCGCCAGCTTGCGTCCGAGGGTCTCACCATCATTTACGTGTCTCACCGCATGGGTGAGATCTTCGCTTGCTGCGATCGCGTGACCGTGTTGCGCGATGGGCACTTCGTGGCGACCTCCCGTGTCAAAGACATCGACGAGCCCACGCTGGTTGAGCAGATGATCGGTCGCCGACTCCAGACTCCCTCGGCCAAGGGTACCGCTGCGGGTGGAGAAGAGGCCGCGGCCTTGCGGTCGCTGGTTGGGAACGGGGCATCCAAGGGGATTCAGTCGAACGAGCCGTTGCTGGATGTGCGGTCGATGACCTCCCCGGGAAAGCTCAAAGGCATTTCGTTGCAGGTGCGGCCCGGCGAGGTCGTGGGAATCGGCGGACTTGTGGGATCGGGCCGTTCTGAACTGCTGGATGCGATCTTCGGCTTGGACAACAAGGCCACGGGTGAGGTGCTGGTATCGGGCCGGCCGGTGAATCGATCCTCGCCGCGGGACTTGATACGCGCGGGCGTCGGCTACGTGCCGGAGGATCGCCGGTTGCAGGGTCTGTTCTTTCAACTGGGCTGCGATGAAAACATCGTCGTGCCGGTCATGTCGCGCTTGGCCCGGCTGGGACTCCGAAGCTTGCGGTCTGAGAGGGCGCTGACAACGTCCCGACTCAAAGAGTTCCAGGTGAAAGCCGCGCGGCCTTCAATCCCGCCGGGGGCGCTCTCCGGCGGTAACCAGCAGAAGCTATTGATCGCCCGCTGGATGAGTCCGGATGCGAAAGTGCTTCTGATGGATGAGCCGACGCGGGGGATTGATGTCGGCACCAAGGCCGAGGTGTATCGGCTGGTGCGAGAGGCCGCGGATCGCGGGGCGGCGGTGCTCTTGGTGTCGAGTGAAATGCCGGAGCTTCTGGCCTTGTCCGATCGAATCTTGGTGCTTTGCGAGGGCCGGATGACCGGCGAACTCAAGGGCAAGGACATGACACAGGCCAATATCCTGCGGCTGGCGACGCTGGATTCGTCGGCATCCGGCGCGGCCTGAATCTAGCGACGGTCCGGGGGATGACACCCCCGAACCAGCCCCCTATGCTTGGCCCAGCGATAGGTAGTCGCCCATGGGCGCATAGCTCAGTTGGCTAGAGCGCAGCTGTCACATAGCT
>Ga0154020_10011209_pt1 | contig 10224 bp, 6 predicted proteins | sample Klosneuvirus_201_FD_109709 | JGI IMG/M metagenome (GOLD analysis project Ga0154020, IMG submission 109709) | Active sludge microbial communities from wastewater, Klosterneuburg, Austria - Klosneuvirus_20160825_MG | ecosystem: Engineered > WWTP > Aerobic digester > Activated sludge | place... | reverse complement strand
TTCTGTCGATGGACCGCGCCGAAATCGACCGCCTGTTGCTGCCGGTATCTCCCTTGGCGCGCCCACCCGCGATCGATCATAATCGTCTGCTGATTATTGCCGGCACCGCCGATCGCATGGCGCACCCCGACCATGCGCACAGCCTGTGGCACCACTGGAAGCACCCAAAAATCTATTGGTTTCCCGGCAACCACCTGCTGCATTTTGAGAAGACGCACTACATGCGTGAAGTGGTAGCCTTTCTCAGGGGCTTGAGGATTTTTTAAGCTTTCTTTTTGTATTCATCGTCCACACCCGGAATCTTTTTGCCTTCTTTGCGCGCGGCACAGCGCTCAATGTAAAGCCTGAGGGCTGCATCGGCGATGCCGATGCTTTCAAGCTCCCTGAACCGTGCCAGTGCCTCGTCAGCATGTCCGTCATGGAATGCATGCGCAGCAGTTTCAAATTTCTCCCTGGTCTCCAGTTTGAAGCGGGTAAGGGCATCGGACTTTCCGTTGAGAATTTCCACAATGGGTATCGGTTCGGTTTTCCCTTTAACGATAACCTTATCGAGAAATCGCGTCTGGAACTTACTGCGATTCTGTAAAAGCCTGATAGTGGTTTCCGAAACGATGATGTGTGCGCCATACATTTTCGTCAGGCTTTCAAGGCGCGACGCCAGATTCACACTGTCGCCGATGACGGTGCCGTCCATGCGCTCTTGTTCACCCACCGTACCGACCATGATGTTGCCAGTATGGATGCCGATGCCCATGTCGATGGGTTCGTAGGCCCTGCTGATGCGATGTTCATTGTAGCGCTGCAGTTCTTCGAACATATCTACGGCGGTGACGATTGCCGCTTCGGGCTGATCGTTGAATAGCGCCATGATTGCGTCGCCGATGTACTTGTCGATAATGCCATCGTGTTGCCTCACGATTGGTCCCATACGCTTGAGAAAACTGTTGATGAAAGCAAAATTTTCATACGGACTCATCTTTTCTGACAGCGAAGTAAAGCCGCGAATGTCGGTGAAGAGTACTGTCATCTGCTTCTGAGAGTAATCTCCCAACTTGAGTTCGACAATATCCGTTTTGCCGAGTAGTTTGATATAATCCTGTGGTACAAAGCGACCATAAGCGGTGAGAAGAGCGCTCAGCCGCACTCTTGATTCTTCAATCAGGCCGGCCATCTGGTTCAGACTATACCCGAGGCGACCAACCTCATCGCGCGAAGAAACTTGTACCCGTGCACTGAAGTCATTTTCTGCAAATCGATTCACAATCTGGTCGAGTGCGACGATGGTTCCTGTGAGAAAACGGCCAATGTAAAAACTTATGGCAAGCGAGATGAGTACGATAGCCACGGTAATATACAGCGAATTGCGCACCGATTCGTTAAGCAGCTTGTCGGCATCTTTGGCCGAGATATCCATAGCGATATAACCGAGAGGTTTATTTGTGATTTCGTCCACAATGGGTGCGTAACCGCTCAAAAGGTGCAGTTGCATATCTTTGTCAAAAGTAAAATCCTGTTCTATTGTTACTTTGTTGCTCTCCATGATCTGCTGCGCAGCAGGATAAGTCTTGATATCCCATGGATCATTGAATCGTGAAATTTCTTCAGTGCGCAGGCCTTTCGCCGTTTTTTTGAGCGATGCCAGGGTATTTGCATCCACTACAAAATGTGCCGTTTCTTTGTTAGGCCCTTTAGTGAACGTATAAATAAAGCGAATCATCTCGGGATAGGATTCCCGAATCGTGTTAAGCTGGTCATATACCTTGATGTAGTCAGGCGTTGCTTCGATTTTTGCCGCTCGCAAAACGTCATTTTCACCATTACGGATTTCAGCAGCGAGTCGTGCAAACGCAGCCTTATCAATCAATTGTGCGCCCAAAAAGGACATGTTTGCCAGTTTCTTGCGCATATCCTGGAACAGTTGCTCTTTTAGGTTCAGATAATTAAAAACGGATAATCCACCGCTCAGGCAGGTGCTCAATACGACAAACGCGGCAATAATCTTTGCGCGCAGGCTCATATTCAAATTTCGTAGCATGCCATTCTCCCAGTAAACCCAATAGAATCTCTAATTCGATAGGTCTTGTATTTTTTTACCCAAAATATATCTCCGAGTGAAGCTCATCGGTATCAGTAGCAAAAATGGGATCAACCCAGCAAAAAAACCTGCCAACTGCGGCGTGAGCTGGCATAAGCCTTCTGGCCATAGCTTCCAGACAACCGTACCGCCCACGGTGCTTGTGATTGCTGCAATGGGATTGCGTGCACCAAAGAACATACCAGCGATCAGCGGTACAAAAAGTGCTACAAGGCCGTAGGCTGAAGAGTCAGAAACCAGTTCGGTAATCTTATCGTAGCGCAGCGCGATGACGAGCGAGATCACTGCCAGCAGCACGGTTGATGCACGTGACAATCGCAATAGTTTACGGTCGTCAGGCCCAACCAGCTTGCGCAGCAGGTTTTCGCTCAGCACCACGGAAGGTGCGAGCAGCGCGCCGCTGGCAGTCGACAAAATTGCCGAAAGCAGTGCGCCAAAAAAAATAATCTGTAGCGCGATACCTGTTTTAGCCAGAATGAGTTTAGGGATTAGAAATTGCATATCACCCGCAGCCTCTGCCGGTGTCAGCACCCGCAGCGCGAGATAACCCAGAAACAGCGGTATCATCGCAACCGACAGATACAGAAATCCTGAAAAGATCGAAGAGAATACCGCCACACGCTCGCTGCGCGCCGACATGACGCGCTGAAAAACATCCTGTCCGGGTATGGAGCCCAGACCGATGACTGCCCACGCGTTGATAAATGCCACAATGCCGACGCTGTCTGTCGTTTTCATCAGCTGCCAGTGCCCTTGCGGCGGCATGGCAAGTACTGCTGCAATGCCGCCATGATCTGCGGCCACAACCACCAGCACGACAATTAATCCCACTATGATCACAACCATCTGTATCGAATCGGTCATCGATACGGCCCACATGCCGCCGACGGTCGTGTAGAGTGTGACGAGCAGCGCCATCAGCACGATTGCCAGTTTAAGATCGAGGCCGGTGACTGTGTTGAGCACAATGCCCAGAGCAAGAAACTGCGCGGCGACCCACGAGAGGTACGAGAACACCATGATGACGGACGAAACAATTTCGGTTGCAACGCCATATTGCTGCAGATAGAATTCGCCGAGATTATTCAGGTTCATGCGGTAGAGTCGGCGCGCAAAGAACAGGCCGACGAGAATCAGGCAGAGCGCCGCGCCGAATGGTTCTTCGATCACTCCACTGAACCCGTGTTTGGCAAATTCAGCCGAAGAACCCAGAATTGTTTCCGAGCCAAACCAGGTGGCGAACACAGTGGCCGAGGCCATGAAAAAGGATAGTTTTTTGCCTGCGAGTGCAAAATCGCTGACGGTTTTGACGCGCCGCGCCGCGATGAAGCCGATCACCAATGTGAGCAAAAGATAGGCGACGATACCGGCGATCAGCATGAGCGTGGGGATGCATCGCCGATCTGCCGTTGCCACGTCGAGAGAGTTTTGCTGTACTTGGTGAAGCGATGTGCAAAAGTCCGGTGCAGGCCCGCGATTGCTATGGCGCTCAGTGAAAACACCAAAGACATTCTTTCTTTCGGCGCACACGGCCGAGTGCAGAATAAACTTGCAGAGTACGAGGCCGTTCGGGCAGATTGGGCCAATGCGCAGCAATTATTGAACGAATTTGCAGAGAGCGTCAATGCGGCTCTCGCGGATCTGCTTGTTGTCAGGAAAAATGCAGTCGCGTCGCTGCGGCAGATACGACAGTTGGCGCAGCATTTCAGTGTGCGCGACCGCGACCTTTCTGAATTGCAGATTGCGACACAGATTGAAATTACCCTGCAGCACGTCGAAGCCACGCTCACCGGCGCCGAGATTGCCGAGAGCACCTTGCAGGGAGTGAGTGCCGGCGCATCAGCTGTCTTGGGTGTCTGGGCGCTATCTGCGGCCACGGGCGGCGCGCTAACAAGCGGCGCTACCGCCGGACTTTTGACAGGGCTGGGCGTGGCTCCGGTTGCCCTGACGGGAGTGACTGCCGGTTCAGTTGTCGGGGGTGGGGCTTTGGCCGGTGCCGCAGTGGTGGGTAGTCTTGCAGTCATTCCAGCCACAGCGGCGGTGGCGCTGGTCAGCCATTTTAAAGCTGGGAAAAAGATCAAAGAAATTGAAGCAGCGATTGCCCAGATTCAAATCGAAACAGAAAAGATCCGCGGCCGGCAGATTTTGCTCACAAATCTGCAACAGCGGGCGGCCGAGATCGGCATGACCACATTGAAAACGCAGGAGGCTTTTACCGTAGAGCTGCGAAGTTCACTGAAACGTATTTTCCCTTGGAGATTTCTGTCGCGCTGCTTTAAGACTCTGCGCCGCTATTTAGGTGGTAACTATTTCAGCCGACGCGATGTAGAGGCGATCGCACCACTGCTGCAGATTGCCGAGATGCTTGCAAAGTTGATCGACCAGAAAATTTTGGATGCAGATGGCAAGGTACACTGAGGCGCGTGAATGAGCGGCAAACTACCGATACCCGGAAAACTCGGCGATCTGGTGAAGCACATTCCGTTACCCGATATCAGTAAATTTTTTACCAATCTGACCGAAGCCTACAAAGAACAGAAGCTGACCGAGCGCGAGATCGCTAAAATCACGGCACAGAAAGAAGTCATTCTCGCAGAAATTTCAGCGCGGCACGAAATCTATCGCCTGGTCTTCGACCGTATCTTCGCCGAGCGCCGCTCGGTGATCGACAATCTTTTTACAACGATCGACAAGGGACTCGCCGCAAAGGACACACAACTGGTGCTGGGCGCTGTTGAGGGTTTGAGTCGCATTGTGGCGACATCGCCCTTCGCCAACACGCAAGAGCTCTCGCGCCTGCTCGAATCAAAAACAAATATTGAATTTTGACGCGCGAAGCCCGGTTATAGGGCGGCGGAGCCGCCCTATAACCGGGCAAATATTCGCGTCAATCCAGATATGGCCGCAACCAGCGTTCCATCTCGTCGATAGATTTGCCCTTGCGCGCTGCATATTCTTCGAGCTGATCGCGGTCGATTTTGCCCACCGCAAAGTATTTCGACTCGGGATGCGCAAAATAGAGGCCGCTCACGGAAGATGGTGGTGTCATCGCAAAGTTCTCTGTCAGGCGAATGCCTGTGTTCTTTTCCACCGACAGCCAATCGAACAGTGTGCGTTTTTCGGTATGGTCGGGCGACGCCGGGTAGCCGGGTGCGGGACGAATGCCGATATATTCTTCTCTGATCAATCCTTCGATATCAAGCTTTTCGTCGGCCGCATAGCCCCAGGTGAGCTTGCGCACCGTCTCGTGTGCATATTCAGCGAAGGCTTCAGCAAAACGGTCGGCGAGCGCCTTGACCATGATCGCCGAATAGTCGTCGTTATTCTTCTCAAATTTCGCTGCATACTCGCCCGCGCCATCGCCGGCGGTGACGGCAAAGCCGCCGATGTAATCCCTTTCACCGATGTAATCGGCGAGCGAGTAATAGATCTGCTCATTGTCTTTTTTCTTTTGCTGGCGGAGAAAGTGGAGTTTGTGCAGACCCTTTTCCCGGTTTTCATCGGCATACACAATCACATCATCGCCATCTCTCTTGCACGGGAAAATCCCCACAACACCGCGCGGAGTAAACGGTTTGTCGCGCAGAATCTGCGCCAGAATTTTCTGCGCATCGTTGAAGAGCTTGGTTGCCTCTTTACCGACAACCTCATCTTCGAGAATGCGTGGATAGCGCCCGCGTAACTCCCATGCCATGAAGAATGGCGACCAGTCGAAATAGGGGACGAGGTCGCCGAGGCGCACATTGTCGAGCAGTGTGATGCCGAGTTTGTTGGGTAGTTTTACCGGCGCTGGCTTGAGCTGTGGAGCTTTCGCGCGCGCTTCTGCAATGGGCAGCAGTGAACGTTCTTTCTTGCCACTCAAGTAATCTTCGCGAATCTTCACCTGTCCGGCGCTGAGTTCGGTGATGTAATCTGCACGCAGATCTTTGCTTAATAATTTGCCCAGAACCCCGGTCACCAGAGAGGCATCGGGCACGTGCACCACGGGTTGATCGTACGAGGGTACAATTTTTACAGCGGTGTGTGCTGCCGAAGTGGTTGCACCACCGATCAGCAATGGCTGCGTCATGCCGGCCTTTTTCATTTCGCTGGCGACATAGACCATCTCATCGAGCGAGGGAGTAATCAGCCCTGAAAGACCGATCACGTCGGCGTTGATCTCTTTTGCCTTGGCCAGAATTTTATCGCATGGCACCATGACGCCCATATCGATGACTTCGTAGTTGTTGCACGCGAGCACCACACCGACGATATTTTTGCCGATGTCGTGCACGTCGCCTTTGACAGTGGCCATCAGCACCTTTGTCTGCGAGCTGGTGATGCCCGAGTTCTTCTTCTCTTCTTCCATAAAAGGTAAGAGATACGCGACGGCTTTTTTCATCACGCGCGCCGATTTTACGACCTGCGGTAGAAACATTTTTCCAGCGCCGAAAAGTTCACCCACAACGCGCATGCCGCCCATCAGCGGCCCTTCGATCACACGCAGCGTCGGCTGGTATTTCTGCCGCAGTTCTTCGACATCCTGGTCGACAAACTGGTCGATGCCTTTCACCAGTGCATGCTTGATGCGCTCCTCAGGTGTATTTTCGCGCCATGACAGGTCTTCTTTGACCTGTTCTTTACCGCCGCTCTTGTATTTATCCGCAATCGAAAGCAGTCGTTCCGTTGCGTCCGGGCGGCGGTTGAGAATGACATCCTCGACATGTTCTTTCAGTTCTGGCGGAATGTCTTCGTAGACCGCGAGCATGCCGGCATTAACGATGCCCATGTCGAGACCGGCCTTGATTGCATGGTAGAGAAACACAGAGTGGATTGCTTCGCGCACGGCATTATTGCCGCGGAACGAGAATGATACGTTACTTACACCGCCTGAAACGTAAGCGCCGGGGCATTCCTGTTTAATGCGGCGCGTGGCGTTGATGAAATCGACAGCGTAGTTGTTATGCTCTTCGATACCGGTCGCTACCGTCAAAATATTCGGGTCAAAAATAATATCTGTCGGTGGAATATGCGCTTTTTCGGTCAAAAGTTTATACGCTCGCTTACAGATGCGTACCTTGTCGTCTTCGGTCGCGGCCTGGCCCTGCTCATCAAAGGCCATGACGACCATGGCGAAGCCATACTCGTGCACGATGCGTGCCTGTTCGAGAAACTTCTCTTCGCCTTCTTTAAGACTGATTGAGTTGACGATACCTTTGCCCTGCACGCATTTGAGGCCGGCATAGATGACCGACCATTTCGAAGAGTCGATCATGATCGGGACGCGTGCGATGTCAGGCTCTGACGCGATCAGGTTCATGAAGCGCGCCATCGACGCTTCACCGTCGAGCAGTGCTTCGTCGAAGTTGACGTCGATGATGTTCGCTCCGGCCATGACCTGCTGGCGCGCCACGTCGAGTGCCTCGTCAAACTTGCCATCGAGAATCAGCTTCTTGAATTTCGGTGAGCCCGTGACGTTCGTGCGCTCGCCGATCATCAGAAAGCCGGTGGAGCCATCGACGTTCAGCGGTTCGAGGCCTGCGAGGTGCAGGCCGCCCGCGCCGTTAGCCCACGAATTAATTCGTGGGCTAACGGGACGCGGTTTCTCAACGGCAACGCGCTTTACCATCTCTTTGATATGGTCGGGCGAAGTGCCGCAGCAGCCGCCCGCAATATTGAGCATTCCCTCTTTGGCAAAGACTGCGAGATCTGCCGCAAACATCGCTGGAGTCTCATCATAACCACCGAATGCATTCGGCAGCCCGGCGTTGGGGTAGCAGGAGATCATGACATCCGACACGCGAGACAGTGCCGCGAGGTGCGGCTTCATGTCTTTGGCGCCGAGCGCGCAGTTGATGCCGATCGATAGCGGGTTTGCATGGCGCACCGAATTGAAAAACGCTTCAGCCGTCTGTCCCGAGAGTGTGCGGCCCGACGCGTCGGTGATGGTCACCGAGATCGACACAGGTAAGCGATAACCCAATTCTTCAAACGCTTCTTCAAAAGCCACAATCGCGGCTTTGACATTGAGCGTGTCGAGGTTCGTTTCTGGCAGCAGCAGGTCGGCACCCGCTTTCATGAGCGCAATCGTCTGCTCTTTGAAGCAGGCTTTGAGTTCGTCGAACGTCGTGGCGCGGTAAGCCGGATTGTTCACGTCGGGAGAGATGGACGCGGTTTTGGTGGTTGGTCCGAGAGAACCGGCGATGAAAATTTTCCGGGAATCGCCATGCTCTTTATAATATGCTTCGCGCGCCGCAGCGACACAGCGCACGGCCGCTTCATTGAGTGGCTGCACCAGGTGTTCGAGCTTGTAATCTGCCTGTGAGATAAAATTACTGCTGAATGAATTCGTTTCAATGATGTCTGCACCAGCGTCGATGTACTCGCGGTGAATCGCCGAGATCACGTCGGGGCGGGTAAGGCACAGCAGGTCTGAGTTGCCCTTGAGTGGTATCTTGCTCTCTGCTATGGATTTCCATAGCTCGGCGGAGGGGGTGAAGTCAGAGGCTATGGATTTCCATAGCTCAACGGGGTTGACGCTGCCCGTGCCGCGGTAATCCTCTTCGGTAAGGCTGCGGCGCTGGATCATCGTGCCCATGGCGCCGTCGAGAATCAAGATGCGCTCTGACAGCGCCTGGCGGATTTCGGCTTCGGAGTAACGGGGCATAGATCGATACATCTAAATGTATCGATGCGTTGTAAAGCAGGTTAGAAAGCCGCGTAGGCACGATGTTTGTAGCTATGGAAAATCGTAGCCAAGGCTATAAACCGAGTGGCCCAGATTTCCAGCTATGGAAATCCATAGCTGGCGATATCAGTTACTTTTTTATCAACACATAATAATGCGCACGGCCGCGCACGACATGAAGCAGGTACTCCGCCTTATCTGTCGCCAGAATTCCTTTCGCCTGCTCAAGCCCGCTGATTGGCTTGCCATCGGCTTCGACGATGACATCACCCGACGTTAGCCCCGCATGCTGCGCAGAGCTGCCCTGCTCAATATACGTGATGCAGATGCCTGATGTCTGCTCGAGCTGAAATTTCTCAGCAACCGTGTCATTGATTTCCATCGCGACAAAACCGAGTGGCGTCTGCCATTTTTTGCCTTCGGTCGGTGGGCGTTCCTTGACGACGCCGATGATATCCTGTGTTTTGCCCGCGCGCAGCACTTCGAGCCGCACGTCTTTGCCGATCGGCAGATCAGAGAGTTTGCGAATCACCGGCTGCAGGTCTTTGCTCTCGATCGCGACCACCGCTTCGCCGTTCACGCGCAACACGATGTCGAGCGGTTGCAGTTTGCCATAAAAATTGGAGGATCGCAAAATCTGCGAGATCATGACACCCTGCGCGTCCGTGATCCCCAGGCGTTTACGCAGTTCAAAATCGAGCGGCTGTAGGTGCACACCGAGCCAACCGCGCTTGATGCCGCCGGTCTTCAAAAGTTTGTCTTTGACTTCGAGCGCTGTCTCAATCGGTATGGTGAACGCCAAACCCGAACCACCGCGCGAGTTGATGCCGATCACTTCGCCGTGCATATTGAGTAGCGGCCCACCGGAAGAACCCGGTGCGATAAACGCGTCGGTCTGAATGAAGTCGTTGAGTACCGGCGCCTGTGGTACGTTGCGGCCTTTGGCTGAAATGATGCCGAAGCTGACGGTGCGGTCAAAACCATAAGGATTGCCCACGGCGAGAACCCATTGCCCGACCTTCGCGAGTTTACTCTTGCCGAGCACAACAGGGCGCAGACTTTTCACGGAGCGCGCATCGACTTGAAGCACCGCGACGTCCGTTGGCTCGTCAGAACCCAGAACTTTTGCCTCGTATTCGCGCGTGTCGCCATTGAATTTGACAATAACTTTGATGCTGTTATCGACCACGTGGTGGTTCGTGAGAATCATGCCTTCTTTGTTGATGACAAAACCCGAACCCATGCTCGAGAATTTTTTGTTGTTGAGGCTGCCCTCGACTTTGATGTGCACGACACTGTTCGTGATGTCGTCGCTGATGCTGGTGATGTGGCTCTCGAGTTTTTCGAGATCAGCGGGGTAAGGGGCGGCGATCAGCGGTATTGCCGAGCAGACAAACAGAACAAGGGAGAACTTAGACATCTCCTATACTCTGTTTGCCCGATTCGGCGTAAATCGCGATCT
>Ga0154020_10011208_pt1 | contig 10224 bp, 7 predicted proteins | sample Klosneuvirus_201_FD_109709 | JGI IMG/M metagenome (GOLD analysis project Ga0154020, IMG submission 109709) | Active sludge microbial communities from wastewater, Klosterneuburg, Austria - Klosneuvirus_20160825_MG | ecosystem: Engineered > WWTP > Aerobic digester > Activated sludge | place... | reverse complement strand
TGGCACGCCAGGGTAGAACCCGGCGCCATGAAGCCTTCCAGCATCCCTGCCCTGGTGTTGTCCCTGTTGGCGTGGACCACCGCCTGCACACCCGCCAAGACCACGCCAGACGCGGGCGTTCCGTGGACACCAGGCTGGTTCCCTGCGGGGTTCTTGTGGGGCACCGCCACCGCGGGCTTCCAGGTGGAGGCGGGCTGTCCCACCATCCCCGCGGCGGAATGTGAGGACCGCAACAGTGACTGGTACCAGTTTGTCATGGATCCCGAGCTGCGCGCCGAGATGGGCAACCACCTCTCCGGCCAGGACATCAGCGCGGCATCCGGGTTCTATGAGCTGTATGAGAGTGACATTGGCCTGGTGAAAAACGGGCTCTCCAGCAACGCGTTCCGCGTGGGTGTGGAGTGGAGCCGCATCTTCCCGACGTCAACAGTGGGCGTGACCGACCATGCCGCGTTGCGGGCCCTGGCCAGCCCCGCGGGCCTGGATTTCTACCGCCGCGTGTTCACCGCCGCGCGCGCGCAGGACATCAAGTTGCTGGTGACGCTCAACCACTACGTGCTCCCGTTGTGGATGCATGACGGCAAGGCCTGCCACCAGAACGTGGACACGTGCACCGCGCGTGGCTGGCTGGATTCCAACATCATCCCGGAGCTGGCCAAATTCAGCGGTTTTGTGGCGCGGGAATACGGGGACCTGGTGGACCTGTGGGCCACACAAAACGAACCGCTGGCGGTGGTGGTGGCCGGGTACGCCCAGCCCACAGAAACGCGCACCAATCCCCCCGCGCTCAGCTTCCGTTTTGCCGAGGCCCGCACCGTGGCGGCCAACATGCAGATTGCCCACGCCCGCCAGTATGACGCGGTCAAAGCCAATGACACGGTGGACGTGGATGGCGACGGAAAATTGGCCGAGGTAGGCCTGGTCTACAACGTGGCGCCGGTCCACCCGCGGGACCCCACCAACCCGCTGGATGTGCTGGCCGCGCAGGACACGGACTACCTGTACAACCAGGCATTCCTCAACGGCATCATCCGCGGGGACCTGGATGCAGACCTGGACGGCGTCCCGGAACACCGCGCGGACCTTGAAAACCGCATGGATTACATTGGGCTGAATTATTACACGCGCATTGTCCTGGCCGGCACGTCTGATGGGAACCCGGTGTTCCCGGAGTTCTCCATCAAGACCACGTTTGACCCGCTGTCCATCATGCAGGGGCCGCCGTACGCCAAAGGCATCTACGAGGCCATCATGGCCATGAAGGCCTACAACCTCCCCATCCTCATCACGGAGAACGGTGCCGCGGATGACCCGCTGGACGCCGAGCTGGGGCCGCGCTTCCTGGTGGAGCACCTGACGTGGGTGTCCCGGGCCATCCGGGACGGCGCCAATGTGCGCGGGTATTTCTGGTGGTCCCTCATGGACAACTTTGAGTGGAACCACGGCATGTCCATGCGTTTTGGTCTCTACGCCGTTGCCCCAGATGCCCAGAAGACCCGCACTCCACGGGCCATGGCGCCCATGTTCCAACGCGTGGCGTCCGGCAATGCGCTCCCGGCAGACCTGATGGCCCGTTATCCGGTGCCAGAGTGACACCGCGCTGCTAGCGTCAAACCACGTGAGACCACTGCCGCGGGCCCTGGTGTGTGCGTGTGTGGTGGTGCTGGCCGGCTCCACGGCGTGCCGCACGCGTTGTGACACTGACAGCGTGGAGGAAGACGGGGTGTGCATTCCCCGCTGCAACACGCCTGGAGAGTGCCCGTTTGGAAAGACCTGCCTGGAGGGCGTTTGCCGCCCTGGGAGCACCCAGGGGGGCTCCAGCGGCATGGCGGGCAGCAGCAGCAGCAGCGTGACGACGTTCTCCAGCTCCGCGGGGGAACCAACCAGCAGCGCGGGCGGGAGTTCCTCCAGTGAGACTGCATCGTCGTCCAGCGCGGCGGTGACGTCCTCCTCGGTGGACAGTTCGTCCAGCGCGGTGGTCCAGAGCAGCTCGGTGGACGGGTCATCCAGTGTGCTTGACGTGTCCTCATCGTCGCTGGCCAGCAGCTCCTCGGTGGGCGGCAGCAGCAGCAGCAGTTCGTCCAGCGGCGCGGTCAACGTGATGCCGCAGCTGGTGCGGCTCATCTCCAACACGTTCCTGCTGGGTGGCGGGGAAAGCGGTGAAATTGAACCCCTGGGCGTGACGGTGGATCCCAGCCACAGCATCCTGTTCATGTCGTTTTCGCCCGCGCCCAACACGCCAGACTGCGCCACCATCACCGGGCGCCTGGATGCCTCCAATGCCACGTTTGCGCGCTGGCAGGCGTGTGACGGCCAGGGTGAAACCAACGTGGGCTACACGGTGGCCGAGTTCAACGCCGGCGTCACCGTGCAGCGCGGGACCGCCATCTTCAGCGAGCTCAACGACCCAGCCACCCGCACCATTGTGCTCAACCCGCCGGTGGACGTGTCCCAGAGCTTCATCCTGCTCAGCAGCGCCCAGGACGGATCAGGGTTCAGCGCCAATGACCTTCCCGCGGCACATTTCAACATGAACGGGACCTTCACGTTGGACATTGCGCACGCCGAAGATGCGTGGGTGGACTGGCAGGTGGTGACCATCAACGGTGCCAGGGTCTTCCACCAGCAGGCGTCCATGGACGCCACCACCGCCACCGCCGTGGGCGCCACCGTTGCGGTGGACCCAACCCGCGCGTGGTTGGTCTACCACGTGACCGGCGCGGCCCAGGGTGCACCGCTGGCGCGCCACCTGGTTGCCGGGGCGTTGGGCCTGGGGACGGGTGGCGTCGTCGTTCCGCAGTTCACGCGGGAACTCAGCGGGGCCGGGTTGACCATCTACGCCTCGGTGGTGGAGCTCCCCGTCCCGTTCTCCACCGAACACGGCACGCTGCGCCTCACCAGCGCCACCCAACAGATTGACCACCAGACCCATCCCACCGACCGCACCGTGGCGGTGGGCGGGGGCATGTTGCGCGGCGGAAGCAGCCCCGGTGACCTCAACAACACCGCGCGCGCGGCGTGGGTGCGTCTGGAGCCGCGCACGCCGGTGCGCGTGGAAGTCAAACGCGAGTCCGGCACCCCGGAGATGACCCTGCCGTGGACGTTGCTGCGCTTCTGAATCACGGCGCGCGCAACAGCCCCAGGATGACGTCCACCGAGCCGGGAACATCCGTGGGGGCGCCCACCTCCAACAGCTGCTGGAATCCCAGCACCGCGGCAATCAACAACGCTGCGGTCTGTTGCGGTGGCAGGTCTTTGCGCACCAACCCACGCTCCTGGGATGCCACCACCACCGCCGCCAGGCGTGCGCGCGAAGACGTCCACACCTCCAGATAACGCTGCCGCACCCGGGCGCTGTGGTCACACGCTTCCATCATCTGATGGCTCTTGAGGCCGCCATGGCGCGAGAACGGGAACACGCCCTCCCCCACCGCGTGGGCAAAACGTCGCACCACGGCGGTGACGTCGGAATCCGCACCCTCACCGGCCAGCATGGCCGTGACAAACACCTCCAGCGTGCGCTCCATGACGGCGGCCACAAGGTCCTCGCGGTCCTTGAAGTGGACGTAGAACGCCCCACGGGTGAAACCCGCGTCGTCACAAATGGCATCCAGGCTGGGCGCGGTGATCCCCTGGCGGGCAAACAACACCGTGGCGGATTGAATCAGCGCTTCGCGGGTCTCCGCCTTGGTGGCGTCACGCGGCTTGGGATCTGCTTTCCTGGAGGCCATGGCGGTTGACATACGCGTTGGTATGTGAAATGTAAAGGGCACATACGGTTTGGTATGTGAAGCAGGGAGACGTCATGGCAGCGCATCCAGACGCAATGATTGTGGTCCGCACCATCCAGGTGGACACACCAGAAACCGTGGTGACCCTGCCGTTGTGGGCGTGGCACCTGCTGGCGTTTGTGTTGCCGGTGGCAACGTTGGCGGCGTTGGTGACCGGGCCACATGGATTGCCTGGCGCGCTGCTGGTGTTCTCGCTCATTCCGTTGAGCGTGATGCTGGACAACCGCGCGGGCCCGTCCCTGTCACAGCCGGACGCGTCCATCTCCCCGGCGCCGTTCAACGTCATGGTGCTGCTGCTCACCGTCATGCAGGTCTGCAATGTGGTGCTGCTGGGGCGGCAGGTGGCCATCACCGGGCTGGACCACGGCGGCACCTGGGTGCTGGCGTTCACCGTGGGCATCAACAGTGGATACAGCGCCATTGTGGTGGCCCATGAGCTCATCCACCGCAGCAACCCCACGCTGCAATCCCTGGGGCGGCTGTTGTTGTCCACGGTTTGTTACGAGCACTTCTTCACCGAACACGTGCGCGGCCACCACGCCCGCGTGGGGACGCCGGAGGACGGCGCCACGGCGCGCTACGGGGAAAGTTTCCGCGCGTTCTGGAAGCGCACGGTGAAGCAGCAGTTTGTGAGCGCCTGGCGGCTGGAACAAAAGCGCCTGGGGGACGTGGACATGAAGGTGTGGGACGCGCGCAACCTGCGCAACCGCAACCTCCACGGCATCCTGATGGCGCTGGCCTGGCTGGTGGGACTGGGCCTGGCGTTTGGACCGGGTGCGGGCGTGTTGTTCCTGTTCCAGGCGTACTGGGCGGTGAAGCTGTTGGAGGCGGTGAACTATTTTGAGCACTGGGGCCTGACCCGCAGCGGCAAGAAGGTGCAGGTGGTGGACAGCTGGGACACGGACAACTGGTTCACGCGGTTCACGCTGGTGGGACTGTCCCGCCACGCGGACCATCACGCCCACGCGTCACGGCCGTACCAACAATTGCGTCATTTTGATGAGAGCCCAAAACTGCCGCGCGGCTATTTTGGCACCGCGTTGATGGGTATGTTCCAGAACGAGCGCTTCCAGGAGGAGATGAAGGCGCGCCTGGCCCAGCGCGGCATCAGGCCTTGAGCAGCGCGCCGGCAATCACCAGCCGCTGGATTTCGCTGGTGCCCTCGTAAATCTCGGTGATGCGCGCGTCACGGTAGTGACGCTCCACCGGGTAGTCCCTGACGTAACCGTTGCCACCAAAGACCTGGATGGCCTGGTGGCTGATGCGGGTGGACGCTTCTGACGCCATGAGTTTGGCCATGGCGGCTTCTGCCGTGTACTTGGCGCCGGCATCCTTGAGGTGTGCGGCACGCAGCGTGAGCAGCCGCGCGGCGTCCAGCTCGGTGGCCATGTCTGCCAGCTTGAACTGGATGGCCTGCAGCTTGGAGATGGGCTCGCCAAATGCATTGCGTATTTTCGAATATTCCCGCGCCGCCTCAAACGCCGCCCGCGCAATGCCCAAGGCCTGCGCGGCAATGCCAATGCGGCCACCGTCCAGCGTCATCATGGCAATCTTGAAGCCCTGCCCCAGCTCTCCCAGCAGGTTGTCCGGCCCCAGCTTGACGTCCTCAAAATGAAGCAGCGTGGTGGACGAGGCCCGGATGCCCAGCTTGTCCTCGTGTTTCCCGCGCACCACCCCGGGCGCGTTCATGTCCACCACAAACGCGGTGATGCCCTTGTGTTTGAGCGCCTGGTCCGCCTGGGCAAACACAATGGCCGCATCCGCTTCCAGGCCGTTGGTGATCCAGGCCTTGGTGCCGTTGAGGATCCACCCGTTGCCGTCCTTCTTCACCGTGGTCTTGGCGGCACCCGCGTCTGAACCGTTGTTGGGCTCACTCAGCGCAAAACAGCCCAGCTTGTTGCCGGAGGCAAACGGCTTGAGCCAACGTTCCTTCTGGCCAGCGTTGGCAAACTTCATGACCGGGTCACAATACAGGCTGTTGTTGACGCTCATGATGACGCCGGTGGACGCGCAGCCCCGGGAGATTTCCTCCATGGCCACCACGTAGCTCACCACGTCCAGGGCGCTGCCGCCGTCTTCCTCGGGCACAAACACGCCCATGAGGCCCATCTCACCCAGCTTCTTGACGGCGTCCTTGGGGAACGTGCCGTCCCGGTCCCATTTTGCGGCGTGGGGGACCAGCTCCTTTTGCGCAAACTCCTGGCAGGTCTTGCGCAACATCTCCGTCTCGGCGCCCAGCGTGAAATCCATGGTTTTTCTCCTTCAAAAGAACACGAACAAAAATCGGAACCAATCAGCGGCCGGAAAACCTGGGCGGGCGCTTCTCCAGGAACGCGGCCATGCCTTCCTGCGCGTCCGCGGTGGAACCGGACAGGCCAAAATGCCCGGCCTCCAGCGTGTTGGCGCGCGCCAGGTCCATATCCTGGGTGGCCAGCATCACCTCACGCGCCAGGCGAACAGCGACGGGGCCCTTGTCTGCAATGCGGGTAGCCGTCTTGAGCGCTTCTTCCACCAGCGTGGCGCGCGGGAACACGCGGTTGGCCAGGCCAATGCGCAACGCATCCTGCGCGTTGATGACGTCCGCACTTTCCACAAGCTCACGCGCCCAGCCAATGCCCACGCGCCGCACCAGGCGGGTGCAGCCGCCAAAACCCGGAATAAGACCCAGGTTCACCTCGGGCTGGCCAAACTTTGCTTCTTCGGCGGCGTAGATGAAGTCACACGCCAGGGCCAGCTCACAGCCGCCGCCCAAGGCAAAGCCGTTGACGGCGGCAATGGTGGGAAACCCCGCGGTCTCAATGCGCAGGCCCAGGCGGTGGCCCAGCCCGGAGAACAGCGCCATCTCGGCGGCCGTCTGCCCCTTCATCTCCGAAATATCCGCTCCAGCAGCAAACGCCTTCTCCCCGCTGCCGGTGAGCACCACCGCGCGGGTCTGCCCGCCGGCCACCAACGCGTCATACGCGGTGATGAGTTCGGTGATGAGCAACTTGTTGAGCGCGTTGAGGGACTTGGGCCGGTTGAGGGTGACAACGGCAACCGCGCCTTTTTGTTCGGTGAGGATGGTCTCAAAGGCCATGACGGGCTCCAACGGGTTTTTGGTGAATCACTGGGCGGGGGCAATGGGCTGGGTGGGGATGGGCGCATCAATGCGGCGCTCCATGCGGGGCCGTTTGGTGGCCGGCGGGGGCGCCTTGGAGGGGTCCTCCACCATGGTGCACACGCCGGCAACACACTTGGCGTCGGCAAAACAGCTGGAGTGGTTGCTCACCTGCATGGTGCAAACCGCGTCATTGCAGCCCGCCGCACGGGCGGTGGCCACGTCCATCATGGCCTTGGACTGGATGGACACGTTCATGCCGCCACTCTCACAACCGCAGCAGTCCCCCGGTACCTGGATGCAATCCGCGTCTGCCTTGCAGGCGGTCCATTCCGCTTTGAGTTCCACCCGGGCCTTGAGGGCGGGAGGATTGGGGCGCTGGCGCGTTTCATTGACCACGCCCACGCCGCCCATGGGGTCCGGTTTGCGTTCCGGCGGGGCTGGGGGCTGCGGGCTTTCACAGCCGCTGCACTTGCAGTCCAGCACCCCCAACAACAACGCCACGCCCAACCACAAGTGCAGCCGCATGGTGCCTCCTACCCCCGTCCAGGGGCGCTTTGTGGAGGCCCAGCCGCCCGCCGTCAAGGGGACAAAATGTTGTGGCGTACCCGGCGCCAAGCCTACGCTGCGCAGCGGTCAAAACCCGGTTGGTCCGGCGGAGGAATTCATGCACGTGCGTTTGGGAGTCAACGTGGACCATGTGGCCACGCTGCGGCAGGCCCGTGGGACGGTGTACCCGGACCCGGTGGCGGCGGCGTCGGTGGCGGAGCTGGCTGGCGCAGACCAGATCACCATCCACCTGCGCGAGGACCGCCGGCACATCCAGGAGCGGGACCTGCGCCTGTTGCGCCAGACGGTGACCACGCGGCTCAACCTGGAGATGGCCGCCACCCAGGACATGCTCAAGCTGGCCTTTGAGCACAAACCGGACACCGTCACCCTGGTCCCGGAACGCCGGGAAGAGCTCACCACCGAGGGCGGCCTGGACGTGGCCATGCAGCGGGACGCCCTCAAGCGTTACGTCCGGTCGCTCCAGGACGCGGACATCTTCACCTCCCTGTTCATTGACCCGGACATTGACCAGGTGCGCGCCGCCCACAAGGTGGACGCCCAGGCGGTGGAGCTGCACACCGGGAAATATTGCGAATCACGCGACAACAAGGAACGCACCCTGGAGCTGCAGCGCATCACCGACGCTGCCAAGACCGCCACCAAGCTGGGTTTGCGCGTCTACGCCGGGCACGGGCTGCACTACCACAACATCCAGCCGCTGTTGGAATTGCGCGAAATAGAGGAATACAACATTGGCCATTCCATCATTGCGCGCGCGGTGCTGGTGGGCATGGAGACGGCCATCCGGGACATGGTGGCCATCCTGCGCGGGACCGCACGCTGAATCTCCGTCGTCACGCATAACCCTGCTGCTGCAGCCAGGCCACCCAGCCGGTGACACTTTGGGGCTGGACCCTCCCGCCATACCGTCCCGGCACAACCTCCCCCACCCGGCCATCACTTTCGTGCGTTGCACGGAACGTTCCGTCGTCATTGCGGGGGATTTCTTCCGCCTGGTCCACCACTTTTTTGAGTGTGTCCCGGTCCAGCCGGGAGAGCTGCTCAAACAGTTCCCGCGGGGTCACGCCCAGCTGCTGGGCCGCCGGCGCCAGGATGCGCCCCACGCTCTCATGGTCTCCACGCGTGACGTCACGCCAGCGGTCAATGGCGTCGGCGGAGACACCACTGCCTTCCAGGGCGCCGGTGAGGAAGGTGCCCAGGTTCTCTTCGGCGCGGTCCTCCGCCTTGTTGGCGCGGAAGTGGTTGAGCACCGCCTGCGCGCCAATGGTGACCGCCACGGTGCCCACACCAATGGCAATGCCCACCGGGCCACCCACGGCACCGGCGGCAATGGTGCCCGCAATGGAGGCCGCGCTGATTCCGGCCTGCGCGTAATCCCCGCTGCGCGCGGCGTTGACCACCGCCAGGCTGTCCAGAAAGATGCCAATGGGCTTGGCAAACTTGCCCGCGGTCTTGAAGAAGTCCGCCGCCGAGCCGGCCTTCCCCAGCAGCGTGGTGACGTCGTCACCCAGCTTGAGCGTATCCGCCACCGCGCGGATTCGTTTGTCCGCCTCTCCGGAGCTGAGGTTTTTGGCAATGGACGCGCCAGAGACCACCAGACCAAACGCACCAATGGCCCGTCCGGTGTTGGTGGTGAGCGCCTGCTGGCGGACCTGCGCGTCGGTCAGGTCCGGGTTGCTGGCGCGCAGGCCCGGTGACGCCGCCAGGATGGCGGATTCCCGGGCATTGGCGGCAAACGCCTTGCCAAAAGAAACCGGGTCAAATGCCGGCTTTCCGGCGTATTCGGCCACCACGTCCTTCATGGGCTGCAGGGACCCGGCCGGAAGGCCCAACGCGCCGGCCTGCCGTTCCATGCCGCCAAGCAGATCCTGCAGGCCGCCCAGGTTTCCATCCTGCGCCAAAGACGCGCCGCGGGTGGCGGCCGCCCCCATCAACCCGTGCTGCAGCCGTGCGTCAAACGCCTTGGCTTCATCCCCACCAAGCCCCAGCGTCTCAGCGCCCGCCCCGTCCAGGAACGTGCTTTCTCCGCGTCCGGACGCCTGCAACGCATCTGCCGCGGCCTTGGCGCCGGCTTCACTTTCCAGCGCGCGGGGGACCTCCTTGAGCGCCGCGCCACCACTGCCGGCCAACATGCTGCCCTGCAGCTCAAACGGCTTCCGGTCCAGCTTCTGCAACTCTTCACGGTTGGCCACGGCGGCCGCGCTGCCCTCCAACACGCTGGTCTGTTTTGCCGCGGCAGACTCAAATGCGGCGTAATCCTCCTGATGTTTCTCCTTGAATGCCGCAACACCCTTGTCCAGCTCCTCGGGGGACAACACGCCGCTCCATTCAGAGACGTATTGCGCCAGCTCCCCGTTGAGCTGGTCCACCTTGTCCGCTTTCTCCCGGAAGTCCCCGGTGACATCCCCCACCGCTTCCGCCGTGAGCTTTGCCACGTCCCGCGCGGCGTCCGCCTTGTCTGCCCGCTGGAGGCTGCCCGCCAGCTCGGTGGCAAACAGCGACCCATTGCCGTCCTGGATGGCCTGCTTGAGGGACCCGCCCAGGCGGTCCTTGTCGTCAATGTCCACCTTCCCGTCCGGCAGGCCCTTGGCGTACGCGTCTGTCAGCGTGCGTACGTTGTCCCGGCCCGCCAGCTCCCCGCTGCGGGACAGGCTCTCCATGGTGCCCTTGAACGTGGCGTTTTTGTCCTTGCCCTCCAGCTTGTCCAAATCCGCTGCAATCTTTGTGACCGAGGGTGCGGCCGCTTCCAGCAACGCCTTGCGG
>Ga0154020_10011206_pt1 | contig 10225 bp, 7 predicted proteins | sample Klosneuvirus_201_FD_109709 | JGI IMG/M metagenome (GOLD analysis project Ga0154020, IMG submission 109709) | Active sludge microbial communities from wastewater, Klosterneuburg, Austria - Klosneuvirus_20160825_MG | ecosystem: Engineered > WWTP > Aerobic digester > Activated sludge | place... | reverse complement strand
GGCCTCACGCGCCTCTTTGCGCTGCAACTCAAGGAGCCGCTGCGCTACCTGGAAAAACTGCTGGGACAGGAGCTGGTCACCATGGGCGTGGCCTATATGCAACTGGGCACGCTCGAGGAGTTGCGGGGGCAGGTGCAGACGGTCGCGGTGCAGCGGGCCTTCCTGGCCGAACCCTTGCCGGCCTGTGCGGCGGATTTCCAGATCCGGTTGCAGGAAGGGCGCGGGCGGCTGAACCTGATCGCGCAGGAGGTGGCGCGCCAGGTCGGCGTGGTGCTGCTGGAGTACCAGGCCACGCAGCGCAAGCTCAAGGACTGCAAGGGCCTGGGCCGGGAGACTGGCGAGGACCTGCAGGCGCAACTGGCCCGGCTGGTGTCCAAGCACTTTGTGCGTGACACGCCCTGGGCGCAGCTGCAGCACCTGCCGCGCTACCTGCGGGGCATCCAATTGCGACTGGACAAATGGCGCCAGGACGCCGCCCGCGACGCCCGCCTGCTGACCGAGCTGCGCCCGCTGGAGCAGCGCTGGCAGCGCCGCCTCGCCGAGCTGCGTGGCACGCGCGACCCGCGCCTGGAGGACTTCCGCTGGCAACTGGAGGAGCTGCGCGTCGGCCTGTTCGCGCAGGAGCTGCGCACCCCGCAGCCGGTCAGCGTCAAGCGTCTTGAAAAGGTCTGGGCGGCGCTGTCGCAGTGAGGCGCGCGTGCATCGTCTGGGAATGCCCGGCTTGACAGCGCAGGGGCCGCCGGGCGCCAATGCCGCCCGGATGGCGCTCTAGTGGCGCCCACGCTCCAAGACGGGATCCCTCACGGACATCGGAACAGGAGTCCCTTTGCAGTTGCTCAAGTTGGTGAGCAGTCAGATCAAGTTGGGCGCACCCCTGCCCTTCAATGTTCGCGACGAGCACGGCCATCTGTTGCTGGCCGCGGCCCAGGTCATCCACAGCGAGCGCATGCTCGAGGCCCTGCTGGCGCGCGGCATCCACGCCGACGTGGAGGAGATCAAGGCCCTGGCCGCCGGGCGCAAGGTGCAGCCGCAGCAGCCCACGCTGTTTGCACGCTGGGGGCGCTGCTACTGGGGCCTGGACGCGCTGGCCCGCGACCCGCTGCCGCCCGAGGAATTCCGCAACGCCCTGACCGAGCTGGGCGACGGCCTGCAGTCCCTGGTCGAGCAGCAGCCCGATGTCGCGATTTACCTGATGCTGCGCCAGGATGCCCACCCCTTGCGCATGTACGGGCTGACGCACGCCACCTACGCGGCCGCGCTCGCCTGGATGCTGGCGCGTCGCCTGCAGTGGAGCGAGGCGCAGCAGCGCTCCGTGCTGATGGCGGCGCTGACCATGAACCTGGCCTGCCTGGATCTGCAGGCGCGATTCGCGGTGTACGGCCGCCTTTCGCAGGAGCAGCGCGACGAACTGCGCATGCACCCCGACACCGCGGTGGCGCGCCTGCGTGCCGCCGGCATTGCCGACGAGGACTGGCTGCGTGCCGTCACCGAGCACCACGAGCACACCGACGGCAAGGGCTATCCGCGCGGCCTGCAGCAGGTCGGCGAGATGGCCCAGCTGCTGCGTCTGGTGGACGTGTTCCTGGCCAAGATCAGCCGGCGCGAGTCGCGCCCCTCGCTGGACCTGCGCGAGGCCGAGCGCCAGGCCTATGCCGAGTACCCGAGCAGCCCGCTGGTGACGGCGCTGATCCGCGAGCTCGGGCCGCTGCCGCCCGGCGAGGTGGTGGTGCTGGCCAACGGCGAGCGCGGTGTGGTGATCCGCCGCGGCGCCGCGCCGCAGACGCCGCTCGTCGCCACGCTCACCGACAAACGCGGCATTCCTTGCCAGACCTCGCTCAGGCGCGACACCGCCGAGCGCGACTTCGCCTTCAAGGCCCTCGAACCCGACCGCCAGCTGGTGGCCCGGCTGCCGCCCGAGCGGCTCTACGGCCTGCTGCCCTGAGCGTCAGCGGCGCCGCTGGGCGGCGGCCGTCAGCGCCGCCATCCCGGCCATCCCCAGCAGCGCGGCCAGCAGGCACAGCAGCGGCACGCTGGATTCCGCCACGCCGTTGAAGCCCATCCAGTCGAGTGCCGCCACGCTGCGTGCCTGAACGGCCACGAAGAGCCAGAACAGGAACAAGGCCAGGAAGGCCCGGCCGCCGCCGCTGAGCCGACCCAGCAACACGGCCGCGGCGCTGGCGGCGGCCAGGCCCGCCGCCAGCGCCGGCAGGCCTTCGGATTGGCGCAGCAGCAGCGTGGCGCTGCCCAGCAGGCCGAGCAGCCAGGCTGCGGCCCAGCGGCTCCAGCTGCGCCGCAGCGCGCCACCGGGCAGGGCGGCGGCGAGGTCGGCGGTGCCGCCTTGGCGGCCGTCGCGGGCTCCCAACTCCGCCGCCCACAGCGCCCAGCCGGCCAGGATGCCGACTTGCCAGAGGCTCAGCTGTTCGGGTGCGGCAGCCAGCGGCGCGAGCCAGGCCAGCAGCAGCCAGAGCAGGGCGGCGGGCTGGCTGATCAAACTGAGCAGCAACTCGGCCCAGACCGCCGCGAACCCGGCGCCCAGCGGCAAGCGGCAGCCCCAGGGAAGCATCGCGCCGAGCAGACGGGTGGCGGGTGCGACGAGCCGCGCCGTCCAACGCCCGACCCGCCCCCTGGCCGGGGACGCCGAACGGGGGCGCACGCGCTCGGGGTCATAGCGATGGAACAGCCAGAGCGCCGGCAACAAGGGCAGCAGGGCCAGCACGGTGGAGCCCAGGCGCAGCGCCACCCGATCCACCGTCCACAGGCCGGGCGGAAATTCGAGCAAGGGCAGGCTGGCGTCGAAGTCATGGCTGCCGATGGCGATGTCGCCGGTCCCTAGCAATTCGACCAGGCGGTTGACCGATGTGGCCAGGCCGCTGAAGTCGAGCAGCAAGCTCGGGTGGGCATCGTGCACCTGTTCGTTGAGCGGCAGCAGGCCCAGCAGCAGCGTCCAGAGCAGGAAGTACAGGACATCGCCGCGTCGGCCCGTCAGCGGCGCCCAGGCATCGCACAGCGTGGCCAGGCTCGCCGCCAGCACCAGCGGGGGCAGCAGCATCAGGGTGTAGTGCTGCAGGTAGACCCAGGGCAGCCAGGGCCCTTCACCGCGCAGCGCATGCAATGCCCAGGTGCCCAGCATGAGAACGCCGGCCAGCGCCAGCAGGTAGGCCAGTGCACCCAGGGCACGCACCAGCAGCAAGGCGGTGTTGCGCACCGGCGTGGCGGCCAGCACGCCGGCCATCCCGCTGCGCAGGTCTTCCTGAACGCGCCCGCGCGCCAGATAGAAGCCGGCCAGACCCAGGAGCAGGCCGCCCAGGCTGGCGCTGCCGTAGGCCAGGGTGGCGCTGTCGTAGGCCTGGCGATGCGCGTGTACCGCCATCAGTGCATGACCGCTCGCCGGATCGGCCACCATCAGCCAGGTCAGGACCCACACCGCCAGGGCCACCACCAGCGTGCCGCGACGCCGCGCGCGCAGCAGAAATTCGACCCGCAGCAAGGCAAGCAAGGGGCTTGCCGCGCTCATGTCGGCGCTCCTTGCGGCAGCGCGTAGCGCAACGCCATCAGCGCCTCCTCCAGGCTCGGCAGACTGGGTTGGGCGCCCTCGAAAGGCTGGCGCTGCAGAGCCACGCGCAGCCGCACGCTGCCGCCGCGCTGGGGCTGCGCCTGCAGCACCTGCCACTCGGCGCGCCGCGCCGTGTACTCGCCGGCCTCCATCTCGCCGCTCCACACCAGGCCGCTGGCGCGCTGCAGCAGCACCGCGGGGCTTTCGCAGGCGCTCAGGCGACCCTGGTTCAGGATGGCCAGTTGCGTGGCCATGTTCTCCACATCGGAGACGATGTGCGTGGAGACGATGACCAGCTTGCGAAAACCGATTTCGGCGAGCAGTTGGCGAAAGCGCAGGCGCTCCTCGGGATCGAGCCCGGCCGTCGGCTCGTCGACCACCAGCACGTCGGGCTCGTTCAGCAGCGCCTGGGCGATGCCCAGGCGTTGGCGCATGCCACCGGAAAAGCTCGAGGCCTGACGGTGCGCGTGCTCGTGCAGGTTGACCTGTTCGAGCAGCCGGCGGATGCGGCCGATGTCGCGCACCCCTTTGAGTGCGGCGAAGTACTGCAGCAGTTCGAGCGCCGTGAGGTTGGCGTAGACGCCGAAGTCCTGGGGCAGGTAGCCCAGGCGGCGACGCATGAGCTCGGGCCGGCGCACGATGTCCTCGCCATCCAGGCGGATGCTGCCGCGGCTGGGCCGGCACAGCGTGGCGATCATCTGCATCAGCGTGGTCTTGCCGGCCCCGTTGTGGCCGATCAAGCCCAGCACGCCCGGTTGCAGGTGCAGGTTCACGCCCTCCACGGCGGCGCTCTTGGCGCCGGCGAAGTGCTTGCTCAGGTCGTCGAGTTGCAGCATGGGATCGGGCTTGGCGTGGAAAGGCCCGCAGGATGCCGGCGCCCGCCAGGGCCGGCCAGCGCCGCGCGACAGGCTGCGCCGGCGCGCTGCCCGGGTGCCGAACGGAGGGATCCGGCCAGGGGCCGGCGTCCGGCGTTCGGCGTGCCGTAACGGGCCGGCGCCAGGCTCAGCCGATCGTCAGATGTGCAGCGCCTGCCCGAGCGCGCGCAGGCAGGCTTCCTGCACCGCCTCGCCCAGCGTCGGGTGGGCGTGGATGGTGTGCGCCACGTCTTCCAGGCGTGCGCCCATCTCCAGGCTCAGGCCGAAGGCGGCCGACAGCTCGGAGACCGCCGCGCCGACCGCCTGCCAGCCCAGGATCAGATGGTTGTCGGCGCGCGCCAGCACGCGCACGAAGCCCTCGGGCGCCTCGAGCGAGAGCGCGCGGCCGTTGGCGGCGAAGGGGAAGGTGGCCTGCAGCACCTTGAAGCCGTGGCGGGTGCCTTCGGCCTCGGCGCTGGTCGGGGTGTGGCCTGCGACGACGATCTCCGGATCGGTGAAGCACACCGCCGGGATGCTGGCCGGCTCGAAGCGGCGCCGATGCCCGGCGATCAGCTCGGCCACCATCTCGCCCTGCGCCATCGCGCGGTGCGCCAGCAGCGGCTCGCCGGCCAGGTCGCCGATGGCCCAGACGTCCTTCATCGAGGTGCGGCACTGGGCGTCGACCTTGACCGCGCCGCCGGCCATGTCGAGCATCAGGCGCTCCAGCCCCCAGCCGAGGGTGCGCGGGCGGCGCCCCACGGCCACCAGGATGCGGTCGGCCGGCAGCTCGACGAGGCTGCCCTGCGGGTCGCGCACGGTGAGCGCGTCGCCGGCCGCGTTCAGGCCCTCGACGCGGTGCGCCAGCAGGGTTTGCACGCCGAGCCGTGCCAGCGCGGCGGCGACCGGCTTGACCAACTCCGCGTCGTAGGCCGGCAGGATGCGCGGCTGGGCCTCCACCACGGTCACCTCGGCGCCGAACTTGCGCCACACGGTGCCGAGTTCCAGCCCGATGTAGCCGGCACCCACCACCACCAGACGGCGTGGCAGCTCGGTGAAGGCCAGCGCCTCGGTGGATGAGACGACGCGCCCGTCGCCGGCGCCGAAGGGCAGGAAGGGCAGCTCGACCTCCTGCGAGCCGGCGGCCAGCAGCAGGTGCTCGCACTGGATGCGCAGCAGCTCCTCGCCCTGGCGCACCTCGACGCTCTTGCCGTCGACGATCTCGGCCCAGCCCGGCACGACGCGCACGCCGTGCTTCTTCAGCAAGGTGGCCACGCCGCCGGTGAGCTTGGCGACGATGCCGTCTTTCCAGGCCAGGGTCTGGGGCAGGTCGAGCCGCACGCCGTCGACCTGGATGCCCATGAAGCCACCCTGCGCCGCCTGCGCGTAGGCGTCGGCGGCGTGGATCAGCGCCTTGCTGGGGATGCAGCCGATGTTCAGGCAGGTGCCGCCGAGCGCGGCGCCCTCGACCAGCGTGGTCTTGATGCCGAGCTGCGCGGCGCGGATCGCGGCGACGTAGCCGCCGGGGCCGCCGCCGACGACGAGCAACTGCGTTTGCGAATGCACGGGTGCCATGTCGGGCTCACTCGATGAACAGGGTGGCGGGGGTCTCGAGCAGCGCGCGCAGGCGCTGCACGAACAGCGCGGCGTCCATGCCGTCGACCACGCGGTGGTCGAAGCTGCTGCTGAGGTTCATCAGCAGGCGCGGCACCACGCGCCCGTCGCGGTCGAACATGGGTCGCTCGACGATGCGGTTGACGCCGACGATGCCGACCTCCGGGTGGTTGATGACCGGCGTGGTGACGATGCCGCCCAGCGGCCCCAGCGAGGTGATGGTGATGGTCGAGCCGGACAGCGCGTCGCGCCCGGCGCGACCCGTGCGGGCCGCCTCGGCCAGGCGCGCGATCTCGGTCGCGCAGGCCCAGGGGTCGAGCGTCTCGGCGTGGCGGATCACCGGCACCATCAGCCCGCCCTCGGTCTGCGTGGCCAGGCCGATGTGCACGGCGCCGTGGCGCGTCACCACATTGGCCTCGTCGTCGAAGCGCGCATTGACCTGCGGGAACTCGCGCACCCCGATGACGATGGCGCGCGCCAGGAAGGGCAGCAGGGTGAGCTTGGGGCGCGCCTTGCCGTGCTGCGCATTGAGGCGCTGGCGCAGGCCCTCAAGCTCCGTCACGTCGACCTCCTCCACATAGGTGAAGTGCGGGATCTGGCGCTTGGCCTGCTGCATCTTCTGCGCGATCTTGCGGCGCAGGCCGATGACGGGCAGCGCCTCCTCGCTCAGGCGCAGCGCGTAGCGGCTGTCGAGTTCGGCGGCCGCCGGCGCGCTGGCGCCGCTGGCGGCGTAGGCCTCCAGGTCCTCGTGCGTGATGCGGCCGGCCGGTCCGCTGCCCTGCACGAACTGCAGCTCGATGCCGAGTTCCCAGGCGCGGCGTCGCACCGCCGGGCTGGCGATGGGCTTGTCGTCGGCGGCCCGCCGCGCGACGGCCGCGGCGCGTGATGCCGGCCGCGCGGCTGGCGCCGCCGCAGGAGCCGGTGCCACTGCGGGAGCCGGTGCCGCACCCGGAGCCGGGGCCGCTACCGGAGCCGGTGCCACTGCGAGAGCCGGTGCTGGTGCCGCCGGGGCGACGGGTGCCGGGGTGCCGGCCTTCAGATTGCCCTCGCCCTCGACCTCCAGGCGGATCAGCTCGGAGCCGACCGCCATCACCTGGCCCACCGTGCCGCCGTGGCTCTGCACGGTGCCGGACACCGGGGAGGGGATCTCCACCGTGGCCTTGTCGGTCATGACGTCGGCCAGGATCTGGTCCTCGGTCACGGTCTCGCCCGGCTGCACGCGCCAGGCCACCAGTTCCACTTCGGCAATGCCCTCGCCGATGTCGGGCATCTTGATGACGTGAATGCCCATGGCTCAGCCCTCCATCGCGCGCTTGAGCGCGGCGCTGACGCGCGCCGGGCCGGGGAAGTAGGCCCATTCCTGGGCGTGCGGGTAGGGCGTGTCCCATCCCGTCACGCGCTCGATGGGCGCCTCCAACTGGTAGAAGCAATGCTCCTGCACCAGGGCCGAGAGCTCGGCGCCGAAGCCGCAGGTGCGCGTGGCCTCGTGCACGATGACGCAGCGCCCGGTCTTCTTGACCGAGGCCACCACGGTGTCGAGGTCGAGCGGCCAGAGGCTGCGCAGGTCGATGATCTCGGCGTCGATGCCGGTCTCCTGCGCCGCCGCCTCGCAGACCCAGACCATGGTGCCGTAAGCCAGCACCGTGACCTGGCTGCCGGGGCGGAACACCGCGGCGCGGGTCAGCGGCACCGAGTAGTAGCCCTCGGGAACCTCGCCCATGCGGTGCTTGCTCCAGGGCACCACGGGCCGGTCGTGGTGGCCGTCGAAGGGGCCGTTGTAGAGCCGTTTGGGTTCCAGGAAGATGACCGGGTCGTCGCACTCGATGGCGGCGATCAGCAGGCCCTTGGCGTCGTAGGGGTTGCTGGGCATCACGGTGCGCAGGCCGCAGACATGGGTGAACACCGCCTCCGGGCTCTGGCTGTGCGTCTGCCCGCCGTAGATGCCGCCGCCGCAGGGCATGCGGATGGTCAGCGGCGCGGTGAAGTCGCCGTTGCTGCGGTAGCGCAGCCTTGCGGCCTCGCTGACGATCTGGTCGAAGGCCGGGTAGACGTAGTCGGCGAACTGGATCTCGACCACCGGGCGCAGGCCGTAGGCGCCCATGCCGACGGCGGCGCCGACGATGCCCGACTCGGAGATCGGCGCGTCGAAGACGCGCGACTTGCCGTACTTGGCCTGCAGGCCCTCGGTGCAGCGGAACACGCCGCCGAAGTAGCCGACGTCCTCGCCGAACACCACCACGTTGCGGTCGCGTTCCATCATCACGTCCATGGCTGAGCGCAGCGCCTGGATCATGGTCATGGGCTTGGTGGCCACGCTAGTGGCCGCCTGGTCTTGCGTTTGAACGATGGCGTTCATGCTCAGACTCCCAACTCTTGGCGCTGGCGGCGCAGGTGTTCGGGCATGTCCTTGTAGACCCCCTCGAACATGCTGGCCACGCTGGGGATGTGACCGTCGAGCAGCGAGCCGTAGCGCTCGGCCTCGCGCTGCGCGGCGATCACCTCGGCCTCCAGGGCCTTGAGCGTGCTGTCGTGCTCGGCCTCGCTCCACAGTCCGAGCCCGATGAGGTGCGACTTCAGGCGCGCGATGGGGTCGCCGAGCGGGAAGCGTTCCCAGTCGTCGGCCGGGCGGTACTTGCTCGGATCGTCGGACGTGGAGTGCGCGCCGGCGCGGAAGGTCACCCACTCGATCAAGGTCGGCCCGAGGCCGCGGCGCGCGCGCTCGGCGGCCCACAGCGAGGCGGCGTGCACGGCGATGAAGTCGTTGCCGTCAACCCGCAGCGAGGCGATGCCCGAGCCCACGCCGCGCGCCGCAAAGGTGGTGTGCTCGCCCCCGGCGATGGCCTGGAAGGTCGAGATCGCCCACTGGTTGTTGACGACGTTGAGGATGACCGGCGCGCGGTACACATGCGCGAAGGTCAGCGCGGTGGCGAAATCGGCCTCGGCGGTCGAGCCGTCGCCGATCCAGGCCGAGGCGATCTTGGTGTCGCCCTGGATGGCGCTGGCCATGGCCCAGCCCACCGCCTGGATGTACTGCGTGGCCAGGTTGCCCGAGATGCTGAAGAAGCCGGCGCGCTTGTACGAGTACATCACCGGCAGCTGGCGGCCCTGGATCGGGTCCTTCTCGTTGCTCAGCAGCTGGCAGATCATCTCCACCATGGCCACGTCGTCGCGGCACAGCAGCAGGCCCTGCTGGCGGTAGGTCGGGAAATTCATGTCGCCCTGCTGCAGCGCCATGCCGTGCGCCACCGCGATGGCCTCCTCGCCCAGGCACTGCATGTAGAAGCTGAGCTTCTTCTGGCGCTGCGCGATCAGCATGCGCGCGTCGAACACGCGCACCTTCATCATGGCCTTCAGGCCGCGGCGCAGGAAGTCGGGGGCCAGCTTCGGGTCCCAGGGACCGCAGGCCCGGCCGTCCTCGTCGAGCACGCGGATCAGCTGGAAGGCCAGGTCCTGCGTGTCGACCGGCAGCACGTCGACGTCGGGCCGTCGCACCGCGCCGGCCGGCGACAGGTGCAGGTAGGAAAAGTCGGTGGCGCAGCCCGGCCGGCCGGTGGGCTCGGGCACGTGCAGGCGCAGCGGCGCGAAGCTGCGCGACGGGTGGGTCGCGGGATGGGGCATGGTGGTGGCTCCTGAGCGCCCTTGTGGGGCGGTGGGCGACGGCATCCGGGGTCGGGCGTCGACGGGCTTCAGCGTAGCGTATTGCCACAGGAGAAAGGCTCGGGCAAGTCCGGCACGAAGGCGGCTGTGGCACAGGGTTTAATCAGGCCCGATGGCCGTTCCCGCTCCCCCTGCCGCTGCCCCTGCCGCTGGACCTGTCGCCGGTCCAGGCACGCCGCGCCGGCTCGGGCCCTTCGAGCTCAAGGCGCTGCTGGGCAAGAGCGCGGCCAGCATGCTCTGGCATGTCGCCGACACGCGCGCGCCGCGCGAACTGCTGCTGCTGCTGCCACGCCAGCAGCCTCCCGACGCCGCCGCCCGCGACGCCTGGCTCGCCAGCGCGCAACGTGCCGTGAAGATCGAGCACCCGGGCCTGGCCCTGCCCGAGGACATCGGCTTCACCGAGACCTGGCCCTATCTGGCCTACGCGCGCGGCGCCGGGTTGACCATGAGCGAGCGCCTGGTGCGCCAGCGCGCGACGCAAACGCAATTGGCTGCCGAGTGGCTGCGCGCTGCGGCCGAGGGTCTGGCGGCGGCCCATGACGCCGGCTGG
>Ga0154020_10011204_pt1 | contig 10225 bp, 5 predicted proteins | sample Klosneuvirus_201_FD_109709 | JGI IMG/M metagenome (GOLD analysis project Ga0154020, IMG submission 109709) | Active sludge microbial communities from wastewater, Klosterneuburg, Austria - Klosneuvirus_20160825_MG | ecosystem: Engineered > WWTP > Aerobic digester > Activated sludge | place... | reverse complement strand
GGTAGGTCCTTCGCCGGATTGGTTGCAAGAAGCGCTGATCGCCATTGGCCTTAAGCCTATCAACAATGTGGTGGATGTGACCAACTTCGTGCAGCATGAATTGGGTCAACCGTTGCATGCCTTTGATGCGGATAAATTGAATGGTGGGACGATCGTCGTTCGCAAGGCAAAGCCGAATGAACCGTTCACCACGTTGGATGGAACAAACCGCCGTTTGAACGAGCAGGACCTTGTGATCGCAGATGCCGAAGCACCTGTTTGCATTGCTGGGGTCTATGGCGGAGTGGTAAGCGGTGTTTCGGATACCACGCAGAGCGTCTTTTTGGAGAGCGCGTATTTCGATCCCACTACCATTCGGCGCACGGCACGAAGGCATGGGCTAAGTACCGATGCATCGTTCCGTTTTGAACGGGGTGTTGATCCGGACCGCACGGTCTATGCACTGAAGCGGGCTGCGCTTTTGTTGAAGGAAGTGGCCGGGGCAAATGTGTTGAGCGATGTGACCGATCTGGATGCGCGACCGAACAACGATCACATGATCGATCTGCGTTTTGCGGCATGTGATGCACTAACCGGGATCAAGATCCCACATGATCGGATCGTACAGGTTTTAGAGTTGCTCGACATCACTGTTGTTAAGAGAGATCCCGAAGGTGTATTGCTGAAAGCTCCCGGGTACCGTGCCGATGTCCTTCGGCCGGCGGATGTGATCGAGGAAGTTTTACGGATCCATGGTTTCGATCAAGTGCCCTTGCCGGAACGATTGTTGTGCCCTCCGGTGCTCAGCGAAGCACTTACGCTTGAAAGCATGTCCCAACGCTGCGGCGAACACTTGGTAGCGCGTGGCTTCCGGGAGATCATGACCCCTTCCTTGACCAATGGTGAACGTGCGGAAAAAGGCGGTGCCACCGAATTGGTTCGACTTTCCAATCCCTTGAGCGCTGAATTGGATGTGTTGCGCCCGACGCTATTGTCAGGTGCCTTGCAGGCCATGGCACATAACATCAATCGGCAGCAGCGCGACCTCCGTTTCTTCGAACAAGGCCGGATCTATTCCACAAGTAAGAAGGGCGCGGCGGAAACAAATACACTCGCACTTTCCATTACCGGTCGACGTTGGCGCGAACGTTGGCGCAGCGCCGGCCGGAAGGTTGAACTCGCCGATGTGAAAGAAGAAGTGGAAGCGCTGTTGGAGCGAATGGGTATCAATGCGTTTGCGAGTTGGACCGCAATGGACCATCCTTTGTACACGAATGCCTTCACGCTGCAATTGAATGGCCGTACTGCTGGCGTTTTGGGTGAAGTGACCAAAGCACAATGCAAATTGCATGATGTGGCACAACCGGTCTTCTACACTGAACTCTATACCACGGTGCTGTTGGAGCTATGTAGGAAACAGCGGGTCAGCTTCAGTGAGCTCTCCAAATTCCCGACGGTGCGTCGGGATCTGAGCTTGCTATTGAATGCCGAGGTGAAGTTCGAAGAGCTGCGCCAAACCGCATTCAAAGCTGAACGAAAACTGCTCCGCGATGTGGACCTCTTCGATGTGTATGAAGGAGATAAACTGCCTGGTGGAAAGAAGAGCTACGCAATAAGCCTTCTCCTACAGGACACGGACAAGACGCTCACCGATGAGGTGGTGGAGAAGGCCATGGGGCGTATTCGCGAGGCCTTGCTTATCGCAGGTGCGGAGGTGCGCTCCTGATCAACGGACAGTCCAGCGATCCACGGTGGCGAGTGCTGCGGCCTTTCCTTTCACGGCAACGAGTTCGGCACCGTCCACCGGGTCGTAATTCAATAGCCACGTCACGAGAATGTCCTGCGCAGCTTGGGGCAGTTCGGTAATGTCGTCCGCATCCACTGTGCGCAAGGCGGGGTCAATGGGCAGTGCGATCAGCTTGTCGTCGCGTTCGCCGGCATCAAGCAGTTCAATAATGCCGATGGGTTCCACTTCCAGCACCGTGCCACTTGGCAAAGCGCCACAAAGCACGAATACGTCCACTGCATCCCCATCGCCACCTTGGTCCTTGTTCATTTTGGTGCCCGGTATGAAACCGTAGTTGGCCGGGTAGGGCAAGAAGGTGATGCGGCGCGGCACCCCGTTCCGCAGATCGATAGGGAACGTGTTCGTAGCGGGGTCGTATTGCCGCTTGTCCACACTACCGGCGGGGATCTCAATAACAGCACGAAGAACGCCTTCGCGCACTACAGGGGATAGGTTCTCCAAGTTCGTCATGGGTGAATTACACGCAAAGGTCAGGCACATGGCCGCTACAAGTCCGGTCCGCATTTCGCGTGCAAGTTCGGGGATCGAAATTGAATAATGCAGTGCGCGAGATCGCCTCTACATCTAGAATTCGGAACGACGACTTACCGCAACAAGTAGCTTAAACTGAGCACTCCGCCATAAGCGGTTGACTTCCGTGAAAGATCACCGGACCCTAACGTGTTGAACAATTGACCACGGACCATCGGTTCTACACCAATGGACCACGCCTCGTTGAAGCGGTAACGCACATAAGCTCGCGCCGTCCAACCGAACACCACTTCGCGGAAGGGCTGGTCGTTCAATGCAGTGTAACCTTCCCCATTGCTGTTGGGCAAAGATCCCTTCCGGCCAGTGAGCAAGCCGACTGTTGGACCGCCACGAAATCCGATGCTCCAACGACCTTGCACCAAGTGGGCATCGAGCAACAACGGGACTTCCACGTAGCTCACTTTGTTCCGGGTGCTTCGCGCATCTCGGATCTGTTCTGACGTAAAGCTGCTGTCGGTGCCTTGCGCCAACACATTCACCGTGGTGGAGATGGATTGACCTACGTAGACCGTCTCTCCGCCTTGCTGGATCGTATCCGTGATGAACAAAATGGTGGTATCGATCGCGTTGAGGTACCAGAAATTTCGAAGGCTCAACGTGCTCCGATCCTTCGCCGAGATCTCGATCTGTTCACTGTAAGTGCTGTAATGCAGCCCGGCACCGATGCCAAAATTGCTTCCCATGTGTACCAATTCCACCCCTGCATTCGCGGTCCATTGATCCTGGATACCACTGTTCCACTCTTCACTGTTCGCACCTGAATAGCGTGTACTGGTGTTCATGGCCCCGCCAAAAACGCTCAGCAGCCAGGGTGAACGGGGTGTGATCAACGGTGCGATAGGTGGAGCTTCAGGCATTGCGGTGGTCGTGTCGTTCACTGGTGGTTCCAGTAGTGTTTCCTCCTCCGTTGAAGCGCCCGTGCCGACCGTTGCGCTGTTGATCGGATCAACGAACGGTCCTACATCGTCGTTCGTTCCTTGCGGGTCCGGGATCACAGCCATGTCCATTGCATCTGTTGCGTTCGGCATATCCGCATCCTTTCCGGCCGTGCCACTTTCGTTCTTTGCGGGTTGGTCCGGTTCGGCCGTTGCCGTAAATGCAGGCTCTCCAATTGAAGGGTTAGCTCCGTCCGGGTCAGCATTCGCAGCCGAAGTTCCATCGGTCTTTTGAGCAGGTTCGTCTTCATCACCCTCCGACACGACAGAAGCGTCTCGCGAATCCTTGATCACACCGGTGATGGTCGTTCCATTGTCGGCAGCACTTGTATTCAGGCCAGTGTCTTCAGCCTTTACAACCAAGGTTGGCCCGTCGGTGTCTGTGGTTCCAGACGACGGCACCGAAGTTGTCGATCCGTTGTTCGTTGAAGGGTTGGAAGTCTTTTCTGCGGGTGAATGCGATGCGAGCGTTCTGTTGGTGGGTTGGGGAGTGGTACTGGTGGCCGAAGTGTTCGCAGTTATCGGCTTCGCTTCAGACCTGTTCTTCCTTTCGGTTGTTCCAACTGCAGACTCGTTCCTTAGGCTTACTTCCGTTGTTGACCGACCAGTTCCTTGCTGAACGGCGGTTGTATTTGCTTCTGGAATTTCTCGTTGTGTTTGCTCTTTATTGTCGGTTGTTGATGTCGCAGTTTCTTCAGTTGCATTCGTGTGCTCCACAACGGTGGTGGCCACGGTAGATACTTCGGTGTTCTTCGCATCCTGTTCGGTGTACCTCCAAGCACCTATGCCGAGGATCGCCAACAAGACCGCACCACCAAACCATTTTGCAAGTCGACCGAAGGCCCCGCTCCGATCATTGTTGCCGGCTTTCAGCAACCCTTGCATTGCGGTCCAATCGCTCTCTTCGAAAGGGATGCTGCGCCCTTCCAACTTCTGACGCGCCAGCTCGTCGAATTCGTTCTCGTGTTTCATTGGTATGCGGTTTTTGCGATGCACTTTCCCGCGAGCTGGGCTATGCAACGTTGTAATACTTGGCGGGCATGCGAAACGTGCCACTTGGATGTGCCGGAACTGATCCCCAACATCTCTCCGATCTCGGCATGCGAATAACCATCGACAATGAAAAGATTGAAGACCTTCCTTGACATGTCCGGCACGCGGTCCAACAACTGAGCGAAAGCTTCGGATTCCATTTGGCGGAGGTACTCGTTCACTTCGACCGCCGGACTTTCATCAATGGAAGTTTCCATGGTCTCTTGTGCTTTTCGTTCCTTGCTCGACCGGTACGTATCGATCATCGTGTTGATCATGACGCGCCTTACCCACAATTCAAAGGGTACTTCTGGACGGCGCTTGTCCAAGTTGGTCAAGACTTTCAAAAAGCCTTGGTTCATGCCCGCCACGGCATCCTGTTCATTCCTTTCGTAACGCGTACAGACCGACATCATAAGCCCATGCAGCAGCCGGTACAGTTCGTACTGCGCCTTGGGTTCTTCCCGTTGGCAGCGGGCTATGAGGTCTTCACTCACCATTTGCGATGTGCCGAAGGGCCTCTGCACCTGCAAAGGCCCTCCGGAAGGTACATCGATCAGATCTAGTTCTTCACGAAACGACGGCTTATCACGTTATTATCATCACTGATCCGCAACAGGTACATGCCGCTTTCCAGATCGTTCACCGGCAGACTGTAACGGTTGTTCCCATTGGTGATGGCATTGCTGGTGCTCTTCACCACGCGACCATTCAGGTCAACTACGCTTAGTTGTATACGGCTGCTCCGCATACCGATCAGTGAAATATTGATCGCATCGTTCACCGGATTCGGCCACAACTCAAGCGCATTCAAGTCCTCTTGCTCATAAATCGCGGTGGGTTGTTGTTGCAACACATTGATCGTGAAACCGGATCGGTTGTTGTTGCCTTCGCCGGCAAAAACGTTGTAGATCCCATTCGCATCCACAGAAATACTATCGCAATAGGTGGCAGTACAGTTCGATGCATCACTCATCGTAAGGCATAGTGTGTAGGGGCCACCACTTGCGTAGAAGTGTGTTGGGAAGGGGTCCGAGGAGCTCGTGCCATCACCGAAATTCCAGAAGAATTGATAAGGACTAGTACCCGAGCTCAGGTTCCAGACCCATACTTCGTTCGGGACGGGCTCAGGTCCGGAGGCCGTGCTATCGTAGGCTTGGATCACCCAGAAACCGGCGTTGCAAGGTTGTGGCGATGGAGGATTTATGGTGCCGTCAACATCGACAATGACCGAGTCGCAGACATGGCATTCATTGCCATTGGCATCCAGAATGTTCAAGCAAGCAATGTATGTGCCTGGGCCGGGATAGACCTGGGTGGTCGAATCCCCGAGGACGCCTCCGCCGGGAGCGAAATCCCAGAAGATCTCGAACGGCGCCGTACCACCGGTGGAGCAACTGGTGAACAACGCAGTGAATGGTGCGACCTGCGTGGTGGAATAGCATGCTTGGCATCCGGTGTTGGTCGTGTCGGCAATGCACACGCAACCAGCGCTCCAAATTCCTGTCGTGCCCGTTGGATCCGTGCAGGCCGTGCCTGGTACGTTAGGGCCGTTCGGGATATTGAGGCAGTCGACATTTGAGGAGTCGATCCCTGCGCATACGCAAGTGGCATCAATGAGGTCATTGGTGGTGAGTGGGTTGCCATCATCGCAAATTGATCCGATAGTGCCAAAGATCAATGGACAATGGTCGGCATCGTTGTTCACGTAACCAACGGGCTGTATGCAGGACACCAAGGACACGTCCAAGTCACCCAAGCCGTCGCCGTCCGCATCGCCGAACCAAGTGGGTACGGGCCCAATAAACACGGAGGCCGCATTCCAGCTGCATGGTGCCGTACCCATTATGGTGTACTGGTAAGTGCCCAAGGTGTCCACAGCCGGGTCGAAAACACTACTATGCGGTAGGCTGGCATAGGTCCATGATCCTCCAGTTTGTGGGTTCCCCCCCAAAAGCAGGAACATGTCTGTTGGTACAGTGATATCGCAGATGGAAATGCCTGTGGAAATGCCGGCATCCGGCGCCGGGGTAACAGTGACCAGAACTTCGGCTTCTGCAGTACCGCAAGCATTGGTAACCGTTACATGGTATGTTCCGGATGCGAAATCATGGAGGTAGACGTTTTGCGCAGTGTTGTTCGGAATGAAGTTTCCCGGTCCGGTCCAGCTATAGGCAAAGGGGCCAGTGCCAGTTGTTGTTGCCTGCAATATGAGGCTATCACTGGAGCAGATCGCCAAGAAACCCGAAGGTGATGTAAGGACAGGTGGTTCGCAGATCGTTCCCGAACAAATACAATCCGCGCTCCATGTATCGTTGACGGTATTGGGGTTGTTATCGCCGCACGGTGTACCAGGGAGATCAAAGCCACCAAGAACGCCAAGACAATCCACTACAGGGTCGATGCAGTTGAAGGTTACGAAAACATAGTTGGAATCGGGTGCAAGTGCATTTACTTGATATGCAGCAGCGGTTTGCAATAGCGCTCCGTTACAGCCCGTGCTCAGTATGAACCCGCCATTGTATGAATCCATCAATAGGTCGACGGAAAAGCCGCAGTTGGCATCCAATACGACATCGATATCGATGGTAGGCTGGGTAATTGAGTTCGTGGTGATGTTCACGAAGCTGTTCGGAGTGCAACCTAGAACAATACCACCCACTGTGACATCGTATGGTGGCAAGGGCTGAGCGAAGGCCGCGATCCCAAGCAGCAGGGCAGTTCCAAGGTTGAGTGAGCGTAAGTTCATTTCGGTCAGAGTTTGGTTGGGGTTTATCTGTCTTTCCAACACATACACGGAGGTTCTGGTCTCAGGGTTGGGTCAAGAAGGAAAATGATCGGAACAGAGATGAGATGATCGTGGCGCCTCTTTGGCATTCTTGGATCCGATCCGATCAATTTCTGATCACCTGATCGATCAGCCCATCCTCCGCCTCGTTCGGCAAGGTCACCTTCAAGCCCGGCGTGCGTTTCATCTCCTGCTCAATGCTCCATACCGCGTTCGGGTTTCGTGCCCAAGCGCGTCGAGCGATGCCATTGTTCACATCCCACAGCAACATGCTCTTCAATCGGCGGTCGCTGTCGGCAGTGCCGTCCAGCACCATGCCGAAACCACCGTTGATCACTTCGCCCCAGCCCACGCCGCCGCCGTTGTGCAGACTGATCCAAGTGGCTCCGCGGAAAGCATCGCCCACGAAATTCTGCACGGCCATGTCCGCAGTGAAGCGTGAACCGTCGCGGATGTTGCTCGTCTCACGGTAGGGTGAATCCGTTCCGCTCACGTCGTGGTGGTCACGGCCGAGGACGATCGGTGCGGAGACTTCGCCGCTCTTGATCGCTTTGTTGAACGCTTCCGCAATGCGGATCCGACCTTCACTGTCCGCGTAAAGGATGCGGGCTTGGCTGCCAACGACCAATTTGTTCTTTTGAGCGTTACGGATCCAATGCAGGTTGTCCGCGATCTGTTGAGCGATCTCCTTCGGTGCCTCTTTCCCCATGGCCTCCAACACATCACCGGCAATGCGATCGCTCGTTGCGAGATCCTTCGGGTCGCCACTGGTGCATACCCAACGGAATGGGCCGAAGCCATGGTCAAAGCACATCGGTCCCATGATGTCCTCCACGTAGCTGGTGTACCGGAATTCCTCTCCGTTCTTACCAGCGATGTCGGCGCCTGCACGCATGCTTTCCAGCAGGAAGGCATTGCCGTAATCGAAGAAGTACATGCCCGCTCCGGTGAGCGTATTGATCGCCTTCACTTGCCGCTTCAGACTTTCCTCTACACGCTTTTTGAACGCTGCCGGATCCTTCACCATCAAAGCGTTGCTCTCCTCGTAGCTGAGGCCAACCGGGTAGTATCCACCGGCCCATGGATTGTGCAAACTGGTCTGGTCGCTGCCGAGATCAATGTGAATGTTGCGTTTCGCCAAGCGCTCCCACAGGTCCACCACGTTGCCGAGGAAGGCGATGCTGTGCGCTTCACCTTTCTTCTGCCACGCGAGTGCGGCATCGATGCAAGCATCGACATCTTCGATCACTTCATCGACCCAGCCTTGGCTCTGACGTTTGTGCGCCGCAGTTGCATTCACTTCCGCGCAGATCGTTACCACGCCGGCGATGTTCCCGGCCTTCGGTTGAGCGCCGCTCATACCACCGAGCCCCGCTGTGACAAAGAGCTTTCCCTTGGTCGTCTTGTCGGCGCCTTTCAGCATGCGGCAGGCGTTCAACACAGTGATCGTAGTGCCATGCACGATGCCTTGCGGACCGATGTACATGTAGCTGCCCGCCGTCATTTGTCCGTATTGCGTTACACCCAACGCGTTGAACTTTTCCCAATCGTCCGGCTTGCTGTAGTTCGGGATCATCATGCCGTTGGTCACCACCACGCGCGGTGCTTCGGTGTGGCTGGGGAACAGGCCGAGTGGATGGCCGCTGTACATCACCAACGTTTGATCCTCGCCCATCTCGCTGAGGTACTTCATGGTGAGCCGATACTGCGCCCAATTCTGGAATACCGCACCGTTGCCGCCATAGGTGATCAGCTCATGCGGATGTTGCGCCACGGCCGGATCCAAGTTGTTCTGGATCATCAGCATGATGGCGGCCGCCTGCTTGCATTTCGCCGGGTAATCGTTGATCGGATGTGCATGCATGGCGTGTTCTGGACGCAGGCGATACATGTAAATGCGACCGTGCTCCTTCAGTTCCTGTGCGAATTCCGGTGCCAGCGTGTCGTGCTGCTGCTTTGGGAAGTAGCGCAACGCATTCCGAAGCGCGAGTTTCTTTTCCTCCTGGGAAAGGATGTCCTTGCGCTTGGGTGCGTGCGATACGGAAGGATCCAGTGGTTGCGCTGGCGGAAGGTCGTTCGGGATGCCTTCGCGAATGGAGGCTTGGAAGTGGTGGAGGAGGGTAGTCGGATCGGTCGGCATGTCGCAAAGGTCGATACTGCGACGAACTTACGGGGCGGCACTGAAGTGCACAGGGAGTGCGACCAGGCACGCCACGGAGCTACAACGTGAACACTGCGTGGCAGTAGATGTTCCGACCCATGCTGGGGATGCCGAACCAATCGGAGAAGGTGGTGTAGTAGTGATCCGTGATGTTGTCCACGCCGAGGTTGACAGTGAGCTTGTGCTGCTTCAGGGAGAATGCGCGGGAGACGGACAGGTTGCCGGTCACGTAGCCCGGTTTGTTGGTCTCGCCGAATTCTGGGCTGTTCCGGTTACGGGTGCTGCTCAGCACCGTGGCCTCTGCCGCGTATTGCTTCTTCTCGAAGCGCATTCGGGTTCGCAATTGCAACGGTTGAATGAGCGGCAGCCGGGTGCCGTCGCTGGCCTGACCGTACCGGTAGGAAGCATCCGCGAAGAGCTGCCAAGTTTGGCTGAAGCGGTATTCCGCACTCAGGCCGGTGTTGAGTAGCGTGGCGTAGGGCAATTGCTCGTAGACCTTCACGCCGGCCGCAGTGATGTTCATGGGCAACAAGCCCGCCCGTGGCTTGCCGATGATGTAGTCGACGATGTGGAAGTAGGCCGCGGTCCATTCCAACCGCAGCTTCCCGTGCTTGTAGGTACTGGAAAGCTCCGCGGAGAAAGAGCTTTCGTTGCGCATGTGCGGATCACCGATGTAGTCGTAGTTGTCGTTCGCGTTCAACAGGTAGAAGCCGTAGCCTTCGGAAACGGAAGGGGCACGCTCGCTGTAGCCCACACCCACCCGGTTGGTGAAACGGCCGCGGTGGTGCGCCAAGGAGGCACCGGCATTTGCGAGTACGCGCTGCTTGGAGGAAGGCAACCCCACGTAGAAAAGCTCTAGCGATCGGCGACCGAATTCGCTGCCGATGGTGTTCTTGTGAAGACCCATTCCGGCATGCAACGTAAGGTCCAGTTTGGGGTTGAAGCGGATGCGATCCTCTACGTTCAGTCCATTGTACACCGTGGTCACATCC
>Ga0154020_10011203_pt1 | contig 10225 bp, 9 predicted proteins | sample Klosneuvirus_201_FD_109709 | JGI IMG/M metagenome (GOLD analysis project Ga0154020, IMG submission 109709) | Active sludge microbial communities from wastewater, Klosterneuburg, Austria - Klosneuvirus_20160825_MG | ecosystem: Engineered > WWTP > Aerobic digester > Activated sludge | place... | reverse complement strand
CTTGAAGGGAGCTGGGTAGAACGCTCTACGCCGGTCAGTCCTCCCGGCTGCGCGCAGCGTTCAGGGTTCCGTGCCCGAAATGGGGCAACTCAACACCAACCGAAATCCAAGAGCCCTACCGCGGGCCTTGGGGGTGCCTTCGGCCCGACCTGACATTCGACTGTCCTCTGGAGGGACATCCCATGCTCCGCCGGCCAACGCACGGGGGGCGTTGCCCTCTGAGCCACCGTTTTGAGCCTTGTCGAGTTCATTCCGGCACCACTCCCAGACGTTGCCAGCCATGTCGTGCACCCCCTCGGAAGAAGCACCGCAGGGGTACAAGCCGACGAATGAAGTACGACCGACGCAGTGAAGCCCGACCTTCTTGCCGCCGTACTGAGCGGTTTCGTCAAAGTTGGCCATTCCGCTTTTGTAACCATCACCCCAGGGGAATGCAAAACCCTCAACACCCCGTGCCGCTCGCTCCCATTGATGCTCGGTCGGCAGCATCACAGCCCTCCCCATCCGGGCGCTAAGCCATCGGCAGTAGGCCATCGCCTCGTACCAGCTCATGGATTCGCGCGGCGCAGTGGGTTCACTCCACCAAGGTTCTGCGGGTTGTGGGCGCTTAGCCAGATCCTCCCACCAGCGGTCATCGAGATAGCCGCCATCGTCCAAGAAAGCCTGCCACTGCCGGTTTGTCAAAGGAAAGCGGGCGATGGCGTAGGGTGGCAGCGGCGAGTGCAAGCCCTCCTGATAGACAAACGGCCGTGGGTCGTCGATGAACACCCAATCGATGTCCGGCAGACCATCCAGGGTGAGGCCTGTGCCGGGGCGGTCGTCCAGATCCAGCGCGCCGAGCCAGCAGCCGATGGCGATGCGGGCCTCGGGATCGGGTTCGGCCGCTTCATCGGTCATACGTGAGAACCACTGCGCCTTCGTCGCGGCGAGCAGTTCGGCGGGCAGCGCGGGCCGGCCTGCGTGGTTCCAGACATTGGCTGCAACCTTCGGCGCGGTTTCTGCGAGCCATCGGATCAGTCCGACCTGCGCCTGCACGTCACCCGCGCAGGCCTCGGCGGCGATCTCGGCCACCACCTCCCAGCCGCTGCGCGCCCAGCCGTTCTGCGTGGGCCAGAAGTCGCGGGCCGGCCGGTTGTGGCTGCGGGCGGCGTCGAGCAGCACGTCGGCGGCCAGCGACTCCTGCAAGAGTTGGTGGGTGAAACGCAGATCGTCGCCCACACGCTGCAGCACACTGGCGTCGATACTGAAGGCCAGCAACTCTTCGCTCAGCGCAGCCGGCCAATCGGCCCGGGCCAGAGCGGTACGGGCGCCATCGTCACCGGCGCTGCCGTCGGCGCGCTGCAACGCCTCGGCCACTTGCACCAGCACCGCCCGCCAAGCCGCCAGAGGCGGCAAGCTGGCGGCGTCGCCGCGTTTCGTGCGCGCATCGCGCTCGCGCTGATGCAGCAGCTTCACGAAACCTGCAAAGAGTTGGGCCCGGTTTGAAGGGATGACCGGCAGTTGCGTCATCAAAGTCAGCAAGTAGGGATTCTCTGCCAGGCGGGCCAAACTTCGGCCACTGGTCAGCACCTCGCGACGGGGTCGGTCGTGCCATTGGGCAAAGATCAGGTTCTCCCAAATCCCATCCGGTGTTTCGGCAACAGTCCAGAAGCGTTCGAAGGTTTCACCTGCCGCGGCCCACCGAGTCCAGACCTCTCGTACCGCCTCACCGCCGGCGATCTGCCAGAACTTGTTCTCGGCGCGGCGTTCGCCTTCCACTTTCCCATGCGTCAGCTTCAAGGTCTGCCACAGGAAGTCCCGCACCTGCCAGGGCCGCAGCGGCTGCAGGCGCAGGGTGTCGAAGGGCAGGCGGCGCTGCAGCTCGGCCTCGAAGTCGCGCTGGCGGCAGCTCAGCAGCCAGGCGGCGAGGCGGTCGTCCTGCGCCAGCGCGGCGATGGCCACCACCTTGTCGCGGCGCCGGCCGGGCGGGATCTCGTTGACCGCGTCGAGCTGGAGCAGCAGGCGGCCTTCGGCGCGCAGGGCCTGCAGGTCGGCAGGCAACAGGGCGGGCGGGGTTTCGCTGGCCGAGGACGGTGACCCGGGCGGCGGCTGCAGGCTGCAGCGGGCGATGAAGGCCTCCAGCGGCTCGGCCGCATCGGTCCACAGACCCAGCGCCACCAGCACCGGCACCGGCACCGGCCGCGCCGGGTCGGCCAGCGCGGCGCGGGCCAGCTCGCAGGCGATGCGCCCGAGCGAAAAGCTCTTGCCGGCCCCCGGCTCGCCCAGCACCGCCAACCGGCGCACGCTGCCGCGCTGCGGCAGGTCGCGGTAGGCATCCAGCACGTCCGGGTAGGTCTTGGGCTCAGCGCGCTCCGCGTGACCGGGCAAGCAGCCCTCCGTGGCGTCGAAGCCGAAGGCCTCGAACACCACGTCCGATGGCACCACCAGGTCCTTGATCACCCGCTCCAGCCGCTGCTCTTGCGTCTCCTCGCCGGCCAGCGGCACATAGCGTGGCTCGTGCTGGCCCAGGCGGTCCACCAGGGCGGTGAGGTGGGCGAGTTCGCGATCGCGGCGGGTGGGGACTACAACCGGCGCGGGGCTGACCGGATCGCGCTCGGGGAGCTTGGCGAAGAAGCCCCGGCGGTCAAGTTCGTCGAGTTGATCGCCGAAGTGGCGGCGCAGCGTGTCCTGGTGGTCGTAGACGGTCTGGAAATGGCCGAGACCCTTGAGCTTCTTCTGGAAGGCCCGCAGGCTCAGGAAGTCGTCCTCGTCCAGTTCGCCGATGTCGACCTGCACCTTGTTGAAATAGGTCCAGATCAGCGGGCTGCCATCGGCCTTGAAGCGCTCATGCGCCCTATCGAACTCCTCGGCCGAGTACTTGCCGACCTTGGTGCGGAAAAGCATGACGAACAGGTCGCATGCGGCGAGCGCGGCGTTGTACTCGTCCTGCAGCTGGGTGTCGGACATGGCATCGAGGAAGCCTTCCCACCTCACCAGTTCCAGGAAAACACCCTTCGGCACCCAGAACTTGTTCTGGTCACCGATGAAAGACGCGAACTCCCGCCGATGCTCGGCCAGCTCGGCGCTGGAGGCCAGGAAGATGCGAACGGTGCGGGTCATGCGCGGTCTCGCTCCCTGCTGGGCTCGCGGGCTGGAGGCGGTGCAGACGCCCCAGGCTGCGTCCCATGTGTTGGAGTTTTCGTGTTTTGAATGTCGGGCAGCGCCGACCGCCCCGTCACCCCACCTCGCCCCACCCGGCAGCCGACTCCAGGACGGCAGGCCAGGCGTTCAGAAGCGCCGGCAACGCCGTCTGGACGGTGTCCCACACGACCTCGAAGTTGATCTCGAAATAGCCATGCGCCATGCGGTTGCGCATGCCCCGCATGCTGCGCCAGGGCACTTCAGGGTGAGACAGGATGAAGCCGGGAAAGCCGCCCATCACCATCGTGGCCGCTTCGCCGACGATGACCAGACTCATCACCACCGCCTGCTGGGTACGCCGGTCGGCCAGGAAATCCTCCTTGGCCAGGCCCTCGACAAAGGTGCAGGCTTCCAGCGCGGCCTGCTGCATGTGGCCGAGGTAGTCGAGCAGGCGCGGAGATTCGCTCATACCGGCCGGGCTTCGGCCAATACCTGCGATCGGAAGGCTGGCGGCAGATCGCCCGGCGTCAGCAGGTCCACGCGCACACCGAGCAGTTGCTCCAGTTCGTCCTGCAGGCCGCCCAGGTCAAACAGGGTGGCGCCCGGCAGGGCATCGACCAGCAGGTCCAGGTCGCTGCCGTCCTGGTCGGTGCCATGCAGCACCGAGCCGAAAACGCGTGGGTTGGCAGCGCGGAAGCGGCCGGCCGCCACACGCACAGCCGTGCGCTGCAGGTTCAGAGCGGTGGAGGGGCGCATGGTGGTCGTCCGTGTGGTGTCAGAAGGATGATAGTTCGTCGGGGGGCTGGGCCGTGCGCCCTCGGCTGACAAGCCGCAACCTGCTCAAATCATCGCAAGCGGCGCACACCACATCGCCAGCGGCACCGCCCACAGCCCGCTGCCGAAGGGAATCACCTCCTGGCCGGCGTAGAGGACGTAACCACAGCGGAAACGCTCCGACTCGGTCTCCTGCAGGTGGCGCAGGCCCTTGAAGTCGTGGGCGCCCAGCGTGGCGCTGGCTTTGACCTCGATGCCGGTGAGCTCGCCCTGGCGGTTCTCCAGGACGAAGTCCACCTCCTGGCCGGCCTGGGTGCGGTAGTGCCACAGCGTCAGCCCGCGGTCGCTGAAGGCCAGGTGACGCAGCAGTTCACCCAGCACCCAGCTTTCCACCAACCCGCCGGGCAGGCCCGGTGCGGCGGCCAGGCGGCTGTCGTCGAGCCCCAGCAGGTGGGACAGCAGGCCGCTGTCGGGCAGGTAGAGCTTGGGGGTCTTGACCAGCCGCTTGCCCGCATTGCGGTCCCAGGGTTGCAGGCGGTGAACCAGGAAGAGGGTTTCCAGCAGCACGAAGTAGCGCTTGAGGGTGGTCTGCTGCAGGCCGCTGGCCCGGGACAGCTCGGCCAGGTTGAGCAGCCCGCCGCTGCGGGTGGCCAGCAGGTGGAGCAGGTTCGGCAGCTCGTGCAGTTGTTCGATGCGGGCCAGTTCCAGCACATCGCGCTGCATCACGGCCTGCAGGTAGGCGTCGAACCAGGCACGGCGGCGGGCCGCTGCGGCCCGCTGGCTGGCCTCCGGAAAGCCACCGCGCAGCAGGCTGTCGATGAACCCCTTCTGGTTGCCGGGCAACGAAGCCAGTTGCTGTGGACCGCCGTCGATCAACCAGTCCACCCGGTTGAGGTCGGGCTGCTCGCTCAGCTCCGCGCAGGACAGCGGCCACAGCGAGAGGATCTCCATCCGCCCGGCCAATGAATCGGCCACCCTGGGCAGCAACAGCACATTGGCCGACCCGGTGAGCAGGAAGCGCCCGGGGCTGCGCTGCCGATCGACCGCGGCCTTGATGGCCAGGAAGAGGGCGGGTGCGCGCTGCACTTCGTCGATCACCACCGGCCCGTTCAGGCCCTGCACCAACCCGGCGGGGTCCCCACGTGCAGCCGCCAGTGTGGCACCGTCGTCCAGTGTCAGATAACGCCTGCCGCGACGGGCCGCTTGGTCCTGCACCAGAGTGCTCTTGCCGGTCTGCCGGGCACCGTTGAGCAGCACCACCGGCGTGTCGGCCAGCGCTTCATCGAGGCGGGTTGAGATGTGACGGCGCAGCATGGCAGGCTTTGAATGAGGCAGATAAATGGCTGAAATTCAACCACATCGTGGTGGATTTTCAACCACCCGAACACCAGAATGGCAGAGTCGGTCTGGCGTTCCAGGGCGACCAACCGCCTCAGTCGCTTTGTCTCGAACCCGCCAAACCCCGCCAGGATCGCCGCCCCTCACCGCCATTCGCGCAGGCAGGGTTGGCCAGTTCGGCTTCCTGCTGCTGCATCGCGCGCAGTTCGCCCTCCTGCGCGCGATGCAGGATGTGGCCGACGTGCTGGAGGGCCTGTGCCGAGGGTGAAGGCGACGGCAGCATGGAAGCACTGCGCAACCTCTGCACCGAGCTGCGCCAGACCACCGAAGCCCTCAACCAGGCCACCACCCCGTTCGCCGCCCGCCGCGTGGACGCCCGCGTGCGCCAGGCCCCGGCCGGCCAGCGCATCGACAGCCTCTCCGCCCAGCTGGGAGGCAGCGACCCAGCCCCCTCCCCCGCCCCCTCCGTGTTCACCCGCATCCAGGTGCTGCCCCATCCCGACCTCTGCCCCAACGGCACCGAGTTCGACGCCAAGCGCAACTGCAAACGGATCAACGTCCTGCTGCGTCAAACTCATGGGCCCGGCGCTGGTGGTGGAGTTGCCGCGGTAGACGAAGAACCACGCGCGAGAGCGGTGAGGGCGATCGCCCCTCTCAACCCGCCTTGCCATCGCCCCCTGCTGCGCTCGCCTGCACCTGCTCTCGCAGCGCCGCAGTGCGCTGCAGCCCAGGTTCATCCCCCAGCAGCGCCTGCGCTTCATCCACCTGCGTCAGCACCCGCAACGCCTGGTCGTAGCCGCCCGCCATCGCCAGCAACTGCGCCAGCAGGCGGCGGAAAGTTCCTCGCCCACCCGCCAGGAGGAGAACGGATGCGGCGGCCAGCAGGGCGGCAGGATCTCGATCGTTGGCAGTCGACATCGAAGTTGCGTTGAACCGGGCTCAGCAGGCCATACCGCCTGCAGCGCCCACAGACATTGATCCCGCGACCGCACTGGCCCGCCTCATCCAGCTCTGGCCCCCCACAGAGAGCCCGGCAACAGCGTGATCACGGGATGCGGTTGCCGCCAGCCGACGTTGTTGTACTCGAGCAGGGCGCCTGTTTCGACCAGCGTGGTGGTGATGTCGCCGGTACCGGTGTACTCCGGATCGTTGGCGGCGGCCGCCCGCAAGGGATAGAGCTCCGCATGCAGCCAAGCGCGGTAGTCACCGGCGAGGCGTCTGGCGGCTTCGTCCATGGCTTCGCGCCTTTCCCCACTCCCGCCCAACTCCTGAAGTTTGACCATCGGCAGCACGATGGTCTCGAAGAGATCCAACCGAGCGCCGCTGCTCTTCAGCGACATCGGCGCGGTGTAGACCGCGATGGCTTCGATCAGGGTGAGCTGGTTGACGTCATCGACAAACAGCCACCGCCGGTCCTCACCCTTGAAGCGGTCGGTGCTGTCGCACGGCAAACAGGAGGCGGTGCCCCTTCTTCAACCGCTGCAGTTGCCCGGTGACATCGGCGACCAGCAGGTTCAACGCGGCCACGAACTCGCCGCAGGTTTTTGCACCACGTTGCGCAGCGATTCGCGATGGGTGCTGCCGATCCGGATGGCGGAGGTGAGGCGCGCCGGCAGCTTGCCGACGAAGGGCAGACCCGTGCTGACTTCGGCTTCGGTATGCAGGCTGGCCGCAAAGTCCTTGACCTGCCCGGTGGACAGCACCCGCTCGCTGAACCAACGCCGCAGGCGATCCAGCACCACCGGGGTCACCGGCACCTGATCGTCCTGAAGGTGCTGGACCAGCTGTTCGGCCACGGCCAACCACACGTCGCAGTAGCGCGCGTCGTTCGGATCGATCAAGTCCAGCAGGTCCACCCGCACCACCCAGTAGCGGTCCGGGTGATGCAGCTCGGCGCAAAGCTGGGACAGCTCGGTGCTTTTGCCGCAGCTGACATGGCCGAAAATCCGCACATGTTTGCCGCGCTGGGGTGATTCGAACTGCCCGGTGCCACGGCTGTAGCTGAACGTGGCGTAGAACCGCTGCTCAGACTTCTCCGCCCCGCGCCAGCGGGGTCGATTCGCAGCGCGGATCGTGCAGCGGCAAGGCCTGCTGGCAGTGGATCGCCGCGTTGACCGCCATCGGGCTGCGGGGTGCCTCGAAGGCTGCGCGCATGGCCTCGCTGTCGATGGGAAACAGCGCGGCGATGTTCAGCAGGGTCTTGTACCTGCGTGCCGCGAAGAGTTTGTGCCACCAGGCGTCAGTCTACCGAGCTCGCAGGCAACCCATGCCGCCAGGACTCGACACGGCACGACACACGGACCCATCAAGAATCCGGCATCATCGGGTTAACCCTGAACTCACGCCCGAGGTTCCCCTGGACACCCCCATCACACCATCTCCTGTGGACGACGATCCCCTCTACAGCGCCGAGGAACTGGCCAGCATGCGCTGGCTGATGCAGGAGAAGGCCGAGGCCTTCTCCGAGCTGAGCCGGCGCATTGCGCGGCTGTGCCACCGGCTGGGCATTCAGTTGAAGACGGAAGAGGACCTGCGGCGCATCCTGGCGCGGGAGGCCGAGGGGTTCTCGGAGGCTGACCGGGCGCTGGCGGAGTTCAGCTCGATGGGGCTGGGGGGGCACCACCCCAGTCGCGAACACCTGGAGCGCGAGGAACTGCGGGGTCTGCTGGCGATGCGCTGCGAGCTGCTGACGCACACCCTGCAGGACTGGGGGCTGGAAGCCACGCAGACGATCACGGCGATGTCGGAGTCCGAGCTGGAGCTGGAAGGTTTTGCCCCGGGCTCGGACGGGTTCACGCTGCTGCGCCAGCTGAACGCACCGCGCGAGCCCCGGCAGATCAGCTGACGCGCCGGTCCGGCCGGGCCAGCAGGCCCCAGGTCAGCAGCAGGCCACAGCCCAGCAACGCGCCCCACTTGGCGGCGCTGGCTGCCGTCATCAGCAGGCCCCACAGCCACTCGGCGGCCGGCAGGTCGGCGCCGCCAGCGCTGAGCTGCACCGCCCAGGTGGAGAGGTTTTCCACCAGGTCGGCCAGCACCGCCACCCCGGCGGCCTGCCCCAGCAGGTTGAGCAGGCCGGTGCTGCGGGGCAGCGCTGCGGCACGGCGCAGACCGGCCACGCGCGCAAAGGCCCAACTGCTGGATCGCGCCAGCAGGTAGGCATAGCAGCCGATGAGCCCCAGGTCGGCCAGCAGCGCGCCACCCAGATGTCGCAGGGCCGGGGGCGCGACCTGCATCGGCGCTGGCCAGGGCCACTGCAGCGGATGCGCCCAGGGCAGCCAACCCAGTTGCCACGCGGACAGCGCCAGGTTGGCCGCCCAGGCCGCCCGCACCTGCTCGTATCCACTGGCCAGAAAGGCGCCCCATGCGCTGAGGTCCAGCTCGGCCGGTGTGGCCAGCAGCCGCCCCGCCAGCAGCGCGAAGAAGATCACCCCAAGGGACGACCCGACCAGCGGTGCCGCCGGGCGTCGCCGCCTCCACACGGTGTCCTGAGCGAAGCTGCGCGCCGGCCGGGCCACGCTGGGGTGCTCCTGCGCCTGCACGGGGGTGTCCGCGCGGTTCCAGTCCGGGTTGCGGGTGGGGTCGCGCTGCTTCAGCCCCGCCAGGGCCCACCAGGCGGTGTCGTAGGTTTCGCTGTGCAGGCCACGGTCCGGGGCCTCACTGGCGGGTTCCTTGCAGGCCACAGCTGCTGCGCCCTGCGGGGCCTGCAGGTGTTGACGCAGGCCCGCCTCGTCCAGGGCACCGTCGCTTCCGTGCAGACCGGCCTGCAGACGCAGGCCGCAGCCGCAGGCCTCCTGCAGCATCCACAGCAGCGCCTCGTTGGCTGCACCGGACTGCGCCAGCCCGTAGCCGCCGCCCACATCGCAGTGCGAACCGGCAAACCACAACTGCCGCAGGCTCTGGCCGTCGGCCGCGTAGTCGTGGCCCGGCTCGATGATGTAGGGGCGCGGCTCGAAGGCGCTGCGGTGCTCGTCCAGCGCCAGGGCCTGGCGCACATGGTGGACTCGCTTGCCGACGATGCTGGGCCGGGCGGTGATGGTCTGCTGCCCCAGCAGCGGCAGGCCCACCGAGGCCACCGTGTCCCACACCCCCACGAACCACACCGGCACCCGGCGGGACTGGCCCGCAAAGAGCTGGCCGATCTGCGCGCTGACGGCCTTGTAGCGCTTGCTTTCCCGCCGATCGGAGAAGTAGGTGTGCAGCAGGGTCGGCAGCAGGGCCTGCGACTCCGGCCGAAGCAGGCCGAACTGCATCACCAGCCCGGCGATGCTGCGGGCGGTGAAGGCACCGCGGGAGAAGCCGAAGATCCAGATCTGGTCACCGGCCTGGAAGTTCTGCATCAGGAAGCTGTAGCCCTCCCCGATGTTCTCGAAGATGCCCTGTCCCAGCGCCAGACCGCTGAGGCGCTGCCCGCGGCGTCGCAGGGCGTCGATCCAGGTGGTGGACGGCAACTGGTCCGGGTTGCCCACGCCGGGGTCGTAGAACAGGCGCTGCCCCCGGCCGTCCGGGTCCAGCAGACCGCAGAGCTTGGTGACGTTGGTGTCGTTCTCCCAGCCGGTGAGGTGGTTGCTGGTGCCGTCGCAGCAGACGATGAGCTGGCGGGGAGAGGTCATGCAGCGGTGTTCCTCGAAACGGGAAGGCCCTGTTCCGGCCGATGCGGGTCGGCCCGGTCGGCCAATCCGGGCACTCTACGACAGTGGCGCTGTCGTGGTTCCGGCCCCGTCCCACCCACCCCGGGCGGGACCTGCGGCCACCAGCCGCACGCCGCCCGGCCCCCGCAGCGCCGCCCCCCGCGGACGACGGCTTCGTTGATGCGGACGAGGACTGGGCCGACGACGACAACGACCGCGAGCGCCTGATCGGGGCCCTGGAGCAATGCGGCCGGGTGCAGGCCAAGGCGGCCCGCCTGCTGAAGGTGACACCCAGGCAGCTGGGCTGTGCGCTGCAGAAGCACCGCATCGAGGTGCGCAAGCTGTGTGGGGGGGCGGTTGGGCCG
>Ga0154020_10011201_pt1 | contig 10226 bp, 6 predicted proteins | sample Klosneuvirus_201_FD_109709 | JGI IMG/M metagenome (GOLD analysis project Ga0154020, IMG submission 109709) | Active sludge microbial communities from wastewater, Klosterneuburg, Austria - Klosneuvirus_20160825_MG | ecosystem: Engineered > WWTP > Aerobic digester > Activated sludge | place... | reverse complement strand
TGGCGGCCGATTGGCGCAGTCAAGGCCACGGCGCGGTTCGATCTGGCCGCCACGGCCGGCGTGGCCCGACTCAACCAGCTTGATCTCACTCTCGCGGGCGACCAGCCCGTGCTCGCGCTGTCCGCGGCCCGCGCCGCCGAGATCCACTTCAAGGAGCGCCGGCTCTCGCTCGGCGGCGCGACCCCGGGTGAGGCGATAAGCCTCACGTTGCAAGGTCTTCCGCTGGCTTGGGTGCGACCCTTCGTGCCGACGGTGGATGTCTCGGGCGGCTTGGTCACCGGCCAGCTGGCCATCAACGGCGAGTCCGACCACCTGACCCTTCGCGCCGTGGAGCCGTTGCGCTTGAGCCAACTGACGGTGGTCGAAGCCGGCCGATTGCTCCTGGCCAAGGCCGACGTGGCGCTCGACTTCGACGCCGTGCTGACCAGGACGGCGCTTTCGGCGGAGATCCGCCGCTTCAGCCTGGCCACGCCGGCGGGCGACTCGCTGGCCGCTACGGCGTCGCTCTCGCTGCCCGTCGGACCGAATCCCCCCATCACGGTTAGCGGCACCTACACGGCCGACCTGCCCACACTGCTCGCTCCGTGGCTGCCGCTCGGCCGGGTGAAGGCGGCGGGCGATGCGGACTTCACCTTGGCCGGCCAGAAGATCGAGCTCCGCCGACTCCACACCGGCGCGACCGATGCCGCAGGCCTTGACCTGTTCAAGGCGGACGCCCTGCGACCCTTGGTATTTGATATCGCCACCCGGCGCGTGGAGGTGGCCGGCGCGACAGGCGCGACCGATCTGCTGCGCCTGTCGCTAGGACGCTTGCCGCTCGCCGTGCTCCCGCTGACCGAGCCCGGCACCAAGCTGGGCGGCGTCGTGGCCGCCGGAGAATGGGTGCTCGCCCAGGACGGCGAGAAGCTGACCGTGCGCACCCCGTCGCCCGTCAGGCTGGCGGATGTTTCGCTCGCGGAACAGGGGCGGGTGGCGCTGACGGGCCTGCAAATCGAGGCCCGTCCGGTCATCGAGCTCACAGGCACGACCTCGGCGCGAATCCAATCGGGCGACGTCACCGTGCGCACCGCCGACGGCCGACTGTTGCTCGGTGCCAGCGGCGAGGCGACGCGCACCGCCGGTGCCGGGCTGCAAGGGGCGATGACTTTCACGCTGGAGGTGGCGGCGCTCGCCACGCAGCCGCTGTTTGCCGGCGCGCAGGCCGTTTCCGCCGGGCGTGCCAGCGGCGAGGTGCGCGCGGCCCTCGGAGTCGGCAACCAGCTGGAGGCGCGGCTGACGGTCAACGGTCTCGTGACCGCCGCCACCAACGAAACCCTGCCGGTGGCGAACCTCAGCTTCCGCGCCGTGGCCCATCCCAACGGCAAAATCTCCGTGCAGGCGCCGCTCCTGCTGGATCGCGCGGGCCAGCGCTCTGATTTGAATTTCTCCCTCGAGGCGACTCCGGCCGGCCGCGGTTACGCGCTGGATGGAAATCTGACCGGTGGCCAGGTGGAACTGGATGACGCGATGGCGGTGCTCGGGGTGTTTGCGGCAGCGGCGGGAGACCAGCCCGTCCCTGCGCAGACGGCCCCGCTGACGGGAGCACCGGACACCGCGCCGTTTTGGTCGCGTCTCACCGGCAGGCTGGCTTTGGACATCAAATCCATCGCGCGCGGTGCGGATTGGGCGATGACTGGATTGAGCGGACAGGTGGTCATCGCCCCGACGGACATTACACTGCCAACCCTGGCGGCCACTTTCGGCGAGAAGGGGCGGTTCACGGCGAAGGGGCAGATCCGCTTTGCCTCGGGCCCGCAGCCCTACGTCCTGACGGGCGATTTTTCCCTCACGGAGTTTGATGCCGGCCACCTGTTCAAGGCCTTCGAGCCCGCCAAACCGGCCACCGTCGAAGGGTTGTTCTCGGTGGAGGGGCGGTTCACGGGCAACGGGGTGACTTTGGCCGACACCATCGAGCGGAGCCACGGCGCGTTCGCGTTGACCAGTCGGGCCGGTGTCTTCCGCGGGTTGCAGCGCACGACGAACAAAGTTTCCCTCGCCACCAAGGCGGTGGACTTGGTCGGTTCCCTCTTCGGCTCCTCCAAGGTCGTCGAGAAAGTCGCCGGGACGGCCTACGTTGTTGATCAGCTCGCGCAGAGTCTCGGGGAATTCAAATACGATCAACTGAGCGTCCGCCTGACCCGCGATCAGGCGCTGAACCTGACCCTGAACGACATCAGCCTCGTATCGCCCGAGATCAGGCTGATCGGGCAGGGGACGGTCACCTATGTCGCGGGCAAGCCGCTGTTGGATCAACCCCTGCGCGCGTCGCTTTCACTGGCTGGCCGGGGTGTCGTGGAGACCCATCTGGGCAAGCTGCGTCTGCTCAGCGGAGCGAGGGACGATCTCGATTACGCGAAGGCCCGGGAAACTCTCACCCTTGAGGGGACCTTGGCCCGACCCGACCCGACCGCCTTCTTCACGAGGATTGCCACGGCCAAGCTGGCTGACTTTCTGGCGCCCGAGAACTGAGGCTGCTGGCCAAGCCTTAGACGGGTGAACCCGGCGAACCCGTAAGGAAATTTCCCGCCGAGGCGGGGCAGGGGGCAAACAGCTCGATTTTGCCTCAGTCGCGGTCACGCTGGGGCCATCAGCCCCATGCCACCGCAGGACACCGAACAGGCCCGCTGGTTTGCCACGGAGGTGCAGCCGCACCGCCCGGCCTTGCGGGCATGGTTGCTGGCGCGCTTCCCGACGCTGCCGGACGTCGACGACCTCGTGCAGGAAAGCCTCGCGCGCCTGTTGCGCGCCCGGGAGACCGGCCCGATCAATTCCGCCCGCGCGCTGCTCTTCACCACGGCGCGCAACCTCGCGCTCGATGCCGTGCGCCGCCAGCGCGTGGTGCGGTTTGAACCGATTACGGATGAGACGCCCTCGTCCGTCTTAGCTGATGGCACCGATGTCGTTGCCACCGTCAGCAAGCAGCAGGAACTCGAACTCTTGACCAAAGCCATCCAATCCCTCCCCGAACGCAGCCGCCAGGTCTTCACCTTGCGGACGGCCTATGGCTTGACCCAGAAACAGATTGCCGACCGGCTGGGCGTCTCGCTCAGCACGGTGGAGAAACAAATGACGCAGGGCATCCGGCTCTGCGCGGAGTTCTTCGCCGCCGGCGGCGCCCGCTGACCCATGAAGACCGTGCCATTTCAGAATCCCCACGATCCGATTCCCGCCGCCATCGCCGAGGCTGCCGCCGCCTGGCTGGCGCGTCGCGACCGCGGCCTGTCGCCCGCCGAGCAGGACGACTACCTGCAATGGCTCGCGGCCAACCCGCGCCACACTGAGGCCGTCACGCAGCACGCCGCCGCCCTGGAGCGCATGATGCAACTCTACGAATGGCAGCCCGCGCACGACACCGAGCCGAACCCGGATCTGTTCAAGCCCTCGCGCTCTGCCACGGCGCTGCGCTGGGCCCGGGCCCACCGGTTCTGGTCCGCCGGGCTGGCTGCGGCTGCGGCCGTCGCCGTCGGCTTCATCCTGTGGTCGCCCCGCCCGGCCCCGGTTCCGGTGGCGGCCGCGCCGAAATCCTACCTGCACGTCAACGACCGCCTGGCCTTGCCCGACGGCTCGCGCATCGAGTTGAAGGATGGCGCCGAGGTGGTGGTGTTATACTCCGAGACCGAGCGCCGCGTGAAGCTCACCGGCGGCGAGGCCCATTTCACGGTTTGGAAGGACAAGGCCCGGCCGTTCATCGTGGACGCTGCCGGCGTCGAAGTCCGCGCGGTCGGCACGGCGTTCAATGTCCGGCTTGGGGCGCAGTCCGTCGAGGTGCTGGTGACGGAGGGCCGCGTCACCGTTGACGATGCGCAGGGTGGGGCGAATTCCCCGACTGCGCCGCTTTTTGTTTCCGTCAGTGAGCGCGCGGTGCTGTCCCTCGGCACTGCCTCGGCTCCGGTCGTCGCCCCGGTCACGGCGGAGGACATCAGCCGCGAGCTCGCCTGGCAGGCCCCGCGCCTGCAGTTTTATGAGACGCCGCTGGCGGACGCAGTGGCGGAGTTCAACCGGCTGAACCGGCATCAACTGATCATCGCTGATCCGGCACTTAACTCACTGCGCATCGGCGGCACGTTCCGCCCGGACAATGTCGAGGGTTTCGTGCGCTTGCTCGCCACGACCCTGGAGGTGCGCGCCGACCCCGCCGGAGCCGACCGCACCATCCTGCGCCGTATCCCCTGAGCCGCCGGCCGCCGCAAAAATAGTTCGGAGCCCGGTTACGGGTTTTTGCGGCCGGTTCGTCTATTTCACCAGCCCCACCCGGCGACCCCCATGATCACCTCCACCCTCCGCTCCCTCGTCCGTGCCGTTGCCTGCGGCGCGTTGCTCGTCCTCGCCGCCCACGCGGCCCCGGAAACCCGCAAATCCTACAACCTGCCGGCCGGCGATGCCGTCACCACGCTGAAGCAATTCTCGGAAGTCTCCGGCCGCGAGACCCTCTTTGCCGCCGACGCCGTGCGCGGCGTGCACACGGCCGCCGTCAAGGGCGAGTTCACACCCAAGGAGGCCCTCGACACCATGCTCGCCGACACCGGCCTCCTCGCGGTGCAGGACGAAAAAACCGGCGCCCTCGCCGTGAAGCGAACCGCAGGCCCAAACGCGGACAGGGCGGCGCCGACGGAGAGCGACCGCCCGGATCAAAGCAAGGTTGAGGGCGGCAAGCTGGTTCTCGAGAAACTCGAGGTCACCGGCCGCCGCGTGGACGGCCTCATCAACAAGGGCCTGCTGCCCACCGATGAGGACGCCCCGCTGCACTTCGACATCATCTCCCGCCAGGACATCGAGCGCATGGGCGCGACGAACATCGAGGAAGTATTCCGCAACGTCCCCGCGATCACCACCTACAGCACGCCGAACCAGGAGGCCTCGGTCGTGCAGATCGTGGGCTCGAGCAGCCTCTCGTCCAATCTCCGCATCCACGGCTTCGATGCCAACCAGACCACCGTCCTCATTAACGGCCGGCGCATCGCCCGCTCCTCCTTTCCCAATCTCGTGGGCAGCTCCAGCGGCGACCTCTCCCGCATCCCCGTCAGCGCCATCGAGCGCATCGAGGTGCTGCCCTCCTCTGGTTCCGCCATGTATGGCGGCGGCGCGATCGGCGGCGTCATCAACGTCATCCTGCGCAAGGATTATCGCGGCCGCGAGCTGACGCTGAGCAGCGGCACCAGCACGGAAGGCGGCTCGACCTCCTGGGGCGTCAACTACATGCACGGCTTTTCGCTCTTCGACGGCCGCACCACCGGCACGCTGACCCTCAACTACCAGGACCGCGGCCCCCTGTCATTCGCCCAGCGTCGCGGGATGCTCGACCGCGCCCTCTCGCGGCTGACCCCCGAGGCGGCCATCAGCGCCTTCACCCAGATGCCGGGCGTGATCCGGCTGAGCGCCGCTACCGGCGATCTCGGCATCCCCGGCGCCGCCGGCGTGCGCTACGCGGTCCTGCCGACCGGCCTGACCGACGCCCAAGCCGGGGCCCTCACGCCCGCCTCGTTCACCGCCACGGCAGGACAGTTCACCCCCAGCTTCGGCCGCTACGAGGACAACTTCATCTACACTCCCTCGAAGATGTTCTCACTCGGCGCCACAGCCGAGCACCAACTCGTGCGCGACCGGCTCACGCTTTACACTGAGTTCAGCTTCACCCGCAACAGCCAGGACATCCACAACCCGAAGTTCTTCGGCTCAGGCACAACTCTCACTCTGTCCGCCACGCATCCCTTCAACCCCTTCCGCACCGGCGTGACGCCGGGCTTCGTCGGCCGCAGCGTCATCCTCAACATGCTGCCCGTTGACCTGCGCGACAGCGGCACGGAGATGCGTCGCGATTCCTACCGCGCCATCATGGGCCTGAAGGGCAAGCTCGGCGACAAGTGGGAATGGTCGCTCGACGGCACCTCGGAGGTTACCGTCATCGCCGGCGACTCACAGGTCGGCGCGGACAACATCATCCTGGCCTCGTTCTTCGCCAGCACCACCAACCCCGCCACGTTCCCCCAGCGCTGGGCGCTCTACAACCCCCTCGTCGACCACAACGCCTTCCCCGCCGCCGACAGTGTCAACCAGGACTACTTCAATGTCATCGGCCGCCAACGTTACTGGCAGTATGCCTCCAACCTGATCGCGCGGGTCACCGGAGACCTCTACGACTGGCGCGCCGGCACGATCAAGACCTCCCTCGCCACCGAGGCCTACTGGTGGCAATATGAGGGCAAGCGCCCCTACGAGATGCCCCAGCCGCTCATCGACATCATGGGCGGGCGCGACAACCTCAGCCGCAACATCGTCTTCACCAAGCAGGGCCGCCGCACCGACTCCGTCTTCGGCGAGCTCATTGTGCCGCTGCTCAGCAAGCTCTGGCGCCCGCTGCCCGTGGAGTCGCTCGACCTCAACCTCAGCGGCCGCTACGAGGTCGCCAACGACTCCAAGTCGTCCACCACGACCGCCGCCGCGTTCCGCCTGGCCCTCACCAAGGATGTCGCCCTCCGCGCCTCCCGCACCGAGGGCTTCTTCCCGCCGGAGCAGAACAACCTGTTCCTCTCCGACTACGCCTTCGGCACCTCCGTCACGAACACCTTCACCTTCACCGATCCCCGCCGCGGCGGCCAGCAGCAGCTGAACGTGCCCCTCACCCACACCTCCGGCCCCAACTCCGCGCTCCGGCCCGAGACCTCCATCTCCGACAACTTCGGCGTCATCGTGACCCCGCGGTTCGCCAAGGGCCTCCGGCTCTCGCTGGACTACTGGCACACCAAGAAGGTGGACGCCATCCGTTCGCCCACCTTGCAGCAGATGCTCGACAATGAGGACTTCTTCCCCGGCCGCGTCACCCGCGGCCCGAACCTCTCCGGCGACCCGGCGGGCTGGGCGGGCGTGGTCACCGGCACCGACCTGCGCTTCATCAATTTCTCCAAGATCGAGACCAGCGGTGTCGACGCCCAGTTGACCTGGACGATGAACGCCGGCCGCCTCGGCCGTTTCACCTGGCGCGGCACCGGCACCTACACCAAGGACTTCCTCTCCGCCATCACCCCGCTGGCCCCGGCCATCAACAGCGTCGGCACCACCGACGGCGGGCTCCAGTGGCGCGGCAGCGGCTCCCTCTTCTGGGATCGCGACAACTGGACAGCGGGCGTCACCGGCCGCTACACCGACTCCTACAAGACCAACACCACTGCGCCTTCTGCGGCCTTCCCCACCGCCACGGGCGTGGACGGCCGCCATATCGGCAGCGACCTGACCTGGGATGTGCAACTCGGCTACAAGGTCTCCTACCGCGCCGATGCGCGCGGCTGGCGCGGTCTCTTCACCGGCACGCAATGGACCCTCAACGTGGCGAACGTCTTCAACCGCATGCCCCCGTGGAACTCCAGCGGCTTCTACAGCCGCTACTCCGATCCGCGGATGCGCTATGTTTCGCTGCAGGTGAAGAAATCCCTCTGAGCGGCCACCATTGCCCCCGTCGCCCATGAAAACTCCCACCTGTTTCCTGCTCCTCGGGCTGCTGCTCGCCACCGCGCCGGCCTCCGCCCAGCCCGCGCCCGCCCCGGCCACCGCGCCGGCCTCGGTCGCCGACACCGACTATGCCGCCTGGCAGACCATCCAGCGGCAGTCGCCCAGCCGCGACAGCAAGGACAGGAGCAAGGAAGGCATCGAGCAGTTTTGGCGCGACAAGGCCGTCGAGTTGGACGCCCTGGCGGCGATGTTCGTCGCAGCGCACCCGCAGGATGCCCGCCGCTGGGAAGTCCTCTTGCGCTCCATCCAGATGTCCCGCTGGCGCTCCTATCCGGGCGCGACGGAGCGCGCCGCCGCCGAGGCGCGCGAGCTCCGGCAACTCCGGGAAATCATGGCCACGCCCGATATCCGGGCTGACCTCGTCGAGCAGGCGCACAGCACTTTGGTGCAACGCAGCCTTGAGGCGGCGCGGGCCGACCGGCTGGCCGGTCGCCCAGTCGATGCCGCCGCCATCCAGCCTCTGGTGGACGGCTTCGCCATCCGCTACCCGGCCTCGCGGATGCGCAGCTCCCATGAGCGGCAATACCTCGACCTGCTCGAGAACACGGACACCCCGGCCGCGCTCGCCCGTATGCAAAAGCTCGCGGCGGATCGCGCCGCCAACCCCGAGGTGGCCGATCTGGCCGCCGCCCTGCTCGACAAGGCCGGTTATCTCGGCCGCACGATCGAGATGAAATTCACCGCTGCCGACGGCCGCGAGGTGGATCTCGCGCAATTGCGCGGCAAGGTCGTGCTCGTGGATTTCTGGGCCACCTGGTGCGGGCCGTGCATGGCGGAGATGCCCAACGTGAAGGCCGCCTACGCGAAATATCACGCCCAGGGCTTCGAGATCATCGGCGTGTCGCTCGACGGCGGCGGCATTAAGAAGGGCATCCAGTCCGGCGTGAAGACCAAGGAGCATTTCCTCGCCTTCCTTGAGCGCGAGCAGATGCCCTGGCCGCAGCATTTCGACAATCTCGGCTGGAAAAACGAGTTCGCGCTGAAATTCGGAATCAAGGGCATCCCGGCGGTCTTTCTTCTCGATCGCACCGGCCGAGTCATCTCCACCGAGCTGCGCGGCGAGGCCTTCGATGTCCAGATCGGCAAGGCCCTCGCCGGCTCCTGAAATTCCGGCGGGACGCCCAGATCCTTTGTTGCCCTGACCATGGTTGCCGAACGCTACTGCCTGCTGCCCCGTCCGGTGAGCGCGCCGCCCATCCCGGCACCGCTCACCCCGGCCGAGCAACACGTGCTGGCCTACGTCTGCGCCGGTTACAGCAACAAGGAGATCGCCTCGTTCCTCCACAAGGCCGAGCCCACGGTGAAACATCAGGTGAGTGCCTGCCTGCGGAAGTTCGGCCTGTCGTCGCGCATGCGCCTGATGGCCGCGCTACGCTGAGGCATGGCGGGCAAAACTAGGTCTGGAAATCGGGTCGCAGGCGCGTATTGGTTTCCCCGTGATCGCCGCCGTCCATTTTAAGAACTTCAAGGCCCTGCGCTCGGCGGCGGTGCGGCTGGAGCCATTCAACCTGCTTGTCGGCCCCAACGGCAGCGGCAAGACCAGCCTCATCCAGGCCTTGCTGCGGCTGCGCACTTTGGTGGGCTTGCCGGTCACGCACGCCCACGAGCTCAAGGGCCAACTGCCGGACGGGCCGCAGATCGAGTTTCATTTCATCGCTCCGTTCCAACAAGTCCGGGTGACTCTCGGCTGCAATTCAGACGAACTCGTCTGCAACCTGCTCGTCGTGGATCACCCGCCGGGCATCGCCGGGGAAGGGCAGTGGGCGGAACTGCGCACGCAGCTGCAGGGCATCCGCGCCTACCTGTTTGACCACTATGCGATGGCCGTGCCCGCGAAACGCAGCGAGGGGGCCGAGCTGATTTCCAACGCCGGCAATCTGGCCGCCGTGCTGGCCGTGCGCCGCGAACAGCACTCGGCGGCATGGCAGGCATTCGAGGAGGATTTCTGCCGCATCCTGCCGGAGTTCGCCGGGCTGGAGATGCGCGCGGTTGGCGACGACCGCGTGGAGCTGGTCGCACGGCTCGTCGGGGGCGAGGAGCGCATCGCGGCCGACAGTCTGTCGCAGGGCACCCTCTACCTGTTGGCCACGCTGGCCCTGGCGCACGACCCGCAGCCGCCGTCGGTGGTGTGCCTGGAGGAAGCGGATCGCGGCGTGCATCCCCGGATGCTCCGCGAGGTGCGCGATGCGCTCTACCGGCTGAGCTATCCGCAGGATGCGGGCTTGGAGCGCTCGCCCGCCCAGGTCATCACCACGACGCATTCGCCCTACCTGCTGGATCTTTTCAAGGAGCATCCCGAGGAGGTCGTGCTGGCGAGCAAGGCGGGCAACGCTGCCACCTTCATGCGTCTCTCGGAGCGCACGGACCTGAGCGACCTGCTGAAGGAGGCGCACCTCGGCGACCTCTGGTATAGCGGCATCCTCGGCGGCATTCCGGGAGAGTGATGAGCGATCGTTCTCATTCTCTTACTCGTTCTCTTTCTCCCTCGAAACGAGAGAACGAGAATGATTACTAGAACGATATTCCATGAACATCGCCCTGCTCAGTGAATCGCCGGTGGACGAGGCTGCGCTGCGCGTGCTGGTCGGCTATGTGCTGGGCCAGGGGTTCAACCAGATATCGCCCTCGCTGCGGGCGCGCGGCTGGCCTTCGGTCGAGCTGGTGCTGCCAGCCGTCCTTCGGCA
>Ga0154020_10011200_pt1 | contig 10226 bp, 12 predicted proteins | sample Klosneuvirus_201_FD_109709 | JGI IMG/M metagenome (GOLD analysis project Ga0154020, IMG submission 109709) | Active sludge microbial communities from wastewater, Klosterneuburg, Austria - Klosneuvirus_20160825_MG | ecosystem: Engineered > WWTP > Aerobic digester > Activated sludge | place... | reverse complement strand
TGGCGACCCTGGTGCCTGGCATCTTCCCGGCGACCTTCCGCGACGCCAACGGCCACGTGCCCGTTTACTTCGAGGCGGCGGCGGTCATCACGGCCCTCGTCTTGCTCGGCCAAGTGCTCGAGCTCAAGGCACGGGGCGCGACCGGCGCGGCGATCCGCAAGCTCCTGGGACTCGCAGCAAAAAGCGCCCGCCGGCTGCGCGAAGATGGCGTCGAAGAGGACGTGGCGCTCGAGCTCGTCGCGGTCGGCGACCGGTTGCGCGTTCGCCCGGGAGAGAAGGTTCCGGTCGACGGCGTCGTGCTGGAGGGCACCAGCGCGATCGACGAGTCGATGGTCTCGGGCGAGCCGATGCCGGTCTCGAAGGGACCTGGCGACCCTGTCGTCGGCGCCACAATCAACGGCGCCGGCGGCTTCGTCATGCGCGCCGAAAAGGTCGGCTCCGAGACCCTGCTCGCGCGAATCGTCGCCATGGTCGCCGCGGCGCAGCGCAGCCGCGCGCCGATCCAGAAGCTCGCCGACCAGATCTCCGGCTGGTTCGTCCTCGCCGTCCTGGCGATCGCGGCCCTGACCTTCGCGGCGTGGGCGGTTCTGGGACCCGAGCCACGCCTGGCCCACGCCCTGGTGAATGCGGTCGCCGTGCTGATCATCGCCTGCCCGTGCGCCCTCGGACTCGCGACGCCGATGTCGATCATGGTGGCGACGGGCAAAGCGGCCTCGATGGGGGTCCTGTTCCGTAACGCCGAAGCAATTGAGCTGTTGCGCAAGGTCGACACGCTGGTGGTCGACAAGACCGGCACTCTCACCGAGGGCAAGCCCAGGCTCGTCACCCTGCGATCGGCAACCGGCTTCGACGAGAACGAGGTCCTGCGCCTCGCGGCGGCGATCGAGCGCGGCAGCGAGCATCCGCTGGCGGCGGCGATCCTCGCGGGAGCGAGTGAACGCGGTCTGGAGGCCGCCGAGGTCGTCGATTTCGAGTCACTGACCGGCAAGGGCGTGGCCGGGCTCGTCGCCGGCCAGCGTGTCGCGCTGGGCAACCTCAAGCTCATGGAGGAAAGCGGCGTCGACGTCACCTCGCTTCGTGACGAGGCGGAACGACTCCGGGGCGAAGCCCAGACGGTGATGTACCTCTCGCTCGGTGACCGCCTCGCCGGCCTGTTGGGGGTCGCGGACCCGATCAAGGCCACGACGGTCGAGGCACTTCGCTCCCTGCACGGCGAAGGGATCCGCATCGTCATGCTGACCGGCGACAGCCGAAAGACGGCGGAGGCGGTAGCCAGGACTCTCGGCATCGACACGATCGTCGCCGAAGTACTTCCCGACCAGAAGGTGCGCGAGGTCGAGCGGCTCCAGGCCGAAGGCAGCTTCGTCGCCATGGCTGGAGACGGCATCAACGACGCCCCGGCGCTCGCCCGCGCCGAGGTCGGCATCGCGATGGGCACCGGCACCGACGTCGCGATGGAGAGCGCCGGCGTGACGCTGGTGCGCGGCGATCTGCGGGGCATCGCCCGCGCCCGCAAGCTCTCGCGCGCCACGATGCGCAACATCCGGCAGAACCTCTTCTGGGCCTTCGCCTACAACGCCGCCGGAGTGCCCATCGCGGCCGGGCTGCTCTATCCCTTCACCGGCTGGCTGTTGTCACCCATGTTGGCGGCTGCGGCGATGAGCCTGAGCTCGGTGTCGGTCATCGTCAACGCGCTGCGTCTGCGCACCTTCCGCGTCGAAGTCGACGGCCGGGCGCCAGGCGCGTCGGTCGCGAGCCAGGGGGCCGCTTCTCCGGCGCCTGCAGGGTCGACGGGGACGAATTGACAAGCCGGGCCACCGGGCTCAGACTCTGCGCTGGCATGAGCTTGCTCGCCGCTTCGCCCAAGGTCCGCCGCTTCGCGGCCACGATCGCCCTCGCGGCGATCGCGGCGCTGGCGCTGGGCTTCTGCATCTGCGAGATGCCGATGCCGCGCGAGGTGGGCGAGTGCCACGAGTCGGTCGCAGCGGCACCCCCGCAGCCAAGCCCGGACGGAGCCTGGACCAGCGAGTGCTGCTGCTCGGGCGATCCCCGACTGCTGCCAGGGACGCTCGAGGCCCGGGCGCCGGAGGCGCAGCGAAGCGCGAGCCTGCTCGCCGCGGCAAGCGCGTTCGCCACGCGGACGCCCGTGCTCGACGAGGCCAGCCTCACGCCGGCTCCCTCATGGCTCGTGGCGGCCTCGCCGCCGCACGCTCCACCCCCCGCGTTCGTCCTGCCGCTTCGAGTTTGAGACGGAGCGTCGCCGCGCCCTCGTAGGGCGTGGCGACTGGTGTCCCCGTGCCCTGCCGGCCGTGCCCGGCGGGGTTGCCCCGCACTCTGTCTCGAGGAGGCCGTCCCGTGCCGACCACCCCCGTTTCCGCCTTGGCGTTGCTCTTGTTGCTCGCCGGCTGCAGCACCACCCCGCCGCCCACGGCGGGTCGCGCCCAGAATCCGGCGAACCCCGCCGCCGCCGAATCGCCCCGCCCGCCGTACGCTCCGCCGCAAGCCGCGGCAGCCCCGGACGCTCCCCAGGAGGCGCCAACGGGACACGAGCAACACGGATCCGCGCCCGGCGCGGAATCGCAGGCGGTCGCCTACACCTGCCCGATGCACCCTGAGGTGCGCTCCGCCGAGCCTGGGACCTGCCCGAAGTGCGGGATGGCGCTCGTCCCGATCGAGAAGGAGCCCGGCACGCCATGAACCGCGCCGCGTTTGCCACGCTCGGTCTGCTGCTCCTCGCCGGCTGCGCCTCGGTCGATCCGAAGCCGTCCTTCGACAGCGTCGCCGACATCGTCACAGCGAGGTCCGGCGTCGAGGCGGCTTGGCCCCGCACGGCCACCGAGGAAGATGCCGCCGAGCAGGCCGCCGAGCGCCTGCTGGCCGGCCCGCTCGACGACCGCGCCGCGGCCCAGATCGCCCTGCTCCGCAACCGCGAGCTGCTCGCCGAGATCGAAGAGCTCGGCATCGCTCGCGCCGACTATGCGCAGGCGACGCGGATCGCGAATCCGGGGCTCCACGCCTTTCGACGCACGCCGAACGAAGGCTCCGGCACGAATGTCGAGTGGACGATCGTCCAGGACGTCCTCGACGTCCTCGTGCAGCCGGCCCGCAAGCGGCTGGCCGCAGTCGAGCTCGAAGCCGCGAAGCTCCGGCTCGGACAGACGATGCTGGACCTCGTCGCCGAAGCGCGGATCGCTTTCTTCGAGCTCGTCGCCGGCGAGGAGACCTCCGATCGCGCGGTGATCGTGCACGACCTGACGGCAGCGGCGGCCGAGCTGGCGCGCCGGCAGCGCGACGCCGGGAACCTCGAAGTGCGCGAAGTCGCTCTGTTCGAGGCCGCCGATGCCCAGGCCTTGGTGGACCTCACGCGGGCGCAGCTCGACGAGGGAGAGGCGCGCGAGCGGTTGAACGTGCTTCTCGGCCTCTCCGGGTCCGCTGCCGACTGGAAGGCGTCGCTTCACCTGCCGCCACTGCCGGCCGCCGACCCCGATCCGGCGGGGCTCGAGCGCCGCGCGATCGAACAGCGACTGGACATCGGCGCTGCCCGCTTCGGCGTCGATCTCGTCGGCCGCGCCCTCGCTCTGAAACGCGGCACCCGCTTCTTCCCGGTCGGCATCGAGGTCGGCCTCAACCAGGAGAAGGACACCGACGGCACGCGGCTGCGCGGACCGCAGCTCGCGATCGCGCTGCCGATCTTCGACACCGGCGCCGCGTCGATCGCCCGGCTGGAGGCCGAGCAGCGGCGAGCGCAGCGCCAGCTCGAGCAGCTCGCGATCGAGATCCGCTCCGAGGTCCGGCTGGCGAGGGATCGCCTGATCGGCTCGCGGGCGCTCGTCGAAACGCACGAGGGAACCCTGCTGCCGAAGCGCCGCGAGGTCCTCGAGCAGACCCTGTTGCACTACAACATGATGCTGCTCGGGGTTTACGACCTCCTGCTCGCGCGCCGCGAGGAGACCGAGGCCGGGCAAGCGGCGACCGCGGCGCGCCGGGACTACTGGATCGCCCGCGTCCGCCTCGAGCGTGCAGTCGGCGGAGAGTTCGCCGACCTCGCGGCGCCCGTCGTCGCACCGCCCGGAGACGGCTTGCCGGCCTCCACCCCCGAGCACACGCACCCTTCGACCGGAGGCAACCGATGATCTCGCGACGTACCTGGATCTCCCGCGCCGCCCTGCTTGCCGCGGGCGCGGCGATGCTCGATCGCGCCCGCCTGGCCCTGGGCGGAGGCGAGGCCCTCGCTCAGTCGCCGCACGCCGGGCACGGCCAGCCCGCCGAGCCGGCCCCGCCGCCCGCCAACCAACCCGCCGCCCCGGCGGCGAGGCACGCCGCGAACGCCCTGCCCTACACCCCGGTCATCACCCCGAACGTGCCGACGCTCCCGTTCCGCATGAACGGCGGCGTCAAAGAGTTTCACCTCGTCGCCGAGCCGGTGGAGGTCGAGTTCGCGCCGGGGATGAAGGTCAAGGCCTGGGGCTACAACGGCACCTCTCCGGGGCCGACGATCGAGGCGGTCGAGGGCGATCGCGTCCGCCTGTTCGTCGAAAACCGGCTCCCGGAGCACACCACGATCCACTGGCACGGCATCCTGCTGCCGGCCGGCATGGACGGCGTCGGCGGGCTGAACCAGCCGCAGATCCAGCCGGGCGAGACCTACGTCTACGAGTTCACGCTGCGCCAGCACGGGACGCACATGTACCACCCGCACGCCGACGAGATGGTGCAGATGGCGATGGGGATGATGGGCTTCTTCATCATCCACCCGAAGCGCCCCGAGCGGCAGATCGACCGCGACTTCTGCATCTTCCCGCACATGTTCTTCATTCGACCGGGAACGAAGACACCCGACCCGTCCGTGATGCTCGACTTCAACCTTTTCACCTTCAACGGCAAGGCGTTCCCCGGCACCGACGCGCTGGTCTGCCGGCTCGGCGACCGGACCCGCATCCGGCTCGCCAACATCAGCATGACGAGCCACCCGATCCACCTCCACGGCCACCAGATGTGGGTCACGGAGACCGACGGCGGCCAGATCCCGCGCTCCGCCTGGTGGCCGGAGACGACGATCAACGTCATGCCGGGCACCACCCGCGCCTTCGAGTTCGTCGCCGACAACCCCGGCGACTGGGCGCTCCACTGCCACAAGACGCACCACACGATGAACGCGATGGGCCACGACATCCCGAACATGATCGGCGTCGATCAGCAGGGGGTCTCGCGCGAGATCTCGCGCCTGGTCGAGGGCTACATGGCGATGGGCTCCTCCGGCATGGCGGAGCACGCGGCGCACAGCGAGCACATGCCCGGCCTGCCCAACACGCTGCCGATGATGACTGGCACGGGGCCGTTCGGGCCCATCGAGATGGGGGGCATGTTCACGGTGCTCAAGATCCGCGACGGCATCACCGGTTACGAGGATCCGGGCTGGTACGACTACCCGCCGGGAACCGTTTCGCGGAAGGTCGGTTTGGCACCGGGGAGCGAACCCGAGAAGGAGGGTGGCCATGAGCACGGTGGGTAAATGGGTCATCCGCCTGCTCGCCCTGGCCGGCTTCGTCGCGATCACGGGAGTCCTCGGCTTCGTGGCGATGGGGCTCTCGTCCCGCTCGGAGCCCCCCGCGCTCGAGGTCAGGCTCGCACGTTCCGCGCGCCACCTGATGATCCCGTCGGCGGCCCGCAAAGCGACGAACCCGCTGCCGCCAGCTCCCGAGCTCCACGCGAGAGCTCTCCGCCATTGGGCCGATCACTGCGCCTCCTGCCATGGCAACGGCGGCAAGGGCGACACCTCGATGGGCCGGAACCTCTACCCGAGAGCACCCGACATGACGCTCGCCGCGACCCAGCAGCTCTCGGACGGCGAGCTCTTCTGGATTATCGAGAACGGCGTCAAGTTGACCGGAATGCCGGCCTGGGGATCGCCGGCGGCCGAAGACGACGCCGAAACCTGGGAGTTGGTGCACTTCATCCGCCGACTCCCTTCCCTGACCGAGGCCGAGATTGCCGCAATGAAGAAGTTGAACCCACTCTCGCGGGCGGATCTGGAGCAGGAAATGGAGATGGAGCGCTTCCTCGCCGGTGAGGGGACCGCACCCGCACCACAGTCCAAGAAATCGACCGAAAACCACCACTGAACAAGGAGACCAAGCCATGAGAATGCAACGGATCCGCTGCTTCGCCCTCGCCGCCGCCACGATCGCACTCTCCGTGGTCGTCGCCCCCGCTCGCGCTCACGAAGGGCACCACCACAACGCCATGGGCACGATTCGCGCCGTCCAGGCCAACCAGCTCGACCTCGAAACGACCGAGGGCAAGATCGAGGTGTTCGTATTGACGGACACCACCAGTTACAAGCGGGGCGATGCTGCGGCCAAGAAGGAGGATCTTGTCGTCGGCGCGCGTGCGGTAGTGATGTACGAAGCGAAGGGCGGCAAGAACGTCGCGATCGAGATCAAGCTGGGTACTGCCGGACACGAAGGTCACGGCTCACAGGGAGCGGCCGCGCCAGCTCCGGCGGCGGACATCATCTCCAAACAAGACTTCAATGCGCTTCACCGGGTCGAGCCGAGATTCGTGTGCATGGTCAACAACTCCCTCCTCGACGTGCCCCAGATTCCAGTTGAACTCGGAGGCAAGACCTATTTCGGCTGCTGCCCGGCGTGCAAAGAGCGGCTCGAGACCCATCTCTCGCTCCGCGAATCGATGGATCCGATCAGCGGCCGGATGGTCGACAAGGCAGTCGCCGTCATCGGCGTCCTGCCGTCGGGGACCGTGGTGTACTTCGAGACCGAGCAGAACCTCGTCGCCTACCGGGCCAAGCTCACCGGGCGGCGCACCTCATGAGACGGGCCAGCTTCGCGGTCGGGGCGATCTGCCTCGTTGCGAGCGCCCTCGCAGCCCACGCCGATGACACTCCGGCTCGTGCGGCGGAGGCCCTGGCCACGGTCGAGAAATTCGGCGCCGCGCTCGCCTCGGGAGACCGCGAAGGGGTCCTGGCGAGCTTGGCGCCGGATGTCGTGATCTTCGAGCACGGCGGAGCGGAGATGTCGCGAGAAGAGTACGCCGGCCACCACCTCGACGGTGACGTCGAGTACTTGAAGGAGATCAAGGTCCGGACGGTCGACCGGAAGGTGATTGCAGGTGCCGACCGAGTCGTCGTCCTGACTCGAACGGAGAGCAGCGGCCAGTACGGCGGTAAACCCGTGGCGTCGCGCGGCACGGAGACCCTGGTTCTCGAGCACCGAGGCTCGCTGTGGGTGATCGTGCACGTGCACTGGTCTTCTGGAAAGTCGGGCTGAGGGGATCGGCATGTCACAGCCTGCCGCACCTTATGTCCACGCGCTGCGCTTTCGGTGGCTCACGCCGTTCTACGACGGTCTGGTCGCCGCGACCACCCGGGAACGGAAGTTCCGCGCCGCGGTCATCGAGCAGGCGGGGCTGCGACCCGGCCAGAGAGTGCTCGACCTTGGCTGCGGCACCGGGACCTTGGCGATCGAAATGGCACGTCACTGCCTGGGGCTCCAGATCTTCGGCCTCGACGGCGATGCCACGGTCCTGGCCAAGGCGGAGCGGAAGGCGACACAGGCCGGCGTCGAGATCACCTGGCAGCAGGGTCTCGCGACGAGGCTGTCATATCCGGACGCCAGCTTCGACCGGGCCGTCTCGACCCTCTTCTTTCACCACTTGGCGGCCAAGGACAAGGTCGCGGCCGCGACCGAGCTCTACCGGGTGCTCCGACCGGGCGGGCAGCTCCACGTCGCCGACTGGGGCCCCCCGACGAGCCGGCTGCAACGCCTGCTCTTTCTCCCGGTCCAACTGCTCGACGGATTCGCCAACACCTCACCTCAGCTCGCCGGAGGCCTGGTCGACGTCTTCCGACAGGCGGGATTCGAAGGCGTCCAGGTCACCCGCCGGATCCCCACGCTCCTCGGTACCATGGCCCTCCACTCCGCGAACAGGGCCTAGCCATGCCGGGAGCCACCCCAGTCTCCGCCCGCAACTACCCATTCGGGTGTGGTTTGGCGCCTTCCGCGGCTCGTATCGTGGCGGCGAGATGAGAAGTCTCCTCCGCACTCTCGCATCCGCGCTGTCGGTCGCGCTGCTGCTGCCAGCCCTGGCCAGCGCGCTGTCGCCGTGCGCGATGCCCGACTGCCCCAAGGTCGGGTGCGACGCCCCGGCGACACAGGCCGGGCACGACTGCTGCCCGGCCCCCGATGCGACCCTGACGGCGCCCTGCTGCGAGCAACAGATCGAAGCGCCAGCCGCGTTGACTCGCCTGACCGAAAAGCCGGCAGTGCCGGCCGTCGCGAGCGCCGGCGCGCCCGAAACGGGAGCCTCCCCGGAAGTGGAGATCTCCTGGTCTTCGAAGGGTCGCCCCTTCCGCGCGCTCGACTGCCTCAGCCGAAGCTGCGTCCTGCGAATCTGAGTATCCCGTCGCGCCTGTAGGGCTGCACCATGGTGGTGTACGCCCGCAGTGTTCGACGAGGTGTCTCATGTTCTGGACGAGCCTGACTCGCAAGACGACGACCGGCGCCACCGGCGCCACCCACAGAGGACCAGGGATCGCACCCACGGGGAGCGACCGACAACGCACGCCGTCCGCCCGCTCGCGGAGGAGCTCATCATGACCAAGATCTCGAAGCTCGCATTCGCCGCCTCTCTGCTCGCTGTTTCGACCCTTCTCGCCGTTTCGACCGCCCGCGCCGAGAGCCCGGGCATCCGGCACACCGTCTTCATGGCCGGCAGCGTCATCGAATCATCGGCCGAAGGGATCTACCTCTGCATCGGGACCGCCGAGGGCGCCGCCCCAGGCCAGGTGCTCGACGTCGTCCGGGTAACCCGCGTCCGGAGCGGCAATCCCAAGCAAGGGGTCCGCTTCCATCGCGAGAAAGTGGGCAAGGTGAAGGTCGATGCGATCGTCGACGAGCACTTCGCGCAGGCGACCGTCGTCGACGGCAAGGTCGAAAAGGGCGACATCGTCCGGCTCGCCGACCCGGACGAGTCGATGAAGAACTGAAACGGCGATCTCCTTCGCCGTCGAGCTCGCGGACAACCGCGGAGAAAGGACTTACCTTGAACATGAGACTCCTCACCCTGACCCTCGTCGCCGGCCTCGCCGTCGTGGCTTGCGACCGCTCGACCCCGACCCAACCTTCGAGCAGCGCGTTCGTCCTCCAGAGCGCCACCGTGTCCGTCGATGGCGTGGTCGTGAACGGCACGACGGTTGCGCGCGGCCACGGGGCGGGGGCCAGCACGCGCTTCGAGGCGCACCTCGTCGACCTCGCGGGCCGGCCCGCGTTGGGCCACACGGCTCGCATCGACTACATGCGGGCCGACGGCCACGGCTCGATGATGAACGGCGGCCGCATGACCCTGTACGACGACGGCACGCATGGCGACCGGATGCCCAACGACGGGATCTACTGCTACGAGGATTTCGGCGGCGAGTACGGCTGCCACGGCGCGAACTCGCCGATGGGCCGGCACGACTACGACTTCTTCGGCATGGACCCTTCCGGTGGCGAGACGAACCACATGCTGGTCACCGTGACCGTGGGCTGACGCGCACTTTCCACCGAGACCCGCCCGCTCCCGAAACCCGTCCATGAGACCCCTCGCCAAGCTCCTCGCCCTCGCCGTCGCTGTGGCCCTGCTCCTGCCGGGCCTCGCGGCGGCGTTCGAGGCGTGTGCCATGGCCGACTGCCCGATGATGGACGGCGGCGGCGCGGGCGAGCACGACTGCTGCCCGCCGGCTCCGGCGACGGTCTCGATGGACTGCTGCGACCACGCACCCACAGCGCTGGCCGCGGTGTCGGTCCTGCCGGAACGGGACCCCGCGGCGATCGTGGCGCTCGTCGGCGGTTCCACCGTCGCGGTCGCCGAACCGCCAGTCGACATGCGCTTCCTGCCGGACCGGAAGGAGCCGCGCCCTCCTCTCGACTGCCTGGCGAGGACCTGTGTCCTGAGGAACTGAGGTCCCTCCACGCCTGAACGGACTCCGCCAATGGAGGCGGGTTCCATCCGTAAAGGTCGAGGAGGACCTCATGAACCGCATCTTCCCGGCGCTCACCATCTTGGTGGCGCTCCAGGCCCCGGCCTTCGGGCAACCCGAACCGGTGCCAGCAGAAGCCCGCACCACGCCTCGCGCGACCGGTCTCGTTTCGGCGCCCGAGCTGTTCTCCGACGGGCCGGTCGGAGAGCTCGAAGCGCTCGTCGCCGAGGCGCTGTCCCGAGCGCCC
>Ga0154020_10011199_pt1 | contig 10226 bp, 12 predicted proteins | sample Klosneuvirus_201_FD_109709 | JGI IMG/M metagenome (GOLD analysis project Ga0154020, IMG submission 109709) | Active sludge microbial communities from wastewater, Klosterneuburg, Austria - Klosneuvirus_20160825_MG | ecosystem: Engineered > WWTP > Aerobic digester > Activated sludge | place... | reverse complement strand
TCCATGCTTCACCGCTGGTTCGGGGCCGTAGCCACGGGCTGCGGCACACGGGCTCGGCCGACGGTTTGCGTGCGAGGTTTCATGCGCACGGTCAGCCCTTCTTCTGTATACAGCCGATCAATCCGTTTGGCATTCACCGGCCACCCCTAGCGTCGCAACAACACCGTCACGCGTCGATACCCGAACCGCACCCGTGCCGCGGCCAACTGGCGTACCCGCATCCGCAACGCCTCCTGTGGATCACGATGCCCCTGATATCGCAACGAGGCGCGCGCCATCGGCGACAGCCTCGAGACTCGGCGCTCACTGACCTGGTAGATCGTCTGCCCCCAGCTATCCAGCACCCGCCGGTCCCGAGGCCTTAGAGCTTTTTTCGGACAATCTCCTGCAGCATGTGACGATCCTGCGAGAGATCCGCCACTAACCGTTTCAGCTAGGTATTTTCCTCGCGGAGCTGCCGGAGTTCCCGCAGTTCGCTGAGGCCCAGCCCCGCATATGTGCGCTTCCACACGTAGAAGGTCTGTTCGCTGATGCCTACCTTGCGGCAGATCTCCGCGACGGTTGTTCCACTCTCCACGTGCCGTAAGGTGGCGAGGATTTGCTCTTCGGTATGCCCCCGTCGTCGTCCCATCGTTGCGTCCTCCTTCTGGGTGAAGAAGACCACGCCGCAGGCCGTTTCCTCAAGTTCCCGCTGGCCTACTTTTCGGGGTTTGGGTCAACGTATAGAGCAGCCGCCGATGGACGCCTAACTCCTTCGACAGCTCCACGATATTGTCGCACTGCTTCAACCGCGCGACCGCGTACTGCCGAAACGCCTTTGAAAACTTGCCCACGCGCTTCTTGGCCACGCTTGCCTCCTTCCTGATGCAAGTGTGCCAATGTTGGCTGTCTTAAGCTAGGGGGGCAGTCCGGAAATGAGGTGAACCCCTTTACTGATCAGATTGGCGTGAGCATGCTTCTGGCTAAGGACTTCCGTGCAGCCGGATTGCGTCGCCTGACTCAACTCATGGAAGGAGGAACCCTCTGAGTGCCTCCTAGACTGCTGATGCCTGAGACGCCAATTCAGCTAAACCTGCCATCTCTATTGCTCGCATAAAAGCAAGCATCCCGCCTCGTACTCTGGGTCCGATACGAGCGGGCAAATATATTTACATGTTTTAGCAAAAGCACGGCCTATATCTTCAGGAACTGTGGTTGGGAGGAGTCTGGACGGCCATTGGCAGATCCATCGTTATTGGTCCCAGGCTTACCCCCTCTCTCCTTTTCTTTATCCTTAAATCGAGTCGAGGACTTTCCAGGTCTTGGGACCTACTATACCGTCAGGGACAAGTCCATGGACGCGTTGAAATTCTCGCACAGCAGCTTCTGTCTTCGGCCCAAATATGCCATCGACCAATGGCACACCAGATTTTTTCTGCACTAACTCGACAAGAGGCCCCATCATCCCACGTCGCAATGTTGGTCTTCCGGGTTCCCCAGCCGCTGTAGCTGGCTCGACGGCTGGAATCAAGGTCGGAACCGGTGTTGTTCCCTCCAATATCGATGAAACTCGCAAACGAAAATCATCCATATTTATGTTAGGGTCAATTTTTCGGCGGGGCGGCAAAGCATACTCTTTATGGCCGATACAAAAATCGGCAGTCCGTCCGAGGTACCTCAGCATGGCAGCCGCACCTCGATAAACCGCATCTATTTGAACCTCTGGCCAAGGGAAATCATCGGGCCCACCAGTATTTTCGACCTCAATCCCAATAAAGCTAGCATTCCCATTCCTTACTCCACGCCAGCTCCCCACTCCTGCATGATTCGCTCTTCCTGCGGCTATTATATAGTACGTACCATCGCGCCCCACCCCTAAGTTGGCTAAAGGTCCTGGAATTGGATTAGGACTTGCACGCCCCTCAACAAGGCATGTGAGAGTCGGCATATTCCCCTTAGCCAAAACCCCAGTGTGGTGACACATAACACCCATAATGTCTCCGAGGTCATTACGGCCTCGGGTCTTCCATCCATCTACCTCGGCAACTTTGAGCCCAGCGTTCGCTAGGACTTCTGATAACCATGTTAATGAGTTACTCATATCAGGCGCTCACTCCTCCCCTTGAAGGAGGTAACTCTTCGTCTTTAGTCGCGTTTTCAACAGGAGTGCCACAACCATCAGTACGGCTTTCATCCCGTGTAAGGTCTGTCTTTTCCTCAGCAACTGTGACTGCAGATGCTTCTGCCTTTCGGCTTATCTCGGTAGTACGAGCCGCGAAGTAGAAGCTTGTTACCGATGTCATCAGCGTACCAATGAGAATCAACAGCTGTTTTGCGAGATCAATAGACTCCTGAGCAGGAGTTGGACGAATATGAATGGTAAACCTTTGTTCGTTTGGCTCACAATTCTGAGAAGGTTTTTCTGGCTTCCCACAGGCTTCAGGAATGACTGCGACAGGATTAATTGATTTACTTTTCAGCATTTCTGCGAGAGAGACTGCACTCACCCCAGGAAGCACGTAGGGCTTTGCGTCCGTTTGGTAGAGCATTATGGATATGATGGCGAAGAGAACGATCAGGGACAAGGCGATTACGGCCCTGATAGAGCCCTCCGGCAGCGCCAGAGGTTGTGAGCGATCGCTCAGAGACAACCTTTTAAAGAGCGTTGACACAAGAGCCAAAGAACCAAACAAAATCATGATTCCGAGAATTGTTAGGACGGGCAGAGTCACGGTTAGTAAGTCGGAAGGTTGAGTTAAAATCCAGAAGAGGGCAACGCAGGGCATGACTATCAAAACGAGACCTATCCCGACTCCCCCACCATACTTACTTGGTCTTGCCCCTGGATCGGCTTGAGATTGACCGGTTTCCTGTCCCGCCATAAATAGCTGCTCCATTAAAATACGTATACGTGCAACGACTGCTTGAAGTTCCATTTAGTGCCTAGGACATCAAACGATTAATCAGCCACCTGAATTGCCTACTTCTTCCAATCACGCTGTTATTAAGGTCCGGCAATAAAGATCTTTATCCTGCGGTAGATTGATGACCATCTTAGATATCGCAAGCAAGAAGCATCACAGTGACGACACGCGACTACCGTCAGCGATGTTTTAGAGTCAAAACGACTTTGCCTCTATCTGAACCTATTTCAGTTTCAGGCAACACCCATTTTATTTTTCCGCTTTCTTCCCGCCTGTCTACAAAGATCTGGCTCCTCGGAACAATCGTCTCGTCTGGAAATAATAAATCCCAAAGTGCTGGTATAATAGTCAGAATCTTCAAACCTTGAACTCCTGCTATGGTCCAAGCATTTACGGGCGGAAATACCGATATGTCTTCCGTCAAGGATTTAAGTCTTTCTTTTCTGTTATTTCCAATGCCATTCTCATCATATAGTGCCAGCAGCATCCGAACCTGCGAATTGCCCGTCATGGTAATGCTGGTGGAATAGGCTTTTGTCATGCCTCCGGCTGTGACAAAAACATCCGGGTGTTGCTGAGAAGTCTTCATATCAGTCTTTGAGTCTTCCAATAGCGCCACGTGATAGAGGGCGGCCTCTCCCGCAAGTCTATTGTGCTTTTTTCCGTCAAATACGTAAAAATCCATCTGCAGTATGGCCGGATCTTCAGCCATGGCACCCAGCGCATCAATGTTCGTGAGCGCTTGAGAAACGCTTCGCTGAAGGTCTGGGTTGGCAGAAAGAGGGGCTCCTACACATCCTACAGTCGAACTTGCGGCTCCGGCTAAAATGAGGGCGAGGATGGTGAAAGCCTGTTTTCGCATAAAACCCTCCAACAGAATTACTTCATGATTTGCTTAATTTCTTCCCGAAGAGCTTCTGGGGTTTTCGGAATTGTCTTAACTTCGCTAGTTTTTTGATCCTTTTTCTCCACAGAGTATTCGGCCCCTAAGTCTTTAACGGTCAATTCTTTAGTGACGCGTTCTCCCTCTATTACAATTATCTTTTCACTTCCTGGTGCACTTTCCCTTTTCACCGTTTTCTCTGCGCACTCCCCCGAAACTTGCATAACAGCAGAAAAGACTACCCCTACAAAGGCTATACAAAAGCTGTACTGCAATCTTTTCATAGTGCTTCTCCTTGGATTGATGTCTCCTCGACACACCAATTGATAGGACTATGCCGAGCAAAGGCGCACGCAATTCTTTGTTTCAAGGCCTAGCAGGAGGTAGAACAATACACTACGTACCGCCGCATTGAAGCCTAAGCCAACTCTAAAGTATTGACAATGGGGCATTTTGGATCTAGAAGTAATACTTACATAAGCTCGCACTCTGGCAGCAGCCAGCCCTTCTAACGAGAGAAGACATCCATCGAGCACTTGAGATGGGCAAGCCATCGCTACGGGCAGCCCTTGGATTGGGAGCCTCAAGCACGACGTCGGTCAGAATTACGTTTAATATCCATCTTTTCCCTTCGTTAATTCCTCAGGACGTGCGAGGGTGCGTGCCTTGACTCAGCGCTCTTGCCGGATTATAAATGGCCGTGGTCAACCTGAGTTGGTGCGACTTTTCGTAGCACTATGCCAATCCTGTTGGCGCCAGGTTGGCCACACATTTTCCCTCGCTTGCAAATAAGCGAGGCCTCTCCTAACCGAGAGCGCTCCATTCAACACATTGTGCATGCGCACACCGCACGCCCAAAAATCTCAGTGTCTTTCGGTAGATTAGCTGAACAATTGAGGAGGTGATGATGGAGGACGTTTCGTCTAGGGGGAGGGCATGCCTTGTAGCTTTTACAACTTTTGTATTGTCAGGCTGCATATCCGCTGTTCATATGGTTGAAGTGGCACCCGGATGCCCTCCCGTTCCCGAGACAATTCATAAACGAATCGGAATCGATGCCAAGCTTGGCGCGTCTACCTTCGGTAAAATTGCAACGGGCGATGCTAGCTTGGTAATAACTCCGGACATTGTATCAGCCGTGAGCCAGGCAGTTTCTGATAGCCAGGTTGCAGAAGGGTATATCTGTGCGGCTGGCAAGCGAGGCGAGTTGACGACACCTGAACAATTCGAACACGCAAGACACACTGTACAATTCTACAGCACCAAACCCACTCCGGAACAGGCGATCAAGTTCCGCAAAGAATTTCCTTTCCCGAAAGGTCCAAGCACATCTGAAATTCTCTCGCATGCAGCCGATCGGCTGGCTAGTAAAAAATTGCCGGATCGGCTTGAGGCCATTCGCGTCCTCCATAAATTGGGCAGTACTTCTCACCAACATGTTTCGGTTGTGGTTGAGATCCTCTCACGGTTCGTGCGGCAAAGAGCTTCTTCTCAAGACGGCATTCAGGGTGGCCACATATTGCCCGACACACAGGCAGCAATGTCAGCTCTTACCTCCAAGGAGTTGGGCACAGCGTCACCTCAAGGCCCATTCAGTCATCCCTTGAATTTGAACGGAACATATCTGCCAGGGATTGAGCTGGAAAACGGCAATCTAGAGGGTGCCCTACTGTCAGATGCTCACTGGGAAAAGAGCATCCTGAGACATGCGAATTTAAGAAAATCGAGCTTGGAATATACACATTTGCAGGATGCGGATTTGTCACATGCAGATCTCCAAGAGGCAAGACTCCTAGGTGCGAATCTTGATTTGGTCGACCTTCGAGGAGCCAATCTACAGCGAGCCAATCTTCAAGGAGCCCAATTGAAGGGCTCAAATTTGGAAGGGGCTGACTTTTCAGACGCAAACCTGAAAGACTCCCGAATCGATGGGGCGCGATGGAGGGGGGCCATAATCTGTCGAACAACAGGTATTAACCAAGCAGCCATGGGTTCAATGTTAGAGACAAAGTCCTGTTGAAGCCTAGGAGACTATCTGTGATCGACGATGAAGCAATATGCGAAATAGACAGGCGTGCGTTTCTCAGTACGCTTTCCCGCTTGGCCGCAGTGGCCTGCATTTCAAGTCTGCTCGCAGAGAACCTTCTTGAGATGGCATCCGCAAATGAAAACCCGTCAACTAATCACATATTCGCCTTTGGCGATGAAGCCAGGTGGCCTAGCGATACTAACTTCACCATCGGCTTTCTTTTTACTCAGTACCCGAAAAAGCATCGGCTCCACTTACACGAACTGAGGAAGAAGCATCGCTATTGGCGAACATTTAAGTACGGGAGCACGGACAAGTATAAAATTCCATATGCGATGGATCTTCTTAGCTACTTCGCCAAAGAACCTGATCTTCGCTATGTTGCCCACGTTGTGGGGCAAACGGAGAATGGCGAAAAGTTGCACTACAAGGATTTGGTAAATCAATTGTCGCCACAAAAGTTTAAACTCTCTCTTACAATGAAGACCAGTAGCCGAGTTGGTGGGGGGAAAGAGATTCGCCAGTATCTCAAAAGGGAGGTGAAGCGCATTGAAAACATCTCTATTGTCAGAAGAAGGGAAGACGACCTCATGCAGTTAGCGGACTTTATTACAGGTAACGTGGCTCTAGATGCGGCGCAATCAAGCAAGAGTCTTGTAAAGCTAGAAATGCTTAAGTCTTTTCTTGCTAGCGTTTCAAAAGACAGAAATAAATTTAGAGTGTTGCAGGGATAGGTTTCACTTACGAGCCCAAGGTGCGAAAATTGTATCGAGTAGTCATCGAGCTTTCTTGACAGACCCCGCAAGGCTCTTCCTTCAAGAACCTTTACAGCGAATCAATCCAGGAGCGCCTTCATCAAGGCATCTTTGCCTTCAGTGAAATACTGAACGTTGATTTTGGTAACCATGTCCTCAGAGAGGTCATTCATCTGCTTTCTTGCCGACACCGGAATCAGTATGGTTGTGGCACCTTTCTCTACAGCAAGTTTTGCAATGTTCACAGCATTGTAGATAGGGTCGATAGAACCACCAAGATTGAGTCCGCCAACGACTACCACCCCTCCCTTTAACGACTTTTGGAGGAGCGCAGAACAAAGGCCAAGCAGCACTCCTACACCCACGGATGCGCCAGTCTTCGACGAATCAAACGCCCGCAGTTGAACGGAGAATTCATGCTCTCTTGGATCGCGGTCCCCGACCAACTTCTTCGACCGAGCGTCGAGATTTTGCTCCGCACAGCGGACGCTCTCTTTGAACGGCGGGGGAGCGGGCTGATCTAAAATCTTCACGCCACCGCCTGGTCCCTCGATGACATCGATACGATGAAGGCCGGCGTTCTCCTCTTGCGCGCCAGGTGAAATTACCCAGACTTGACCAGGAGGAAAGGGATCCGATCCGATGCTATCCTCACTGTATAGTTCAGGAGTGACTACGAACTCCTCCACGCCTTCTTCACCCAGCGCATAACTGAATTGCGTGTTCCGAAATTCGGCCGAGCCAATACGCTTCTGCTGCTCCTTCACCCGCAGGCGGCATTCAAGTGCAATTCTCAAAGCCCATTCAAGCAATTCGTCCGATACGGGAACTTCTGGATTCGGTGAGAGAAGCTTGACCACCCCGCTCACGGTTTTCTGAACCGCCGTTGTATCGCGGCCACTCAACGCCCCGCCAAAATGCACTCTGCCTTGAAAGACAGATTGCCGGCTCTGCCGCCGCAATTGGTTCCAGCATTCGGAGAGGAAATCGCTGACCAACCCAAAGTGGTCGGTCAAGACATCCCGATTGATTTTAGGCAGATCCCAACCTGGAAGGTAGGAATGACTGCGATCCATAAATGCGGTGTCATCACGCATTTCCTGAGGGAGTGGACCAAACAAATGTCCAACCCTCTGTTGGTGCTGAACATCGACGTCAAAGTTGCCCACCATCACAACCCCGCCGTCGGCGCGAATGCTCTCCTTTCCCCGACTGAACTCGCCAGACTCCATATACCCCTTCATGCTGTTCACGCCGTCCTTATGATCGAAGGAGACTCCGGAGATCTCGTCAAAGCACACCACGTCATATTGGCAAACCAATCCACGTTGGCCACTGGCGTTGTCGACATCCGCGACCAGCTGCTTAAGCCTGCGGTTCTCCTCCGCCAGCTACTGCAATACCGCGGCGATCTGCGCTTCGGACAACTTGCTCTTCTTCATTCCCCACTCCTTCCTGGAGGACTGTCAAGCTAGCACACGTGTGCAATTGTCGTTCGTCCAGTTTTCTGTGAGGATGCAATGGAAGCTCGGTCCCACTCCCACTGCTTCCCGCTTGGCAGTATAGCGTGACTCGTGTGCCAAGGCTGTCTAGCAGCCTTGCGAACTCAGACTCACCCGACGAGTCATTGAACCGGACATCGGATCCGACAGGTTAAACGAATTTCTCAGCAGACGTCATAGAGGCGATTGCGGCGCTTTTCTTCCGCCGCTTCACGGCCGCCAATCACAAAATAGACATAGGGGACACAGAGAGTGGCAATAGTCACCAGAAGGACTATCGTGGCCGATGGAATCATGACCTCCCGCATACTGATGACCCAGTCTTGCACTCCGACCGCCATCTGATCGGACATCACGCCTCGTAGCAGCGGCCAGAGCACCTTAAAGCTCTCCTGCACATGTTCCGGGGTCAAGAGCTGATACATGGAATTAAAAAAGACCGACAGAAGGATCACCTTGATGATATTGGCCACGATCATCGATTGATAAATGTCCTGAATCGCCCGTTTGCAGACTTTTCCGATGTAGCACGACCCGAGATTATGCCCGATCATCACCGCATACCCCACGCCGTAGGTGATCCCGATCAGCTGCGCGAACACCTGATCGAAGAGGCTCGGATCTGGATCCCCGAAGATCGGCATCAAGCTCCCTATGACACCAAGCCCCATCGGTACCCCTATCATATTGATCAGCCCATCTACCACGACGCTATGCACCCCCACCTCAGTATAAGCAAAGCTGCGATCGAGCAGAATAAGATGTTCCGGCAACGGCGTGCCGAGCTTCTCCACCACCGCCAACTCCTGTATCTCGCTGATAGCTGCAATGAGACTTCGGGGCCGGCTTCGGCCTGCCCCCCCCTCCGCAAAGATCGGTCCTCGGCGCGCCGCTGATTGTTCCATTGTTACATGCTCCCCGAACCGATCAGGTTGATCAGGGGTCGAAAATACGCCAGCAGAATCGTCAGCATGAAAAACAAGAACCCCAGCGCAATGCGCTGTTTGTAGGCCCCGAACCAGAACGTTGCCGCCAGAGTGGCAGAGGCCAGGATCCGGAGCGGAACGCCGGCCAATAACGTCGTATTCACCCACGATGACACGGCAATAAACGTTTCCGGGTCCATACCTGTACTCCTATCCTCGACCGAGCTGGAATTCGGTCACTAACTGCATGAACGCCACTTTGCGAGACTCGAGTTCCGATTCGGCAATCTGAAACGCCTCCAGTTTGACCGGCACAAAATAGCCCCGCTGTTTGATGCCCGCTTTCTTCGTGAAGATGTCGAACGGCCGGCCGTAGAAATGCTCCCCAATCTCCATGGCCAGGAGATCCGCCGCACCGATGATCTTCACCAGGCGCCGCAGCGTTTCCTCACGATCGGTCGATCGAATGAGTCCCATTTCGACAATTTTCTTCTGCCGAGCCAACTCTTTGGCAGCCTCCAGAAGGGCATCCGGCGTCACATACACGACCCCTTTGAGCGAAAACGCCGCCCACTTGTTTCCTTTGAGTGGACGATTGATCCGGGGCGCCACTATCGCCAAGACCTCCGGGCCCGCGCACCAACTATCTAACGGCTTCTCCTGCATCTCCTGCGTGCTGAGAATCATTTCCTTCACGCGGGCCTGCCCATCGGCTTGCCGAAGTATCACGCCCAGCCGATCCTTCCCGATCCGATGATGGCCCTTAATGGCATCCAACACTTCGGTGAACCAAGGGATGGACGTGCCGGTAAAGCACTCTTGGAGCTTAATGGCGCTCACAACCGGATGATCCCCCATCGCATGGGCGGCCGTCGCACGAAAACGCGGGATCTTGCCCAGATCATGTCCCAGTGCGGCCACCAGTACCTTCGGGATCATGAGATCGCCATCTCGGTAGGTCTGCTTCAGCAACGCCAACGCTAACTCCGTGACCCGATAGGTATGATCTCGCAACGTGACTTTCGCGAGCGTATCGCGAATGGAATAGAGGTCCGTACATTCTTCGTCGCGTTCGACACCGACCGTGACAATCGACGGACAATCCCCATATTCCTCGAGAATTTTAACCACCGTCAGCAGCGGCTCCAGTGCGCGCTGGCTCTCAATCACCGGTTGATAGGGCATGATGAAATCCCGAATGAGTGCGGACGACCGGCCAGACGACACC
>Ga0154020_10011197_pt1 | contig 10228 bp, 11 predicted proteins | sample Klosneuvirus_201_FD_109709 | JGI IMG/M metagenome (GOLD analysis project Ga0154020, IMG submission 109709) | Active sludge microbial communities from wastewater, Klosterneuburg, Austria - Klosneuvirus_20160825_MG | ecosystem: Engineered > WWTP > Aerobic digester > Activated sludge | place... | reverse complement strand
GCGGCTGATCATGAGATTGGTTTGATCGGTGCTTACAACAGATTGGGTTCGATTACGGATATAAATGATTTTATATTTGTGTAAGTATTTTGATGAAAAGAAAATTATTTTCTAATCATCATTAACAAAAAAAGCCCCATTCTTATAGAGAATGGGGCTTTTTGCTGCGCATTGCCGACAACATTGATGCACGAGCTTTCAACTTGTGATTCTCCGTAGTCTTGCCACGGGAATCTAACTAGGCTTTAGAATGTTGGTATGCGAAATGTTGTAGAGAAAGCGAGTCACTGTGCATGGCAGATACATTATCACATTGTATTTCTAGTGAACTACACGCGTGGTCTGCTAGCCGAAGAGGTTGTGAGATTATTATGCTGGCAGCAAAAGAGATAGAAGAGCGATACGACATTGAGTTTAAGCGGATAGGTTGCGACAAAGATCATGTGCATATATACTTTGTGTGGTCCATCCTAAAATTATACCGGGTCAGATTGTTAGGGTATTCAAGAGTATAACAGCGCGGGAATTGCTTAAGAAGAAGCCGGATTTAAAACGAGATTTGTGGGGTGGTGAATTGGACAGATGGCTATTATGTTGTAACTGTTTGGGAAAGAACACATTGGAGTATAGTTGAGCGTTATGTAAAGAATTAAGGAAAACCAAAAGAAGAAGAACTCCGTCAACTTGAGCTTTTCTAATACCTAGTGGTCTTGCCACTGGGTTGTTTATTAATTGCATTGCTGTCATATTCGCGATCTGCTAGTAAATAATCCGCATCAAGCCCTTCGAACAGGCGACCAGCCTGTGTGTGTATCCGCTGTGTGGTACCTAGTGTAATAAAACTCTGACCTGCATACCATGCGCACACATCCACGGTCAGATGTATCGTGGTGTTGAGCCCCCTTTTCTGCGACTCATGTCCTGATTCCCGCCTCTGACTCCGGCCGCATGTGGATGAACCTTACAAAGACCGGCATCGATCATCAGCCATTCGTAATACGGATCGTCAATCAGCACTTTCAGTAATTTTTCCCAGATGTCCTTGTCGCGCCAGCGAATAAAGCGGCGGTGCGTATTGCTCTGATCGCCATAGTCCGGCAGTAAATCCCGCCATGGCACACCTGTGCGCGTAATCCAGAAAACAGCAATCGATGAATTGTCGGTTGTTTCTGGCCAGATCTCTCCAAACACTTTAGCATCCAGGCAGATGTGTCTCTAGCTGCGTCTATACTTCATCTAATATAACATATTAGCGGTGTGAATATAATACATGAAATCATTGCGTTATTGCAAGAATCACATGGCTTTAATCTCGTAACTACATTATCTAGAAAGGATTGCTTATTTATTTAAAATAAGTTAAGGTGGAAACAGGTTGGTTTAGGCTGTAGAAATTCAAAATGTTAATATATGTTCTAAGGGGAATTATAAATGATAATTAAGGCTTTTTCATTCTTGAGGCCAAGTTTAATGATTCTTATTTTGCTTATTTTTGCTGCTGAGGCTAATTCAAGCGATAGTTCGGGTGTTACCGGAAATGTTGATAATTCAAGCAAAGCTTTAGGCGTTACGAGTTTTACTAATACTGAAAAAATTCAACTTAAGGATTTCAGTAATGCGACGAGCATGGAATTGCCTTTGGCTACTTCTAATTCATTATCATCAGCAAAGCAAGAATGGATTGATAATTTTACATCTTCGGTTTTAAGCGAATCTAATAGCGAAAGTAACCAATTCTCTATTGTGGAAAGAGGTGCCATAGGTAATGGGAAGTTGAGCCCAATTACCGTTCCAGTAAATAAATCCGATTCATCGATGCTCTTATCTGCTGCTGTAGAAACTCAAACAGGTGATTTTATTTCTCAGGGATATGGAACTAGTTATCAGCCGTTTACGACGGTCAGAGCTGATAATAGCAGTCCAACAAATACTAGTTACCCATTTCGAGCTTCTGGTAAATTGTTTTTTAAGATTGGCGGATCAACTTATGTTTGCTCAGCTTCACTTATAAAAAAAGGTGTTATAGTAACCGCAGCGCATTGTGTTGCGCAATTTGGAATGCAGAAGTTTTATAGTGGGTGGCAATTCATCCCCGGATATCGTAACGGATCTGCTCCTTATGGAACATGGGAAGCACAAACAGCCTATGTGGTCACAAAATATTTTGATGGTACAGATGACTGTAATTCTGGTGTTGTATGTAGAAATGATATTGCAGTGATAGTGCTAAAATCTAAAAATAGAACCTACCCCGGTACCAATACTGGGTGGTATGGGTACAACTATGGTGATTGGGGCTTTACACCTTCTGAACAGCTAACGCAAATTACTCAAATTGGTTATCCTGTTGGATTAGATAATGGATTGTTGATGCAACGAAATGATTCTTACGGATTTAGATCAGCATCACTTTTTGACAATACCGTGATAGGATCGAATATGAATGGAGGTTCTAGCGGAGGGCCTTGGATCAATAATTTTGGTTATGAACCTGTTTTTACAGGGCAATCCTCGACTATAAATGGAAACGCTAATATAATTATTGGAGTTACAAGTTGGGGCTATACTGATTCTGGCGTTAAGCAACAAGGTGCAAGTCCATTTACATCAGACAATATCGGCTCATTAGTTAATTCAGCCTGTAGTTCCTATCCATCGGCGTGTTAGAAAGGATGACGATCTTGCATGGAGATTCATGCAGGCATCTGTGCTATGAAAAGCTCGGTAGTGTCTCAGTTTGAATTGGCGTATTGTAATCTCAGTTAAGAAAATACCTTTTTACAGAGCAAGGTATTTTCTTAGGCTCTAGACTAGCAGAGAGATTAATAAAATCTGATGAGTTACCATAGTTCACCGCGGCAAGCTCATCATGATATTTTTTCCAGCGCCATTCAGATTCTTTCAAATGCAGCTCAAAGTTAACTGATACGCCATTAAACTTTGCCAATCGCCGCTTGGTAAAACTCCAAAACGATTCAATACCGTTAATGTGGCAATGCCCATCCCGGGCAAATTCATTGTCACCATGCGATACTCGAAAATGCTTGGAGTATCCCACATCTACCAAACCATTATAACCACGCCAGCCATCGCTATAAATGACACTTTCAATGGACACTTTGCCCAGTATCGCCGCTTGTAAAGTCAAGCGCTTACAGTCCGGTACTATTTCGGTGTATACCCTCTGCCATCTCGTTCAAACACTCCGAATACAGGTTGTTTTAATGTACCGCGGCCACGTTTGAGTTTGCCGTGATAACCACGATGCCGTTTCGCACCAAAATAGCTTTCATCTACCTTCCACTCTACCTAACAGCTTGTCTTTAAGGGCAGTCTGATGGCGGTATATTACTTGCCTGAATATGCCATACCAACGATTAATCGTGTTACGATTTTTACCCAATAGCAGTGCTGTTTTATTGGCTGGTATATCAATGCAAAAGCATTGGATTATTTTTTTAACAGAATAATCTCTTAATTTACTATTTCTTAACATCTTTCCAGACTAACAGATTATTTCTGCTAGTCTAGAGCCTTTCTTATTCATGCCGCTAAGATAGAGCAGCATTTAAAAAGTTCAGTTAGTAAAATTTCAAACTGAACCACCACCAATTACCAGGTTCAATTGCTGACACATGAGAAATGGATCTCTAGCACGTGTAATCGGCCGTCCAATGACCAGATAACTGGCGCCATTACGTATGGCCTGCTGTGGTGTCGTAATTCTTTTCTGGTCGTTGGCTTGACTGTCTGCCGGACGAATGCCGGGCGTGACCAAGCAAAAATCCGCACCGAATAGTTGCCGCAAGTTGACGGCTTCCAGTGCTGAACAGACCACGCCATCCAATCCGCAGTCCTTGGTCAGTTTTGCCAGACGCGCTACGATTTGTTCCGGTTCTCCTTGTAAACCGATATCTGCAATGTCGTTCTGATCCATACTGGTCAGTAAGGTAACGGCGATCAGTTTAGTTGAATCGTGCGGAATTGCTTCCCGCGCAGCAGCCAGCATTTTTCGCCCACCCAACGCATGCACGTTGATCATCCATACACCAAGACTGGCGGCTGCCTTGCAGGCACTAGCGACAGTATCGGGAATGTCGTGAAATTTAAGGTCCAGGAATACTTCAAATCCCTGATGCATGAGCTTCTCAATGAGGTGCGGGCCAGCCGCAGTAAAAAGCTCCTTACCCACTTTCAAACGGCATAAATTCGGATGTAATTTTTTTACGAGGGGTAGTGCACTTTCGGCACTGGGAAAATCCAGTGCCACTATAATGCGAGGATCATGCATGGGGATTACTGATTATGGCAGCGGCGTCGAACTAATAAAGCAGTGATGAGCACACCTAGTGCAAAGAAAATCAACAGTGCTACACTCAAGGGAAGTTCAATGGATTGAGATTGATCCAGATAGTATTGCAGCACAACAGGCTGGGAGTTTTTTGAAGCAAATACGGAGAGAATAACAAAGACTGCAATACGTAAAAGCCAGGTAATTAGATTGATCATGATGAGTTTGCCTACGAGTTGATAGATGTCTTAATCATTAAACTGACAAAAAGCTGATTCACAACTTGCTAGAAGAAATTCTAGCGCTTTTTTCTTGGGGAGCGCTCCAAAGATTCATTAGCGCTCCCCATGCTATCTTTTATTTCTTTTCTTTGTAATCAACGCGTTCACGCATTTCTTTTCCTGCTTTGAAATGCGGCACATATTTCTCTGGTACCTTAACTTTCTCACCTGATTTTGGATTCCGCCCAAGCCGCGGCGGCCTGTAATTCAGATCAAAACTGCCAAAACCACGAATCTCAATGCGTTGACCTTTTGCCAGACTTTTTGCCATGGCATCAATAATCATTTTGACTGAGAGCTCGGCATCCTTTGTAACCAATTGCGGAAATCGTGCAGCAAGTCGTGTAATTAAGTCAGATTTTGTCATGAATTTTCCTTATTGCTCTGTATTCTTGCTATCCATTTTTGCTTTTAGCAAAGCACCCAGACTGGTAGTTCCAGCGTTGGCCGGTGTTTTTATTTTTTGCATAGCAGTGGATTCATCCGATTTATCTTTAGCTTTGATTGAAAGATTGATCGTGCGGTTTTTGCGATCGACATTGATAATCATGGTCTCGACCTTATCGCCTTCTTTCAAGTGTGTGCGAATATCTTCAACGCGGTCACGCGACACCTCGGAAGCGCGCAAATAGCCTTCCACATCGTTGGTTAGGGCTATGACAGCACCTTTCGCATCAATAGATTTAACAGTGCCTTCGATGATACTGTTTTTATCATGTTCAGCGACAAAACTGGTGAAAGGATCGCCTTCCATCTGTTTGATGCCGAGCGAAATACGTTCGCGTTCGACATCGATAGAAAGAATAATGGCTTCAACCTCATCCCCCTTCTTGTAATTGAGCACCGCTTCTTCACCGGGTTGATTCCAAGACAGATCAGATAGATGCACAAGTCCGTCAATATTGCCCGGCAAGCCGATAAATACGCCAAAGTCGGTGATGGATTTGATTTGACCGTTAACTTTATCGCCTTTTTCATGGGTCGCGGCGAATTCTTCCCATGGATTGGTTTGGCATTGCTTCATACCGAGTGATATGCGGCGACGTTCTTCATCGATCTCAAGAATCATGACTTCAACTTCATCGCCTAGCTGCACAATCTTGGAAGGATATACATTTTTGTTGGTCCAATCCATTTCCGAGACATGCACCAATCCTTCAATGCCTTGTTCGATTTCAATGAATGCGCCGTAATCGGTTAAGTTGGTGACTTTGCCGAACAGACGGGTACGTGCCGGATAACGCCGTGACAAACCAACCCATGGATCCTCACTCAGTTGTTTCATACCCAGTGAAACACGATTTTTTTCCTGATCGAATTTGAGAACCTTGGCAGTAACTTCATCTCCGATATTGACGACTTCGGAAGGATGTTTGACGCGACGCCATGCCAGATCGGTAATATGCAGCAGACCGTCTATGCCGCCCAGATCCACGAATGCGCCGTAGTCGGTAATGTTTTTAACGATACCATGAACAACCGAACCTTCCTGCAGATTGGATAACAAGGTTTCGCGATCGGCGCCTTGCGTCGCTTCCAATACCGCGCGGCGTGATACGACCACGTTGTTGCGTTTACGGTCCAGTTTGATGACCTTGAATTCCATTTCCTTATTTTCATAAGGCGTAGTGTCTTTGACGGGACGGATATCCACCAGAGAGCCGGGCAAAAAGGCACGGATACCGTTGATCATGGCCGTCAGACCACCTTTCACTTTGCCATTGACCATACCGGTCACTATCTTACCGCTTTCCATGGCTTCTTCCAGATCATGCCAGGCGGTCAGGCGCTTGGCTTTGTCACGGGAAAGCCGTGTTTCTCCATAACCGTCTTCGAGAGATTCGATAGCAACACTGATAAAATCCCCCGGTTTAACTTCGATTTCGCCGCGATCGTTTTTAAATTCTTCGACCGGGATAAAACTTTCGGATTTGAGGCCGGCGTTAACAATAACGATGTTATAGTCAACACGGACTACTTCGGCGGTGATTACTTCGCCGATACGCATTTCCTGGCGCGAGAGGCTTTCTTCAAAAAGTGCGGCGAAACTATCGGGAGATTGCTGGTTTGCAGTAGAAGCTTTAGTCATTATAAAAATACCTGATTTATCATTCCGGCGGGACGGGTATCCTGCGGATTGGGTTGGTTAATAAAAATGTTTGAAACAATCACTCCATTTCCTTTTCTGCACGGGAATGTTAAGAAAAGAGGCTTTATTTCGTGTTCAAACGCGGGTTCTTGCAAGAATGTCATTATACCAGGAGAGAATTGCATCTTGCGCCTGGGATATGGTCAATGAAGTCGTATCCAGCAATTTTGCATCGACCCATTGTTGTAAAGGCGCGATACTGCGACTGCTATCGCGTTCATCCCGTTTCTGGATATCCTGCAATAAGTTGGCGATATTAGCATTCATTCCTTTCTCTATCAACTGTTTATACCGTCTTTGCGCACGTACTTCCGCACTGGCGGTTAAGTAAATTTTGAGAACGGCATCGGGAAAGATAACGGAACCCATGTCACGTCCATCCGTCACTAGCCCGGGCGGTTGACGAAATGCGCGTTGACGTTCGGTAAGCGCGGCGCGAACCTGCGGATAGGCGGCCAGTTGGGAAGCCACAATGCCGCATTGCTCGGTACGAATAGCGTTCGTAACAATTGTATCGTCCAAGTAAATGTCTTCATCCTTAAAAAAGACATTCAGATGGATGGCAATTTCCGCGACTGCGCTGGGATTCTGAGTATCCGTATTCAACTGCATCGTTTTCAATGCGACCAGACGGTAAAGCGCGCCGCTATCGAGGTAATGGAAACCAAGCTTGCGCGCAACCAGTTGAGCGACAGTGCCTTTACCGGATGCGGATGGACCATCGATAGCGATGACGAGAATCTTATTCGTATTCATGCAGCAGTTTTGTTATGAATTAAATGGGCAGGGTGCAGGTTATTTCATTTCAGAGTGAATTATTTGTGAAAATTTCTCAAAATAATCAGGAAATGTTTTGGCGACGCAGTTGGGGTCGTTGATCCGCACTGGTGCTCCCAAGGACCCCAAAGCAAAGCACATGGCCATGCGGTGATCGTCGTAGGTATCGATTGCAGCATGGGGAGTTAAGCCATGCATGGGCGGTGTGATACGTAGATAATCCGCGCCTTCTTCCACAATCGCGCCTAGTTTGCGCAATTCAGTTGACATGGCAGCGAGACGATCCGTTTCTTTCAAGCGCCAGCTGGCAATATTGCGTAACGTGCTGGTACCTTCAGCGAATAACGCTGTGACGGCCAGTGTCATGGCCGCATCGGGAATATGGTTGCAATCCAGATCGATAGCGCGGAGAGATTTTCCCTTGTTGCTGGCTTCAAGCCAATTTTCCCCCATCGATATGTCTGCACCCATCAGTTCAAGTGCTGCAGCAAACCGGATATCGCCTTGCGTACTGCCGCGGCCCACACCTTGGACGCGAACCGGACCGTGTCCGATCGCACCGGCTGCCAGGAAATACGAAGCGGACGATGCGTCACCTTCGACAAATATGTGGCCGGGGCTACGGTATTTTTGTTGCGCCGGTATGATGAATTGCTGCCAGCCGGAATGCTCGACCTGCACGCCAAAATGGTCCATTTGCGCCAGTGTTAATTCAATATAGGGCTGAGAAATGAGCGTGCCGGATACATTGATGATGGATTTTTTCCCGCTTAATGGCAGTGCCATGAGCAATCCGGTAAGAAACTGACTGGAAACATCGCCTTTGACTGTCACGGTTTGAGTGTCAGTCTGGTCAAGCAGTACGGTCGGTCTGATCTCTACGGGAGGAAAGCCGGGATTGCTCAGGTAATTGATGTCTGCGCCCAGTTGCCGCAATGCATCGACCAAGTCCGCAATCGGCCGTTCATGCATGCGCGGTACACCGGATAAACGATAATGCCCATGCATCAAAGATAATACCGCCACCAAAGGGCGGAAAGCAGTGCCTGCATTACCGAGAAATAGGTCGGCATCTTTGACCGGAAACACGCCATCCCCACCGGTGATCGTGTAATCATTATTGCCTGTGTGCGTGATGGGTACACCCAAACGGGTAAGTGCGTCCAGCATGCGGGCGGTGTCGTCGGAAGCCAATAAATCATGAATTTCCGTGGCGCCTTCCGCCAATGCGGCAAGCAGAAGTATGCGATTCGAGATACTCTTTGATCCGGGTAATTGCACAGTGCCCTGAGCATTCTTGGCAAATGGGAGGTCAAGCCATTTCATGGTGTATGCAGTTGAAAATTGTAAGATGATATCCCATAAAGATATTGAAAGCGTAATTTTATTGATTCTCTGGGAGTGCCAGTGTTATTGAAATTGTTTGGATAGATTTATTGCATTTGGAAAAATCTTTATTAAACTATCGCGTTTGAGGTAATCTATCTTTTTTACGAAAAAGACACTTTATATAAAAGAGGTTGATGAATGGAAGATGCAGAAATTGTTTTAATGTTTTCTTTGCTAATGATCCCAGCGGCTATCTGGTTGCAGTTGTGGGTAAAGAACCGTAGAGAGAGACGCAGAAATGAAATGGGCGAGGAAGAGTTTGAAAATACGGCACGAGCATTCGGATCGATTATTCTTGAGGGTACGGCGATTGTAGGCGGACTCATCATGATTATCATGGGTTCCAGCGGTGTGCTCAAATACGTTCTTAACTTTTATGGCACATAAAAAATCGTATTGGAAGTATTAACTGTCCGGGTCATTAGCGCAGGCTGATGACCGGAAATTTTTTCACTTGCTTTCCGATGTGCTAGCGGGCTGATATGAAACCAGCGCTGCGCAACATATACATCATGAGGTTGTACTGTCGGCCGCAGGAGTTTCCGCTTGTTTCGTTTTAGATTTTGTTCCGGCTGCTTTCTTGGGTGCTTTCTGCTCAAACTCGAAACCTATTTTTCCATCCGTATTTCTGACCAAGTAGGCTGAGAAAGGCTTGCCTTTCTTGGAAATGAATTTGGTCAGCAGATCAGTTCTTCCGGTTTCCAGCAGTTTGGTGATTTGTTCCTGTTCTATCGGGCGCTCAAGGATGATTTTGCCGGTTTTAAAATCGCAGGTACGGTTAGCGCCGGTAGATTTCTCGCAAACATACTGTAAGCCGTGTTCATACACCGCATGACCGCATTTTGGACATTTGCCTAAGGATGTTTGGCCGCTGAAATCGACTTCTTCATGATTGTCATTATTGTTGCCAAAATCAAATTTCATCTCAAATGTGTCGGTGAGTTTGATCATGGCATTGAACAGCTGTCCCATTTTGCTCCGGAAGCCTTGTAGTGGACCGACTTCTCGCTGGGTAATGAGCGTTTCCATCTCTTCCACTTCAAACTGACGGCCCGCCAGAATTTTCCATAGCGCGAAATCGCATTTCTGGCATTGAAACTTTTTGTAGGTTTCATGCACGGTTCCACCACATTTGGGGCATGGGGACTGGAGTGTCGCAAAGTCCCCCGCAATGGTTTCGCCGCGATGGGTTTTGGCTTGTTCCACGATATGCCGCGTCATTTCGGCAATTTTTTCCATGAATGCGGCGCGTTTAAGATTGCCCTGCTCAATTTGGCGCAGCTGGGATTCCCAGTTGCCGGTTAACTCAGGTGATATCAATTCAGGGATCTTGAGGCCGCG
>Ga0154020_10011196_pt1 | contig 10228 bp, 7 predicted proteins | sample Klosneuvirus_201_FD_109709 | JGI IMG/M metagenome (GOLD analysis project Ga0154020, IMG submission 109709) | Active sludge microbial communities from wastewater, Klosterneuburg, Austria - Klosneuvirus_20160825_MG | ecosystem: Engineered > WWTP > Aerobic digester > Activated sludge | place... | reverse complement strand
TTCTCAACACATTGAGAATTAGTGCGGTATCCAATGATATGCGTCTGGGAGCAAATTCAATTCGCTGCTTGAGAAATGGTATCAATATGCTGGTGTCGCCAGTAGATGACCAAGACGATGAAATCGGCAAAGAGATCGTCTACAGTTATAGCTTCATCTTAAGCAGCAAAGTTCGCGAGCTTTTACTGTCCGATTTTCCCCATATCAAGCTTGATTATGCTGAGAGCCATCCAGATTCAGGCATAAGCACTGACGATGATGATAGTCACAAATGGCTTTATATGAGCTTGTTATCAAGAACCGAAGATACTCGGTATCTGAACAAAACTAGAAACAACATCCCAGCTAAAACAAGGAGTGTATAGCGGTTCCGCTTATCCAGCGGTATACCTTAGACCGGACGCTCATTAGTTATCAATGAATCAGTTTTAATTATAAACACAGGAGGCTATCAATATGTTACGAGACCAGGCAGCAGAAAAGGCCAGTGAATCCAACGGACTATCACTTAGTCATAATAGCAATGAATTTCTGACTTTCCGCTTGGGAGAGGAAGAATACGGGATTGAAATACTCAAAGTGCAAGAGATCCGTGGTTACGATTCGATCACGCAAATTGCGAATGCACCGGAGTTTATCAAAGGGGTGGTGAATCTGCGCGGGATTATCGTTCCAATTATCGATATGAGGATCAAATTCCGATTGAGTAGCGCAGATTATGATCAATTTACGGTGGTGATTATTTTGAATGTCGCTGATCGAGTTATGGGGATTGTGGTGGATGGCGTATCCGATGTCATCAGTCTCGAAACAGATCAAATGCGCCCGACACCAGAATTTGGTTCAGTGATTGATACCGAATATATCATGGGGTTGGGAACGGTGGATGAACGGATGCTGATATTGGTGGATATCGAGAAACTCATGGGAAGCAGCGATATGGGCTTGATTGATCAAAGTATTAACTAATTAATGATGATTGTTTTTTAGATATTCCAATTTTAAGGAGACTCAAATGTTAAAAGATATGACCATCAAATCGCGATTGATGTTGGTAATTGGATTGCTATCGTTGCTGCTGATTAGTGTTGGTGGATTGGGTTTGTATGGAACTAATCAATCTAATATGGCATTAAAATCAGTCTATGAAGATCGTATGATTCCTGCAGTGCAACTAGGGAAGATACTGGATGTCTGGTATCAAGTTCGCAAAAATGCAATTGATGCAGCCGAATCGAAGGATGTTATGGTTGCAAGAAAATTAGCAGAAGAAGCGAATAAATTAGTTAAACAGAATGAAGGAATATGGGCGCAGTACTTGGCGACCAATCTAATACCTGAAGAAGTGGTGCTGACTAAAACTAAGGGAGAGCAACATGTACAATATGTGCAATCAATGAATCAATCCTTTCAGTTAGCGATGACTGGAGAATTCGAGGCTGCCGTGCAAAATGTAAAGACAGATACAGCACAGAAATTTAGTGTACTGCGAGATACCGTGTTTGCTTTACTAGAATTGCAAGGTTCTGCTGTTGCAAAGGAGCATGCTCTTGCTCAAAGTCACTACGAGAGTAACTTTATGATTACTTCGGTGATGTTGGCAATGGGTGTTTTTCTGGCGGTGATTATCGGGTTCTTGTTGATGCGTGCGATTGTTAATCCCCTGAATGAAGCAATTACAGTGGCTAATGCGGTGGCATCGGGCGACCTTACCAGCCGGATTGAAGTGAATTCAACCAATGAAACCGGCCGCTTATTACAAGCTCTGAAAACGATGAACGAAAATCTGCAGGACTTGGTAGGTAAAGTGCGCATGAGTACAGACCAAATTTCAACCGCATCGGGTGAAATTGCTACCGGCAATTCTGATCTCAGCCAACGCACAGAAGAACAAGCTTCCAGTCTGGAAGAAACTGCATCTTCGATGGAAGAATTAACATCTACTGTGAAACAAAATGCGGATAACGCACGTCAAGCCAATCAATTGGCATCGGGCGCTTCTGAAATTGCAGCCAAAGGTGGTACTGTGGTTGGTCAAGTGGTGGAAACCATGAGTTCAATCAATGAAAGCTCCAAGAAGATAGTCGACATTATCAGTGTCATTGATGGCATTGCATTCCAGACCAATATTCTGGCGCTGAATGCAGCAGTCGAGGCTGCCCGTGCTGGTGAGCAAGGTCGTGGATTTGCAGTCGTAGCCACCGAAGTGCGTACACTGGCACAACGTTCCGCCGCAGCTGCCAAAGAGATCAAGGAATTGATCAATGATTCTGTGAACAAAGTGGAGGATGGTACCCGCTTGGTGGATGAAGCCGGTTCGACGATGAATGAGATTGTCATTGCCGTTAAGCGGGTTACAGACATCATGAGTGAGATTTCTGCGGCTTCACAAGAACAAAGCTCGGGTATTGAACAAATCAATCAAGCGGTAACTCAGATGGACGAAGTCACGCAACAAAACGCAGCGTTGGTGGAAGAAGCGGCAGCTGCGGCAGAATCGATGCAAGAGCAGGCTCAGGCGTTAACGCAAGCGGTTACTCGATTCAAACTGTCCGGTGGCAGTCATGTGGCTTCAGCACCTGCAAAAAGAAATAATCGTGCAGACACTGTTGCTAAGCTGCCAAATCGTGCTCCGGCTGCTAAAAAAGCAGTAGCCAATCCAAGTGTCACCATTACATCGCCTCAGTCACGTAAAGTGGCAGCAGGTGGCGGAGATGATTGGGAAGAATTTTAATCTGCATAGTAGTAGGAAAAATCTCAGTCTAGAAAGTTTATAAGTTTTTTCAAACGACAGATCCTCCGATTAGGAGGATCTGTCGTTTGGAGCGCTTGAAATCGAGAGCGTTACCGAGTTTGATGTGGGTGTTGAAACCTAAAAAGCTAATGTAGTGAAGTTCCTTTTTATTGCCAACTCAATTTAGTTGTAGTACAGCTGAAACCTACATAACCTGTTTGATTTACTCTTCTATCGCCATTTCCAGCTCCAACCAACTTTCCTCCAGCTCAGCTACTTTTTCTTGTAGTGTTGCGTGAATAGCGCTCAGTCGATCAATGTCATCCCTCGAGCGATTCGCATAAGTCGCTGGATCAGCCAACTGGCGGCTGGCTTCATTCAATTCTTTTTGTGCAATTGCCAAGGCCGCTTCAAGCTTCGATTGCTTGGAAAGCAATGCCTTTTTGTTTGGTTTGGCCGCTGCTTTGAGTTGCGTTTTTTGTGTAGAGGAGCGTGTTTCAGCAGCTTCACTGGAACGCCGGGCTTCTATCCAATTCTTATAATCCTCCAAATCACCCTCAAGCAATTGCGCCTTACCGTCAGCCACCAGCCATAATTCATCCGCCACTGTCCGTACCAAGCTCCGATCATGCGAAACCAGCACCACTGCCCCCTCATAGGCTTCCAGTGCAAGCGTCAATGCATCACGCATATCCAAATCAAGATGATTGGTTGGTTCATCCAGCAACAACAAATGAGGTTTTTGCCATGCCAATAGTGCCAATGCCAAGCGACTCTTTTCACCTCCTGAGAAACTCGCGATCGGACGGTCTTCGCCATCTCCCCCCAGACCAAATCGTCCCAAGAACTTTCGCAGATCCAGATCTGTTTGTGTAGGCGCCAACCGTCTCATATGCTGCAAAGGGGTTGCTGCACCATCCAGGTTTTCCAGCTGATGTTGTGCAAAGTAACCAATGCGTATATTGGGTGTGCGCTCCAAGATACCCGAGGTGGGTTGAATTTCTCCGATGAGGAGTTTGATCAGAGTAGATTTACCCGCGCCGTTAGGACCCAGTAAAGCAATTCTGGCACCAGCCTGCAGAATCAGGTGGACATGTTCAAACAACAAATGCTGATCATAGCCAAAGCTCATGTCCTTTACACGCAACAAAACATCCGGGCTGCGCTCGGGCGCTTCAATCTGCAACTCAAAATGCCCATCCTCAACATGAACCGGCGCAATACGTGCCAAACGTTCCAGCGCCTTGATGCGGCTCTGCGCTTGCTTTGCTTTGGTTGCTTTCGCACGGAAACGTCGCACGAAATCCTCCATATGAGCAATCTTTTTCTGCTGTTGCTGAAAAGCCTGCTCATGTTGCATCAGGCGTTCAGCACGCGCACGCTCGAAATCATCATAGTTGCCGCTATACTCATCAATGTGGTGATTATTTATATGAGCAATGCGATTGACACACACATTCAGAAACTCACGATCATGTGACACCACAATCAAACTACCTGGATAGCGCGCCAAATACTGCTCCAGCCAGAGAATCGCTTCAAGATCCAAGTGATTGGTGGGTTCATCCAGCAATAATAAATCTGCCCGATGCATCAAAGCTCGGGCTAGATTTAAGCGCATGCGCCAGCCTCCTGAAAAATGGTTGACTGGCAAGTCCAGTGAAGAATTGGCAAACCCCAATCCTTTTAATAGCTGTGCTGCCCTTGCCCGGGCGGTATAACCATCGATCGCCTCATAATGCTGCTGTGCTTCGAACCAGGCTGCATCGTGTTCGGCTTGCGCCAAAATTTTCTCTAGTCGACGCAACTCAACATCACCATCTAGTACAAACTCACTGGCTGGTTGATTTGAATTGACAATTTCTTGTTCAACAAAAGCGATAGTTTTTCCGGGCTGTAAGCTGACCTCTCCGCTATCCGGTTTGATTACGCCACGAATCAAACGAAACAAAGTAGATTTACCACAACCATTCTTACCCACCAACCCGATGCGCTGATTAGCAAAAATCTGCAAGTTACTGTTTTCCAGTAACGGGATTCCACCTTGCAGATAGGTCAAGCCACGAATATTTAGCATAACACCTTAATAAATTTATAATATACAGTTAAAAGCCTGCAATCGCGTAGAACTGAATAAGCTTGAGGCGAAGTATTAGATTAGCCTTGCTACAATAACAGTTCATCATCATTAGGAAAGTTTTCCCGCAGAGTCCTTGATAGCAATCGTGCGTTATCAAAGAAACATGCCGTATTTTAAATGAGGCGATCGCACAAGAATTGATTTCTTTGCTCAAGAACTAACCGCTTTTACATTCATTTCAATAACCAACTATGTGTTTTTATCGCGGATTTTTTGAAAAATCTTGGTTTTCACCTGAATTCCAGAAGCGGCAAAGAAAGATTGCGATTACTCCTAAACTCATATTGCCAAGCATTTATTGTCGTCCGATCAACTGTAGATGACAAATATCCAGATATTGATTACCCGGTTGGGTTGATGCACAGATCAATTCAGCGTAACTAAAGCAATGTAAATGGCAAGTTATTGGAAATAAGTAAAAATGTTCTTTATGTCTTATATTTGTCGGGAACATAGATTCTGAATGTACCAAGACAAAACCAATCAAATGTAGCATGCTTAATTATAAGTACAAGCATATGGACCTGCATAAGGATGTAGAGGTATCATTAATGTTCCTAAATGAAATAAAAGGAGAATCGTCATGAATCAAGGAAAAACTTTAACATTAGTAATCACTCTATGCGCAGCTGCTTTCTCAGGCAGTGCACTTGCTTTTGACAAGTCTTTTCATCCCAATCATCAATTTGTTGACAGAGAAAGTATTGGGCCGAATTTCAAGACCGATTTGGTTATTGATAAAGATAAGGCTGCAAAAGTAAAAACTGCACAAGAAGAGTTGCAACTTCCTTCCGGAGTCAATCCCTATGACCCTTCGCCAAAGAATTCAAACATTCCTACTGGGTCAAACCGTAGGTAAGTACCGTTCTTTGAGCAGAATTTTATATTGATTGTATGTATACAATTCATGCTAATCAATAAAGCACAGTTTAATGATGTCACTCTTGCGATACAAAAAATGCACTTAGAGATTCGATCTTTAAGTGCATTTTGATTGTTGATTTATGTTTGACTTAGAACAGTAAGTTAGGAATCATGCAAACCAGCAATAGCATCAAAGATTTGAGGGAGTTTTTGCAGGTTAAATTCTGGTCAGCATTTATTGCCATCTCTTTCACACTCATTCACTTTTTGATTACTACAACACCAACGCTACATGCATCTTCGGGAAAGATGCAAAGTTTGAAATAATTAATCTATTCTTAGATTCCGAGTTTCTCATATTTTAGTTTGAGTTTTTTCGCGCGTTTTAAGCGGGCTAAAAATCCGTTTTGCCAATCGAAAAAGAAAGTCATACATAGTCAACAATATATTGTAAATGCAATATATTGGATTTTTTGAGTTGTAATACAACTCATATCCTAATTCTTGCGAATATTTTCCAGCTATCCAGTTGTATCTGTAATGCTTAAAACGTCCCCAGTGACTAGACCTGATTAATGGATTAAATGTTTCATCTTTTGGTATAGGGTTCCAAGTAACCTTTCCAGAATCTCCTTTAAAGATGGAAGAGCCCATAACATCGAGTTTCTCACTTTTATCAAAATCAAACTGGGTCTTGTCCAGCTTCAGGAAATCTAATATTTGAGTCATAACTTCGCCATTCTTCTGATAGAGATCTTCATACTTAATAACAATAACCCTGCCTGAATTCATAATCTCAGGATTGTTAATAACCTCATGAACTGCAGCCGCTCCCTTTTTCCATCCTCTGACTGCATCTTCAAACCTTGCATGAAAGGATTTCGTAAACGACTCTACTAGATCTTGTCCGCGCCTAGTGATAATGATCATGTAACCTTCAGAGAATACATCCAGAAAATTTCTAGAATTAATTGCCGATGGAGTTTTTGTAATCATATACTTGGCCTCACCGGTGCCAGGATCCAAATAATTGAGTAATCCAACTTCCAAAGCCCGCTTGAAATCAAGATGGCTATTTTTCCAGTGGGGATACCAATGCATAGTGACAGTACGGTAAAAATCCAAATATTTATCTGATCCATATAGCAAATAATCCTCCCCATGATGTTTGGAGCCAACGCAATTGGGATGTAATGCCAGTAATTGATACAAATAATTGGTACCACTACGAGGATTGATACCTACTATTACAATTGGAATTTTATACATGCATAGGACTACAAGCTTTTGATAAAAGGCAAGATATAAAGGGGAAAAGCTGTTTCTCTCTTGAAATTGAATGTACTGTATGCCGGATTGAGTGTCAAACACAGGAAGCATCTAAAGGTGATTGCATTCCTTTTCAATTAGCATGAAAACCAGATGATCGGTTAGATATTTGTGCATTAGGCAATAAATATATAAATCGCTGATAAATAATGTAAATACTTTTTAGATTCCTGGCATAGAAAATATTGAGGTATGCTAATTCCCATGGATCCGAAGTTTCATAAAATGAGAATGAAATGGGGGATGAAGATGGAATTATCACAATTGAGCATTTTTTAAACCTGCATGTTCATGATTTCTTGATAAGCGGTTACCAGTTTGTTTCGTACCTGTATCATGGATTGAAAGGATACATTTGCTTTTTGAAGTGAAATCATCACTTCATGCAGATCAACATTGGACTCACCACTGACAAATTGTGCGCTTAGCTTGTCAGCTACCTGATGCGCATTATTGACCTGATCGACGGCAGCTTTTAGTTTCTCGCTAAAATCAACACCGACTATTTCATCAGGTGCCGATGGTTTTTTTGCGCCAGATGCTAAGGCTGAGGCTGCCTGCAGTTGCTGCAGAATGTTATCTATTCCAGGTGTATCCATGACCTACTCCAACATAGTTTGATATCAAGTATCTATTAAAAGTCAAAATATTCAAATATTTTCTATGAATTCATCGTTCGATATTGCTGTAGCTTATAGCGCAAGGTTCGTTCAGAAATGCCTAATCTTTTAACGGCTAATTTACGTGAACCATTAACCGCTGCAAGCGTTTCCAAAATATGGTTGCGTTCCAATGTTTTCATATCTTGTGTCGACGATTCCGGGCCTTGCTGATCAGTCTCTGGACTGGGAATAGCTACCGGTAAACTGATATGCTCTGCATCAATCGTATCTGTTGCCAGAATCATGGCACGCTGCATGACGTTCTCCAGTTCTCTGATATTTCCTGGCCAAGCGTATTGAGTCAGTTTAGAAATGGCCATCGGTGTCAATTTTCGAGGTAACAGTCCTGATTCGGCCATGGCGGTTTCTATAATTTTGTGCGCGAGAGGCTCAATATCCTGTGGGCGTTCACGCAGAGGGGGGATTTCTATCGGAAATACGTTCAGTCGATAGTACAAATCTTCACGGAATCGACCACTTTTAACCAGCGCTAACATATCGCGGTTAGAAGTGGCTAGCACCCGAATATCCAATTTGATCGTTTTATGCCCTCCCACTCTTTCCACTTCCCTTTCTTGCAATACCCTCAATAGCTTCGCTTGTAACTCGAGTGGCATCTCGGAAATTTCATCCAATAGTAATGTGCCGCCCTCCGCTTGCTCAAATTTTCCAGCTTGGGCATGAGCTGCACCGGTGAAAGCTCCTTTTTCGTAACCAAATAAAGTCGCTTCTAGCAGGTTTTCTGGAATAGCCGCGCAATTGATGGCTACAAATGGTTTATTCGCGCGCAATGAGTGTTGATGAATATAGCGCGAGAATACCTCCTTGCCACATCCGCTCTCACCAGTCAGCATGACGGTTGCTGGAGATTTTGCAACACGCTTGGCTAGGGATAATAGCGCTCGTGTCCGTGGATCCTTGGCAATAATCTGACCATCTTGCTCAGATTCAGACAGCGCATATTGTTTGATATACGCCAACAAGCTATCGGGATCAAATGGCTTCAACAAATAGTCACAGGCGCCTGAGCGCATGGCAATCACCGCCTTATCGACTTCTCGATAGGCAGTCATCAATAAAACGGGAAGTTCTGGATTGAATGCTTTGATTTTTTTCAAAAGCGTCAATCCATCGATGGGCTTCATTTGCACATCGCTGACAACCATTCCAATCGGGCAGCCCTGCAAGAAAGTCATGGCATCATCTCCATTGGAGGCAGCCAGTGTTTGATAACCAGCCAATTGCATGGTGGCACAAATTGCTTCCAGCAGATCCAGATCATCTTCAACCACCAGAATAGGTAATGGTTTCATTGCTTCAACCTCCTTTGTTTCTTGGCAGTCGGACAACAAATTCACTGCCCGCATTGGGGAGTGAATGAATGTGCACGCTACCTCCCATTGATTGAATGACTCCTCGCACAATGGCTAAGCCCAGGCCCGTACCTTCTGAACGTGTGGTAAAAAAAGGCTCGAATAATCTTTCTTGCAATGCGCTATCGATACCAGGTCCATCATCATGCACACTCAGAACAATATTTTCTGCTTCCAGATTACTGGATAAAACGATTTGATCTCCCGGAGAGGATGCTTGAATCGCATTCTCAAGCAGATTAATCATGGCGCCGCATAATGCCTGATGATTAGTCATCAAGCTTTCTGCGTAACTATGATCACGTATGATGAATTGCAAATTAAGCGGAGCCATCTGGGGTTCAATCACTTGTTGTAGCTCTGCTAACAAATCACTGATGACGACTTTTTCAAGTTGCGTCGTTTCGCCTTTTACGAAGCGCAACATATCTTTTGTTAAGTGTTCTAAGTGGTGCAAGCGCTCAATGGTTTTTGTTGCAAATTTACGACGCTCATCGGGAGTCAATGTGTCACTGCCGAGATGGTTGGCATACAGTAATGCCGTGGAAAGCGGGGTACGCAATTGATGAGCGAGATTGGCGGCCATTTCACCCATTGAAGTCAGGCGTTGATTGCGTCTTATCTGCTCCTGGATTGCATAGGCTTCAGTAATATCATTCACCAGCAGAATACGCCTGCCTGCTGAATCCGTTGTGCTGCTTTCAACACGGATACGGCGTTGCTCCCCTGCATTCTGTGATTTCACATGCCATTCATTTGTGAGTGCAGCGGGCGATAATCGTTCCTGAATAAGTTGGTGCCAGGTTAATCCAAGTAATGGCTGGCCGAGTATTGCAATAGCGGCTGGATTCACTTGCTCGATACATTCCTGAGCATTGAGCGCTACAACCCCGCCGGGCAGTGCATTCAACAAGAAACTCAACTGCCGGGACAGATCCTCCTTGGCAATTAATTGTCGGTGTAACTCACCATTGGCTAATGCAAGTTCACGAGTTAATTGGGCAACTTGATGTTGTAATTCTTGATACACACCTGAAAGTTGCTCCGAAGCCTGATTAAAGGCCGCAAATGCAAGCTGAAGCTGTGCCTGATCTGCCGGAACCGATTTAACTTCAATGAGTTTGTT
>Ga0154020_10011195_pt1 | contig 10229 bp, 6 predicted proteins | sample Klosneuvirus_201_FD_109709 | JGI IMG/M metagenome (GOLD analysis project Ga0154020, IMG submission 109709) | Active sludge microbial communities from wastewater, Klosterneuburg, Austria - Klosneuvirus_20160825_MG | ecosystem: Engineered > WWTP > Aerobic digester > Activated sludge | place... | reverse complement strand
CCGCCGGTCTGGCGGGCCCCCACGGCGCGGAACACGGTCAGGACCTCGTTCGTGAGCCCGGCCGACGAGGGGCCGAAGCAGCACACCTCGAGCGAGTCGCAGGCGTAGCCCGTCTCCTCGAGGAGCTCGCGGCGCGCGGCCTCGGCCAGCTCCTCGCCGTGGGCGCCGGGCTCGTCGCCCGCCAGGCCGGCCGGGAGCTCGACGACCGTCGTCCCCACGGGGGGGCGGCGCTGCTCGACGAGGAGGAGCTTCCCCTCGGGCGTGACGCAGATGACCACGACGACGCCCGACGCGTTCGTCCGCTCGACGAACTCCCACCCGCCGCGGTTCACGAGGCGCAGGAAGCGCCCCTCGTGGAGCGTGCGATCGGGAGGGGGGCCCTTCACGCGATCGTCCCGTCCTCCACGCCCTGCGGGAGGTTCAGCTTCAGGTGCAGCTCGTCGAGCTGCTTCCTGCGCACGAAGCTCGGCGAGTTGACGAGCAGGTCCTGGCACTTCTGGTTCTTCGGGAAGGCCACGACCTCGCGGATGTTCGGCTCGTCGAGGAAGAGCATGACCGTCCGGTCGACGCCGGGCGCCATGCCGCCGTGGGGCGGGGCGCCGTAGCGGAAGGCCTGGATCATGTGGCCGAACTCGCGGTCCACGTCGGCCTTCGCGTAGCCGACGAGCTCGAAGGCCCGGTACATGATGTCCGGACGGTGGTTACGGATCGCGCCCGAGCTGAGCTCGGTGCCGTTGCAGACGATGTCGTACTGGAAGGCCTTGAGCGAGAGCGGGTCGGGGCCGTTCAGGGCCTCCATGCCGCCCTGGGGCATGCTGAAGGGGTTGTGGGCGAAGTCGAGCTTGCCCTCGTCGTTGAGCTCGTAGAAGGGGAAGTCGACGACGAACACGAAGCACATGAGGTCGGGGTCGGCGAGCTTCTCGCGGCCGACGATGAGCCGGACCTCGCCCAGGACCTTGGCCGCGGCCTTGCGGGTGCCGAAGCCGAAGACCACCAGGTCGTCGTCCTGGGCCCCGACGGCGGCCTTGATCTTGCCGATCTCGGCCTCGGAGAGCCCCTTCTTGATGGAGCCGTCGACCTCGCCGCCGGCCTTGAACATGAGGAACGGCAGGCCGCCGTAGCCCTTCTCCTTGACCGCCTTCTCGAGCTTCCGGTGCGCGCCCTTGCCGTCCTTGCCGAGGCCGGGGAGGCGCAGGGCCTTCACGTGGCCGCCGGGCTTCCCGAGCGCGTCGCCGAAGAGGCCGAAGCCGGTGCCGCGCAGCGCGTCGCTGACGTCGGTGAGCTCGAGGTCGAAGCGCACGTCGGGCTTGTCCGAGCCCCAGCGGTCCATGGCCTCCCAGTAGCCGAAGCGCGGGAAGGGGAACTTCCAGATCTTCTTCTTCGCGGCCTCGGGGTTCGCCGCGTGGACCACGTCGGGCATCTTCTGGTACATGCGCTCGATGACGCCGAAGACGTCGTCCTGGGTGGCGAAGGCCATCTCCAGGTCGAGCTGGTAGAACTCGCCCGGGGCCCGGTCGGCGCGCGCGTCCTCGTCGCGGAAGCAGGGCGCGATCTGGAAGTAGCGGTCGAAGCCCGAGCACATGAGGAGCTGCTTCCACTGCTGCGGGGCCTGCGGCAGGGCGAAGAACTTGCCCGGGTGGACGCGGCTCGGGACCAGGTAGTCGCGCGCCCCCTCGGGCGAGCTGTTGGTCAGGATCGGCGTCTGGAACTCGATGAACCCCTCGGCGTGCATGTGCTCGCGCATGAAGGTGATGACCTTGTCGCGGAGCACGATGTTGCGGTGCAGCCGCTCGCGGCGCAGGTCGAGGAAGCGCCAGCGCAGGCGCAGCTCCTCGCCGTCGCGGTCGTTCTCGCCCTTGGGGGTGGCCACCTGGATCGGCAGCTCGGCCGCCTCGGAGTCGACCGTCAGGCTGGTGGCCTTGAGCTCGATGTCGCCGGTCTCGAGCTTCGGGTTGCCCTTCTCGCGCAGCACGACCTCGCCGTCGACCCACAGGATGCTCTCCGGCCGGAGGTTCCTGATCCGCTCCATGAGGTCCGGCACGGTCTCGTCGAAGACCACCTGCGTCACCCCGTGGTGGTCGCGGAGGTCGATGAACACCTGGTGCTTCTGGTCGCGCTTGCGGTACAGCCACCCGGCGATGCGGACCTTCTGGCCCTCGTGCTCCTTCCGCAGCTGGGAGCAGGTGTGCGAACGGTAGGGATGCGCGCTCATGGGTGGCTCCGTGGGCCGGGAAGCGTAGCGACTGGTGCGGGAGGTGCAACGCCCGGGGCTCCTGTCCAGGGGCGCGAAGAGGCGCGGAGCGCCGACCGACGCGGCGACAGTTCACGAGGGCGCGGTTACCCTCCAGGCGCATGACCGCGCAGAAGGCTCCGCTCGCCCCCGGCCGCCGCCTCGGCGAGTGGCTCCTCGAGGCGCCGCTCGGTCGGGGCGGGCAGGCCGAGGTGTGGCGGGCGCGCCACAACGCGTTCAGCGACCGCGTGGCCGCGCTCAAGGTCCCGCACGACCCGGCCCTGGCCGACGCGCTGAAGGCGGAGGGGCGGCTGCAGCGGGCCGTCTCCGGACCGCACATCGTCGGGGTCCAGGGGCTCGACCCCGACCACGACCCGCCGTACCTCGTCACCGACCTCATCGAGGGCGAGTCGCTGCGCGCGCGCCTCGAGCGCGGCCGCCTCGACGTGGGGGAGGCGCTCCGGCTCCTCCGCGAGGTGGCCCTGGCGCTCGAGGTGGCGCACCGGGCCGGCGTCGTCCACCGCGACCTGAAGCCCGAGAACGTGCTCCTCGACCGGTCCGGGACGGCCTGGGTCTCGGACTTCGGCCTGGGCGTCGTCGTGGCCGACGCGACCGCCAGGCTGCTCGCCAGCGGGTCGCTCCGCTCGGCGACGGGCGCCGACCTGGCGGGCACGATCCGCTACATGGCGCCCGAGCAGCGCGACCCGGACGCCACGGTCGACGCGCGCGCCGACCTCTACGCCTGCGGCGTGATCCTCTTCGAGCTCCTCACCGGCGAGGCGCCGGGCGGGGGCGAGGTCCCGTCGGACGTGGTCCCTGGCCTCGACCCGCGCCTGGACCAGCTCTACCGCCACCTGTGCGCGCGTCTCCCGTCGCGCTGCGAGAGCGCGACGGCCCTCCTGGCCGAGCTCGACCGGCTGCGCGCCGCCCCCCCCGGGACGCCTCCGGACCCGAGCCTGGCCCTCGCGGCCCGGCCGGTCGACGTCCCGGCCGGCCTCACGGTCCGGGCCCTGGCGGCGCTCCTCGACGCGCTCCCCTTCGCGCTCCTGACCGTCTGGCCGCTGCGCTCGGGCCGGGCCGTCCCGTTCCTGCTCCTGGGCTGGATCCTCCTCGACGTGCTCGCCACCTCCGTCTCGGGCCGCACGCCGGGCAAGGCGCTCCTGGGGCTCGTCGTGCGGAGCAAGGACGGCGGGCCGGCCGATGGGTCGCAGCTGGCGCTCCGGGAGGCGTGGCGCGCCGCGGCGCTCCTGACCTTCGGCCTGGGGTGGCTCCTGGCGCTGCGGGCCGACAAGCGCGCGCTCCACGACCTCCTCGCCGGGACCTGCGTCGTGCACGACTCGGGCCACGGCCGTAGGATCGCGAGCGAGGGAGGCGCGCCGCGCCGACCGAGCGAGGCGATCCACTCCGCATGAGCGAGCCCACAGGACCGGAGCCCGGCGGAGACGTCCCCTCCGGGCCGCCCACGCCGCCCTCGTGCTGCCTCATGCGCCGCAAGGTCGTGGTGGGGATCCTGGCCGTGCTCGCCGAGCCCCAGTGCGGCGTGGCAGACGCCGAGCTGGCGGACTTCCTGCGCTTCGACCTCGAGGCGCCGGGGGGGAAGCCGGTGCTCGCCTTCCGGTTCTGCCCGTGGTGCGGCACGGCGCGCGCCCCCGACGCGGAGACGCGGATCGTCGACTACGACGTGCTCAAGGCCGAGTCGGCCGACGACGACGACGGCTTCGAGCCGCCGTCGGACGGCTTCGAGCCGCCGCAGTACGATCCCGACGAGAAGAGAAGCCCCGACGAGCCCTAGAAGCGCCAGCGCACGCGCCACACCAGCACGTCGTCGTCGACGCTCCGGCGGTGGGCCAGGGCGCCGGGCACGCCGCGCAGGAGGGGCACGTCCAGGGCCGTCGAGGTCGGGTCGGGCGCCGTCTCCCGGCTGGAGAGCCAGGCGAGCAGCTTCCCGGGCGACGCTGACTGCTCGCGCCCGTCGCGCGCCTGGCTGTCGAGCATGGGGACCTCGGCGCGCGAGAGGACGACGACCAGCTCGCCTGGCCCCGCGGGCACGTCCCAGCCCACGTTCGGGAGGTGGACCGGGGCGCCCGGCTGGATCCGGCTCCGGCGCGAGCGGGCCGAGCCCCCCGTCCAGCCGCGGGTTCCGACCGCCTGGGGGCCGATCCCATCGACCCGGAAGAGGTACAGGTGGCAGCCCTCGAGCGCCGAGACCACGACGTGGAGGCCCGACCCGGGCGCGATCACCGCCTGGTCGAGCAGCTCCTGCACGGGCCCGTGGTCCGGGGCCTGGACGAGCACGTCCACCTGCGCCTCGAAGGGGGCCCGCTCGACCTCGACCTGCGTCGCCGCCCGGAGGCCCAGCGCGTCGGTCGCCTCGACCTCGACGAGGGTCTTGCCGGCCCCCGGCGCGAGGAGGACGTCGGTCAGGACCTCGCCGGGCTGCGCGAGGTGCGTCGTGTGGACGACCTTCCCCGCGGCGCTGACGCGCACGTCGACGGGCCCGGCGTCGGACACGCGCAGCTCGACGTGCGCGCTGTCTCTCGAGGTCCTGGCGCGGCGCGGGAGCGGCGAGAGGAGCTCGATCGTCGGGGGCGCGACGTCGACGACGACCGCCACCTCGCGCCGCTCGGAGACGCCCGGCGCGCTGGCCTCGACGACGATCGTGGCCTGGCCGGTGGGGCCGGCGAGCGCGGCCGCGTCGACCTCCGCCTCGAACGCGCCCCGCTCGCCCAGGGTGGCGGGCCGGCCGGCGACGAGGACCGTCGTGGGCCCGGCGGCCTCGCCGACGAGCGTCACCCGCCCGGCGACGCGCGTCCGCGCGCCGACCTGCGCCCCGGGGCCGGGGGCGTCGAGCGCCAGCACGATCCCCGCGGGCACGACCGGCGGGGTCGGGGCCGCGTCGGTGGTGGTCGCGGTCCCGGGCGTGGCCGCGGTCGCGCCGTCGGTGCTCACGGGCGGGGGCGAGGTCGTGGTCGGCTGGCGCGAGCTCACGACGGCGTCGCGGGCGCGGCGCAGCCACACGATCCCGCCCACCACGCCGCCGGCCAGCACGACCGCGGCCAGGAGCGGCGCGAGCCCCGCGCCGCCGCGCGCCGGCGGCGCGCTCGGCAGGACCGCGGCCGCCTCGGCGCGGGCCTCGGACACACCGGACGGGCGGAGCTTGCTGCTCGGGCGCGGCGGGAGCGTCCCCGCGATCCCGCGCTCCGTGAGCTGGGGCTCGTTCACCGTGTTGGCGTACGGGTCGCTGGGCGGCGGACCGGCCGGGCCGGAGCGGGCCGCGCTCCCGTCCGCGCGCGCGCGGGCGGCGCCGTCGCTGCTCGAGCCCCGCAGCGTGGGGTCGAAGGCCGGGCCGGAGCCGGGCGTGGCCGGCCCCGCGCTCTGCGCGAGCGGCCTCGAGGACGGGGGATCCGAGCGGTTCCCACCTCGCCCCGTCGTGGGCCGCTCCTGGTCGGGCGCGGCCGGCGCGTGGCCGACCACCTCGGCGGGGCCAGACCGTCGCGCCCGGGTCCGCGCGTGAGGGCCGTCGAGCGTGGCCTCGTCCCCGAGCGAGCCGCCGAGGGTGGCCCGGCTCTCGAGCGGCGTCGAGGAGGCGTCGCCGAGGGCCCGATCGATCCCGGCCACGAGGTGGGCCGCGTTCGAGAGGCGCAGCGACTGGTCGAGGGCCAGCGCCGAGGCGCACAGCTCGTCGAGCTCGGGCGGGACCGACGGGTCGAGCGCCCTCGGCCGCGGGGCCTCGCTCTTGCCCTCCAGGCAGCGCTGCTGCGCGATCCACACCGTCTGGAAGGTCCCGCCCGGGAAGGGCAGGCGGCCGACGAGGGCCTGGAAGAGCATGCAGCCGAGCGCGTAGATGTCGGCCCGGGCGTCGACGTTGGCCGCGTCCTCGAACTGCTCGGGCGGCATGTACTGGGGCGTGCCCATGCCCGTGCCCATCTGGGTCAGGGCCGTGCCGGGCGAGGTCACGTCGAGCGCCGCCGCGTCCTGCCCGAGCCACTTCGCCAGGCCGAAGTCGGTGAGGTGGATGTGGCCGTCCGCCGTCTGCAGGAGGTTCCCGGGCTTCAGGTCGCGGTGGACGACCCCGCGCCGGTGGATCGCGTCGACGAGCTGCGCCGCGGCCCGCATGCGCCGGAGGCGCGCCTCGCGCGACCCCGTGAGCAGGTCGAGCGGCCGGGCCCCCTCGACGAGGTCCATGACCAGGAACATGGCGCCGCCCGGGAGCTCGCCCTGGTCGAGGGCGCGCACGATCCCCTCCACGCGGCCGAGCCGGCCGGCGAGCTCCGCCTCGCGCCGGAAGCGGGCCCGGAACGCCTCGGCGCCGGGGCCCATGGGGTGGCTGACCTTGAGGGCCACGGCCTGCCCGAGCCGCTCGTCCTGGGCCTCGTAGACGCAGCCCATGCCGCCGCGGCCGAGCTCGCGCTGGACCCGGTAGCGCTCGGCGACGACGGTGCCCGCCGCGAGCACGAGGGAGGAGGCGGCGGTGGTCACGGCGGGGCGACCTCGCACCCGATCGCGCGACCCTTGAGGTACGCCGCCAGCTCCTGGGGGGTCACCGTGCCGTTCGCGTCCACGTCCGTCAGGACCCCGGAGCCGGTGAGGTCCACGAGGGTCCGCTCCAGAACCGAGACGATGCTCTCGGCCCCCTTCGAGTCCCTGGCCACGACCCGGACGAACCCGGGGCCGAGGGCCGCGGCGTCGAGGGGCCGGGTCTCGCCGGTGGTGCCCCGCACCTGGGCCGCGTAGACCGCCACGATCTTCGTCCCCGGGCCGGCGCGCTCGAGGCCGCCGGTGAGGACGTCGACGTCCAGCGCGGTGTCCTCGAGGGCGGTGGGGTCGCTGTCGGCGAGGAGCAGCCAGGCGGTGCCGTCCGGCTCGACGCAGGCCGGCGCGGCGACCACGACGACCAGGACGTAGCCCTCCTGGAGCGCCCCCTCGCGCTCGGCGATCGCGGCCAGGGCGGCCCTGCGCGTGGCCTGGCCGCCGTAGAGCGAGCTCGCGCTGGCCGCGCCCTGGAGGTCGGCCACCCGGGCCGCGAGCTTCGCCCGGCGCGGGTCGCCCTCGAGCCGGGGATCGGCGGGCGCGTCGACGCCGATCGTCAGGACGTGCACGCTCCGCCGCGGGGTCGGCGCCACGACCGGGCCGCTCTCCGTGGCGGAGGCGGGCTTCGCCTCGATCGCCGGGTCGGTCACCAGCGGGGGACTCGCGATCGGGTCGGCCGGGAGCGGGTTCGCCGGCGGGTTCGGCCCCTGCGGGGTCGGGCCGGCCTCGGTCGTGGTCGGGGCAGTCCCCTGGGCGAGCGGGTTCCCCGGCCCGGTGGTCGGGCGCGGCGGGGGCTTCTTCGTGACCTGCGGCGGCGGCGCCGTCGCCGGCGGGAGCTTCGGCGGCGGCGCCGGCTCGACGCGCTCGGCCAGCGGCAGCTCGGCCGTCCGGTGGGACTCGGGCTCCGGGCGGGGATCGGGCCGGACGACCTCTCGCCGCTCGACCTGCGCCAGCGCCGTGGGCTCGGGCTCGGGCTCCGGCTGCTCCAGCCGATCGAGGTTGAAGACGAGCTTCCGCGGGTCGAGGTCCCAGATCGACCCGCTCGCGAAGTCGACGATGAGGAAGGGGATCCCGACGCCGTAGGCCAGGATGAGCAGGATGTCGCAGATGAGCCAGTTGACCGCGATGTCCTGGGTGCCCGAGATCTTGATCGTCCTCGGGGCGTAGCCCTCGGCCACGCACTGCACGACGTGGTCGACGCCGGTCTCGAGGGCCAGCTTGCCCACGGCCATGGACTTCCCGTCGACGATCAGGGTCGCGCCGGGCGCCAGGCAGGTGACCACCACCGCCTGGCGGCTCTGGAAGAGCCAGGCGCAGCCTTGCAGGGGGAGGGTCGCCGCCAGGAGGCAGCACAGGGCGCGGGTGGCCGGACGGGGGGCGCGTGACACGACCAGGATCCTAGACGCTCGGGCGCGTTGCCGCCCGTCGCCGGCCGTGGAGCACCACGCGGGCGGGACCGGGTCGACGAGCTCGAGCTTCGTGGCCCGAGTCGCTCGGGCAATGCGTGGCCGCGCAGCGGCTTGCGCGCGGTGAGATCCGGAAGCCTCGACCCGTATGGGAGGTCTGGAGGTGACCATGAACCGGATCACGACGTCGACGACGATCGCTCTTCTCGCCCTGCTCGGGGCGTCCACCCAGTGCCTGGCCGCGCCGCGCAGCCCAGGCGAGCACTGGGTCGACGTCTCGCACGACGGCCTCACGCGCCGCGCCCTGGTCTACGTGCCCGCCAGCGTCGGCCTGCGGAAGGTGCCGCTGGTGATGGTCCTGCACGGCGGCTTCGGTGACGCCGTGGGCACCCGCCTGATGAGCGGCATGGATGCCGTCGCCGACCGGGAGGGCTTCGCGGTCGTCTACCCCGAGGGGATCGACCGGCACTGGAACGACGGGCGTGAGGACCAGCGCGGGGGGCAGGCCGCGGTCGCCGACGACGTGGGCTTCATCCGCACGCTGGTCGGGACGCTCGTGCGGCGCTTCGAGGTCGACCCCGAGCGGGTCTACGCGACCGGGATCTCGAACGGGTCCATGATGTGCCACCGGCTCGCCGTCGAGGCCTCGGATGTGATCGCGGCGTTCATGACCGTCGCCGGGACCATCCCCAGGACCGTCGCCGCCCTCACGCCTCCCAGGCCGGTGCCCATGCTGATCGTCCACGGCACGGAGGACCCGTTCTGCGCCTGGGAGGGCGGGGAGCAGGTCGTGTCCGTGTCCGAGACGGTGGCGGAGTACGTGGCGCGGAACCGCTGCAGGACCGAGACGACGACCCGGCTGCCCGACGCCGACCCGCGCGACGGCACGCGGGTGCTCCGCACCGTCCACGAGGGGGGGCGCGCGCCCGTGGTCCTGCTCGAGGTGCGCGGGGGCGGTCACGCCTGGCCGGGGGGGAGCGGCGCCGCCGGGCTCGAGGCGATCGCCGGCAAGGTCAGCCGGGACATCAGCGCGAGCGAGGAGGCCTGGGCCTTCTTCGCGGACAAGCGCCTCGCTCGGTGAGGCGCGGCGCCGCGGTCGCCGCTATAGCCCCAGGCATGACGTCCGCGGCGTCGAGGTCGCCCGAGCCCGGCGAGGACCGTCTCCTCGCCGGGCGGCTGCTCGCCTCCCACCTGCTCGACCCGAAGGAGCTCGCCGCGGAGCTCACGCGCCAGGTGGGCCGGTACCGCGTCCTGCGGGCCCTCGGCCGGGGGGCCTCGAGCGAGGTGCTCCTCGCCGAGGACCCCGCGCTCGGGCGGCGGGTCGCGATCAAGCTGCTGACGTCGAGGGTGGCGATCGCGCCCGCGCGCTTCCAGCGCGAGATGCGCGTGCTCGCCGCCCTCGAGCACCCGAACATCGTGCGCATCCTCGACACGGGGGTCCTGGAGGACGGCCGGCCGTTCTTCGTCATGGACTACGTGGGCGAGGGGACGCTGGACGCCGCGCGCCCGCCGCTGCGCCGCTGGGTCGAGCTCCTCGCCGAGGTCGCCCGTGCGTGCCACTTCGCGCACGGGCAGGGGGTCGTCCACCGCGACCTGAAGCCATCGAACATCCTGCTCGGCGCCCGACCGGTCGTGGCTGACTTCGGTGTGGCCAAGCTCCTCGGGGGTGAGGGCACCCAGCTGACGAGGCTGGGCGCGCTCGTCGGGACGCCGCAGTACATGGCCCCCGAGCAGGTCGGCGGGGCGGGTGAGGTCGGCCCCGCGACCGACGTCTACGCGCTCGGCGCGATCCTCTACGAGGGGCTCGCCGGGCGGCCGCCGTTCGATGGCGACCACCTGCTCGAGGTCATGGCGCGCATCGCGTCCGAGCCGCCGGTCCGCCCGAGCGAGGTCGCCGCCGGGGTCCCCGCCGCGCTCGAGGCGATCGCGCTCCGGGCGCTGGCGAAGCAGTTCGGAGGGCGCCATTCCAGCGTCGAGGCTTTCGCGGCCGCGCTCGAGGCCTGGCTCCGGCGCGGCGACCGGGGGCGCTCGACGGCGTGGCTCGGGGTCGGGCTCGTCGCGGT
>Ga0154020_10011194_pt1 | contig 10229 bp, 7 predicted proteins | sample Klosneuvirus_201_FD_109709 | JGI IMG/M metagenome (GOLD analysis project Ga0154020, IMG submission 109709) | Active sludge microbial communities from wastewater, Klosterneuburg, Austria - Klosneuvirus_20160825_MG | ecosystem: Engineered > WWTP > Aerobic digester > Activated sludge | place... | reverse complement strand
AGGCACTGGAAGAAAAAAAGATCGAAGTGATCAGTGCCGAACTTACGTGGATACCTTCAAATACCATAGAATTAGGTGAAGACCAGGCCAACGAAGTGTTGAAGCTGGTTGACAACCTGGAGCAGGATGATGATGTGCAGAAAGTTTATCACAACCTGAAATAAGCAGATTCATTAAATAGACCAGGCCAGGAAATAAATCCTGGCTTTTTTATTTTAAAATGCCTAATTGCATTAATTTACAACTAAAAGTTACGACAACGGTTTAAAATCATCCCCATGAAAAAAATGATCATCTTTATTTTTTCAATTAGTTTTTCGCAACTTATCCTGGCACAATCTTTTGCTGTTAATACCGATGGCAGTACTGCCAATGGCAGTGCCCTGTTAGACATAAAAAGCAGTACAAAAGGCCTGCTGATACCCCGTTTAACCAAAACGGAGAAGAACGGGATCGCCGCTCCCGCTACGGGTTTGCTTGTTTACCAGACGGGCCTGGATAGTACGGGTTTTTATTTTTTTCAAAACAGTCAATGGAACTGGATCACAGATAATAAAAAGAGTGACAGCTCTTATTGGGGACTGCATGGTAATTTAAATACAAATCCCCCTTCCCCCGTACATACTGCTCCCATAAATGCTACAGACAACTATTTAGGAACGCCGGATGCAAAAGATGTTTCTTTTGTTGCGGGCGGAAATGAATTATTAAGGCTGAAACAAGTTTCCACCGGTGGAATGATCGGCTTTTCGAACAGGAACCCGGAATATGGATTGGACATGGTATTGGATGATCCGGCCCCAACAACCGCAGTTTTGGGGATGCGCATCATATCCCCTTTGCTTTTTGACATCAACAGTAATGTAAATGCAGATAAGGGTTTGGTGATCGGTAACAATAAGGATAACCCGAATGAAACGGTCATCTGGAATCACGCCAACAACCTCGATGCCGTTTTCCGGATAGGGTTTGATCAATTCAACGGGACCATCAGGCCGGCGATCAATATCACCGGTTTGGGACAGGGCATTTACCAGCGAAACCCGAAATACATGCTGGATATTTCCTCTCTGTCGCAATTCGCCGGCACAGCCCCGGTCACAAATAAGAACGGGATCCGGATAACCTATCAAAACCAGGAGAGTGCAAATGAGCCGGAACGGGGCCTGTTCATGGGTGTGGGCATGGGTATTGATTACAAAAGTTATATCTGGAACTACACCGATGGCACCAGTCCAAATGCCCCCGACAGGGCAATATATTTTGGCGTAGGCAGTGATGTGTACAATGCTTCCAATAAAGCGACCATGCAGATGCAGAACGGGAAGATCGGTGTAGGACATATAGATGAAACAACCGTTTTCCCCGGTACCATAAATATCCAAACCGATTTTGCATCCGGTGCAGCAAAAAACGGCATATCCATCATGCAGCTATTATCCACGGTGGAGTCGGCTTACCTTGGCACGGATGATAACAATAACCTGAACATTTACAAATTTGGTACCGGCGATATTTTGCTTGGCATAAACGGTGCTGCCAATCACTTAATAGTCAAACCGAACGGGAATATAGGCATAGGCAACAGTTCGCCGAATGCCCCTTTACAATTTTCCAACGGCAATGCCACCAGAAAACTGGTTTTAAATGAAATTGGTAATAATGATCACCAATATTATGGTTTTGGAATAAATGGTGCAACATTACGTTACCAGGTTGGTACAACAGGAAGTGACCATGTATTTTATGCAGGAGTTGATAACAGTACTACCAACGAACTTTTCAGGATCCAGGGAAATGGAGATGCTGTATTACAAGGCACCCTTACCCAGGTAAGTGATGAGCGGTTTAAAAAGAATATTCATCCGCTGAGTAATTCACTGGAAAAGATTACTCAATTCAATGGCTATTCTTACAATTGGAAAGACGAAAGGAAAAGTAAGGACCTGCAGATAGGTGTACTGGCCCAGGAGATACAGCGGATCTATCCCAGCCTTGTTAAAACAGAATCCAACGGTAACCTGAGTGTGAACTATATTGGTTTGATCCCGGTCCTACTGGAGGCGGTTAAAGAGTTAAAGAAAGAAATCGATGAATTGAAGAAAGAAAAAAAGTAAATAAAACCGGCATTTGTAATACCGGCTTTATTATACGGTCTACTTACCCGAAACCCGGAACGATACTTTACAGACCACACCATAGGAACTGATCTTGCCGTCTTTTACATGTACCTTCTGGTCTTTGATCCAGACGGAATCAATATTGCGGACGGTTTTACTTACTTCTTTAACGGCCTGCTTTACAGCATCATCAAACCCTTTGGGAGATGATGCGATCACTTCGATAACTTTTACGATTGCCATAATGATGATCTTTAGGTTAACAATGAGATCATAAGGTAAGAAAAAAATACCCGATAATTAAAAAGAGCTCCAGATTGAAGCTCCTTTTTTTAATTATTACTTTAGAATAGTAAATAAATTTATTGGTCTTACTGTTTCCGCTGACTAAGGATTTGCCTTTTAATATCTGTTAATTCCTGCTTCATATTTTTTGAGTGTGTAGCAAGAATTTTTTTCAGACTGGCCAACACTGGCATGGGCCTGTTCTTCTTAACAGAAGTTGCGGGCATAACTTTACTGCTCTCTTCATTATCCCCGCCATTGCAATTTGAATAATTGAAGGTCATTTCATAAAATGACTCTGAGGGGATGTCAAAGTATTTGGCAAAGGTAGTATAATTTCCCTGTCCTGTATGTATCACAGTTTGGGCCGGGTCATCTTCATTAACAACTATTGGATTGCCATTATCATACATGACCCAAGAGCCAAATGAATTCCACCTTTTATCAAACACATTGAAGATTTCAAAAGGAAAACCAAAGTCCACACCATTAATGGCCAGGTACGGATTCTTGTTGGATATCTCAAAATTCAAAAATAAAGTTAAGAACAACTCTGTACCAATATAATAATCTGACCTGCGGCAATAACCCTTATTGTCATAATAATACCTGGTATGTATATCATTCACAGTTTCATCCAAACTTATCATTTGCCCTTTCTTGTTGTAACTGTAATTGTAATCGGCCCATATTGGTCCCGATTCAAGATATCCCGAGGCACGGGTTGTAAAATTTCCTTTACTATAAAATGTATAATTAATGGCATCACCCGGCAAAATAACAGGTGCAATTACATGGGTTCCTTTTATTCTGTTTTTATTATCATAAGTTATCTGGTGTTCATAGTAGTCGCCACCACCATAATCAATAAGCCATATATCAGCCAGGCCATGTTGGTTATATGAGAAGCTCTCCGAGTATCCCCAATCCGTTACTAAACTCTGAAGCCGGCAGTTGTTGTTATCGTTATTGATCCGGGAATTAGCCTGACCCGAGTCTTCGGACATCATTTCTTCCTGTGGTATTTTCTGGCAGCCGGAAAACAGCAGGCCAGATAATATTAAACTACAAATGCCTTTAAATAAATGCTTTTTCATAAACAATGTTTTATGGTTAACAATTGTAAAAGTGATAATAAGATCAGGCTAATACAATACCCCATTGGGTGATTTTTGAAAAGATCAGGAGAGGCCCTGTTGTATGGCTTTCATCACCGCTTCGCTGCGGCTGGCCACGTGTAGTTTTTTGTAGATGTGCTTAACGTGGGTGCGAACTGTTTCATAACTGATAAAGGATCTGTCTGCAATATCTTTATAATTATGTCCTTCCACCATCAGGTGCAGTATTTCTTTTTCCCTGATGCTGAGCTGGTAATCGGTGCTGCCCGGGGATGTAAGTGCCACATTTTTATTGGCAAAAAAACCAAGTACTTTTTTTGCAACTGAAGCGCTGATGGGGGCACCGCCATTGTACACTTGATTAATTGCTTCGAGGTATTTAATTGGCGGGTCATTTTTTAGAATATAGCCTGAAGCGCCGGCGCATAAGGCCTGGAATATCTTTTCACTGTCGTTAAAAACAGTCTGGATAAGGATTTTTATTTCGGGAAACAGATCATTGATATGTTGTGTTACTTCAATGCCATTCAGCCCCGGCATTTCAATATCCATTAAAACCACATCTGGTTTACTTCTTTTAATATATTCTTCCCAATGATTGCCATCAGCAGCAATGCCGCAGCAGGTATAACCCGGCGTGCCGTTCAGAATGGCTTCAAGGGCATCCCTTACCAGTTTATTATCTTCAAATATCGCAACCCGTATTTCCATGATTTCATAACAAATGTGAAGTTATTTTCTTTTTAAATCAATACCCCATTGAGGTATTTCTCCCTAATCAAATAAAAAAAAATAGGGCTTCACCAGAAAAATCATTTTGTACAAGTTTGCAATCGGATTGCAAATTTGTACAACTCAATATTGGGAATCCGGCCTGTTTTAACCGATTTTGCATTGCAGTGAAACCGAAGCCCCCTCGTTTTCTTTTGATTGCACGGTAAGCTTAGCCCCAATTTCATCAGCCCGTTTCTGCATATTCTCCAAGCCATTACCACGCCTTACCATTACCGCATCAAATCCTCTTCCATTATCGCTTACTGAAAATTCGAGTTTACCATTTACCTCTTTTACAGTTAGCTCAAGCAATGTTGCATTACTATATTTTATTGCATTGTTAATTGCTTCCTTGCAAAACAGGTAGATATTACGACGGCTTTCTACGGGCAAATTAATCTCGGCAATTTTTTCCGGCACACTGATCTTTACATGTATATTCTTGATAGCAGCCATATCGGCTGCATACTCTTCCAGTCTTGTTACCAGTTTCTGCAGAGAATCCTGTTCGGGATTTATCAGCCATACAATATCACTTAACTTGTCAACCATCTCTGTGGATGATTGCTGCATTATATTCAGCGACTTTTCAATTTCTGCTGTTTGCCCTGTTTTCATTTGTTCTTTGGTAAGGTGGCTGTACATGGCAATACCGCTAAGGGTGGCTCCCACTTCATCATGCAGTTCACTGCTGATTCGAAGCCTTTCACTTAATAAAGCCTGTTGGCTTTCCTTTTTTTTGCGACTGCGGTAACGCTGAAAGCCATAGCCGCTAAAAAGTAATATGCATGCAATACCCGAAAAAGAAAAATTACGGATCATCTTATGTCGCTTTATTTCAACATTTGCTAAAATATCCTTTGTAACCTGCTCGGCCCTCGTTGCTGCTTCTTTTTTATCGAAGTCATATTGCATTTCGAGTCGTGTTATTTTTTGGGTGTTCTCTTTGTTGGATAAGCTATCACGGATTATGATAAAAAGTTTGTAAAACTCAAGCGACTTAATTGCATATTCGCCTCTTTTTTTTAATGAATTTAGTGGTGAGGCAGCCCGGGCACTATCCAATTCTGCTAAAGTCTGGTAGGCAAATTTCAATGAAATTAGATCGCCAGATTCCTTAGATATCTTTAAACTTTTATTAAGATATTGAAAAGCTTCATTGTACTTTTTCTGTTTTGTATATGTTAGCCCTATTAAACCATAGGTAGCCCCAATGAAACTTGAATTGGCAAATTCTTTAAAAATTCTTAGACAAAGGAAATAATATTTCAATGCTTCGGGATAGCTGCCTTGTTGGTGACAAGCATATCCAATGGAATAGTAAGAATCAGCAATACCAGATCCATCCTCCATTTCTTCCCGTTTTTTTAAAGCAATAAATTGATATTTTAATGCTTCGGAATACTTTCCCATATCAGCATAGTATTGACCAATGATGCAGTAAGCTGCTGCAATACCAGTTTTATCTCCCATTTCCTGGTTTATTTTTAAACCTGCGAAATGATTCTTTAACGCTTCTGTATAATTATCTAATGCTCCATAAACTTCCCCTGTATTGCCATAAGCCCAGGCCATAATCTGTTTATCACTGATCTCTTCAGCTTTTTTTAGTGCAATCTGAAAATTCTTTAGTGCTTCGGAAAAATTGTATTGTTGATTATAAACAACACCGATGTTGAGGTATGAAGAAGCAATGAGCTTCTTGTCGCCTATTTCTTCTCCGGTTTTTAAACCTTTTTTAGTAAGTTCCATAGCAACCAGAAAATCTCTCTCCCGAACTTTAATTACACCCATGCTGTAATAAGCAAAACCGGCCCCTTTTTTATAATTGATCTGCCCGGATAAGACCAGGCTTTCTTTAGCATAATCCATCGCCTTATCTAAATCAGCGTACCAATTTGCTTTAGACAATTCATATAAAATATTTACCGCCGTAGTATCATACAAGGCGGGGGTATTTTTGCCAAGTTTCAACCTGGAATCGTTGTGGTTTTTAAGTTGAGTTTGAAGGGAGTCAACGAAATGTTGGTCTTGGGCATAGACTTCCGTTACGCTTATGGTAATAGCCAGGCTCGCAATGAGGAGAAAAAAGAGTTTTTTAGCAAATTTTTCTCCCAGAGACCAAACCGGTTTATTGCTTGCACAGCACGATACCACAAATATGAACCAGTTTAATTTCATTCTTATCCAATATACTCAAATATTAATAGAAACGTCAATGAAAGCAATACCTCATTGGGGTAAATCAAATTAGGCAGATATAAAGTATTAGTTGTGAGGCCTGTTACGGGATCATTGAATATTGATCTCACCTTTCATATAATAAACGGCTTTGCCTTTCATAATAACCCTATCTCCTTTCTGTTCACACCACAGTTCCCCTCCCCGTTTGGATAACTGCAAAGCATGAAGTTTGGTTTTATTTAATTTTTCGGCCCAGAAAGGGATCAATTGTGAATGTGCCGAGCCCGTTACCGGATCTTCGTCAATGCCGGCGCCAGGTGCAAAGAAACGGGAAACGAAATCAACGTGGTCTGCTGTTGTGCCTGATCCTGGTTTTTTTCCTGAACGGTCAGACGAGGCGTCAAACCGGATAGCGTTTCCCGGAGCCGTGATGATCATTTTATCGATCTGCTTTTTCATCAATGAAAAATCCGGGTTACAGTTTTTTACAGCGTCCTCATTCATCAGTTCAACTAAAATATCCCGGTGTTTGTAAACGCCTACAATTTCTGCATGATCCAGGATAAAAGAAAGTTCATCGGGGTAAATATCCAGCCGCTCGGGCTTCCAGGAAGGGAAGTCCATGCAGATGAGATCATCTTCCCTGGTCACTTTCAAAATACCACTTAAAGAACTGAAACGGATCTCCGGCCTGTCAAAATTCAAAATATTGAAGAGTACATATGCACTTGCCAGGGTAGCATGGCCACAAAGATTGATCTCCACTTCGGGGGTAAACCAACGGATATCAAAATCGGCGGCCCCCTCCCGACCTCCCCCAAAGGAGGAAGAGTTCCCTCGCACAGGAACAAAAAAAACCGTTTCAGACAAATTGTTTTCCATGGCAATTTGCTGCATCCGTTTTTCATCCAGCCATTTTTCAAGGGGGATCACAGCGGCGGGGTTGCCACCAAAGAGTTTATCGGTAAAAGCATCGATCTGATATAAAGTCATAATTGACAATTGGCAATGAGCAATAGAAAACTGGCAACAGACAATATGCAATCAACCAAAGGTCTTAATATTTACCAGGGTTATTTCTCATATGGCTTAACAATCTTCCTATTTCTTCATTTCTTGATATGAAAAGACTATGTTGCTCTGATTTTATATACCCACAAGCCAATGAAAAATCCAGCCATACTCCGGTTTCTGAATTTTCTGCATCACAGTCTGTAATTTTTGAAATAAAATTTGCGGGGTATATTTTCTTTCGATACGCTTCTGCCAGGTTCGTACATACACTTCTTGAAGCACGTCTTACCTGGTCTGTTAACGAATACGTTTCTTCTTTGGGAAATACCTTTGTAACAGAAAATATTTCCATTGCCTGTTCAAAAGCTAACTTATAAACTTTTGTATGTTTAAAATTAACTACCCCCATAAAAGTCAAACTTTCTCAATAAATGCCTCCAATTGTCAATTGCCCATTGCCTATTGCTTATTGCCTGTTTATTCAGCCATCATCCCTTTTATCACCGCAACGATGTCTTCTGTATTGGGTTTGCTGAAATAATCCCCGTCACTGCCATAGGAAGGCCGGTGTGCTTTTGCAGTAATGGTTCTTGGAGAAACATCCAGGAATTTGTAGCCTCCCTGTTCTTCCATCACTTTATTAAACATGTAAGCAGCTGCACCCCCCGGCACATCTTCATCAATGAAAACAATGCGGTTTGTTTTTTTAAGCGACTCCACAATGGCATGATTGATATCGAATGGCAATAAGGTCTGCACATCCACCACTTCACAACTGATGCCCATTTTATCCAGGGAGTCTGCTGCTTCCGATACAATACGTAACGTGGATCCATAGCTTACCAGGGTCATATCTGTTCCTTCTTTTATTATTTCGGGCACACCAAGCGGTACGGTATAAGCCATTAAGTTGGAAGGCAGTTTTTCTTTTAAGCGGTAGCCGTTCAGGCATTCGATCACCAGGCCCGGATCATTACTTTGCAGCAGTGTATTATACATACCGGCAGCCTGCACCATATTACGGGGCACACAAACATACATGCCCCGGAGTGCATTTATGATCATCCCCATGGGCGAACCGCTGTGCCAGATACCCTCAAGCCTATGCCCCCTTGTCCGTACGATCAGGGGACAACTCTGCTGGCCGGCTGTGCGGAAATGGGTGGTACAAACATCATCGCTGAGGGGTTGTAATCCGTAAAGTAAATAATCGAGGTACTGGATCTCGGCAATGGGCCGCAATCCCCTTAAAGCCATACCTATCCCCTGCCCAATGATGGTTAATTCACGTATACCGGTATCAAATATCCGCTCTTTGCCATACTTATCCTGCAACCCACTAAAACCCTGGTTAACATCTCCGATCTGGCCAAGGTCTTCACCAAAAGCAAGTACTTTATTGTTGCTTGTAAATAATTCATCAAAATACCTATTCAATAATTCATACCCGTTTACAATGGCCTCCTCATCATAATGTGGTTTTATTACAGGTACTTTTAATGCCGATCTCGGGCCCTCATTATATAAACAGCTGCTGTACAGAACAGCATTTTCTTTTTTCAGATTTTTATAAAATTCTTTTACAGGTTCAGCAGTAATTTCATGTTCCGCAATATCCTTTACGGCTGCCAGTGTTTTCATGATATCCCTGCGTAAGGGTTCTCGTAAAGCTGCCAGTTCATCCGTTATTTTTTTTATACCCGGGTTTACTGATTGAAGAGGTTTTACTATTTCAATGGTTTTTGCAACCAATTCTTTGACCGGGCCGATAAATTTGGCCCATGCCTTTTGTTTGCTTTCTCTTACAAAATGCCTGGCATTCTCTTCCATATTATTCAACTCTTCGGTTTCAGCCAATGCATTGGCCAGGATCCATTCTCTCATTTTTCTCAGCCCGTCCCATTCCTTCTCCCATTCCAACCGTTCGGTGGTTTTGTATCGTTCGTGACTGCCTGATGTGGAGTGTCCCTGTGGCTGGGTGATCTCTTCTACATGAAAAATGGCTGGCGTATGTGTATTCCTTATCTTCTGGATGGCCGGCTCCAGGATCTCACACATGCCGGCGTAATCCCAGCCTTTCAGCTTATAGATATCCAGCCCATTGGTTCCTTCATTTTTCTGAAACCCTTTTAAGGCATCCGAGATGGAGGCCTTGGTGGTCTGGTATTTTTTCGGAACAGAGATCCCATAACCGTCATCCCATACAAAAACAGCCAGGGGAACCTGCAGCACACCGGCCGCATTGATCGTTTCCCAAAAATGCCCCTCACTGGTTGACGCATCGCCGATGGTGCAGAAGCAAACTTCGTTCCCGTTATTGCTGAGCGTATTTAATGAATGGGTCTCTTTGATATTCCGGAATGCCTTTGAGGCAAAAGCAAGACCCAGGGCCCGGGGCATCTGGCCGGCAGTAGGTGCAATATCGCTGCTCACATTCTTTCGGTCAGCCAGATTAAGCCAATCGCCGTTCTCATCAACCATCTTTGTAGCGAAGTGTGCATTCATCTGCCGGCCTGCACTGAAGGGGTCATTGGCAACATCCGGATCTGCATATAACTGGGAAAAGAACTGTTCGATCGTGGCGAGACCGCTTGCGAACATAAAGGTCTGGTCGCGGTAATAACCAGCCCGAAAATCGCCCGGCCGGAAGAATTTGGCCATGGCAACCTGGGCCACTTCCTTCCCGTCGCCGAAGATCCCGAATTTGGCCTTGCCGGTCAGCACTTCCTTTCTT
>Ga0154020_10011193_pt1 | contig 10229 bp, 8 predicted proteins | sample Klosneuvirus_201_FD_109709 | JGI IMG/M metagenome (GOLD analysis project Ga0154020, IMG submission 109709) | Active sludge microbial communities from wastewater, Klosterneuburg, Austria - Klosneuvirus_20160825_MG | ecosystem: Engineered > WWTP > Aerobic digester > Activated sludge | place... | reverse complement strand
TCCGCTACAACCATTCGCTTGAACGATTCACTGTACCTTTTTTGAGGGGGAATGTTCTTCTTCTTTAACCTTTCCTTAATCATGAGTCGACAGTTTATAGTCAACTTTTTTCAGGACGAGACATAAAAAAAACAAAGCCCCCATCCGCTGAAGGATGAGGGCTTTATGTGCTTTTGATCAGTACTATTTACCGATCTTATTCATTTCGGCGTCAAAGGTCTCTTTGAACTTTTCGTAATCGTAATCGATCCGGGTGCGTTCGTCCTTGCTTAGGCGCTCGTTGTATTCTTTAAGGAGTTCCTGTGCGCTCAGTTCGATAGCGATATAGGTCTTGTAGTTGCCTGTAGCGTTTACGGTCACTTGCTTTTCGCAGATGATCTTGACACCGGACAAACGTTGATCCACTACTTCGCGTGTCAGTCCTTCAAAGCGCTCGGACACTTCTTCTTTGTTGTTGAATTCGCGACTGTTCACGTAGTTGTCGATCACGCCTTTGATCTGGGTGTTGATGTCGCTTGCCATTTGAGCGCGTGCATTGGCCAACGCCTTCTTCTTGGCAGTTGCTTGGTCCATGCTTTCGCCCAAAGCATTGGCGCGGAACACGTCACTGTTCGTGAAGTACTCAGGTCCTGAGCACAGCACTTTTATTTCTGTCTCACCACCTGGAGGCGCCGCGGCAGCGACTTTTTTCTTGCTCTTACAAGCTGCGAGTCCGCCGGATAGCACAAGCGCCATCATCACTGCGGTAATTGTTGGGTTGGAGGAAAAGATCTTCATGTTGGTTTGATTTAAGCGCTGATCGCGGTGCTGGAGGTGATCCGTTGTTACTATTGATGTGTAATATTCCAATTGCGTGCCAAACTACCGAAACCCTTTAGTTAAAGGCGTTCATAATGCCGGGCACGAGTTCTTTCTTAAGATCGGTGATCGCTTTCTTGTAGGCATCCAGTCCGGCTTTTTCGAACGTGAGCTGAACGCCTTTTACGCCTTGTTCTCCACCCTCGTGGATCACATCCTTCGTCCGCCGATCTCGTATGCTGTAGGTGATGTCCAAGTAAGCGATGAAGAAACCGTTGCTCTCTCCACCTTGGCGGGTCGTTGAGGTTAGATCCAGAAGCATATCACAATCCGCTTCCCGGTCAACAAAGCGGAATCCGTTACTGGTGAGTTCTTGGCGGATGGCGCTAGCTGCACCCGCATCATTCACTGGTTTGCCTAGATTCGATTCTTGAGCGCGCATGTAAACTTTGGGCATCACACGATCAATTGGTGCACGCTTCTGTGGCACGGTGAGGCTTGAACCCAACGCTTTCGCCAATGCTTGGTCCGTTTCTGTATGGATGAGTTCATCCATGTTCAACGTAACGGCGATCTCCGGCGCGGTGTTCTGGTCATTGGCTACACGTTGGATCGTTGTGCGCAAATTTCCATCCGTATCCGTATTCTTCAGTTCAGAGACCTTCCCGCTAATTCCCGGATACGTAACAACAACAGGCAATTGCACCAAGGATGATCCGCCGGTGTAACGCGCTTTTATCACTACTTCCCGTTTGAATCCATTTGAATAATCCAGCACGCATCGCTCCGGCAAAATGCTGAAGGTTACTCCACTGCTCAATAGTTGTAGATCACTGTACAGTGCATTCACCAGCGGAACCTGCGCTCCATTCAGCTCAACAATATCGTTCTCGCCCCAGTAAGCTTTCATGGCGATCAACGCACGTAGGTCCTGATCGAAGGCGCCTTTCAGATCGCCTGCTGCTAAACTGGCATTGGCCCTGGAACGTAGATCAGTGGCTATGCCGATGGCCTTTGCCTTACGCTCTGCTTTGATCCGTGCGTGCTCTGCTTTGGACAAGCGGTAATAGGTCCAGTATTCCGAATTGTTCTCGTAGGTATCCACCAATTCGAACCCTTCCAGCAGTTCAGCAGAGCTGGTCTTGATCGTACTTGTGAAGGATTCATCGAAGGTGGACTTACGATCCAACGTGTAGAGCAAGCTGTTGCCTTCCACCGTTACACTGATCTCGCTTGCAAGATCGTTGAGGGCGTTCTTCTTGGCAGTTTCCTGCGCATCGGGTCTGTTCTTGTTCGCCAAGCCGATACCGACGTAATAGCCGGAGGTCACTGGTCGCGAACCGACCCACATTGGTCGCGCTGCCTCAGTTGATATTGGAGTCTGTACCGCAGGTTGCTTCCCTTTGCAACCCAACGCTACCAGCACTAATATGACCAATAGGTGTTTCAAGGAAGCTTTGTGTTCAGGTCCTGAAGAACAGTGGCTGCCATGGTAGCGGTTGCTTCGCGGATGGCATCATTGCTCAACGTGGACACTGGTTTGATATCACGCTTCGCAGAGAGCAACGAACGCAATTGATTGCGTGAATTATTACCCATATCAATTGCCCCATTCGCCATTGGATACAGCGCATTCTTATCGCCATCATAGGTGGCATAATAGAGTTCATCATTGGCTGTCCGGTCCACTACCTTGCTTGCTAGGATCTCACCGGTCTCCAGCGATACCAACCGGTATGAAAAAGATAAGATCACCTTATTCGTTTGCAGATATTCCACGTATTTCACGGGCTTGTACTTGGTCTCAAAATACTTCTGTCCTTCGGCATTAACCTGTTGGACGCGATATGAGGTGTACCCATCCTTCGTGCTCGAGCGCGTTTTACCGGCCTCTTCTCGATACTCCACCACTTCGCCCATCAGCACCGCTTTGGCACCCATTAGATTACCTACGCGGACAGCGGTCTGTTCATCAACAACGCCGCTTAATCCAAGTCGTTGCTCTTCAAGGATACGTTCCATGTTCTCCCGGTCCACGATCTTCAAAAATGGATCCTTCGTCTCTGTCAAAGCGGTCATTGCGTAAGCCTGCACCTTGGCAGTAGGTGACCGTTGCGCAGCACTACCCGTAAAGGGAAGAACAGCGATGGAATACTGGCCTTTGGTCAAGCATTCTTGGAGAAGAACGGAGGCATCCTTGAAGCCTTGATCCTTCGTTACCACCTTGTTCAAAGCGTTATATGCTTTTCGGTAGTTCCCAGCAGCAAGGTCACCTTTACCAGTGCGATAAAGCGGTTCCAAATAGGCGACCGCTTGCAAACTGCTCGCATCCTTATACCCCGGTTCCAGCTTCGCGATCTCACTGAATTTGCGCTCCGCCGAAGGAAAGTCCTGCACCTCCAATAGTGCTTGACCTTCGCTATACAGCTGGATCAAATATTCGCCCTTCACCTTGTCAAAATCAGATCTGTAATGATCGGGGATCTCCAGAATGACGCCAAGGCGCTCGACCCTCTCCTGATAGGCTTTTGCATCCAGATACGTACTAACGGCTTGGCCCTTTGCATCGCCAACAGCCACGGACTTGAAGAAGGTGCTTAGTTTATCCTCCAACAGTTTCTGTCCGGTCTGCTTCAACCCGATCTTGGCATCAACGTTCTTCTTGTTCCGCTGAACTGCTTGGAGATACATATCCGCAGCTTCGGCATACATGCCGGCCTGATCCAATTTGCCCGCTTTCTTCGCGTACGACTTGGAACCGCTGCAACTCACCGCGATCGCGGCTAAGAGCAACAGAGCTGATATGTACTTCAAGTAGGTCATGGTCAACTGATCAGCGACCTTGGGTGTACTCGTTCAGTTCATCAATAGAGCTCTCGAATGAGAACGCATCATTGAGCTTGTAGTAATTACCAATGTCGTAAGTGCGCTCGTACGCATATTTCGCAAATTCCAATTTGGTATCCTCAAAACTGAAGGTATTCATGATCCCCTTCACCTGTTCCGCAGTGAAACAACGATCTCTTCCTACCTGCTTTGCGGTGGTCATCTTGGACTCTTCAAAACTCTTACTGTCGATGCTGGTCTTGGCCTCGGCAAATTCAGTCGGCGACATTGGCCAAGCGCAACCGATAGGACCAGTGTAGCCCGGCATGTTGTAGACCTGTGGCTCAGGTACAGGAGAAACAGGTTGAACCGGAGTTGGAGGATGAACATGGGTTCCGCTCGTGACCGTGGTGGTCGTGGTGGTTACCGTCGTGCTTTGTGTCGTGGAAGAAGATCCAGTACCATCCGTAATACCGACATTCATGTTGAAGTCCATACCATTCACACCCATATCGATGCGTACGTTCTCTCCAGTGCCATCATTGGAAGACCCCTCAACGACCGTAGTGGTGATCTGCTGCGTTCCGCCCTCATGCGCATGATCCTCATTGATCACATCGTGCGGTGCATCCTCAACGAAAGTTGAATGATCCGGCATTGGAAGTGATGCAGCGGTTCCTAGTGCCGCCTCACCTGTGGGCCGTAGTACGCGTTCGCCTTTTTTATTTTTTGTTACCATCACGGTATACTCCATTCCCAGTGGGAAATAGCCTGACTTCTTCATGGACGTTTTATCCGCATCCGCGAAATTGATCATCACCACGGGTGTTTCCGTACGAATTCCTGTTGCGATAACACGCGTGGCAGGTTGGTCATTCTTTACATCACCATCGAGGATCAAGGTGAACTTGGTGCCATCATCAGTAAAGAAGACAAGATCGGAGGTTTGGGCAAAGGAACTTAGCGTTAGCAATGCCGGGATGAAGAGAGTAGCAATTCGGATCATGATGAATTTTATTGGGTCGCGAAGTTAGTTGTGGAAATCTCCTAGGCAAGGGGTGTGCCAAACCCAATAAGCGTTGGCGTATGGGCGCATTGCGCAATGCTGTTGCATGGCAAGAGCTACTTTACGAAGCGTTGAAAATTGAAAATTCGTCATTCTTCATTCTTCATTCAGCAGACCCGTCCCATCTTCGCAGTCGCAATTGAACATTATGAAGAGCATACTTATCCTCGGCGCCGGCAGATCGGCGTCATCGTTGATCCAGTACCTGATCCGTGAGGCGAACGCACAGCAATGGCGCATTACCATTGGTGATAAGGACGCCGCGCATGCCGCAGCGATGGTAAAAGAAGGTGCATCGGTAGCGAAAGGAGTGACATTGGATGCGACCGATGCAAAAGCACGTGGCGCGTTGATCGCGAAGCACGATCTGGTGATCAGTATGCTGCCAGCTTTCCTGCACATGGATGTGGTGAAGGATTGCATTAAACTTGGGAAGCACGTGATCACCCCAAGTTATGTTCCTGATGCGATGTGGGCGTTGGATGCGGAGATCAAGAAAGCGAATATCGTGGTGATGAACGAGTTGGGACTGGATCCAGGGATCGATCACATGAGCGCCATGCGTATATTGGATAGGATCCGTAATGAGGGAGGCCGAATAGAAGCATTCGAGAGCCACACCGGTGGATTGGTAGCACCGGAAAGCGATACTAATCCGTGGAATTACAAATTCAGTTGGAACCCACGTAACGTTGTATTGGCAGGCCAAGGGGGTGCCGCCATGTATATCCGCAACGGGAGTACGAAATACGTGCCCTACCATAAGCTCTTTCAGCGCATACAAAAAGTGGAAGTTCCGGGATACGGATCCTTCGATGCTTACGCGAATCGGGACTCTCTGAAGTACCGCGCGTTGTACCGGCTGGAGAACATACCCACCTTGCTGCGTGGCACATTGCGTAAAGCGGGCTTCTGCGCTGCGTGGGATGTGTTCGTGCAATTGGGCTGTACGGATGACAGTTTCAAGATGGAACTTGGAACGAATGCGACATGGAGCGATTACCTCGACTCCTTTTTACCCGCAAACAAGGATGTGGATACACGAGCCAACCTGGCCCATCTGCTTAACTTGGATCCCAACGGTGAAGTGATGGCGAAGCTGGACTGGCTCGGCATCTTTGGCAGAACAGCCATTGGCGTAAGCGGTCTCTCCCCTGCTGCTACACTGCAAACGCTATTGGAACAGAAATGGGTGTTACTCCCTACAGACAAAGACCTTGTGGTGATGTGGCACCGTTTCGTGTATGAATTGAACGGTAAACAGCATGAGATCCAGGCCAACCTAACGGTAGAAGGATTGGATGACCGCTACACCGCCATGGCCAAGACCGTTGGACTACCCGTGGCCATAGCAGCCAAAATGATCTTGAACGGAACCATAAAGGAACGCGGTGTATTGTTGCCGTTGATCCCATCCATCTATGATCCGATACTTAACGAGCTGGAAACGCTGGGCATAGTCTTCAATGAGGTCGAGATCAATTGAACAGAACACGCTAGGCACTTTCATTAGGACTTAAAACCCGATCATCAGATCATTGATCATTGCGCGGTATTCGGCTGAATAATCGAATGGTCCGGTATTCTGAATTGTCAAAAAAGACTCTTCAACGGTTTCGATTTTGATTCTTTTAAGCATCACTAACATTCTTTTTGGTGTCTTATGTGGCGAATAAGACACGATGCAACGTTGCACCAAATGCAAATTATACTTGGCGACAATGGGCACAAGATCATTTTCACGTTCCACTGGAATGATCACGGCGAAGCGGCCATCTGGTGTGAGAGAACGATCTGCAACGCTTACTAGATCCTGAAACGTGAGGTCCTCACTATGTTTGGCAACATTGGTGCGTTGATCCGGAGAAACCAAGAAGTTGGCGTAATAAGGTGGATTGCAGATCACTAGGTCGAATAAGCTCTCCGGCTGATACGTTCGAGCATCACTGCAAAGCACTTCAATCCTTTCGGGCCAAGGGCACTTGGCAACATTCTCACAAGCTTGTTCAGCGGCATCAGGATCGATCTCCAATGCGGTAATTTCTGCAGTGGGATTGCGTTGCGCAGCGATCAGTGACAACACTCCGGTACCTGCCCCAATGTCCAAGATCCGATCAGCACCGCTATAGTTCAACCAAGCTCCGAACAAGATGCCATCGGTACTCACCTTTTGAGCACAGCGGTCTTGTTGAATAGTGAATTGTTTGGCTCTGAACGTAGGCTTCGCCATGTTCCGGTGCAGTTCGATCAACCTCGATACAGAGCGATCAATCCTTCTGGAGTGCGCACCAACAGCGTGTTGGTCTCGGGATCGATACCGAGGATCAGTTCATCCACCAGCGGCACCATTACCTCTTGCTCACCGCGCAATATGGAAAGGACGGGGTTCTTGGCCGTGCCTTCAATACCGATCACTTCACCTAGATCGCCATGTTCCTCGTCCTGCACGATCATGCCGATGAATTCTTCCGGATCCCACGATTCATCGCTACCATCGGCAAGTAGACCGGGTGGTGCATACAGGTCTCTGCCAACAAGGATCCCAGCACTTTGGGGGTCATCGAAATCCTCGAATTTCACAAGTGTATCGTGGCCTTTTTCGTGAAGCTTCGAAAAGAAGAAGGGTATTTTTTGTCCTTCGATGCCAACGAAGAGAACCCCTTCGTGTACCAGATCGTCCAGATCACAGTCCTCGAGGTGTACGGTCAATTCACCTCTGAATCCCCAAGGCTTACCGAGCTTACCAATCCGATGAAGACTTTCCAGGTCCATGGCGTGAAAGTAGTGATAACGGCCTGTAACTGAACCAGCGGCCCTTGAAGATCCTAGTCTTTTTTGAACAAAAAAGAAACCCGCGCTCCAGTGAAGGAACGCGGGTTCTGATCTATAGTACTATCAAATTACTCAGCAGCAGGTGCCTCACCCTCAGTTGGGGTTTCAGCAGCAGCCTCTTCTTCACCCGCAGTCTCCATTGGCATGATCTCCGGTGGAGCGCTCAACGCAGCAAGTTTAGCACTATGGCTAGCAGCCATATCCGATGCTTTTTTACGCTCCGCATCAAGACGGTCTTTCGTAGCAGACTCAGCACTTTGTACGAGCTTGCTCTTCTTTCCCTCGATCTTGGAATTCTTTTCGCTCAACCATAGGTCGAATCGGCGATCAGCCTCAGCTTGGTCGAATGCACCTTTCTTGATGCCATTGGCGAGGTGGTTCTTGTAAACAACACCGCTGTAGCTAAGGATAGCACGGCAGGTATCGCTAGGCTGGGCACCTTTCTGGAGCCAAGCCATCGCTTTATCCACATTCACTTCCACGAAAGCGGGGTTCATGTTCGGATCGTAAGCACCGATCCTTTCAATGTATTTCCCGTCGCGTGGTGCACGAGAATCGGCAATTACCACATGGTAATATGGCCGGCCTTTTTTGCCTTTTCTCTGAAGGCGGATGCGAGTTGGCATGTCGCTAGTTGGTTTAGTTTTCCCGGAATTGGGGGTGCAAAAGTGGTGTTTTTTAGGAAAACTACCAAATGTGACCGGTAAAGTCCTTCCAATTCATGGTAACGAGCCTGACTATCAAGGCAAACATACGCCTCGGAACCAGTAAGCCAACTGAGCCTAACTTTCATGGAAGACTGCATCTTTGCAGCATGCGATCCGTACTTCTGTTCGTGCTCTTGCCGTTTCTAGCCAACGCTCAACTTTCTGTTCCTGGGATCATCCCCGCTCCCGCAGAACTAAACTTATCCCGAGGTGAATGTCGCTTGGATCGGCCTTGGCAGCTTACTGGAACTACGCCGGAAGCAACCGCACTGACCGAGTTAGTGAGCATGGAGATCTCCGCACTCCGCAGGTCTTCCGATCCTATTTCCGGAACACCTCTAGCCATCACCTTGGAACAGGTCGTATTCGACACGTTGTTGCCGGCAGGTTATTACAGTTTAGGTGTTGAGCAGGACCGGATCAACATCACTAGCAATAGCGAACAAGGCCTTTACTATGGAACGCGCACGTTGATCCAGCTTATGGAAAGTGCTAAAGAAAAAGGCAGCATACCCTGCATGGTGATAGTGGACTACCCTCGCTTCAGCTGGCGCGGAATGCATCTGGATGTTGTGCGCCATTTCTTCCCCGTGGAGTTCGTAAAGAAGTACATCGACCTTTTGGCGCGGTACAAGATGAACAGTTTCCATTGGCACTTAACGGATGATCAAGGCTGGCGGATCGAGATCAAGCAACATCCGAAGTTGACGGCGGTAGGTAGTAACAGAAAAGGCAGCCAAGTGGGGCCGTACGGCAGATTGGAATACGACAGCATACCGTACGGTGGCTTCTACACGCAGGAGCAGATCCGCGAGGTGGTTGCGTACGCTGCGGCGCGGCACATCAACGTGGTGCCTGAGATCGAGATGCCGGGCCATGCCATGGCGGCGTTGGCGGCCTACCCCGAGTTAGGTTGCACCGGTGGGCCATACGAAGTGCAACGCGGTTGGGGCGTGTTCGAGGATGTGTTCTGCGCGGGCAACGACACGGTTTTCACTGTTCTTGAAGACGTTCTCAGCGAGGTGATGGACCTCTTTCCTGGTCCATACATCCACATTGGCGGTGATGAAAGCCCAAAGGATCAATGGAAGGTTTGCCCGAAATGCCAAGCTCGCATGAAAACCAACGGCTTGGAGGACGAGCACGAACTACAGAGCTATTTCATCCAACGGATAGAAAAGTATGTGAATTCGAAAGGCCGCAAGATCATTGGGTGGGACGAGATCTTGGAGGGCGGTCTGGCGCCGAACGCAGCCGTAATGAGTTGGCGCGGTACAGAGGGTGGATTTGCCGCTGCGAAGACGGGCCACTATGCAGTGATGAGCCCCGGCAGCCATTGCTACTTCGACCACTACCAAGGTGATCCGGCGAATGAACCTTTGGCGTTCGGGGGATACACAACGCTGCAGAAAGTGTACAGCTACGAACCCATTCCAGCGGAATTGAACGTAGAAGAAGCGAAGTACATCCTCGGCGCGCAAGGCAACATGTGGACGGAGTACATCCTAACACCAGAACATGTGGAGTACATGGCACTCCCGCGTATGGCCGCATTGGCGGAAGTGTTGTGGAGTCCAAAGGAGAAGCGAGATGAGACTGATTTCTTGCGCCGGTTGGAGCAGGAATTCCCACGGTTGGATGCGATGAAGGTGAATTATTCGAAGAGCCTTTACCAAGTGCGATTCAAACTAAGCCAAGGCAGATCACCGGGATCAATACTAGTGCGTACTCCTTATGATGGAGGCGGTGGAGTTAAGGTGTGGCAAGAGCCGGAAGCGATGCTCGAAGCGGATGGGAATGGCCTTACCGTCCAGTCGGATGCCGTGCTCAAAGCACACGGATATGTCAATGGAGGCGCGGCTCCTGCGGACACATCTTCCATAACACTCAGATTCAACAAAGCCACCGCCCAAAAGATCACATTGAGCGCCCAACCGAACGAGCGCTATGGTGAAGGTGGCGCATTCACACTTGTTGATGGCATAACGGCACAAGAAAAG
>Ga0154020_10011192_pt1 | contig 10229 bp, 6 predicted proteins | sample Klosneuvirus_201_FD_109709 | JGI IMG/M metagenome (GOLD analysis project Ga0154020, IMG submission 109709) | Active sludge microbial communities from wastewater, Klosterneuburg, Austria - Klosneuvirus_20160825_MG | ecosystem: Engineered > WWTP > Aerobic digester > Activated sludge | place... | reverse complement strand
GCCACCGGAGCCCACGCCGTGGCCCGGGGGGATGCCGCCGTGGCGGGCGGGGAGCATGCGATCGCGACCGGGAACAACGCCACCGCCACCAACTACTATTCCAAGGCTACTGGATGGTTTGCGACGGCATCCGGGGGCTATGCCATCGCCTCGGGCTTCGCCTCCACCGCCTCGGCCGACTACGCGATTGCGGCCGGCTACGCTGCGATTGCCTCCAGCGGATTTGCGTTCGCGCCGGGCTATTTCTCTGCGGCCACCGGCTGGTACTCGACCGCGGAGGGTGACTATACGTTCGCTTCCGGACACTACTCGCGCGCCGCGGGCTACGCCGGCGTGGCCGGCACGCCCGGACACTTTTCCACCATCGCCGGCGACATTGCCACTCCGTATCGCACGATCAACGACGGCGCACCGGAGGTCGACCTGCGGGCCTACTACGCCCCCGGGGACCAGGTGCAGCTCGCGCCCGCGGCCAACGGCTACGACTTCGTGCCCACCCCGGATGCGGCCGGCAAGGCGCGCCTGCCGGAGATCTTCACCGTGAAGGACGTCACCCCCGGGACCCTCACCTTCACCCGCGAACCCGGGGCCGGCTGGCCACGGGCCTTTCTCAGCAACCTCAGCCGCGGCATGCATCAGGAGACGCGCGGCGCCGGCACCTTCGACAACAACGACCGCGCCGGCGACGCCCAGGCCAGTCGGTATGTGCTGAGGGGTGTGACCCTGGACGCGTCACCCACCCGCCTGACCGCCAATGGACTGGAGGAGGCCAGCGACAACCGGATCCGCCTCAAGTGGGGCCAGACCTCGGCCTTTGACATCCGGGTGGTGGCGCAACGCGACACCGGCGAGGTGGCAGCCTATGCCCGCCGCGTGCTGATCAAGTGCAGCCCGACCGGAACCACCACCCTGGTCGGGGCGGTGCAAACCCCCTCCCCTGACCTGGCCGACGAAGGCGCCGCCGCCTGGTCCGTCACCCTGGAGCCCGACGACACCCACGACGCCCTCGTGGTCCGCGTCACTGGAGCCGAAGGCCACTCCGTCCGCTGGGTCGCCAGCCTCTCCGCGGTCGAAGTGGCGTGGTTTCCCAAGCGCTAGGGGGTGGGCGCAGTTGGATCACCCCCGGCTCCGGCTCTGGTTTCGAAGGAGGACGCTTCTCACTCGTCGTCCGACGTGCTGCGGGCGGGCGAAGCTCCGTCCGGATCGGACAGCAGGCGGGTCAGGGCCACATCGAGTTTTTCACCATGGGTTTCCGTGGTGACCAAACGCCCCGTGCGGTCGAGGAGGAACGTCGCCGGGATGCTGCGAATGTTGTAGGTTTTTCCGAACGGATTGGGCCCGCCTGATTCGTTGAACCAGTGCGGCCACACAAGCTTCTCGTCCGCCACAAATTTCTGGAGCTTCTCCTTGTCGCCCACGCGATCGAAAGAGATGCCCACCACCGTGAAGCCCTTTTCCCCCCACTTGGCCAGCGCGGCTTTAATCGTAGGCAGTTCCTTGACACAAGGAACGCACCAGGTGGCCCAGCAGTCGATCAGCACCACCTGGCCCCGGAGTGCGGCCAGATCGACGGTCCGCCCGTCCAGTGCGGTGAACGTCAATTCCATCGGGGTCCGGCGGAGTGCGTGGATGGCGAGCTGCCCCCGGCCGAGTGCGGCCAGGTCAGGAATTTCGCTCCCGGACAGATGGGTCAGGTAGGGCTCCAACCCGCTCGGATCGTATTTCTCCAGTCCCCTGACATACTCCTGTTCCAGAAACGTGCGATACGGTGCCGCAGGTGCGCGCTGTGCGACGATCGCGATCCGGTCCCGGAGAACCTTCAGGTCGGGCCGTCCAGCAGCGGCCATCTGGATGGCCAGCTCGTTCTTCGCCGCCACCCAGTGAAGACCCGCCCACACGTTGTCGGGCCAGCTCTTGCCGGCGAGTGTATCGATCAGGACCGTACGCAGATGCTGCCGCCATTCGGCCCGGATCACCTCCGCCTGGTCGCCTTTCACCCAGTCGCCGAAACTGGATAGATTGAAGAGGATGCCGCCCACCCTCCGCTCGTTGGGAAAGCGCTCGAAAAACTCCAGCGCCTTGCCGCTGATCTGAGCGAAGTTGACATTGCGGGCGCCTTCACCCCGGTCGCCCATGCCCTGGATGTGCTCCTGCCACACCTGAGTGGCGACCGGATCGATGCCCGGGACCGCGGGGGTCGCGGGCGCTGCCGGGGTGGCTGGTGCGGCGGGGCTGGTTTCGGCCGCACCGAGCCGGAGCACGGCGAGCAGGACGACTGCCAGGACAGTTCGAGTCAGCATCAGGGATCGGGGGGCATTCATCGATGGTTCACAGGCTCTTCTTGATGCTGAAGGAAACGTAACGCTGGCGCGGATTCTCGTAGCGACTGTAGAAGCCAAAGCGGTCGGTGCGGAACTCGGGTTCTTTGTTCAGCACGTTCTCGATCCCCAGCGTCCACTGGGTGCCACTCACCCAATCCCTTACCCCGCGGCCGGAAGCCTGGCTGTAGGGAATCTTGTAGCTGAACTGCAGGTCGAAGAGCGTGGCGGATCCAATCTTCGCCCCATCGAACCCGGTGGCGGTGGGAAAGGCCGGCGAAGGCACGGTGCTGTCCGCAGAGTACGCGTCGACGTAGCGCGCGGTGAGCCCGGCTGTCCAGGCCTGCCGCTCCCAGAAGAGCGAGGCATTGCCACGCCACTTCAGCGGATTGCCGGAACTGTTGACGCGTTCAACGATCGGGTTGACGACCAGCACCTGATCGCGGAACGAGTTCGTCCAGCTGGCGGTGGTCACGAAGGTGAATTGCCCGGTCTCGCCGGCATCATGGAGATAACGCAGGCGGAAATCCGCTCCCTCGGTCTTGGTAAAGCCGACATTGATCGGCGTCCAATCAATGAGGGTGACCGGTCCCAACCAGCCCGCCGCCAGGTCGCTCGCCGAAGGCGCGGAGCGTTCCAGGCGTCCCGGATACGAGGTCGGGTTGGCCACCACTTCAAATGGTCCTGGGATGACGCGGATGGCGTCCTTCTTTTCGATCGTCCAGTAGTCGGCGGTGAAAGTGAGCCCGCGGAGGAACCGGGGAGTCAGGATGACGCCGTAGTTCCAGGCGGTCGAGGTCTCGGGCTTGAGGTTTGGATTTCCGCCGCTGATGTCGCCGCGGGGATAATTGTAGGAGAGGTTGCCCCGCGCCGGATCGTTGAAGGGCGTGGTCGCGGCCGGGTTGGACCGAGGCGCCTCATAGTTGGACTGGTCGGGCGGAAAGAAGCCCTCGGAGTACGCCACCCGGAACGCAACATCCCTCGTCAGAGCCACGCGGATACCGGCGGTTGGACTGGTTTTGTCGGTCGAATCGTCGGTGCCCTCCCAGCGTGCCGCGAGATTGAGCTCCACGGCATGCAACGGCAGCGGCCGCCACTTCTCGCTGATGAGGGGAATGGACGACTCGACGAAGGCGGATTCGGTCCGCCGTGAATTGCGGGTGACGCTGGGCACACCCTGCACGCCACCGAGTGCCGCGAGATAGTCGGGCGCTGTGGTCACCACCTGTCCGGACCGCGCCTGGAACCAGATGAACTCCGCGCCAGGAGAAACGCGGATCGGGCCGGCCGGAAGGTCAAACACATCGCCCACAACGCGGAAATTTGCCTGAGCGAGGTAGTTGTAGTAGGAGAACTGGCGATTGTAACCGTAGTACGGTGCCATCGCCGCCGAAGCCGGATTGGCCGAGTGATCGGCCAGTGGATTGTAGATCGCCCGACGCTGCGCCTGGGTGAGACCCACCGTGGCCGTGCTCGTCATGAACGTCACCAGGTTCTGCGTGGGATTCATGCCGTCGGAGTGGCTGCGTCCATACTCGCCCGTGCCGTCGAGCGACCACTCCCAGTTGTCACCGATCTTGCCCTTGAAGCCCAGCACCGTGCGGGCGCCCTGCCGCTCTTGGAAAAGTGTCGAGTCCGGCAGATCCTTGGCATCGAGATAGATGGTGATGGCCTTGCCCACGAACCCAGGCGTCACCCCGGTGCGGAAAGGATTGAGCGGATCGGTGGCCGTGAGGTTCACGGTCGTGGTGATCTGCGGGAAGCTGTACTGGGAACGGAAGTAGCTGCCGCCGAACTCGCTGTAGAAGGAGAGCTTGTCCGGGATGAAATCGTGCTCGAACGAGCCATTGATGCTGGAACGCTCTTCCGGACGGTAGACGATGGAACGACCGTAGCGCGGGCTGAGGTTGGCGCGATCGGCCGTGCTGCTGAAGCTGTCCGGAGTCAGCGCATTGGCCTGAGCCGAGGTGAGCCCGGTGGGGATGCCAGCGAAACGGGCGTTGGGATTGCCGGGAATTCCGAGACCGCCCGTGACGGCGTTGATCACGATCGTGCCGGGTGCCGCGGCAAAGGCCGGAATGATATACTGCTCAAAAATGGGACGTCCGCTGACCGTGAGCGCGGAGGATTGCGGGTAGCGATTGAGGGCACGCTGCAGGAAATCGCGGTCGTCGAGGTAAAGCGGCTCGGTCTTTTCGTAGGCGAGCGTCAGGGAAAGACGGGTGCGTCCTTCGTTGAAGAAGCGTCCTTCATAGAAGCTGAAGCCGTACTTGGTTCCGCCGCCATCGGTGCTGGTGCTGAACGTCGCGGTGAGGTCGCGACCGGCGAAGTCCTTGCGCAGGATCACATTGATGACACCGCCAATGGCGCCGCCGCCATACACGGCGGAGGCGGAGGAAGGGAGAATCTCGATACGCTCGATCGCTCCGATGGGAATACGGCTGAGGTCGGCGCCAGCGGTGATGTTGCCGCGCTGGAGCCGGCGCCCGTTGATGAGGATGGCGGTCTGGGTCGAGGCGAAGCCGCGCAGCTTGACCTCGGAATTCTGGAACGTGGCACCCCCCGCGATCTGCGGGTTGCCGACCTGTCCCTGGAGACTGACGCTGCCGTAGTCACTGGTTTGCGGCACGAAGCGCATGAGTTCCTCCAGGCTGGTCACCCCCATGCGGTCGATGTCGACCCGGCTGATCACGTCGTAGTTGAAGACGCCGGTTTCCGTGGTGGAGAAAATAGTCTGGTTGACGGGTCCGTTGATCTTGGACGAGGACACCTCCACCCGCTCGAGTTCGAGCGCGCCGCCCTTAGTGGTCGTGCTTTTTTGCGGGCGGCCGCTCCCCTGGGCCGCCCTTGCGGCGTTTGGGTCGGTGGCCCGGTTCACCGCCAGCGCTCCGGTCTTTTCATCCTGAAGCACGTACAAGTCCGTGCCGGCCAGCATGCGATTGATGGCCTCGAGCGCGGTGAGCTCCCCCTTGACCTCCTGCGTGGTGATGCCGCGGACTTGTTCCACGGGGTAGACCAGTTCCCGGCCCGACTGTTCGGAAAAGCGTTTGAGGGCCACGACGGCGTCGGCGACCGGAAGATCGTAGGTTTTCCGCGTTGCGTCCACCGCAACGAGGGCTGGGCAAATGCTGAGAGCCAGCACCCACGCGAGCAGCGGGCGGGCAAAGAGTTGAAGGAAACGGTCAAGGTTCATCGGGTGGTAGGTGGTCAGGCGGGCCTATGCTCCGCCCGCGAAGGTCGGCGCGGGCGGTTTCAAACGAAGCAGACGAACCGGATCCCCGTTTCCGTGAGAAAAATTCCCGGCCCGGGCCGGTTTCTAGCGCGAATCTCCCGCCCGCCGCAGAATCAACCGGTCAGGCTGCCGCTCGACGCGGATGCCAAAACCCCCTTCCAGCAGACGAAGAAACCCCTCGAGGTTGTCGGCGCGGAAACTGCCGCCCAGCCGCATTTCCCCGAGGTCCCGCTCGCCGAGCACGAGTGGAATCGGGCTCTGGCGGTTGAACTCGACGAGGGCTTCGGACAACGGTGTATCAACAAAATCAAGTCGGCGGACCTGCCAGGCGAGGGCCGCGGCCACCTGAGCGGTGGAGACAGGATCCACCCGGGGCGGCGCCGCGCGCGGACCGGTCTCGATGAACAGGCGTTCGCCCGCGCCGACCATCGGCGCGCGATCGGCGGCCGGGGCGGATTCGGCGACGGGGGGCGCCACCTCTACCCGGCCCTCGGTGACCAGCACTTCAACGGAATCAGGCGCCAGGCGGACGTTGAATGCCGTGCCGACGGCTCGAATCGACACCGACCCCGCCTGCACGATGAAGGGCCGGGCGGGGTTCTTCGCCACGGTGAAGTACGCCTCGCCGCGGACCAGCAAGACGCGCCGCTCCTCCGGGGAAAAAGCGATCCCCACTTCGGCTCCCCGGTTCAGATCGACCACCGAACCATCCTCCAGGACGCGCCGGGCTGCTCCTGCTTCCCCTATCGATGAAGGTGGCAAGGACGCGGGCCGGGGCGCCGCCGCAAACCAACCCACTGCGCCCGTCGCCACTAATACGGTCACCGCAGCCGCGGCGGCGACCCAGCGGCGGACTCCGAATCTGCGGCGCACAGGTGAGGGCGTAGCAAGCAGATCCGGATTGGGCTGCGGGCTATGCGTGGGGCGCCAGGCCGACAATCGGTCGAGGCCGACCCACGCCCGTTCGAGACGTGCGACCGCGGCAGCGTGGCGCGGATCCTGTTGTCGCCACTGGAGATAGTCATCCTGTTCCGCCGCGGTCAGCCCACGGTCCAAGCGGGACAACCAGGCAGCGGCCGCCGTTTCAAGCGGGTCGGGAGTCGCGGGGTTGGGGTCGGGGTCGAGCATGGGGAACCACTCAGGGCAGGCCGTGCCGGGCGAGGAAGGCGGCACACCGACGCATCCCGTTGGCCACCTGGGTTTCCACGGTGTTTTCCGAGATATCGAGCTGCTGCGCGATCTGGCGCTGGGACAGGCCGTATATTTTGCGCAGGGTGAGCACCTGCCGGCAGCGTTCGGGGAGGGACTGGATGGCCTGGGTCATGAGTTCGAGCTCCTGGGATTTTTCGACCGTTTCCGGTACACCCAAACTCTCATCCACATAGACGGACGGCCCACCGTTTTCCGTGAGCGGCTCGAACGCAACGATCTGGTGTCGTCGCATCTGATCGAGCGCCAGATGCCGGGCCGTCGTGTAAAGCAGGGCCCGCGGAGCGCGAATCTCCCCGGAGGCCCGGGCCCGCCAGACGCGGGTCAACGCCTCCTGCACCAGATCGTCGGGATCAGCCAGCGAAGGAAAGGTCGCACGCAGCCACGCCCGCAGGGCGGCCTCATGCACCTGCACCTCTTCAGCAAACCAACGGGTGTTGTCGGACGATGGTAAGTTCACAGCCGTGACGCGAACGCTGGGGATTTCCTTGTCCGCGGCAAGCCCTGTGGAACAGGCCGGCGCCCGCTGGAGGTGGGGCGCCGACCCCGCGGGGATCGGCTTCGCAACCAGAGAACGGACAAACAGGCGGGACCGAGGGTCCCGTCGCGGCCTCGGCGAGGCCGCCTACAACAGAATCCTTACAACGGAATGCCTGTTCGATGCCTAGGTTGAGGCGTCTGCGGTCCAGTTGGCCTACTTCATCGCGTCGTGATTGGAGTCCAGAGCGGACGGGTCGGGCGTGGGTGCGGGCGCGTCGGCGTCCAGCTCGACGCCCGCCTGGAGGAGTGTGCGACGGAGAGGCGCGACGAAGCGACGGTTTAGCTCCGAAAGGTCGAAACGGAGTTCGGAAAAGTCGCCGTCGATCGCGAAGGCGATGGCATCGCTCATCAGCAACACGTCGTGATCGCCAAAGTGTTCCTCGATCATCGACTGGCGTCCATCCAGGGACACCAAGGTGGGCCAGGTGCGCTCCTCCGCGGCATTGGCCTGGCTGAGCAGAACGGGCCCCTGCAGCCGGGCCTGCTCCAGGCGCCGGGCCAGATCGGCAAAGGTCCGATAACAGTAGGCGAGGTTGGCCAGATAAACCTGGCGCTGCAGCGTCTGACGGGAGGCGAGAAGGTTCGTAAGTTTCATACGCATGGCATGAGGCTCCTAACTTCGGTGCCCGTGCACCTTTGGGTTGAGGGTGATGGACCTTGGCATGAGGCGGCGGACGTCGAAACCGGGACGCAGGTCCTGATTCCGGGCGAAACCTGACCCTGGCGGTGGGCGACGGAAAACCGGAGCCCACTCACGAATCTGATCCAAACGGCTGGCGATGCTGACGACTGAGATCTTCGAAACCGAGCAACTCAACGACTAGCTATCCAGACACGGCCAACATCGGCCGGATTCACTCCAGCGCAAGGGATATTTTTGGAACCGCCGGAGATTTTCGGAGCGTGACGATGCACTCGAGGTGCCGCGTCTGGGGGAAAAGGTCGAACGGCTGGACGGCCTCCAGCTCGTAGCCCGCGGCGATGAAGGCCCGCAGGTCGCGCATCTGCGTGGCGGGGTCGCAGGAGACGTAGACCACGGCGCGCGGTCCGTAGCTGAAAAGTTGTGACAGAAAGAGCTCGTCGCAGCCCTTGCGCGGCGGATCGATGACGACGACGGTCTCGGCGGCGGGGCACGTCAGCCCGGCGAAGATCCGCGACGCGTCGCCCGCCTCGAAGCGGGCGTTGGTGATGCCGTTGGCGGCGGCGTTCTCGCGGGCGAAGGCCACGCTGGTGGCGCTGATCTCCACCCCGACCACCTGCTCGAACGCGGCGGCGGCGCTGAGCGCGAACAGGCCGCTGCCACAGTAGGCGTCCACCAGATACCGGGCGCCGCTGGCGGCGGCGCGGGCGCGCACCGCGGCGGTGAAGTCCGGGAGAATGAACGGGTTGTTCTGGAAGAAATCCCGGGCGAGGAACCGCAGCCGGAGCGGGCCGACGGTCTCGACGATGACGGCGTCGTAGTCGGTGGTGACCTCGCCCGAGGCCTCGCGCAGCAGCAGGGTCGCGCCCCGGATGTATCCACCGGCCTCCGCCTTTGCGCGGACCTCCTCGCGCACGGACGTGAGGCGCTCGTTGATGGCGTCGGTCGCGATCAGGCAGCGCGGCACGTCGACGATGTCGAAGCGCGTGCCCTGGCGCAGAAAGCCGATCGGCAGCGGCGAACGCGGGGCGGCGAAGTGTGGGGTGATCTTGGAGCGATAGCCCCATTCCCGCGGCGAGCCCTGCACCGGGGAGACGGGAAAGACAATGCCGGCGAGGTGCTCCAGCAACTCGGCCACCTGCCGTCGCTTCCACTCCAGCTGCTGGGCGTAGGCCAGATGCTGGTACTGACAGCCGCCACAGCGGCCGAAGAGCGGGCACGGAGGCTCGGTCCGGTGCGGCGACCGGGTCAGCACCTCGACCACATCGGCTTCGGAGTAGTTCTTGTGATTGCGGAACACCCGGGCCCGCACGCGCTCGCCCGGCAGCGTGAACGGCACCATCACCACCCAGTTTTCGACCGGCTCGGTGCCCCCGGCGCGCGTGTAGCGGGCCAGGCCCACCCCGTGATTGGTCAACGTGGCGATCTCCAGTTCGACCTCCTCATGGTAGGCGAACGGATGGTCGTTGAAGGTTTTCTTGTGTTTGCCCACCCACCCACGTTCGAACGCCCGAAGGAATTCACAAATCAAATTCTCGGTTCGCCTTCCCGGCCAGCCGGCCCTTGCGTCTTTGCCTTCCGCCGCCCGACCCCGCAGCCTTGCTCCCGTGGACCACACCGCCGAAAAGATCTCCAGCCTGCAGAATCCGAGAATCAAACAGCTCGTGAAACTGCGCGACCGGCGCTCCCGCGATGATGCGGGTGTCTTTTTGGTGGAAGGCTACCGGGAAATCCGGCGCGCCCTGGAAAAGGGGATCGCCTTGGAGGAGGTGTACTTCGCGCCCGAGTGGTTCTTGGGCGAAAACGAACCCGCGCTGCTGGCCGAAGCCCGGACGGCGGGAGCGCGGCTGTTTGAGCTGTCGCGCGAAGCGTTTGCCAAGGTCGCCTACCGGGAACGCCCGGATGGCCTGCTGGCGGTCGCCCCGCAGTGGAAACGGTCGCTGGCCGACATGGCGCTGTCGGCCACGCCCTTTCTCCTGGTGGTCGAATCGATCGAAAAGCCCGGCAACCTCGGCACGATTTTGCGCAGTGCGGATGCGGCCGGGTGTGACGCGGTCATTGTCTGCGATCCCGTGACCGACCTGTTCAACCCCAACGTGGTTCGGGCCTCGACGGGGGTGCTCTTCTCGGTGCCCTGCGTCGTGGCCGGCAGTGAGGAGGTGCAAGGCTGGTTAAAGGAACGTGGCATCCGCACGATCGCCACGACACCCGCCGCACAGGTTCTTTATTCCGATGCAGATCTGCGAGGGCCGCTCGCCGTCGTGATGGGAAGCGAACAGTACGGGCTGAG
>Ga0154020_10011190_pt1 | contig 10230 bp, 12 predicted proteins | sample Klosneuvirus_201_FD_109709 | JGI IMG/M metagenome (GOLD analysis project Ga0154020, IMG submission 109709) | Active sludge microbial communities from wastewater, Klosterneuburg, Austria - Klosneuvirus_20160825_MG | ecosystem: Engineered > WWTP > Aerobic digester > Activated sludge | place... | reverse complement strand
TCGTGGTCTGCCTCGACTCGGGCTGCGCGAACTACGACCAGCTGTGGTCCACCACCTCGCTGCGCGGCCTCGTGATCGGCAACCTCGAGGTCTCGCTGCTCACCGAAGGCGTGCACTCCGGCGACGGCACCGGTGTGATCGCCGCGAGCGAGCGCGTGATCCGCCAGCTCCTCGATCGCATCGACGATTCGCACACCGGCGTCGTGAAGCTCGCCGAGCTCGCGACCCAGATCCCGCGCCAGCGCGTCGAGCAAGCGGCGAAGACGGCCGAGGTCCTCGGCAACGAAGTGTTCGACAAGTTCCCGCTGCAACCGGGCGTCAAGCCGGTCACCGACGACAACGCCGAGCTGATCCTGAACCGCACGTGGCGTCCCGGCCTCGCGATCACGGGCGCCGACGGTTGGCCCGCGCCGGGCAACGCGGGCAACGTGCTGCGTCCCAAGACCACGCTGAAGCTGTCGATTCGCATCCCACCCCGCGTCGATCCCGCGAAGGCACAGGCCGCGGTCAAGGCAGTGATCGAGAAGGATCCGCCGTACGGTGCGCATGTCTCGTTCAGCGGCTCGACGGCGAGCGCGGGTTGGGATGCGCCCGAGATGTCGCCGTGGCTCGGCGAGGCACTCGACGCCGCGAGCAAGGCGCACTTCGGAAAGCCCGCGATGTACATGGGCGAAGGCGGCACGATCCCGTTCATGTACATGCTCGGCGAGAAGTTCCCCAAAGCGCAGTTCTGCATCACGGGTGTCCTCGGGCCCGGCTCGAACGCGCACGGACCGAACGAGTTCCTGCATATCCCGACGGCGAAGAAGCTGACGCTCTCGGTCGCCGACGTGCTCGCGGCGCACGCGAAGCAGCCCTAGTCCCGCCGCCGGCTGTGCCCGACCTACACCGGGGATCTGGTGGTCGTCGTGGTCACCGGCGAGACCGCCTCACGTCTGCGCGATGAGAGGCGCGAGATGGTCCACCACGAGATCCTCGAGCCGAGGTACGCACCACGAGTGCGCGCACAGCGAGTCTCGTATGTCATGAGATTCACGACCGCACGTTCGATGTGGCATCGAGATCCGGATCTCGCGGGAGATGAAGGTCCTCGCGACGGTGACATCGAGCGGCGCCGCCAACAACGTCGCGATACGCGACTGCCAAGAGGCGGTTCTCGCCGACATGTTCCGCCATCAGGTCGAGCCCGTGCTCACGAGCCCCGTGGCGCCGTAAGCCTCGCGCAACCGTTCAATGTCGGCGAAATCAATCGCGCGGCTCCGATCGTGCGCGGTCTTATCCTCGAGCAGTGATCAACACCAGGCTCTGCAGTGTTCGTGGTCACGACGATCCAAGGAGAAGCATCTCGGTCGGTTCGTACGTGGGCAAGGTGTTTCGCAGAGCGATGCGGTCGTCGCGCGACAGCACGCCGGTGCACTGACCACGGTCGTGTTCGGGACACACGCGGGTGGCCAACGATGCTTTCGCCTTACACCTGAAAAATCGAACTCCGCGACCGTCCACAGCGCCGCGGACAGCTGAATCTGCGAAATGTCGGCGAAATCAATTGTCAGACTGTCGTGATTGAATGCACTCACGATGACGCGACTCCGCCGTCTCGCTGACAAGCTTCAAACCTCGTGGCTCGATCCAACGGGCACAAGACCGCGATCCACGCGTGGGGGAAAGCGCCGCGGCGCCGGTCGTCCGCCTCGAGGACGACGTGCAGGTTCTCCACACAAGAAACGCCCACGTCTGCGCCCGAATACACCTGTTCACGTCACGCTGCGCGTCGTCTCGGTGATCGGCAGCCTGCGCAAGCGGCTCATGTATCACGCGCTCCGCTGGGCCACGCTCGCGCTCGCGGCCAAGCAAGAGGACTGCCGGATTGTTCACATCTCTGTTCAACGCGATCACATTCATCTGCTGGTCGAGGCTGACGACGAGCAGTGCCTCGCGCGCGGGATGAAGGCGTTCCAGGTATCGGCAGCAAAGCGGCTCAACGCAGCACTCAAATGGAAGGTGCGGCGTCGTGGTCAGGTGTTCACGGATCGCTATCACGCCGAGTACATCACCAGCCCTCGTCAGGCACGGAACGCGCTCGCTTACGTTTTGAACAATTGGCGCAAGCATCGCGAGGACGGCGCGCTTCCCTTGCGCAAGGGCGTGGCCTTCGAACACGACTGGTTCTCCTCGGGGTGGATGTTCGCAGGCTGGCGCGAGCGTGCGAGCGAGTTGTTCGTTCCGCCCACGCCTGACGGATTCGAACCGCTCGCGGTCTGGTTTCCACGAAGCTGGCTGCTCACGACCGGCTGGCGGCGCCACGGATTGATCAGTCTGTACGAAGTACCGAGCTCGAACCGCACGAAGTCGCGCCAGCGTCGCTCTGTGCCTGCCTGAAGCGGTGGTTGGCGCGCGATTGATTCGCGACAGCATCTTTCGCAATCGTCTGTGACACGGGGCGATGCGATCGATTTCGTCGACAGCGTTCGGCCGCGACGTAACGAACGACCGTGCCTCCCGACCGCGGTCAGTGCACCGGTGTGCTGTCGCGCGATGACCGCATCGCTTCGCGAAACAACCTTGCCCATGTAAGAACCGACCGGGATGGTTCTCCTTAGATCGTCGTGACCAGGAACCCTGGAAAGTTTGGTGTCGATCACTTCTCGACGAGGATACCGATCCCGCGGTGCGTTTGACGCGAGGTCTTCGAGGTGACCGTACGACCTCCATCACACGCACGAATGTCGCCAGGGAGCACGATGGTCGCGCTCCTCGACCGCCACGCGCGATACGATGCGGTCATGCGATGGGGATTTCTGGCGATGGTGGCGTGCTCGAGCAGTGCGCCGCCGCCGCGCGGCCCGCCAGCGCCATCAGCACCATCGGCCGCACCGCTCGCGGGCGAGCCATCGCCGCCGCCGACCCGCCCGCCCCCATCCCTCGGACCGATCGTCACGCAGCCCTGTCCCCGCACGTCGCCGATTGTCCTCACCACCACATCGGTCTCGTGGCATCGCGATCTCTGCCGCTACGTGGATGACGCCGTCGTCAAGCTCGGCCCTGTGTTCGTTGCACGGTCTGCGAACGTCACGATCACCGTCTCGCTGTCGATGACGTCGACGTCACCCGTCAGGTGCAAAATCGGCGTCGATATCGTGCGTCCCACCACGCGCGTCGCGAAGCTCGATGGCGGCGCGAAGGTCACCGGGGCCGACATCGCGCTCCAACGTCAGGACTGCATGCAGGCAATCGTCGAAGACATGTTCGTTCGCAAGATCGGACCTCTGCTCGCGCTGACGACAGCACGATCGACGGCGCCGAGCAGTGGCTCGGCGGGGTCTGCCAGCGCTCCGCTCGCCCCCTAGCGCTCCGAATCGGGTTCGCTGCGCCCTTGTGGCGCTAGTACCGTTTCCCTATATTCCTCGGGACATGGCCACACATCTGCCCGTAATCGGGGGGCACGAGCCGGGGTTCTGCAAGACCAAGCGAACCGACAACTGGTGGGCGGGGCCCGGCATCACGTTCTTCGTCTTCTCGCTCTTCGTCGTCTACACGACGTGGGCGCTGTGGCAGGCGAAGCACTACTACGCGGCGCCGTACTTGAGCCCGTACTACTCCCCCGTGCTGTTCACGGATCCCACGGCGCTCGGATCCGCGCCCGTCGATCACGCGTGGTTTGGAGCGTGGCCGAGCTGGTGGCCGAGCTTCATCCCGAAGTCGCCGGCGATGTTCATCCTGATCTTCCCGCTCAGCTTCCGCATGACTTGCTACTACTACCGGAAGGCGTACTACCGGTCGTTTGCGGGATCGCCGCCTGGATGCGCTGTCGGGCCGCTGGCCGGCAAGCGCAAATATAACGGCGAAACCAAGCTGCTGCTGATCCAGAACCTGCACCGCTTCGCGCTGTATGCAGCTCTCGCGTTCATCTTCTTGCTCGGCTGGGATGCGCTGATCTCGTTCCAGCGCGACGGCCAGCTCGGCATCGGCGTCGGCAGCATCATCCTCACGATCAACGTCGTGTTGATCGCGAGCTACACGCTCGGCTGCCACTCGTTTCGGCACCTGATCGGCGGTCGCAAGGACTGCATGAGCAACTGCGGCAAGTCGACGCCAGCGCTGTCGCTGTGGAAGAAGGCGAGCTGGTTCAACGCTCGGCACATGCGGTTCGCGTGGATGAGCCTCGTCTGGGTCATGGTGACCGATGTCTACGTGCGTCTCGTCTCGATGGGCGTGATTCGCGATCTGTCGACTTGGACCAACTGACACCTGTGGTGATGCAATGGCGCTAGACGTTAAAGAACTTCAGACGATCGAACACGACGTCATGGTCATCGGTGCAGGCGGTGCGGGACTTCGCGCTGCGATCGCCGCGAGCGGTCACAAGCTGAACACCGGCGTGATCTCGAAGAGCCTCCTCGGCAAAGCCCACACCGTCATGGCCGAGGGCGGCATGGCCGCGGCGATGGGCAATGTCGACGCGCGCGACAACTGGAAGATCCACTTCCGCGACACGATGCGCGGCGGCAAGTTCCTCAACGTGTGGCGCATGGCGGAGCTGCACGCGAAGCAAGCTCCCGATCGCGTCCGCGAGCTCGAGGAGTGGGGCGCGGTGTTCGACCGCACGAAGGAAGGCTTGATCAGCCAGCGCAACTTCGGCGGCCATCGCTACCCGCGATTGGCGCACGTCGGTGATCGCACGGGCCTCGAGTTGATCCGCTCGCTGCAGGACCACGGCATCCATCAGGGCATCGACTTCCACATGGAGGTCACCGCGCTCGAGCTGCTCAAGGACGGCGATCGGATCGCGGGCGTCCTCGCGTATCGCCGCGAGACCGGACGCTTCGTCGTGTTCAAGACCAAGGCCGTCATCCTCGCTACCGGCGGTGGTGGCAAGGCGTGGCCGGTGACGTCGAACTCGTGGGAGTACACGGGCGATGGCATCGCGATGGCGTACGACGCCGGCGCCGAGCTGATGGACGTGGAGTTCACGCAGTTCCATCCGACGGGCATGGTGTGGCCGCTGTCCGTGCGCGGCATCCTCGTCACCGAAGGTGTCCGCGGTGACGGCGGCATCCTCAAGAACAACAAGGGCGAGCGGTTCATGTTCAATTACATCTCGGAGCGCTTCGCGCCCGAGACCGCCGACACCGTCGAGGAAGCCAATCGCTGGCTCGCCGGCGACAAGACGGCGCGCCGCCCGCCCGAGCTGCTCACGCGTGACGAAGTCGCGCGCGCGATCACCGCAGAGGTCAAAGCCGGTCGCGGTTCGCCGCACGGTGGCGTGTTCCTCGACATCGCGTCGCGCGTTCCCGCCGACGTCATCCGGCGCAAGCTGCCGTCGATGTATCACCAGTTCAAAGAGCTGGCCGAGGTCGACATCACGAAGGAGCCGATGGAAGTCGGTCCCACGCTGCACTACTTCATGGGCGGCATTCGCGTCGATGCGGACTCGCAGCAGACCACGGTGCCCGGCCTGTTCGCTTGCGGCGAGTGCGCCGCGGGACTCCACGGCGCGAACCGCCTCGGCGGAAACTCGCTCTCGGATCTCATCGTGTTCGGCAAGCTCGCCGGCGACGGCGCGCACGACTACGTCAAGGGCCTGACCGCGACGCCGAAGGCAACCGACGACCAGATCAGCTCTGGCATTCGCCGCGCGACGGACATTCTCAACCGCGAGAGCGGCGAGAACCCGTACCTGTTGCACGGAAAGCTCGAGGAGACGATGGCCAAAGGCGTGGGCATCGTCCGCAAGAAGGAAGAGCTCGAGACCGCGATCGCCGAGCTCGAGGAGCTGAAGGCCAAGGCGAAGAACATGAAGGCGCCCGGTGCGTCGCAATACAACCCGGGCTGGCACGAGGCGCTGTCGATGCAGTCGCTGCTCGTGACCTCGGAGGCTGTCACGCGCGCCGCGCTGATGCGCGAAGAGAGCCGCGGTGCGCACACGCGCCTCGATCACCCCGGCGAGAGCGCCGAGTGGGTGAAGTACAACGTGATCATCAAGAAGGGCCCCAGCGGCATGGAGGTCGAGAAGCGGCCCAAGCCGGAAGGGCCCGCAGGCCTCGTCGCGATTGCGAACGCGAAGATCGAAGACCTCGAGTCGGGCAAAGTCGGCGCGGACGTTTCGTAAGGAGCTCCCATGGCAAAGCGAACATTCCAAGTCTGGCGTGGGAACAACGAGGGCGGCGAGTTCAAGACGTTCGAGGTCGACGTCGACTCGGGCATGGTCGTCCTCGACGTGCTCCATCGCATCCAGGCGCAACAGGCGAATGACCTCGCGCTGCGCTGGAACTGCAAGGCCGGCAAGTGCGGCTCGTGCTCGATGGAGATCAACGGCAAGCCGCGCCTCGCGTGCATGACCCGCATGAACATCTTCACGGACACCGAGACGATCACGTGTCAGCCGCTGAAGACGTTCCCGGTGATGAAGGACCTCGTCACCGACGTCTCGTACAACTACGCGCAGAACAAGCGCATCGCGAAGTTCAAGCCGAAGCCGCGTGACGCCGACGGTCAGTACCGGATGTACCAAGAGGACGTCGACCGCGTGCAGGAGTTCCGCAAGTGCATCGAATGCTACTTGTGCCAGGACGTCTGCCACGTGCTGCGTGATCGCGATGGCCGCGAGAAGCAGACGTTCATCGGTCCGCGCTTCATGATCCGCGTCGCGAGCCTCGAGATGCACCCGCTCGACACCGATGACCGCATTCCCGAGCTCAAGAAGGAATACGGCTCGGGCATGTGCAACATCACGCGCTGCTGTACCGAAGTGTGCCCCGAGCACATCGGGATCACGGACAATGGAATCATTCCGATGAAGGAACGCGTGGTGGATCGGTATTACGATCCGGTCGCGATCATCGGCCGCAAGCTGTTCGGCATTCGTAAGCGTTCCTAACCAGGAGGAGCTCCGCGTGAATCTCAAAAAGATCAGCCCCGACGGAGTTCCCCACGCACTGGACAGAGCAGAGCGGTACCGGCTGCTGAACGAACCGGTGCAAGCGGAGAGCATCTGTCGCGATGTCCTCGCCGTCGACGCGGACAACCAGACCGCGCTGCGTGCATTGATCCTCGCGCTGACCGATCAGTTCGGCGCGGCGAGCGCAGCGAACGCCGCCAAAGAAGCGCGCGACTACATCGTGCAGCTCGACGATGAATACGATCGCGCGTACTACACGGGCATCGTCTACGAGCGCGAGACCCGCGCGTACCTCGAGCGCAAGAACGTCGTGCGCCACGCAGCCTACGATGGCTTTCGTCAGGCGATGGAGTGGTACGAGCGCGCCGAAGCGCTGCGACCGCCCGGCAACGTCGACGCCGTGCTGCGCTGGAATAGCTGCCTGCGCGCGATCGAGGCCGAGCGGCTCGAGCCCGCGGGCGACGAGCACGAGCTGCTACCACTCGAGTGAGCTACGTCGAGGACCGGTTCACGTAGAATCGGTACATGGCCCCTCCTCGGTGGATGCTTCTGGTGGCGCTGGTCGGCTGTCATCGCTCCTCGTCGCCGCCGGTGCACTCGAACCGCGCGGAGCCGACCGACGTCACCCTCGATGCGGCCGAGGTCACGGCGTGCGAGAGGTATCGATCGTTGCTCGACCAGGCGAGCGCGTGCACGCAGCTCTCCGACGAGATCCGGCAGTCGATCACGCAGCGTGGCATCGACATGGAGGCCTCGGTCTCCGAGAGCGGCATGGATGATTCGACGCCGGTCGATCCCGAAGCGCTGTGCGAGGACGAAGTCGCGTATCTCGTACGCGTTGGCTCGCCGTGTGGTCTCGAGTGAAGACCGACCTACGCGGCCCACCTACCCGTTGGTCGGCGGAGTCTCGAGCTCTCGGATCCGCCGGCGCGCTGCTGCGAGCTGGGCGGTGAGCCGCAGGATGATCTCGATCCCGGGCCACTCGACCTGCAGGTCGCGCCACAGCGTCCGCGCGAGCAGCACGGCATCGACATCGACGGGCACGACATCGTCACCGCGCTCGATGACGCCTTCCTCGACGAGCCGGACGATGAGCTCGTCGTCGCCGTCGACGAGCTCGAGCAGGTGTTGATACGTCAAGCGGGTCATAGTGCGACTCCCTCCCGGACGGGCTTGGTGTAGAGCTGGTCGGCGTTGCGCAGCGCCTCCGCGAGCGCGTCGTCGGCACGATCGGGCATCCGTACGTCGAGCTCGACGATCATGTCGCCGCGCTCCTCCTTGCGCGCGACACCTTTTCCGCGCAGCCGTAGCTTCGCGTGTTGTTGCGAGCGTGGCGGGATCTTGAGCACGACCGGCCCCTCGAACGTCGGAACGTCGATGCTCCCGCCGCCGTACGCTTCGTCGAGCGTGACGGGAAGCGTGATGTAGAGGTTCAAGCCATCGCGACGCAAGAGGGGATGGGGTCGCACGACCGTCTCGATCACGAGATCGCCCGCAGGACCGCCTTGTCGTCCCGGCGAGCCCTTGCCGGGAACGCGCAGCGTGTCACCCGTCTCGGCACCTTTGGGGATGCGGACGCGCACGGTGCCGTGGCCCGGAAGATCGGCGGTCATTTCGGTGCCGTCGATCGCCTGGCGCAGATCGATCTGGATCGATGCGTACAAGTCGCTGCCACGCGCCGGACCGCGCGGGGCTTGGCGTCCGAACAGGTCGCTGAGATCGAAGTCGACCGGTCCCTCGCGATTGCCGACATGCGACGTGCGTCGCTGCCGCGTGTCCTGCCATCGCGCGTACTCGCGTGCCTTCGCGGGATCGAAGCCCGTCTGGAGCGACGCATCTCCAAACTCGTCGTAGGCCTTGCGGCGCGCGTCGTCCGACAACACCTCGTACGCCGACGCGATCTTCTTGAACGCCGTCTCCGACGAGCTGTCTCCCGGGTTCACGTCGGGATGATGCTTGCGGGCGAGCTTCCGGTACGCCTTGCGGATCTCGTCCGCACTCGCGGTCTTGCCGACACCCAACGTTTCGTACAGCGACTCGGCCATAGCGGCACTGTAGCGACACACCTGCGGCAAGTCATCGCCGCCACGTTCCTCGCTCGTGACCGGTCGCGCTACACGCCCGTCGGCAGGGTCGACGCCGGAACCGCGAGCACGCGCCGAATGGCCTCGATCAACTTGATCGCCCGCAGCGGCTTGGCGATGTGCTCGGTGAATCCGGCCTCCAACGCCAGCCGGCGCCGCTTGTTGTCGTTGTGCGCCGTCAGCGCGATCACCGGCGTCAACCCACCGTCCTTCGCGGACCGAGTGCGCAGCGCGCGGACGAAGCCGTATCCGTCGACGCTCGGCATGTCGAGGTCGCTGATGATGATGTCCGGATTGGTCGTCGTCATCGTCGCGAGGGCCTCGTCCGCGGTCGCATGGATCGACACCTGCGCGCCGACGTTGGTCAGGATGATCTTCAACAGGTGCAGGACATCGACATCATCATCGATGATCAAGATCTTCCGTCCGCCGAGCTGGACACTGTCGTCGAGGGAATTCATCGGGCTGCGGGCAACTCCGCCGCGGCCTCGGTCTCGCGCGGGAGATTGGCGGAAGGACTCGCACCGATCAGCTCCTCGAACATCACGATCACCTCGTTGCCGAGGGCGGCTCGCTCGTCGATCGTGAACAGCTGCTTCACCTTCGGGAACAGCTTCTTCTCTTCCTCTTCGTGCGCGTGATGCGACACCTGCTCCTTCACCACCGAGAGCTTCGCCTTGAACGACTCGTCATTCACGCGCAGCTCGAGCATGTCCGCGAGCACGCGCTTGATCGCGAGGTGCTCCTCGACCGACTCGTGGAGCAGATCGCTGGTCTCCTTGGCCATCACCGCCGGATAGAAGATCTTCTCCTCTACGGTCGCGTGCGCCGCGAGCAAGTTCGCGAGCTCGCCGAACAGGGCACGCCGATCGCCCGATCCGCTCTCCAGACTCTCGAAGATTCGATCGACCTCCTCGTGCTGCGAGACGAGGATATCGATCACGTCCGTGGTCACGCCACGATGCAGGAGTGCGCTGAAGCCCATGTCGTTCGTGTGGTGCAAGCCCGAGACCACGTGGGTGGTGGCACGACGAACGCATGTCGGTTAGCCATGGGACTCTTCAAGAAACTCGCTGTCGCTGGGATCGCCGCCGCTGTTCTCGCCAAGGTAGGGAGCAAGCGCGAGCCTTCTCCCAAGAAGAAGCCGATTGCGGCCACCGCGAAATCGGCGAGCAAGCCGCGCCGCAAGTCGCGCGCGAAAGCAGCTACGGCGAGCGACGTGCGCTCCTGACACGAGCCGGTGGGCGA
>Ga0154020_10011189_pt1 | contig 10230 bp, 4 predicted proteins | sample Klosneuvirus_201_FD_109709 | JGI IMG/M metagenome (GOLD analysis project Ga0154020, IMG submission 109709) | Active sludge microbial communities from wastewater, Klosterneuburg, Austria - Klosneuvirus_20160825_MG | ecosystem: Engineered > WWTP > Aerobic digester > Activated sludge | place... | reverse complement strand
CATGTTTGATCCAATCGTTCAATTGGCTCTCGTACTTAGCGTTTTCTTTTTCTAGGGTTTCCATGAATGGGGATTAAAATTTGCGCAAAAGTATCAAATTCGTGTAATTGTTTGGGTTCAGGGGTGCTTGAATTTTTAAATATTATACACTATTAACAAGATCTAAAATTCATTGCGCAACTATCCGTGGTTTTGCGTGAGGGATTGTAGTGGAAAGCCCGGAGCCGCGAGTGAGGCTTTGGCCGAACCTCGTGGCGAGGACTTGAAACGTAAAGCCCGACCCCTGAAGCAGACGTGAAGCGAGCTTCGCTCTGCTTCTACGTCGCTTCAGGGGACACGCCCAAATGAAAAAAGACCCACACCTACCAATTAACAAACTCTAACCAATTTAATTAAATAATTCCTGATACTTTAGCTGTACAATTATGCGCGATTTTATCTGGACCCTCATCATCATTTGGACCATCTACCAATTGAGCTCCTTTTTTCGGAACAGGAAAAAAAAAACAAACACTGTCCCTTCCCAAAGATCTTCTTCCCACCAAAATTCTACAGATGAAACTGCAAAAGTCCGCATGCGCAAAGCGGGTGACCAGGAAGGGGAATACGTGGATTTTGAAGAAATTAAATAATTTGCTCTTCTGTTCAGGCTTTTTGTAAAGCCATGTTCTGCACAAACTCATCAAACAAATACCGTGAATCGTAAGGACCAGGATTGGACTCAGGATGGTATTGCACCGAAAAGGCTTTGGTGTTTTTTAAACGTATGCCTTCAATGGTTTTGTCGTTCAAATTCAGGTGGGTGATCTCAATGTTTTTGTTTTTGGCAATCTCTTCGGCGTTTACTGTAAACCCGTGATTTTGCGAAGTGATCTCGCTTTTGCCGTTAATCTCGTTTTTTACAGGATGGTTGATGCCCCTGTGCCCAGCGTGCATTTTGTAAGTGCTTATGCCTTGTGACTGGGCGAGCAATTGGTGTCCCAAACAAATGCCAAAAACAGCTTTTCCTGTATCCACCACCTGTTTAACCAGGGCGCTCTCCTCGGGCATGGCACCGGGGTCGCCGGGACCGTTGGTAAGCATAAACCCGTCGGGTTGAAATTCCAATAATTCTTTTAGAGCCGTTTTTTGAGGGAAGACCTTCAGGTAACAACCGCGTTCAATCAGGCAGCGTAAAATATTGGTTTTGGCGCCAAAATCGAGCACCGCTACTTTATACGCTGAGGCAGGATTGCCAAGGGTATAGGCTTTTGTGGTGCTTACTTTGGACGAGAGTTCGAGTCCGGCCATGGAAGGCACCTTAAGCAATTGTTTTTTAAGTTCGGCCACATCGGTGGTTTCTGAAGAGATGATGCAGTTCATGGCGCCTTTGTCGCGAATGTAACGCACAATGGCCCGGGTATCCAGCTCACAAATGGCCACAATGCCTGATTCCTCAAAATACTGCTGAAGGCTTTTCTGAGCGCGTTTTCTTGAAAAATTCTGGTTGAATTTTTTACAGATGAGGCCTGAAATTTTGATGGAGTTGCTCTCCACTTCACTTTCTTCAATCCCATAGTTCCCGATGTGAGGATTGGTCATCACCACAATTTGTCCGTAATACGACGGGTCGGTAAAAATTTCCTGATAACCGGTCATGCCGGTGTTAAAACAAATTTCTCCTGTGGTGGTGCCTATTTTTCCGGCGGCCTTGCCCTCAAATACCTTTCCGTCTTCGAGTACTAAAATGGCTTTTGGCAGGGAACTGTATTTTAATTGCATAAGGGAGTTTTTGCTGTCAATTAAAGCGCGAAAGTAATAGAAATTCAGGGCATTTTTTTGGATTTGTTGAATTCTAATGAAAATTCAATTGCGGCTCTTCAGAAGGCAAAAATTGATTTTGCCGGAATAAAGGACTTTATTACATTTACCAGTTATTAAAACCCGATTATCGATGAGGGAATATTGCATGAGTATACCCTCAATTAACTTAATTTAGCTGAACAATACTTTTACTATGAAACGACTCTCAGTCTACTTTTTACTGTTCTTTCTTACACTCTCTGTTCAACAGGTAAAGTCACAGGCTTTTAACGCTTCAGTGACCCCTGGGGCCCAGTGTTATAACCCGGCTCTCGGTTCAAACACCGCCATTGCGGCCATTACAGCCACGGCACCTTTGGCCGTTTCTTACAGCTGGACCATTGTCCCTCCCAACGCCACCCCTTCCTGCGCAGCGATATTTACCAATGCGGTTCCTGACGGAAGTATTATTGGTATTGTTTTCCCTTGTTGTGGTGAATACACCATCAACGCCTTTGCTTTCACTGCCGCCAGTGTACAGGTAGGTAACGTTCAGGCTTCCCCTACACCAACCATATTTTGTCCTACAGGGGCCACCATTGTGCCCTCAACAGCCGGCACCATTGTTTGCTCAGGCATACCCATGACTTTAACCGGGAACGGGGCCAGCACCTTCACCTGGGTTTCATCTGCAGGCGGCGGCGGGACGACCACTGTTGGTTTAAATCCTTTGACCATTACACCGACGGCAAACGCCACCTATACGCTCACTGGATTTAACCCCAACGGTTGTCTTGTTTCAAACACCATAGCTTTAGCAGTTCAAGGGGCCACCTTTGCGGCCGGCCCAGCCAGTCAATCCTTGTGCGTGAACTCTCCCCTTTGTTTTACAACTGTTGCGGCTGCACAAGGTGGTGCCACGGTCACGCCGGGTACAGTAACTACCAGTATACAATGGCTTAATCCCTCCGGCTTAGCGGTGGCACAATGTACTTCGCCTGCAGCACAGGGTACCTATACGGCCATACTCACACACACCGGAGCGGCGGGAACCTGTACCCTTGAACAAACGGCTCAGGTTTTTACAACTTCAACCATACCAGTCACATTAACCGCAAATAGCCCATCCATTTGTCCCGGAGGGACTGTACAACTAACTTCCCAGTCTCAGCAAACTTCAGCGGTGAGTGGCCACACCTGGACCCAGAGTTTTGGTGGGCCCATTTTCGGCAACGGAAATCCAATCGTGCGAACCATTCCTACTTTGCCAAGAACCTTCACGGTTACCGACAATTATTTTGGTTGCCTGGGAAGCGCAACGATCACTATTGGTTTATTAACCTTAACACCTACCCTAACACCAAGTTCGTTCTCGGTTTGTCCGAATACGCCATTGACCTTGACTGCCACCGGTGGTATAAACTACACGTTTACGGCCATCCCATCCCTAAGCCCTAACGTTATTATTTCTACAGCACCTGGGGTAACTACTGTAGCGCATACACCAACAGTTGGACTTGGTCAGTTTCCTTGGCAATATGCTGTTAGCGCCTTCAGTGCAGGGTGTGTGGGTAGTTCAACGATAGCTATCAGCATTCGCACGATCAATCCCATATTTACCTCTTCGGCCTTTAACAATTCGGTTTGTCCGAATACCAATTTTACCCTTACTTCCACCGGAGGCGCAGGAACCAGTTACACTTTTATCGCCCCACCAAATGCAACGGTTCAAACCGGACCAACAAACACCCTTAGCCAATCTTCAGCCACCTTCCCGAGTACTTACACGGTATCTGTTGACAGTTTAGGCTGCAGAGGGGATGCAACTATTACCATGAATTTGTTAAGCTTAAATCCCCTCGTCACTTTGTCCACCCCATCCGTCTGTGAAGGCACCGCCTTTTCATTCACTTCCACCGGAGGTGCCAGCACGAGCTATACCTTTTTTGCACCAACATTTACAAACCCTATTACCTCGACGATAGTGCCTAAAGGTGCGCTAACAGAGCCTTTCGCAACTCACACACCAATATTTAATCCTACTCTTACTACCACCTATACGGTTCAGGTGGATAGTGCGGGTTGTGTTGGAAATGGCACATTTTCCATTGGTATACTAAATCTATCTCCAAACCTTGGTTTGTTTATCACTGACGCAAACGGACCGATATCTTCTGCCTGTCCGAACAGCCCGCTCACTTTAACTGCGACTGCCGGTCTTAATCCTTCAAATTTCAGCTATACTTTCACTGCGCCACCCCCCTTGAGTTTTACAAATACAGGCAATGTTCCCAATCTATCATTAAACGCACCGGGCGCTTCCTCCCTATTTCCTGCTACCTATACGGTTGCTGTGGATAGCGCTGGTTGTGTGGGTACTAGAACTGTTAACCTGGCGTTAAGAGTATTAAGCAGAGGTGTTATTGCAGGTTCTGCTTCAGTTTGTGCAGGCACCAGTGTGATCATATGTGCAATGCCAGGTACCAGTTTAACCACCTATCAGTTTATAGGCGTGAGCGCTACACAAACCGTTGTTCAACCAACGCTTCCTTCTACAAACCCTTGTTTCACCTTCAACCCTGTTGATCCTACGATTTATACTGTGCTTGCCGACAGTGCGGGCTGTAACAATCTTGCTGCTCCTATTCAATCCGTTTTGGTTGGCATTACCACCTCCTTAAGCATTGGCGCCCTAGCATCGCCAAGCATCATTTGTTCAGGACTTCCATCCACGCTAAGTGTTCAGGGCAGTACCGCCTATACCTATACCTGGACGGCTCCCTCTGGAACCAACGCCGTTCCAATTGGTAATGGCACCACCACTGTTGTAAACCCAACCACCACAACCAATTATACCGTGAACGCCCTGGATGCTGCTGGTTGTGTTGGAATACAAACTGTGGCTTTGGTTGTTGATCCTACGGCGAGTTTGAGTATGGTGGTATCTGCACCGTTTAACACCATCTGCCCGGCCAACCCTGCTTTGAATTTACCGCAACAATCCAACACCCTCACAGCAAGCGGAGCTGTAAATTATTCCTGGAGTCCACCGTTGTTCCTGAGCAGTACCTCTACTTCAATTACCATTACCACACCAACAACGTCCATTATTTACACGGTTACTGGCAATAATAATTTGGGTTGTAACGGCGCAGCGCAGTTTACTATGACGGTGAATCAGTACCCACTTATTACCATGGTTCCAACACAACAAAATGTGTGCTCAGGTTTTACCTCTACCATTACTGCGTTTGGTGCCCAAACCTATACCTGGACGGGTACCACGTTTACGACACCGATTGTTCAGCAAGCCATTTCGGTTGGTCCGGGAACTTACACTGTTCTTGGTTCTAATGGCGGCTCCTGTTTAAATGCCAGTGCCACCACCATTGGTACACTTGCCCCTTTAACCATTAATCTTTCTTACGCGAACAATACGAACACCACCTGCATCACGAACAACTTCCCTAAGTTGGCAAAACCCGTGACTTTAAATGCAAGTGGTGCGGCCAATTACGTTTGGCTGCCATATGACCCTGCTACCATGACTTACTCCATTGGTCCTCAAACTTTGGTAAGGCCGCATACCTCCACCTGTTATACGGTTACGGGAAATACATCGGTGTGTTCGGGTTCGGCAATAATTTGTGTTACAGTTGTGCCGCAGTTTACCATTGGTGCCACACCTCAATTCCCGGCCATGTGTCTTGGTGATTCCTTAAAACTGAGCGTGGTGAATATAGGGCCTGGTGCTGTAGGTTCTCCTGCTGCGTTTACCTACAGTTGGACTGAAGCGCAAAACGCTCCACCTATAAGTATGAGTTCCTATCTGACGCCTACAACAATGGTGTTCCCTCAAAACACAACTACATACTCAGTTGATGTAACCGATACCAGAACCTGCGTATCCTTACCACGTTTAATTACGGTAACTGTATTACCGGCGCCACAAACCGACATCTTATTGCCTATTATTAATAACGTACCTACCAATACCGTTTGTTTTGTAGGGCCTTCACCGGGTCCACCCGACGTGTTATTGAATTTAACAGCCAGCAATGTAAACAGTGGATTGCCTTTTGGAATACAACCGACCTACACCTGGACTTCACCCAACAATTCTATTCTAACGCCGAATAACAACGCTCAGATCACGATCAATGCGCCTAACCGTTTGCCTTCAATAATTGTATATACCGTTACATCCGGTTACAATGGCATCAATGGTTGCCGTGCATATGACACAGTGAGTGTTAGAGTGATTGATTGCAGGCCAATCACCATTGTTTCCTACACCACTGCCAATGAAAACGATACCATTTGCGCAAGGCAGTGCATTACGTTTATGAACTTAACCGATACCCTGGCCGGAAGCCCTCAAACTTTTACCTGGTCGTTCCAAGGTGGTGCGCCAGCTACTTCCACCTTGGCCAATCCAACCATCTGTTATAACCTTCCTGGTGAATACGATGTTATATTGACTGTAAAAAACCCCTACCCAGTAAATGGTGGAGGCAGTTCAGGCATTAAAGGCATTTCCAAGTACATCAAAGTTGTAGATATCCCTAATGTAACCATTGCTCCGCCAGGACAATTGAGCAGCACCTTATACATCAATTTCGGCGGCACCGCAGTGCTCACGGGTACAGGGGCCTATAGTTATATTTGGGATCCGCCTTACAACATCACCTCGCTCACCAATCCAAATGTGACGGTAAGTCCTATTCAAACCACACAGTACGTGCTTTGGGGTTATAACAGCAAACAATGTTTCTCAAGCGATACGGTGAATGTGATTGTGATCAAAGATTGCGGAGAGATGTATGTACCCAATGCCTTCTCGCCGAATGGTGACAGTCACAATGATGAGCTGAAAGTGCAGGGCATTTGCCTTGAGAGCATGACCTTTATGGTATTTAACCGCTGGGGAGAAAAAATATTTGAAACCACCGACCAGCGTTTGGGCTGGGATGGAACCTATAAGGAAAAAGAAGTTGAATCGGGTGTGTACGTCTACCGACTGGAGGGTAAGACCTTCGATGGAAAAGGATTTAGTTCAAAAGGTAATGTCACGCTTTTAAGGTAATACTATGCAAACAACAAAAAAGATAGCGTACACCGCATTGTTAGCGATTGCTCTGATTCAGGTTGGAAAATCGCAGGACGTGCATTTCTCGCAGTATGCCGAAACACCAAGCTCCATTAACCCTGCCCTGGCCGGCGTAACATACAATACCCGGGTGATCGCCAATTACAGATCGCAATGGTCGTCCTTAGGAACGCAGTACCAAACCATTGGACTGGCTTTCGATCAAACGATCAAGTTCAAAAAACTCAGGAACAACTATTTTGCTGTTGCGGTGAATGTGTTTCAGGATCAGGCTGGTGATGCCAAGTTGACGACGCTGAATCCAAATCTTGGTTTGAGTTTCCATCAGAAAATAACCCGTCAGATGAAACTCTCAGCTGGTTTACAATCCGGTTTATTTTACCGCACCATCGATGTGAGCAAACTGCAATGGGGTGAACAATACAACGGCATTCGCTACGATGCCACCATGCCAACCGGTGAACCCAACATTCCAAGAGGATCGATTACCTCCTTTGATATTGGTGGTGGACTTAATCTAAACTACGTGCGAAGCGATAAGTTTTTGAGTGCAAAAAATGCCGTGCGTTTTGATATGGGGGTTTCGGCCTACCACTTTAATGTGGGCAAAAGTTCCTTCATCACCGCTGATGAAAATTTGAACACAAGGTTTTGTGCTTACTTTAATGGTGACTTTAATATTCCAGGCACCCGCAACGCCATTATGCCGAGTTTTTTATACATGTATCAAAACCCAAGTCAGGAATTTATACTTGGCGCCATGTTTAAATTCATTATTGGTGATCCATCCACCTATACCGGAAATAAAAAACCATTCGCCATGTCGATTGGAGGTTATTACCGTTACAACGACGCCATAGTTCCCGCGTTGCTCATGCAATGGGACAAGTACGCACTTGGCGTTTCATACGACATCAACATTTCAGCACTTACCCCTGCCACGAACAGAAACGGGGGGATTGAAGTGATGCTGCGCTACAACCTTTATCCCGGTTATGGCATAAACATGGGACGCTCAGATTCCAAACCATCGTATTAATAATTAATTAAGCGCCAAAGCCGGCGCTTTTTTTATGAATAAAACTTGAACTGCAATGTATGCCAAATGATAGTTTTGAATTCAAAAAATTTAAAATAAGGCAGGACAAGTGCGCCATGAAAGTGGGTACGGATGCAGTGCTTTTGGGAGCCTGGGTCATTCCTAACGGAAGTGCGAGTATTTTAGACATTGGAACGGGAACAGGCATTATTGCCCTGATGTTGGCGCAAAAATCCAAGGCCACCATAGTTGCCATTGACATCGACAAGGACAGCACTGAACAAGCCAAATTGAATGTGGCCGAAAGTAGTTATGCTTCTCAAATTCAAGTGGAACACATTTCCTTTCAGGACCTTTGTTCAGGGAGCACCCAAAAATTTGATCTGATTGTCAGCAACCCTCCCTTTTTTGTTGATTCTTTAAAAAGCACAAACGATGGGCGCACCATAGCCAGACACAACGATCTTTTATCCTTTGAAGACTTGCTAAAAGGCGTAAAAAAATTACTAAACGAAAAGGGAAAATTTTGTCTGATCCTGCCAAAGAACGAAGCTTTGCTTTTCAGGGATCTGGCCAAAACCAAGGGCCTCTACCTTTCCAAGCTGATGCGAATCAGAACGCGTCCTGAAAAAGATTCAGAGAAACGCCACCTCATGCAATTTGAATTTAAGGAAACGGAATTTTCTGAATCCACCTTAGTAATCGAAGCCGATAGTCACCGTAATTATACGGAAGAGTACAAAAAATTTACTCAGGATTATTACATGAAGTTTTAAGAGGGGTTGGTATTATTTCACCATCCTTTTCCATTTGGGCATCAGAAATTGTTAAAATTTAATCCCCTGCTTCTGTTTTAACACCTGCTGCATTGACTTGGCTGAGTGAATTGTTTAAATTTGGTAAGCTATGCCTGCTGATGCAAATCAATCCTAAACACTTGCTGATTTTGTTTGCCCTGTTTTGTGAATTTGTTCATTCACAGAATCAGGCAAGAAATTGGTATTTCGGTAATAATGCGGGCCTTAACTTTTCAACCAGCCCACCCACTGTCCTGAACAACGGAGCCATGTCAACAACGTTTGGTTGTTCCTCTATTTCTTCTACTGCAGGTAACCTTTTGTTTTATACGAATGGGGTAACGGTTTGGGATCAAACCCACGCCATTATGGCCAATGGTACCGGACTTACAGGCTCCAATTCGGCGCAATCCTGTGTAATTGTAAAACAACCCGCAAGCGCCAATTTGTATTATATTTTTACTGTTCAAGGTGCAGGAGGTCCAGCTGGATTAAATTATTCCATTGTCGACATGGCTTTAGCCGGAGGCAATGGCTCCGTTACAGTTAAGAACGCCACCTTGTTACCGGTTGCATTGGAAGAAAAGATCACGGCAGTAAAACATTGCAACCAAACCGACATTTGGGTGATGGTGAAAGAAATGTCAAACACCAATTATAAGGCATACCTGCTTACTGCCGCCGGTGTAAGTTCAGTTGCTGTATCAAGTTCAGCAGGCTCCAGCCGCACAGGACCAAGCGAAAGAGGCAGCTTGAAATTTTCTCCGAACGGCAAAAAATTGGCCGATGTGTGGGCCAGTACTGGGGGAACCCCCGGGGTCCAGTCCTGCAGTTTTCAGATAATGGACTTTAATAACAACACCGGTGCGATTTCTAATCATCTCTCCGCCGGGGCTTTTTCCGGAGCGTTCTCCAATAACTGGGCTTATGGTACAGAATTTTCTCCTAATGGAAAAGTGCTTTATTTCATATACCATGGCTATCTCTATCAATGGAACAATTGTCTTGTTCCCATGAATGCCAATGGAGGACTCGGACACGAGGAGAATCTGATTCTTACCTATAACCGAGCCAGCATGCAACTGGCACCCGACGGTAAAATATATATTGCTAAAGCAGGGTCGAATACCCTTGACGTGATTAATAATCCAAACCTGAGTGGGCCGGCCTGTGGCTACAGTTTAAATGCCTTATCCGTTGGTAACGGAACGGTTCAGTATGGTTTGCCAACTTTTCTAACTTCCTATTTTGAACAAATGCCTAGCCCCTTCACGTATAGTTCCAATATAAATCCGGGCTGTATGCTGGTGGCATTTTATTCGCCAACCGTGTGTGCCTTTACCGGCTATACCATTTCTTCCACACAATGGAATTTTGGGGATCCGGGTTCTGGTGCAGCCAACACATCGGCTCTCGCCAATCCCACACATTCTTTTTCTGCTCCAGGTACTTATACTGTTCAATTGATCAACAGCTACATCTGCAATAAAAACGATACCCTT
>Ga0154020_10011188_pt1 | contig 10230 bp, 7 predicted proteins | sample Klosneuvirus_201_FD_109709 | JGI IMG/M metagenome (GOLD analysis project Ga0154020, IMG submission 109709) | Active sludge microbial communities from wastewater, Klosterneuburg, Austria - Klosneuvirus_20160825_MG | ecosystem: Engineered > WWTP > Aerobic digester > Activated sludge | place... | reverse complement strand
GCAGCAGGACACCGCCGCCGACCACCCGCATCGCATCCATGCACATCGACCCCGCGCCGCGCGCACGGGCCCGCCGCCGGGCCAACAAGCGCAAGGACTTCTTGCGTGCCCTGCTGCTGGCACCCCTGCTGTGGCCGCTGGGCAGCATGCTCGGCCGGCTGCGTGCACAGCACCGTCCGGCGCCCCTGGCACTGGCTGCCGACCTGCCACTGGGCCTGAGCGTGGCCGGCACGGCCATCGTGCACCGTCACGCGGACGGCACCGTGCAGGCCTGGGCCGCGCGCTGCACCCACCTGGGTTGCCGTCTGGACCGCGTGGTGGAGGGTGTGGTGGTCTGCCCTTGCCACGGCTCGCGCTTTGATGCCGCAGGCCGCGTGCTGGCAGGCCCGGCCACCCGGCCTCTGCAGCCGCTGCGCGTGGTGGCCGACGCCGGCACCGGGGGGTGGACGGTTGACGCCGCCTGAACGCGGCGCTGGCGCACCGAGCCCAGCGCGCCGGCTGACGACACTCTGGCGCGTGAGCTTTGGCGATGCGGCGCTGGCCGCCTTTGCCTTGTGTTCCATCAGCGGCGTGCTGCTGCTGCCGGCCTTTGACGTGCGCGACGGTGCGCGCTCGGTGGCCGAATGGCTGCTGGCCAACCCCGGCGCAACCTTCCTGCGCAATGTGCACTACTGGACGGCGCAAGCCTTCCTCGTGCTGACCCTGCTGCACGCCTGGGACCACCTGCGCCGCGGCACCGAAGCGCGCGTGAGCCGCGGCGTGTGGCTGCGCCTGGTGGCCAGCCTGCCGGTGCTGGCCTTGCTGATGCTCTCGGGCTTCCTGTTGCGCGCCGATGCCGACGCGCTGCAGGCGCGCCGCATCTTCGAAGAAGTCATCACCCTGGTGCCGCTGGCCGGCCCGGCGCTGGCCACGCTGCTGTTTGGCACCGATGAAAGCGGCCTGCAGGTCATCTACCTGCACCACGCCGCCACCGCCACAGTGATCATCTGGCTGGTCATCATCGAACACGCGCGGCGCCTGTGGGGCGGTGTACGCGCCACGCTGGTGGTGGCGCTGGCAGCAGGCGCGCTGGCGCTGCTGGTGTCGCCCGGCCTGCACGATGGCCGCGACCCGGTGGTCAAGGGGCCCTGGTACTTTCTGGGTCTGCAGGAGCTGTTGCACTGGACGCCCTGGCCCCTGTTGGCCGTGGCCCTGACGGCGGCGACCTTGGTCTTTGTGTGGTGGATACCGCGCTGGGCACCGGCCACCGCAGCGCGCGCCAAACGTGGGCTCTTCATCGTAGTGGCGGCCTATCTGGTGGTGTGCACGGCGGTGCTCTTTGTGCGCGGCGAAGCCTGGAGCCTGCATGTCGAAGGCCCGCAATGGCCTGCCGGGCCCGGCGACCTGCGCGCCGGCCCGCTGCTGCAGCGCTCGGGCATCGACACCGCCACGGCCAAACTCACCCTGGTGCAAGGCCACCCCGAGGGCTGCCTGAGCTGCCACGGGGGCATGTCCGGCTTCAGCCCCGCACACCAGCCGCAAGCGCTGGGCTGCGCGGCCTGCCACTTGGGCGACACGCACACGCTGGACAAGAACCGCGCCCACGTGGGCATGGTCCTGGTGCCCGGCAACCTGGCCGACGCCGGCCGCACCTGCGGCCAATCAGCCTGCCATGCCGAGGTGGTGCCGCGTGTGGAGCGGTCCATCATGGCCACCTTCGCCGGTGTGATCGCCACCAACCGCAAGGTGTTCGCCAGCGGTGATGCGGCCGCGCACGATGCAGCCACGCCGGTGCCGCACGTTCGCGACCTGGGCCACACCGCCGCCGACAGCCACATGCGCCAGTTGTGCGTGGGTTGCCATCTGGGCCAGCCCAAGACCCTGTGGGGCCCCATCACACAAGAATCACGCGGTGGGGGCTGCAACGCCTGCCACCTGAAGTACAGCGCCGAAGCGGCGGCGGACCTGGCCGCTTACGTGCCCCTGGTGCCCGAGCGCGAGGACGGCGCGGCACCCATGCCACCACCGCCATCCGGCAAGCCCTTCCCGCGTGTGCACCCGCGCTTGAGCGTGCAGGCCGATGGCAGCCACTGCTTCGGTTGCCACAGCCGCAGCAGCCGCATCTCCACCAGCTACGAAGGCTGGCACGAAATGCGGAATGACCCGAGCGATGCCGAGCTGGCGGCCAGCCCTGCCAAGTACCGGCAGTTGGACGACACACGCTTCTTCGTGCGGCAGAGCGCTGACGTGCACCACGCCGCAGGGCTGGACTGCATCGATTGCCACACCGCGCTGGAAGTGATGGGCACGGGCCAGACCGTGGCCCACAAAGCGCAGGCCCTGCGCGTGCGCTGCGAGGATTGCCACGTACCGGCCGGCGGCCAGCTGGCCACGCGCGAACTGCAGGCCATGGATCCTGAATCGCGCAAGATCCTGGCCCTGCGCGGGTGGACGCTCAAACCCGGCGAACGGCTCGGCGCCACACGCAGCGGCGATGCGCTGGTCAACGTGCGTGTGGATGCACAAGGCCGCGGCCATCTGCTGCGCAAGGCCGATGGGCGTGTGGCGCCGCTCAAGCCCCAGGCCGCCAGCTGCCCACAAAGCGGCGCCCAAGGCGGAGCGCATGCACGGCTGACCTGCTCCAGCTGCCACACCGCCTGGGCGCCGCAGTGCACCACCTGCCACACCTCCTTCGACACCCGCTCGCAAGGCCACGACCACCTGGCGATGAAGTTCGTGCCAGGTGAGTGGATGGAAACCTCGGTCGATTTCGAAGCCGCCCCGCCGGCATTGGGCGTGCGCCTGGCTTCGGGTCTGGGCGAGCGGGGCGGCGAGGTGGTGGACACCTTTGTGCCCGGCATGATCATGACGATTGACCGCAACCTGAAGGCGGGCGGCGCACCCGACACCGTGTTCAGACGCCTGTTTGCGCCCATTGCAGCGCACACCACGCAGCGGCAAGCGCGGGCTTGCGCTTCATGCCACAACAACCCGGTGGCGCTGGGCCTGGGCAAGGGTGATCTGCAGTTCAACGCGGCACCCATGGGGCCAGGCCGGCAGGGCCATTGGCAATTCAAGCCAGCCCGGCCGGCCTTGCCGCAAGATGGCTTGCCTGAAGACGCCTGGACGGGGTATCTGAGCCTGCGCAGCGGCATGGTCTCCACCCAGCCGGGTGCGCGGCCCTTCAACGTGGCCGAGCAGCAGCGCATCCTGACCGTGGGGGCTTGCCTGAGCTGCCACCAGGAAGCTTCGGCCGTCATGCGCGAGGCGCTGCGCGACTTTGCGGCGATGTTGCAGCGGCGTTCACCGCAGTGCGCGGTGCCGGCCTGGGCTGTCAGCCGGCCATAGACCCTGCATCCAACGCGGCTGCGTGGCGCTGGCCGTGCATCCTTTTCCGCCTGTCTGCGTCTCCCAATGCAGAGGCCATGAAATGTCCGAACTGACCCTGTCCCAACGCACGCTGCAACTGCCCCGGCTCTACCCACGGGGCTTTCTGCTCGTGGCGGCGGTGGCGTGGTGGCAGCTGTACCAGGCGCTCGCGCCGGCGTCCAAAGCTCTGGTCGCGGTACTGCCGGTGGACCGCGCCAGCCACCTGGGCGGCGCCTTGCAGTTCTTCCTGTACGACACGCCCAAGGTGCTGCTGCTGCTGACCGGGGTGGTGTTCGTGATGGGAATGGTCAACTCGTACTTCACCCCCGAACGCACGCGTGCCCTGCTGGCCGGCAAGTCCGAAGGCGTGGCCAATGTCATGGCGGCGAGCCTGGGTGTTGTCACGCCGTTCTGTTCGTGCTCGGCCGTGCCGCTGTTCATCGGCTTCGTGCAAGCGGGCGTGCCGCTGGGTGTGACCTTCTCGTTCCTGATCTCGGCACCGATGGTCAACGAGGTGGCGCTGGCGTTGCTGTTGGGCCTCTTCGGGTGGAAGATCGCCGCGCTCTACCTGGGCCTGGGCCTGAGCATCGCCATCGTGGCCGGCTGGGTCATCGGCCGCATGAAGATGGAAGCCTACCTGGAGGACTGGGTGCGCGACATGCCCAAGGTTGCCGCATCGGCCGGCGTGGGTGGCCTGACGCTGCAGGAGCGCATCGAGGCCGGCTTTGCGAGCGTGCGCGAGATCGTCGGCAAGGTCTGGCCCTACATCCTGGTGGGCATCGCCATCGGCGCGGCCATCCACGGCTGGGTGCCGCAGGACTTCATGGCTTCCATCATGGGCAAGCAAGCGCCCTGGTGGTCGGTGCCGGCCGCGGTGCTGATCGGCGTGCCGATGTACACCAACGCGGCCGGTGTGATCCCCATCGTGCAGGCGCTGCTGGCCAAGGGCGCGGCGCTGGGCACGGTGCTGGCGTTCATGATGAGCGTCATTGCGCTCTCGCTGCCGGAGATGATCATCCTGCGCAAGGTTCTGAAGCTGCGCCTGATCGCCACCTTTGCGGGTGTCGTGGCCACCGGTATCCTGCTCGTGGGTTTTGTGTTCAACGCGGTGCTTTGAAGGAGCCTGGCTGTGCGCAATCGGATTTTTCTCCAGCCCCGCTGGCCTGGTGTTCTGGTCCTGGCCCTGATGCTGGCCGCCGGCACGGCGCAGGCGGTGGATGTGCGCTTTCAGCGTGTGGCCGAAGGCGTCTACGCACACGTCGGCGACACCGGCCCACGCACTGCGGCGAACGAAGGCCTGAACGCCACCATCGGCCTGGTGGTCACGCCGGCGGGTGCGGTGCTGATCGACAGCGGCGCCACTTTCCAGAGTGCGCGCCAGATTCATGAGGCGGTCAAGGCTGTCACGGCGCAACCCGTGAAGTGGATCTTCAACACCGGCGGGCAAGATCACCGCTGGCTGGGCAATGGCTACTTCGCCAGCCAGGGTGCTGAAGTCATGGCACACGCCGCGGGCCAGGCCGACATGCTCAACCGCGGCAACGACCACCTGCAAGGCCTGAAAGCCACCCTGGGCGCAATGGCCGAAGGCACCGTGCCCACCTTGCCCACGCGCTGGCTCACGGGCGGCGACGCGCGGCTGGATCTGGGTGGCGTGGTCTTCGAGTTCAAGCACCGCGGCGGCGCTCACACGCCGGGCGACACCATGGTCTGGCTGCCGCAGAAGAATGTGCTGTTCACCGGTGATGTGGTCTATGTCGAGCGCATGCTGGGGGTGCTGCCGGTCAGCAACACCAAGAGCTGGCTCGACACCTTGGCCGTCATCGAGCAGTTGAATCCCCAGGTTCTGGTGCCTGGCCATGGAAGCGTCACCACCGTGGCCAGGGCCAAGGCCGACAGCCAGGCCTATCTGCGGGCCCTGCGCGCGCACATGAAAAGAGCCGTCGATGACGGCACCGACGTCAGCGCGGCGGTGAAGAGCTTCAACGCCGCGCCCTTCATGCGGCTGCTGAACGCCGCCGAGCTGATGCCCGGTAACGCCAGCCGCACCTACCTCGAAGTCGAACGCGAGTAGTTCACTTCAAACCCATTCAAGGGACGCACCATGGACATCAAGGTACTCGGCACGGGCTGTGCCAACTGCAAGGCGACGGTGGCGCTGATCGAGCAGGTGGCGTTGGCCAAGGGCGTGCCCATCACGCTCGGCAAGGTCGAAGAGCTGCGCGACATCATGGGCTACGGCGTGATGAGCACGCCTGGGGTCGTCATCGACGGCAAGGTGGTGCATGCCGGCGGTGTGCCCAGCCGCGAGAAGGTTGATAAGTGGCTGGCCGCCGGGGGCGGCTGAAGCTGTGCAGCCAGGCGCTCAGTGCGCGGTGGCGCCGCTGCGCAACTCCAGGGCGACGAAGGCTTGTGTGAGCGCACCCAGATCGCGATAGAACGCTGTCTCGGCACCCGCTTGCACCGCCTGTGCAAAGTCGCCGATCCAGTTGCCCAGGTGGCCGGACAGAAAGCGCTGCCGAAGGCTGGCGACGCGGGCTTGATCAGCGGCTTCTTCAGCGGCAACAGAAGTCGCGCGGTGCAATCGGTGGTTCAGCAGATAGAGAAACTCCAGTTCCGCAGCCACGTGGTCGGGTAGATCCTCAAAGCTCTCGTCGATGTCGAACCCGCCTTCGGCATACAGGTCCAGCAAAGCGACGGTGGTGTCCTGCATCAAGGTCTTTTCGCCCGTCAACCAGAACGAGGCATAAGGCTGCGCCAGGGGATTGACCGGGCCCAGAAACAGCCGCGTGTAGTCGATCAGCAAGGTCTTCAGGTCCTGTGCGGCAAACGCTTCGCCCAAGCGCTTTGCCGTGGCTGCCAACGCCGGGTCCAGTTGCTGCGCCGCTGCGAACATCGATTCGAACATCCTCTCTTCGGCGAACGCCGCTGTGGGTTCGTAGTAGCAGGCCGCGATGAAGCGGCACAAGTCTTCGCGGGCGGTCTCACTCTGGGTTGGGGCCATGTTCATTCCTCGGCGCAAAAAGGGGCCGGCAGTGCCGGCCCCGTGTGCAGTGGTTGTAGCGGATTTCAGGCGCGCGCGCTGTACTTGCCGATGTAGTGCACGTTGGGCTTGGTGCCCTTTTCTTCCAGCAGGCGGAAGGACTTTTCCTGCTTGAGGATCTGTGCGATCTGGGTGTTCGGGTCTTCCTGGTCACCGAAGATGCGCGCTTGCGAGGGGCACACTTCCACGCAGGCCGGCTGCAGGCCATTGAGCGTGCGGTGGTAGCAGAAGGTGCACTTCTCGATCGTGTCGCCCTTGCGGATGGGTTGCGCGTCGCCGCCCGTCCACTGGTTCATATTGGGCGTGCGCGTGCCGGCCTTGGCCGCGGTGTCGGCGGCGCTGGCCGTGCAGCCGGGGATGGCGGCAGCCTTGTCGTCCCAATAGGGCTGCGTGCTCTTGTCCGGCGCGTTGAAGCTGATCACGCTGTAGGTTTCGCCGCTCAAGCTTTCCGCGCCGAGTTCCTCGTGGCTGTATGGGCAGGCGCGCTGGCAGCGCTGGCAGCCGATGCACAGCTCGGGGTCGTTGAGCGTGATGCCTTCGGGCGTCTTGAAGAGCGCCTTGTTCGGTTTGACCGGGCAGGCCTGGATGCAGGGTGCTTCGCTGCAGTGGTTGCACAGCACCGGCATCACGAAGTGCGTCACGTTGGGGAAGGTACCTTCGGTGCGCATGATGAAGTCGGCCCAGTTGTGGCTCTGGCCTTCACCGCGATTGCGGGTGTTGTTTTCGGTCTTGCAGGCAAAGGCGCATGCACCGCAGCCCACACACTTTGCCAGGTCGATGACCATTCCAAGTCTTGTCATGATGGTTTCCTTGTCGGGTGTGTTCGGGCTCAGGCTTTGACGATCTTCACGCCGGTGAAGCCGCCGTTGCGCGCCGTGGCGCCGCTGAGCCTGTCGTAGTCATCGACCAGGATCTCGTTGTTGTTGCCACCGTTGGGCGTGGCCTTGGCATAGTCCTTGGCCGCCACACGGCCGTAGGCCCAGTGGCCCTGGCCGTAGCACTTGGCCACGGTGCCCGGCCGCACACCTTCCCACAGCTTCAGTGGCACGGTGATGCTGCCGGCCATCGAAGTGACCTTCACGTTGTCGCCGCTCTTCAGGCCCAGCCTTGCCCCGTCCAGCGGGTTCATCTTGATCACGTCGCTGTAGCCCACGTCGCCTGGATCGACCTTCTTGAATTCCTGGTACCAGGGCAAGTTGGCGCTGCGGCCTTCGCGGTTCAGGCGCGACTTGTAGTCGATGAAGGTAAAGGGGTAGTCGGCCTCGCTGCCGTGGCGCTTGACGGGCTCGTAGTGCGGCACAAAGGCCAATTCGCCGCGGGCCACGTAGCCGCTGACGGTCAGGATGTCGTCCACCGTGGTCTTGTGCTTTTCAGCGTGTTCGGCCAAGCCCTTCTTCAGCGTCTCGCTGTAGAACTCGAACTTCTTGGTGGCGGTGGCGAACTTGCCGCCCCAGCCCTTCTTCAGCGTGTACTTCGGGCCGCTGAACATGCCCTTGGCTTTGAAGTCGGCCCAGCTGGTGATGGCCGCGTCGCCCTTGAGCGGTTCCTTGGCCTTCCAGATGGCCGTGCTGGTGATCTTGGTCGCCATCTCGCTGAACTCCAGCGCGGTGGTCGGTGCCTTGCCGGTCTCAGGATCCTTGAACTCGTTGGCGAAGTAGTCAAACAGGTTCGGGAAGCCCTTGGCCTTGAGCTTTTCGGCCAGCAGCCACATCACCTCGGTTTCTTCCTGCTTCACGTCCCACAGGCGCTTGACGGCCGCTTGCTGGATGGACACATAGCCGTGGCCGTTGCCCATGTTGCCGACGATGGACCAGCCCTCGGCCGAGTTGAAGGTGGAGGGCAGCACGATGTCGGCAAACTGTGTCATCTCCGACGGGTTGGTGACCATGTGCACGAAGAAGGGCACCTTGGCCATGGCCTTGTCCCAGCGGTCGGCACCGGTGCAGGAGAAGTTGAAATTGGCCCAGGAGGACAAGAAGACCTTGACCGCACCCGGGTCCTTGAGCAGGCCGTTGGCCACGTTGTTGGTGACCACGCCGCTGCCCGGCTTGGCGTTCATCATCGCCGGCATGTCCTTGGCGCCGCGGCCGTCGAGCTTCTTGCCCTTGCTGGCCGTCTTGGCCAGTTCGTCGACGTACTTGTCGGCGCTGGCGAACTTGGTGGTCGGTGCACTGCTGCTTTGCCAGACGCCACCTTCAGCGTCGATGGAGCCCAGCAGCCCGTTGAGGGCGTGCACGGCCATCGCGCTGTAGGTGCCACGCGGGTGCATGGCGGCGCCCGGGCCCATCCACACCGCTGTCTTGGAGCCAGCCTTGCCCATGGCACGTGCGACACGCACGATCTGCGCGGCCGGGATCAGCGTTTCCTTCTCGGTGAAGCTGGCTTCGTCGACCGGTTTGCCGGCCACGAAGAGGTTCTTGACGTCCTTGAAATCGCCCACGAATTCGCGGCTCCACAGGCCTTCGGTCAGGATGACGTGGGCGATGGCGCCGGCCAGTGCGCCATCAGTGCCCGGCTTGATGGGCAGCCATTCCTGCGCCTTGGCGGCGGCATTGCTCATGCGCGGGTCCACGGCGATGACGGTGCCGCGCTTGACGATCTCATGGAAGCGGTGAATGGTGTTGGGCACCATGCGGTTGGAGGCCAGCGGGTCGCAGCCCCAGATCACGAGGCAGTTGGTCTTTTCCAGGTCGTAGTCGCGGTAGCCGAAGAAGCCCTGGGTCAGGCCCGGGCCCATCTTCTCGGCTTCGGCGCAGATCGCGCTGTGCGAGAAGTAGTTGGGCGTGCCCCAGATCTTGGGCAGGGTGCCGTACATCAGATCGGTGCTGGTGGGCGAGTAGCGCCCACGCATGTACATCAGCTTGTCGGGCTGGCCGGCGCGGCGCAGTTCCATCATCTTTTCGGCCACCGTGTCCAGCGCCTCGTCCCAGCTGATGGGCACGAACTTCGGGTCCACACCACGGCCCTTGGCCGGGTTGGTGCGCTTCATCGGGGTCTTGATGCGGTCCGGGTCATAGACCTGCTGCGGGATCATGTGGCCGCGTGGGCACACGTAGCCGTGATTGGTCTTGCTGAGCGGGTTGCCGCGCACCTTGACCGCACGGCCGCCCTGCACGTAGATCTGGATGGCGCACCACTGCGTGCAGCCCTGGCAGGTGCTGCCCACCCAGTTGCCCTGGCCGGGCGCAGAGGCCTTGGCCTTGCGGGGCGTGAAGGCCTGCGTGACCGGCGCGTTGCTGGCCGTGGTGGCACAGCCCGTGGCCAGCCAGCCGGCTCCTGCGCCGCTGGCCATGATGAAGGTTCGTCTCGTCAGCTTCATGGATGGGACCTTTGAGGCTCATTGAATTTGCGTGGCGAGACTGTGCGCTTCCACAAAAGTGGAAACTTGACGCAACGCAATGTGGCAGCACGATGTAGCGGATGCCTGAGTGGCTTGCTCGGGCTTGGCGGCATCCGCTTCTTGAAGCGCAACGACACAAGGGCCGGCAGGTGCCGGCCCTTGCAGGAGGCTCGAACCTTGCGGCCGTCAGGTGGCAGAGAGGCTGCGGCGTCGCATGCCCCAGGCAGCTGCAGCCAGGGCCGCACCTACCAGCACCAGCGAGTCCGGCTCAGGCACCTGGCATTGGCCGGTGCCGACCGCGATGCACAACGGCGCGAAGTGCACGTTCAGCGGCAATGCGTTCAGCCCCACGAACATGCGCTGCAGATCCGGGTCGTCGCCCAGCGTGAACTGGGTGGTGCCGTTGGCCGCGCCCGTCCAGCCGAACCGGGCGATGTCAAAGCTGTCGTCCTCGTTCAGTTCAAGCCAGGAATCGTCGGTCAGGGCGCTCAGCCACATG
>Ga0154020_10011187_pt1 | contig 10230 bp, 8 predicted proteins | sample Klosneuvirus_201_FD_109709 | JGI IMG/M metagenome (GOLD analysis project Ga0154020, IMG submission 109709) | Active sludge microbial communities from wastewater, Klosterneuburg, Austria - Klosneuvirus_20160825_MG | ecosystem: Engineered > WWTP > Aerobic digester > Activated sludge | place... | reverse complement strand
CTTCTGGGCCGAGTTCGCATCCAGAAGCTTCTTTTCGAGGGTCCGCAGAACCGCCATGCCCTTCTCGCCCTTGGCGGCCGCGAGGATCATGGCGACCACGTGGGGCAGGCGCTCGGAGGCGAAGAACATGTGCTCGGTGCGGCACAGGCCGATCCCCTGGGCGCCGAAGGCGAAGGCCGTCTTCGCGTCCTTGGGGATGTCGGCGTTGGCGCGGATCCCGAGCCGCTTGACGTCGTCGGTCCACGAAAGCAGCTTCGCGAACTTCTGGTAGATGGGCGACTTCTCCGCCTTGAGGGTGCCGTTCACAACCTGCAGCACCTCGGAGGGGGAGGTGGCGAGGGCCTGGAACATCACCTCGCCGGTCGAGCCGTCGATGGAGATGACCTCGCCCTCACGGATCACCCGGTCTCCCACGGTCATGGTCTTCAGCTTCGCGTTGATCGACAGAACCGAGCAGCCGACGACCGAGGGCTTGCCCATCTGGCGGCCGACCACCGCCGCGTGCGAGGTCATGCCGCCGGTGGCGGTGAGGATGCCCTGGGCCACGTGCATGCCGTGGATGTCGTCGGGAACCGTCTCCATCCGGACCAGGACCACACGCTTGCCCTTGTTGGCCCACGCCACCGCGTCATCGGCGGTGAAAACCACCGCTCCCGTCGCGGCGCCGGGGGACGCGGGAAGGCCCTTCGCGGCCACCTTGGCTTTCGCGCGCTCCTTCGGCTCGAAGATCGGGTGCAGCAGTTGATCGAGCGACTGGGGCTCGACCTTCATCAGGGCTTCCGGCCTGGTCAGGATCCCTTCCTCAACGAGGTCGACCGCGATCACGATCGAAGCGAGGCCCGTGCGCTTGCCGTTCCTGGTCTGGAGCATGAAGAGCTTGTTCTCTTCGATGGTGAACTCGAAGTCCTGGATGTCCTTGTAGTGGCGTTCGAGGCGCGTGGTGATCTCACGGAGCTGCTTGTAGGCCGCGGGCATGAGCTGCTGCAGGTCGGCGATCGGATGCGGGGTGCGGATGCCCGCCACCACGTCCTCGCCCTGGGCGTTTTGCAGGAACTCTCCGTAGAACTCCTTGCCGCCGGTCGCGGGATTCCGGGTGAAGCCGACGCCGGTGGCGGAGGTGTCTCCCTTGTTTCCGAAGACCATGCACTGAACGTTGACCGCGGTGCCGAGGTCGTGAGGGATGTCGTTGAGGCGGCGATAGGTCACCGCGCGGGGGTTGCCCCAGCTCCGGAAGACGGCGTCACGCGCGCCCGAAAGCTGTTCCTTGGGATCCTGGGGGAAAGGCTTCCCCATCTGCTTGAGCACCACCGCCTTGTAGCGCTCGATGACGGCATCGAGATGCTCTTCCTTGAGGTCGACATCGGCCTGGACCTTCGCGCTCTTCTTCACCGCGTGAAGCTCGTGCTCGAAGAGTTCCTTGTTGATGTTGAGGACCACGTTCGAATACATCTGGATGAAGCGCCGGTACGAGTCCTTGGCGAACCGACCGTTGCCGGTCTTGTTCTTGAGGCCGACCACCGACTTGTCGTTCAGGCCGAGGTTCAGGATGGTGTCCATCATGCCGGGCATCGAGAACTTCGATCCCGAGCGGACGGAGACGAGAAGGGGGTCGGTCGCCTGGCCGAGCGACTTCCCCATCAGGGTCTCGAGCTTCGCGAGCGCCTCGGCGATCTCATCCTCGATCGCCGGGGTGAGCGTGCCCTTGTTCTCTTCGAAGACCGCGCAGGCCTTGGTGGAAATGGTGAAACCCGGAGGCACCGGCAAACCGGCGTTGGTCATCTCCGCGAGCCCGGCGCCTTTGCCGCCGAGGATGTCCTTCATGTCTTTGTGGCCTTCGGCCTTGCCGCCGCCGAAAAAGTAAACGAACTTGGGCACTTGTTTTTCTCCTAGGAAGAAGTGGCGATATCGCCCGCGGGCGAGGCCAGCTTGGAAAGATCGGCGACCTCGTAAACGAGGTTCAGAAGTCTGGAAAGAAGGGCGAGGCGATTGGCCTTGAGAACCGGGTCGTCGGCCATGACCATCACACCCTTGAAGAAGGCATCGACCTCGCCGCGGACGGCCGCGACGGCCCGAAGGCGCGATGCGGGGTCGCTCGCGGGTGTCCGCTCCGCCTTCACGATCGCCGCGTGCAGAAGGCCTTCGGCGCCCTCCACGAAGGCGCCCTGATCCACCGCTCCGACCTTCGTGTCCGCGACGATGTTCTTCGCCCGCTTGAACGCCTCGGCGAGCGCCGCGAAGACCTCGCGCTGCTCGGAGCGAACGGCGGAGAGCGCGTGCAGGCGTTTCGCGGTGTCCCGAACGTCGAGAAGCGGGTCGGCGCGCGCCTCCAGCACCGCCTCGATCTCGTCCGCGGAACCCGCGTCCCGGGCCAGGAACACGCCGCGCAGCCGGTCGAGCAGGAAGGCGCGGAGGGCCGCCTGAAGGTCCCGGGTCGACTTCGACAGCGCGGGCCCGTACAGCCGGTGCCCGTCGGTGACCACATCGTTGAGGTTCGGGGCCCGTCCCGTCCAGAAATCGAGGAGGATGCGAATGACGCCCTGCCCGGCGCGCCTCAGTCCATAGGGATCGCTGCTGCCGGACGGAGTCACCCCGATCCCCAGGTAGCCGATCAGGGTGTCGAGCTTGTCGACCAGGGCGACCAGGGCGAAGGTCTCGAGAGCCGTGCCCGACAACTTCCCCGCGGGCGCCGCCCCCGCTTCGATGGCGACCGGGTGATAGTGCCAGCGAATGGCCGCGGCGATCTCCGGCGACTCGGTGGCCTGGGCGTAAAGCCCGCCCATCGCGCCCTGGAGTTCCGGGAACTCCCGAACCATCAGGGTGACGAGGTCGGCCTTGGCGAAGAGCGCGGCCCGACCGGCCGCGGTGGTGGCCTCGGCGGAAAGGCCCACGTGGCCCGCGAGATTCGTGGCCAGCAGCGAGATGCGTTCGGCCTTCTGTTTGTAGTTGCCAAGCCCCTTGTGGAAGGTCACCGCGGCGAGGTCATCGACCCGGCTCTCGATCGTCCGCTTGCGATCCTCGTTGTAGAAGAACCGGGCGTCCTTCAACCGGGCGACCACCACGCGTTCCTGTCCCTGGGCCGCATTGACCGCGCCCGCGTCGTCGCATCCGGAGATGGCGGCGAAGCGCGGCGAGCCGTCCCTGGCCCGGGGCAGGGTGATCGCTTTCTGGTGATGGGCGAGAACGGTCTCCAGCACTTCGTCGGGGAGGTCGGCGAACTCCGGTGGGATCGTCCCGACCACCACGGTCGGGTACTCGACGAGATCCGCCCACTCCTGAATCAAATGGGCGGCCTCGCCGGAAACCGCGCCACCTTTCGACTCGACATTCCACTTGATCCGGTCCCGCCTTCGCGCCGGATCGAGGATCACGAACCTCGCGGCGAGACCGGCCTCGAGCTCGGAGAAGGAGCGCACGTCGAACCCCCGGTCGGAGGCGCCGCGGGGATAGAAGCGATGCCCCATGGAGCGTCGGCCGCTGGCCACGCGGATCGCGCCCCGGGCGCCTGACACCAGGTCGAAGATGGTCAGGGGGACCACCTCGCCATCCAGCAGAGCCACCAGCCACTGGATGGGCCGGCCGAACTCGAAGCTGCCCCGGCCGTCATCGAGCCAGGCGTCCCAGTTCATCCGCTTGGCGAAGTTGAAGCCCCGGAGGAGGCCCGGGAGGAGGCCCGCGAGCACCTCGCCGGTGGGCCGGCCGGAGATCTGCCTGGTCGCGCTGACGTAGACGTCGCTCGATCCCTCGACCTTCGGCGAGAGCCGGAGAGCATCGAGGCCGACCCCCTGCTTCCTCGCGAAGCCCTCGGCCGCCTTGGACCAGTTCCCCCCCGCGTCCTTCGCGATCTTCGCGGCCGGGCCCCACTCGACCACGGTGCGATCCTCCTGTCGCTCGTTCACCTGGGCGACCAGGACGAGGCGCCGCGCCGTCCAGAAGACCCGCGCGCCCTCGGGCGCAAGCTGCTGATCGGTGGCCAGGGCCGCGAACTTCGAATGAAGCTGATCGGCGAGGCCGGGAAGCCAGGGCGCCGGCATCTCCTCGAAGCCGATCTCGAAGAGGAACTCAGCCACGACCGGCCTCCGTTCCCTTCGTTTCGGCGGGCCATCGGTCTTCGGCGTACGCCGCGGCGACCGCGCAGGCCAGCTTCCGGATCTGGAGCAGCATGGAGGCGCGCTGGGTCACCGAGATCCCTCCCCGGGCGTCGAGGACGTTGAAGGCGTGCGAGGCGCGCAGGACCCAGTCGTAGGCGGCCAGGGACACGCGCGGGCCCGCGGTTTCAAGCAGCCGCTTCGCTTCGCCCAGGGCCGCTTCGAAGAGCTTCATGTGCAGCTCGACATCGGCGAGTTCGAAGCTGTAGCGCGACAGTTCGAACTCCTCTTCATGGCGGACTCTCCGGTAGGTGACGCCCGGCGTCCACTCGACATCGAAGACATCGGCCTTGTCCTGCAGGTACATGGCGATCCGCTCGAGACCGTAGGTGATTTCGGCGGAGATGGGCGACAGATTGATCCCGCCCGCCTGCTGGAAATACGTGAACTGCGTGATCTCCTGGCCGTCGAGCAGCACCTGCCAGCCGATGCCCCAGGCTCCCAGCGCGGGCGATTCCCAGTTGTCCTCCTCGAACCGGACGTCGTGATCCGCGGGCTCGATGCCGAGGGCGCGCAGCGAATCGAGATAGAGGTCCTGGACGTCTTTGGGCGCGGGCTTGAGAATCACCTGGTACTGGTGGTGCTTGTAGAGGCGATTCGGGTTGTCGCCGTAGCGACCGTCGGCGGGGCGGCGCGAGGGCTGGACGTAGCCCACTCTCCAGGGCTCGGGCCCGAGCACGCGGAGGAAAGTCTCCGGATGCATGGTCCCCGCACCCACTTCGGCATCGACGCCGAGCTGGATGAGGCAACCCTGCTTCTCCCAGAACGCGTTGAGGGTCGCGATGATTCCCTGCAGGCTCAGACTCATGACCGGAGCACGCTTTCGATGACCCGGGAGGAGTTCAAGGAGCGACCGAGATGGCTCTCGATCAGCTCGCGATGGAACTTCGTGATGGGAGCGAGGTCGATGCCCCGGGTGCGTTCGGCGAAATTGGCGGGCGAGAGGCGCAGGGCCGAGCGGAGCAGCGCCCGGGAGTCAGGGTCAAGGATCTCCGCGCGCTTCGTGGCGCAGTTGGCGCAGACCACCCGTTCCGCGGCGCGATCGAAGCCAAGCCCCCCGGTCACGGGCTGCCGGCAGTTGAGGCAGCGCACCAGCGACGGATACAGGCCGTGGAGCTTGAGGGTCCAGGCCTCCGCGTAGCGCATCACCGCGGCGCCGTTCGAGCCTCGCTGCTTGAGGGCGGTGACGCACGATCGGCCCAGGCGATAGCCGTCATCGTCCCGGACATCGGGGGGCAGGAAGGCTTCGAACAATTCGGCGCAGTATTCCAACGCGAGGAGGCTTTCGAGGTTGCTGTTTGGAGGTTCTGAGGAACGGATGAGTTCGACCGCGCCGAGCCGGAAAAGTTCCGTCCCTTCACGACCGTACAACGTGGTGCGCACTTCCGAAAGGGGCTGGAGCGACGACTGGTACCGGTCGCCGGGGCCGCGCGCGCCCTTCGCGACGGCCCTCACCTTCCCCTTGCTTCGGGTGAGAAGCACCGCGACAACGCTCATTTCCCCCAGCGGGAACGTCCGCAGGACCAGAGCGTCCGTGGTGAGAGGAGGCATTGTGACGGCGCCTTACGAGGTTTCTGAGCCCAAGTCCACGAGCACCCATCGGCCCCTTTCGAAGCAGGGCGAAACCTAACACGGATGGCCTCGTTCTTCCTCCTTCCGCGGTCCCTGGCTTCCGGGCCTTTCGACGCGGCGCGCGGCCTTTCCAGGGGAAGTGAAACTTTTTGGCCCCCAGGTCCATCCAAAGCTCCACGGCCGGACGTAAGATATCCGGCAACACCGTGGTCCGATGCCGAGGGTCGGCTCTGGATCGCGATACCCATGGTCCCCTTTTACAGGTTCGCGCCCGGCGACGCGGGGAGTCGCTTCGAAGCGGGTGCGTCCTTCTGGAGTTTGCATCAATGAAGCGTCGAGATTTCACAAAAGCGATCGCGGGCATCGCCGCGGGAGTCGTGGCCGGAACGAAGGCATTCGCGGATGACACGAAGAAGCCGGCCGACAAGGCCAAGCACGCGTGCAAGGGAATGAACGAGTGCAAGGGCCAGGGCGCGTGCAAGACGGGTGACGCCGGCTGCGCCGGAAAGAACTCCTGCAAGGGCAAGGGCGGCTGCGCCACCGCGGCGAAGCACGACTGCAAGGGCAAGAACGAGTGCAAGGGCCAGGGCGGATGCAAGACCGGCGACAACAAGTGCGCGGGAAAGAACTCCTGCAAGGGCAAGGGCGGCTGCTCGGTTCCCGTGAACCACGGAGCTCCGGCGGCTCCGGCCAAGAAGTAGCCTCTCGTTCCGGGCGTTTCCGTCAGGCCGCGGGGGCTTCTCCCCCGCGGCTTTTTTCTTCTACACTGGATTTCGCATGACCTCCGCCCCGCCAGGCAATCGCTTCGGTTTCAAGGACCTCGGAATCGGGATCGGCCTGCGCACCGTCCACTATCCCCACATCCTCTCGACCTGGCCGAAGATCGACTGGTTCGAGGTTCTCTCCGAGAACTACCTGGACACGGGCGGCCGCCCCGCTTACGTGCTCGATCAGGTCGCGGAGCGCTATCCCGTGGCCCTGCACGGCGTTTCCATGTCCATCGGCAGCACGGATCCCTTGAATCGCGAGCACCTCCGGAAACTCAAGGCCCTCGCCGACCGGACGAAGGCCCACTGGGTTTCCGACCACCTCTGCTGGACCGGAGTCCTCGGCCGGAACACCCATGACCTTCTCCCCATGCCCTACACCGAGGAGGCCCTCGCCCACACCATCAAGCGGACGAAGCAGGTCAGCGAGATCCTGGAGCGGCCGCTGGTCCTCGAGAACCCGTCCTCGTACGTGGAGTTCAAGGGCTCCTCGATGCCGGAGTGGGTCTTCCTCGCCCGCCTCGCCGAGGAGGCGGATTGCGGCCTGCTCCTCGACGTGAACAACGTCTATGTGAGTTCGTTCAATCACCGCTTCGATCCGTTGGAGTACATCAACGCGATCCCCGCCGACCGCGTGGTGCAGTATCACCTCGCCGGCCACACCAACAAGGGCACGCACATCATCGACACCCACTCGGATCACGCCATCGACGAGGTGTGGAACCTTTACGCCCTCTCCTGCCGGCGCACCGGCCTGGTGGCGACCCTCTACGAATGGGACGATGACATCCCGGCCTTCGATGTGGTCCTCGCCGAAGCGCGCAAGGCCGAGGCGTTCCGCAAGGCGGTGAGCGTTCCGGACCGTCGGGGGCGGACGGGGCGCCCCGCGGCCCTGAGCGCGGTCTAGCATGCGCCTCGCGAGCCTCCAGCGCTGGATGCAGACAGTGGTCGTGCATCCGGGCACGACGGAGCAGGCCCTGCGCTCGCCCGAAGCGGCCGCCCATCTGAAGCCGGCCCGGCTGGAGACCGTGCTCCTTCCCTCGAAGGCCCTGAGCGCGGCCCAGAGGGTCGCGATCTATCAGGAGATGTACCCGCTCCGGATGCGCGATGCCCTCGCCTCCGACTACCCGGGCCTCGAGCACTTTCTCGGGGATTCGTTCTGGGACTTCGTGACCGCGTACACGAGCGCCCACCCCTCCAGGGGCTACACCCTGAACCGGCTGGGTGACCAGGTGCCGGCGTTTCTGGGAAGACAGAAGACCCTCAAGCCCCGCGGCTTCCTCAAGGACCTGGCGCGGCTCGAACTTGCGATCACCGAATCCTTCGACTCGCCGGAGTCGGGCCTCCTGCGCGCGGAAGACCTCGAGGCGATCCCCCCCGGCCGGCTCGGACAGATCCGGCTCGTGACCGCGCCGTCCCTGCGCGTCGTCGACCTCGAGTGGAACGCCGCCGACTATCTCGACACGATCCGCGACGAGAGCCACGAGCATCCGAAACCTCGACGGTCCCGGTCCTTCGTGGCGGTGGTCAGGCGCAACTACTCTGTCTATCGGTTCCCCGTGTCCGAGGCGGCCTTCCTGATCCTGTCTGATCTCGAGGAAGGCCGGGCGATCTCCAGCGTGGTCAAGCGCGCCATGGGCAGGCGCGGACGGCGCCGAGCGGCGGCCGGGGATTTCACCGGCTGGTTTCGCCAGTGGACGGCGGAGGGGGTCTTCTCCGGGATCCGAAAGGCCAAAAAAGCTCCGACGCGACGCTTGACAGGCTAGATTTCATATGGATAGCATAGTGATATCACATTGGAGATCACTATGACCCCGACCATCCGAACCGAGAAACTGGCGTCCACCCTCCCCGGGCTGCTTATGCTGCCCGTTCTGCTCATCGCTGGCGCGGCGTTCATCCGCTTCGGCATCGCGGCCTTCCAGGGAGGCACCCCGGTGGGAGGAGTGCTGTTCTTCCTGGCGGGCTTCATCTCTCTTTTCTGCCTTGGCGGCCTTTTCGTGGTGAACCCGAATGAAGCGAGAGTGCTCCAGCTCTTCGGCGACTATGTGGGAACCGTGAAGGCGGACGGGCTTCGCTGGGCGAACCCCTTCTACACCAAGCGCTCCATCATGCTGCGCGTCCGGAATTTCGAAAGCGCCAAGCTCAAGGTCAACGACCGCGACGGGAACCCGATCGAGATCGGCGCGGTGGTGGTCTGGAAGGTGGTGGACACCGCGGAGGCGTGCTTCGAAGTCGACAACTACGAGCACTACATGAACGTCCAGACCGAGGCGGCGATCCGCAATCTGGCGAGCCACTACCCTTACGACGCCCACATCGAGGGCGATTTCTCCCTGCGCGGCAGCACGGACGAAGTGGCGGCCCGGATGAAGACGGAGATCCAGGCGCGCCTGGAGAAGGCCGGCGTTCGCGTGATCGAAGCGCGCCTGTCCCACCTCGCCTACGCCCCGGAGATCGCCTCGGCCATGCTGCGGCGGCAGCAGGCGGGCGCCATCATCGCCGCGCGCCAGCAGATCGTCGAGGGTGCGGTCGGCATGGTCGAGCACGCCCTCGACCTGCTGCAGCAATCCGGCAAGGTGAACCTCGACGACGAGCGCAAGGCGGCCATGGTGAGCAATCTCCTGGTAGTCCTCTGCGCGGACCGCGAGGCCCAGCCCGTGGTCAACGCCGGATCGATCTACTGAGACATCGGACCTGAATGGCCGAGCGAAAACCCTTTCTCCTGCGACTCGACGAGCGGACGTTTCTCGCTCTCAAGCGGTGGGCCGACGACGATCTCCGGTCCATCAACGGCCAGGTCGAGTTCCTCCTGCGGCGCGCGCTCGAACAGGCGGGCCGTCTGAATCGGGAGAGCGGCGAGCCGGCCGCTCCGAGTGCCAGGAAAGTGGAGCGCGGCGATATTTGACCTGACGCGCTCCGGCCCGTTAAATTGCGGGCAACTGTGAAGTTCAACGACCTCGCGATCGAGTCGATCGCCTACGAGCTTCCGCCCGTGGCGGTGTCCACCGAGCAATTGGTGCGCCGCCTCGACCCCGTCCTCCGCAGGTTCAAGATTCCCGTGGATGCGATGCTGCAGCTCACCGGCATCATCGAGCGCCGGTTCTGGAATCGCGGCCATCCGATGCACCAGGCCGCGACCGATGTGGCGCGGCGCGCCATTCAACGCGCCGGGATCACTCCCGGCCAGGTCGGGATCCTCATCAGCACCTCGGTCTCGAAGGACTACCTCGAGCCCTCGATGGCGAGCCTCGTGCACGGCGACCTCGGACTCACGCAGGAATGCCGGAACTTCGATCTGGCCAACGCCTGCCTCGGTTTCCTCAACGGGATCGAGGTCGCGGGCCGGATGATCGAGTCGGGAGTGGCGGACTACGCGCTCCTCGTCGACGGCGAAAGCGCCGGCGACGTGGTCGAAGCGACCATCACCCGCCTTCAGGATCCAGACACCACCCTGCGGGATTTCTGGGAAGCCTTCGCCACCCTGACCCTCGGCTCGGCCGCGGTGGCCATGGTCCTCACCAAGGGTTCGCTCTCCCAGACCACTCACCGCGTGAACGGCTGCGTCTCCCTCGCCGACACCGCGAACTCCCGGCTCTGCATGGGCACGGCCGAGCGCATGGTCACCGACTCCACCCGTCTCCTCAAGGCCGGCGTGGTTCTCGCCCAGAAGACCTGGGGCGTCGCCTCCCACCAGTTGAACCGGTGGTCGGAGCAGGGCATCGGCCATTACATCTGCCACCAGG
>Ga0154020_10011185_pt1 | contig 10231 bp, 14 predicted proteins | sample Klosneuvirus_201_FD_109709 | JGI IMG/M metagenome (GOLD analysis project Ga0154020, IMG submission 109709) | Active sludge microbial communities from wastewater, Klosterneuburg, Austria - Klosneuvirus_20160825_MG | ecosystem: Engineered > WWTP > Aerobic digester > Activated sludge | place... | reverse complement strand
TGCGCGCCGCCATGCTCCTTCTCATATTGCGAGAAGACGTCAGCGTACTTGCTGGACTTGACCGCGTCGACCCCGGGACCAGGCAGCCTGTCCTCCTCCATCATCTTCATCACGCTCTCCATATCGCGATAGGCCTGCGCTTGCTGCTGCGTGCTAAGATTCTGAGGACCGCCCTGGCGATTGATCTTATTCATCTATAACATAATAGAATACATCATTAGAATGTCTCGTGAAGTCGAAGGAAAGGTAAAAATGTCACCGTATTGAAGAGCTGCAACATATTGTCGACGCGGTCAGTAGAGAGTCCTGACAAGCGCTCAAAGTGTTTGCGGAAATTGGTGTCGCCGAGCGCACCAATCACATCATTTGGTGTCAGATCGTTGTCCGCTGGATCGAGGACATCGTCCTGTTTGCTCTACTCGCACATAATCAAAATAGAATTTTTTGACTATGTGTCGATCAAAACAGAAGAAAAAATAGGAGAAGAAACCTTGGTCTCTTTGACAAACTCTTCAAAGGTGGCGATCGGGCGAGCACCGTGCACGTCAGGGGGGTTGTTGTTGGGGTCAAAGGTTTTGGCAAATTGCTGAACATATTCGAGTTTCTTCTTGGCCGACATGCTCTGGAAGTCACGCATCTTCTCGCGCGCCTCCTGAACAATGACTTTCAATCAGAACTGAAGGGCTCAGGCGTCATCTTAAATCGATGCAATGTCCATTGAATGCGAGGGTACCTTGGGATCGAGGTTGCCGACGAAGCGCTTCAGCGAGTCGACGACTTGCTCCTTAGTGGGAACGCGACTGGGGTCGATGCCTCGACGCTTCGCCTCCTCGAGCGCCTCGCGATGCTTCGACGGCGGGAAAGGCATCTCACTCGTCGAGAAAGCTCGCCTACCAACACAAAACGTGAAATAATGAGGAAATAATTTTTTGATGGTATTTACGAAAAAAGCGCAATAACAATTGGATGGAGGATTGAAGATGGGTGCAGAGAGTGAGGGAATTCAGCGCTTTCAATGAGCTCACCGCTAAAATCGCTTTGCAATCAATAAAAATATTTGTTATTATTTAGAGTTGAGGAGGATCGTGGAAATGGCCGCACGATGAGCACGACGCTCGCGAGCTCGACGTCAAGACGGGAGCGCGCCTCGCTCGGAGTGCCGCCACAAGCCGTGACTTCATGCCAACTCCTGATCAAAACAATGAGTAGCTTAAGATGCTGATTATTCAAATATTGTCGAGCGTGGAATCGACCTTATCTCTGAAAAACTCGGCGCGTAATTCAAAGGAACCGCTGCGGCAGCGCGGAGGCTGGCGGTCAGGCCTCAGGATGCTCCCTTCCTTTATTCCCTCCCGCTCGTGAGGAAATCCCACCTAATGGAAGTTCAGCTTACCCCTACGCAAGCGGCGGCAGTGGCCGGTGTGATTGCCTTTGGCGTGGGGTATTTCACTGCCAAGTGGGTGTCGCCTTCGTCCGCTCAACCCTCGGCCAAGCCTGCCGAGGAGAAGAAAGATGAGAAGAAGGACGACAAGAAGGACCAAAAGAAAGCCGATGAGAAGAAGTCAGACGATCAAAAGAAGGCCGAGGAGAAGAAGAAGAAGGCTGATGAGTCGGAGGACGACGAGGACGGCTCTGACGAGAGCTCGAGCGGCGACCTCGTGGAGGACGAGGAGCGCGACGACGTCAACAGCGAGCCCTGCAAGCTCGTACTCCTTCCTGGTTCTCCATTTTATTGAGGAATCTGGAATAGCGATTGTCTCTTGATATCAGCGTCGGGCAATGGCCCGCCTTTACTCTACTCACGCGAAGTCGAGCCGGCGATCTGTCTCCTCTTCGCGCGCCGCCACCGCGAATCTCTGTTCAACTGACTCGAATTTATCTTTAGGTGTTGGCTGTCCGTATGGATTTGAAGATGGAGAAGGGCAAGGTCGCCGCTCAGTGCAGCCACGCCACCTTAGGCGCCTACAAGCGTATGCTCCTCCAGCCACCGCTATTGAGCAAAGTCTATGATATTTGTGGTAATTGTTGGTCGTTGTAGAGGCGATTAAGAATCATCCCGAGCACGTCAAGGCGTGGTCGAGGAATGGTCAGGCCAAGATCACCGTCAAGGTCAACGACGAGAAGGAGATGTGCTCTCCCTTGACCACTAGCGACTCTTCTGCTAGCCTTTGCTGATATTACCACATGACAGGATGAAGCTGTACGAGAAGGCCAAGGCCGCCGGTCTCACCGCGCACATTGTCGTCGATGCTGGTCGCACACAGATCGCTGCGGGCTCCAAGACCATCCTCGCCATTGGCCCCGGTATTCTCTACCTTCTCATCCCTCTTTTATCCTACTTTTTCACCTCCCTTTTCGATAGCCCCGAATAGATTGATCGACACCGTCACCGGCAACCTCAAGCTCTATTGAGTGACCTTGACTTCGTGTAAATGAGTTACCAAACAAACTTCTCGAGCAGATTTGTCACAACCAAACTTGCATACATTTTTCAACAATCCATAATGGAGATATATTAAAACGTCGTCCACTTGTCGACGAGATCGGCGGACATGGAGTTGTCGAGGTCAAGCAGATCGTCCAAGTTCACGTCGGCCAAGTTGAGGGCAGAGACGTCGATGTCTGATTCGACTCCAACATTGGCATCTACATGAAGGTCAGACGAGGCGACTCGTAAGCACCCAATGGGGAAATGAACGCTACCTGGCACCAGGGAAGGCTCCTCGGCGACTTGTGGCGTCTCCTCAAGGCCGCTGTAATCGACATCAGGACCAGATCCATACTCTACAGAGAGCAACATATCATACTTGAGCAATCAGAAGCATCGGCTCGAAAACGCGAACCTCTCTTCGTGATGGGCGAGACGAGGGGCTTTGGCTTCGTGATTGCCATCGGAGGCGGCACCAAGGCGACTTCAACGGGAGAGATTGGCGCAGGCTTTGTGATTGGCTTTGGAGGCGGCACCAAGGCCACCTGAATCGGAGCGATGGGCGCTGGCATCATGATTGGGGGCGGTGGGGGCGGCGCCATGACCGCTTGAATTGGAACGATTGGCTCTGGAGGCGACTCCAAGACCACCCGAAGAAGAAGAGCGGCATCATCAGGTACCTCAAAAGCGTCGTCGTCTTGCGAGATACCATCGATCGCGTCGTTATCGAAAGCGGGCTCCACAGGTGGAGGTGCTTCGTTGTCTAGACGTGAAATACATTATACATTCGAGCTTCATACAAGGAATAAAAATAACTCGGTACCTCCACGCGCCCGGTCATTGAATAGCATCAAACTGGGATCATCTTCGGCGACAAATTTGGCTGATTCGACATCCCTCTTATCCGCATCTTTAGCGAGTATGTCGGATGGTCGTGACACGGCCATCTGCATTCGCATCGAAGCACCAGCAGAGTTACCAGACGGCATCGCGGCAGGCGGAGCAGGGGCAGAGGACTGAAAGGAGAAAATGTCGCGAAAACGGAACGACTCGAGAGCACCTCTAATGGTGTCGAACAACCCAGGGACTTGCTCGCCCGAAGAAGGGCCAAGGGAGGAAGAGGACGAAGAGAACTGCTTCGGAGCGACCGTCTCCTCCTCTTCCAGAACAATCGATTGATATTGCACCTCCATCTTCCGCATATCTACGTCTTTATCGGCACCAACACTCTTGGGTTTCTTTTTCTCGTCGGCTTCAGTGATCGGTCCTGTTTCACCCCCCTCAGGTAAGACGTCGCCAAAGCCCTTGCCATGGAATTGCTGTTGCTGTTGTTGCTGTTGTTGCTGCTGTTGCTGCTGTTGCTGCTGTTGCTGCTGCTGTTGCGGTTTCATTTGTGGAGCTGGTTGTGCCTTTTCTTTCGATTGAAGCTTACGCTGGACTGTCAGTGCCTTGGTGGGGCGAATTGCTCCCTTACGACCAGAGTCGACATGGGAGGACGAACCAGTCGGAACTTGTTCCTCCTTTTCGCTAGAAAGAAGCAGAGGAGGCGGAAGATCTTCCGCACCCCCAGGTACCGATGGGGGCGGACCGCCGGGCGCGGGAGCGGCTGCGGTAAAGAGAAGGCTCCCTGTCGTTGGGGTAGCGAGTGCAAGGGAAGCCGGAGTCATCTCGCTCCTCCGTCTCGATGCCGAGACGGAGAGAATTGCACCATTCGCCGCTTCGGGAGCGACAAAGTTACCAGAGTATCCAAAAGGCTGAGATTCAGCTGTATCGTAAGAGTTGCCAGAAAAAGCACCTCTCCCTCCGCCGCCAGTAGAGTACCCACTCGAATAAGAGCTCGACGAGTATGTTCGAGATGCGTTCGTGGGACCAATTCCAGGCCGAGGGGCAGCGCCAGGGCCACTTCGCCCACCAATCGGTGACATTCCACCGCGACCTGAGGAGGTGATCAGACGAGGAGGTGGGCGAACCCGGACCGGTTTGTCCGATCGCTCATTGGAATCGGAATCGATACTGTAAGAGGCAGTCGATGCGGTCGGGGCCGCGGAAGCGAGCATCTCGTAGACGACGGCTTGGGAAGCAACAACGGGAGGGGGCGAACGAACTGGGGTGACTGGGACATGTGCTTCGATCGGAACGCGAACGGGAGGGGCCACCCAGGGCGTTGTGGAAACGTTTGCAGATGTTGCGGCACGCTGCTCCTCTCCCGAGGAGGACGACGGGCCGGCCTGTTGTTTCTTCTGTTGCAGCTGCTGCTTGATCTTGTCGAGAATTATGCGAGCCTCGTCACGGCTCTTAATCTTGCTCTGATCGACGCCCACCTTCTTGAAGAGCTCTTGCCACTGCGGAGGGATGTCACGGTCCTAGAGGGCATTCAATGATGACGACGCCACTAGAAAGGCACATATCCTTGACAAATTGGTCGAACCTTGCTCACCTCGGCAGCTTTGGCGTATTGTTGCACGTGAAAAATAGGAGAGAACCCGTCTGGCTTGGTAGCTAGGGGAAAATCAAACCGAACGGAGACATCGAGAAGACTTCATTATACCAGGGTCCGCGGCAAACTTGCGCAAAAGAGCGCGATTCTTCATCACAGCTTGACGAACGGGATTCGATTCCGCAAACGTCCCCGCAACAATCGCATGAGCAGATTCCAAGAGCTCCTGCGCCTTGGTCGTCTACAAAAATACCATTGAGCAAGTCATCGAATACGACCACCATTAACAGGCTTGAAGAAGAGCCGCACAGCAGGAGAAGGAGCTTGCAAGAGGAGGAGAGCATAATTGTTCATGGCGATGGCGCGAGCCGAGTGAGCCTTGCCAAGCGATGTCTCGAAGATAGAAATTGCGCTTTCATATCTTTGCGACGCCTTAGTGATCGCCGCATCTTTGTCGCTATAAAAGAACAATGAAGAAAATGGAACTCCAACGGCGCGATGAAAGCGTACGCGCCGCTCGAGGTGGCAATGGACTGCAACAAATTAGATGCAGAGTGATCGAGGGACACAGCGACGAGGCTGTGCTGCATGCCGAGCGACGCCTGCTTCGCCTTGAGCGCTCGGTCAAAGAGTTCGTCCGCCCCGGCATAGTTCTTCAGAGCGGAGGTCACTCGAGCAAGATTGTCCAAGGCGATACCAACCTTTCGATGCCACTGATTAGGGGGATGAGGAGACCGAAAGGATGTTGGGAGCGTACTTCTGAGTGGTGCTTTCCACGACCGTCCTCGAGAATCTCAACGACTTGGTGGCAAAGTGCATCCGCCTCAGCAAGTTTGCCCTGGGCGGACAAGAGCTGAGCCTTGGCGTTCATCGACTTGGCCACTTGGCTTCAGGAATATAAATATCACGAGCAAAACAAGATCAAAACCAAGAAGAAGACAAGTACAGATCCGCTGTGCCAAGGTACTTGATCTTGATCGCAATGGAGCGGTCCAAGTGCTCCTCCGCCGCCACAAAGTTCTCCTGCTTGGCATAGACACGACCCAACTTGTCGAACAAGTTGGCCAGCTAAAACAAGGATCATAAATCGTGCTTAATCTCAACTACTCTTCGATGTGACTTTGGTGAACCTCAAGTTCATCTGAAGGGTCCGCCTGGGACTTGGCCTTCTTCACGGCGATGAGCTGCTCGAGCAGGCGCTGTGCCTCGGCGGATTGATCGTACTTGGCCAAGAGATCGGCGCGCTGTTCCTTCAGAGCAAGGAAGCGCTCATCAGAGCCACCGTAAACCTTTTCGGCGATGGAGATTGCGCGCTGGAGATATTCCTCTGCCAACTTGAACCGCCCAGTATGGTCTCTGCAAAAGGAATCACGATAACGATTGACCATGCCTCGGTCATGAGTGTACCCATAAAGCTCTGCCAAGTTTCGACACGACAAGGCAACTTGTTCGCTGTCCGGTCCCAGCGCGGCTTCGCGATCCTGTACAGACTCGAGTGAAAACCGATTCGAGATCAACGAGACAACTGGTCCATGACACCTTGAGTTCCTGGAGGTAGTTGGCTTCGGCGTCCTGGAAGCGACCTTCCAACTTGAGCTGATCGAGGATGGGCTGGAGGTTGATGTGCTTGGCCATCACCACAATCTAATATGCAATTATGCAGGGGAAATCTCAGCGCCGTCAAACGGTGGAAAGTACCTCTTCAACGTCGGCGCTCGTGAATCCTCTCATCTTGGAAAACGCAGTTTCATCTTGAAGCAGGCCCTAACAATAGCCAATGTTACCGAAGAAAACGTCGCTGAGCATTCGACAGAAAGAGCGTCGGACATGAAGAAGATCTTCTCGAATCTTGACGCCAGCTTTCTCGATCGCACGTGCAAAGAGAGCAGCGCGATGGTTCAAGGCAAGCGTCCGCCAGTGCCAATGGGAGCTCGGCATGTCGACCTGCAGATGTCAGACCAGTACTTTATCGATGTCTCTTCAAAAAAGCTTTTTAGGTTCTCAGATGACTCTGTACCTGCAGAACAAAGTCCGCATCGGGAAGGAGCTCATCGCGCTGAAGGGCGACAGCCTCCGAGAACAAGAAGTGTTCGACAAGCGTGTCATGTAGCGGTCCCCTCCAGAAGCTCTCCGAGTCAGCACTAGATGACAATCCGAGTCAGACACACGACGAATGCTGTCAATCATGTTTATAGATCAAGGGAAGACGATAGAAGATCACACCTCAAGCCGAGAAGGAGGTTATAATGCGAAGCAGCCGCCTCCTTGGACTTGGCATCGATGTCAGAGCGGAACGAGCGCATCTGATTGTACAGGACCCACTTGGACGATCGGGCGACCGCCTAGACAAATAAGAAATATCACCAACGAAAGAAAAAGGGTGAAAAGAAAGAGAAAAACCTCGATCAAGAGTCGAGAGTAAACGTCGATGCGGCCCAGTTTTTGGAAGTGGGCCATCGCAGATCCGATGAAGCGCAAATTGATACCATTTCGATGAAGGACGGTCTGTAAAGAAAGAAAACCGTTAACCATGAAATTTCACATCATTCAAAACGTTTCGTACACTAATATCTTCACTCAACAGCTCCTCTGGCTTCAGAGCGGGGATCAACTGATTGAAGATCCTCCCGTGGGCCTCACGAACCTCCTTGTTGTTCACGGGGCCTTCTGGGCGACCAAACAGAGAGAAGGCATCGCTGCTCAGGGCACGCGGATTCGATCGAACCTGGACAATCAAATGACATGGAGGAGGAAAGCGCCGCGACTGCAGAGGGAAGCGAACCAGCTCCGGGCGCAGCATCTTGTAGAGATGGCAGCCACGAATTTCTTTAATGGGCGTCGCTGGAGGATACACTCGAGCTGCATAAGACAATGATCACGGAAACTGGGAATGAATTCTGCAAGAAGACGATAAAGAATGACCAGTGTCGAGAATGTAGTAGCGACCATCCAAGCCCAGATGACCCTCAATGTCGACAGGGCCAGCGATCGACTTTTCCGTCTTGGTCGACATCTCTAGAACCTTATGTTCCTTAAGATTCAGCTTCTGAGAGACCACTCGCATGATGCCGTGGAATCTCTGCGCATAAAACATAAGCGATCTCAATGACGAACATCGAGAAGAAAGGGAACCTTATCAGTGTGGATCGTGGCGCCAGCATCACCCGAGCCATAAATGAGCGTGTTCTTCCCCAACGGCAGCTTCGAGACGACCAGGAGCGTATGACCATACACTCGAATCAGACACATCAACGCAAAGTGCAAGTGAGGGACACTCGTGCTGATGAGCTGGTTCAGCGATTTAAGCTGCAAGATTCGGTGAGCGAATGAATGTGGAGAAACAGAAAAGAGGACGCACCTCGTGCTCAGCGGCCTTCTGTGCCCATTCATCGCCACCATCTACAATCAGAAGTTAAATTATGGAAAGTAAGCCAACTTCCTATCCAAGAGAAGAAGTTACAGAGATTGAGCTCGACTGAATCCTTGGCGAACTTGAGGAAGAGCTGCTGCGTGATGAATTTCTCGCCGCCTGCGATGCCGCCCACGCCCACCGGCTTAATGACCTTATCATTATCCGGTTTATCCAATTCGCCGATAATTTGTTTCACGATCGGCTTGGCGGCCTAAGGTCGCAAAGGGCGAGGAAGATCAACCATTAAACACAAATTGGGAGGGGGGACAGCGCGCGTACATTGAAGAGGCTCTCACTCAAGCGATTGATTTCTTGGCGTCTCGTCTTGGCTTCCTCAGGCGTAAGCGAAGGCCTTTCGAGGAGCAGCTGGAACGCTGGAGGGAGGAATCAGCGGCCGAGAAAAAAAGACTACGCAGATCGAACGTAGCGCCAAAGTGGTACATTCGTTCCAGAAAAAATCATTCCTGAAGTCGACATTCTTCTCAGATTTCCCTTCCACTTTCTCTTTTCCAATTTTGATGTCCCCACCAATCTTGGCCGCAGTGGGCTTTGGCGCGTCGGCGAGGAGCTGATAGGCTGCCGCCGAGCTCGACGCAGCGTTCATTTCGTCGAGGGTGACATAGACGCCGCCGGCATTCTCTTCAGCATTCGTCACGCCGTATTGATAACCATAATCCGCCTAAAATATAGTAACTTAAAACTTCAAGGTGGGATATGACTAAAAGAGCAAGAAGGCGAGATCGAGGGGCAAGTGGAATAGTCCAACTGAAGTTGAAACAGACGATTATGGGACCTTGAAGTAATCGCTCGCCACAGCCGCTTCCGTTTCGGACGCGCGAGCATAGGCATCGTAAGCGCCATCAAGGGAAGTAGTGTCGCCCTCGTCGTCGTCTCCTGGGGTCGAGTAGGCATAGATTTTTACGCGGCTTTCCGACGTGAGTATGTACGTCTGCCCGAGCAAACTGGAAGCCATATTATGATGAATTTCACGTGCGAGTTAATTCATATAACTGTTCTAAATAGTAATGACAGAAAAGCTCCTTCAGTCCTTTTCGTGGGGTCGAACGCAGTTTTTCGGTTACGTTGACGATTCAAGGTTGGCCAGCTTACCAGCCGCTTGCATCATTCTTTGATTTCCTTCTTTTCCTTAATTCCTCATTTCCCCTCTCCTTCACTCTCTTCAGACCATACAAAATGTCCAAGCAAGTTTGGGTTTGGCTTTCGCCGAGCGACGACGACGCGACTGGCAAGAAGCTCGCTAGCGTGATTGCCCACTCGGGTGGTCCCGTCTTCGCCCCGCACGTCACCGTGGCCACCTTCACCGTGCGGAATATTATACTAGTCTTTTTATTGGGACCTCGTCGGTGTGGAGGGCCGCTTGCTTTTTGTCCCTCGTCACGGATGAGGTCTCGACCTTTGGATTTGACGCTCTCCATTTCAAGTTTTAATCTCTCCTCCTCTTTGCCTTGCTCAATTCTTTCTCGTTAGTCGTCAGACAATATTGAGAGCATTGTCGTCAAGTTGCGCAAGCTCTCAGCCTCGCTCGCTGCCGGTTCGCCTTTCATGAGTGGTCGTGACCTAAGCCTCGCGTTGAGACATTGCGCTCAGCTTTGTTTACTTCCTAGAGCCTGTCAAGGCCCACTTCTCTGGCGTCCAGACCGGCACTACCTATTACCAGAGCGTGTTCCTTGCTGTTGACGACAAGAACAAGGCCCTCGCCAACCTCCACTCACAGACACTCGCCGCCTTCGGTGCCACGTCCTCGGGCGTGCGTTCATTCGTGTTCTTGACATTACCTGCTCTGACGGATGTCTCCTTCCTCAATAGACGTACACCCCTCACCTGAGCCTCTTCTATGGCGAGGGTGCTGCTCGTGACAAGGCGAAGGAGTCCATCTCCCACAACGCGGACGTCAAGGCCACTCACGACATCTCCCTCTCGACCCTCCAACGTC
>Ga0154020_10011184_pt1 | contig 10232 bp, 3 predicted proteins | sample Klosneuvirus_201_FD_109709 | JGI IMG/M metagenome (GOLD analysis project Ga0154020, IMG submission 109709) | Active sludge microbial communities from wastewater, Klosterneuburg, Austria - Klosneuvirus_20160825_MG | ecosystem: Engineered > WWTP > Aerobic digester > Activated sludge | place... | reverse complement strand
GGCGGAGAAGGTATTTATTGGCAAGTTCTATGGCGATTTCTTCTTTTATGTCAACCTCCTCGGTTTCTTACTTCAGCTGTTCGTCGTGTCGCGAATTGTCAAGTACCTTGGCATGAGAGTGGCAATCATGGCGTTGCCGGTTATTGCTTTCGGAGGGTATGCATTGATTGCGTTCACTCCCCTGCTGTCGTTGATTCGCATTGCTAAAACCGCAGAAAACGCCACCGACTATTCCATCAATAATACAGCACGCCAAATGCTATTCTTGCCGACTACACGCGAGCAGAAGTATAAGGCGAAAGTCGCAATCGACTCTTTTTTTGTGCGAGCAGGTGATGTACTTTCGGCGATACTCATCTATGCGGGCATTCATTGGTTGGCATTCAGCGTGACTCAGTTTGCGCTGGTGAATCTCGTTTTGGTTGCGGCGTGGCTGGTTACGGCATTCTTGGTTGCGCGCGAGAACAAGCAAATGGCGCAGGCGTAACACGCCCATTGTCTGCAAAATCTCACCTAAATTTGTAACAAGACTGAATTGTTAGCCGAGGCGTTTGATCGCTTCTTCGTAGGGAGTAAAACCGCGAGGATGGCCATTGCTCGATGACTCGGGCTTATGAAAAGCAGGGCTGTCGCTGATGATCTTGAGCAACTTTTCTCGCTCGCTCGGTTTTGCGAGATGAGCAATTCCAACGGCGCGTTCACCAAGGCTAAGCGTACGCGGGTCAAGCGAGCCGTACTCGGTTACGAGGATGACTTTGTCGACAGGAGTTGCTGTGGTCGTGATTCCTGCGGGACAGCGATCGACGATTTTGGAGATGCCATCTGAAGTCTGTGACTTAAGGGCGATGATTGCGACGCCACCCTCGGAATACTGGGCGCCGCGAATGAAGTCGCTTTGTCCACCGACACCGGAGTAGATTTTGCGCGCTTCGAGCGAGTCAGCCCAGACATTTCCGTGCAGATCGACGCCGATGGCGCTGTTGATGGAGACCATCTTTGGCTGTTCGGCGATTTTGAAGACACTGTTTGTGTAGTTGCTTGGGCGGCTCTGAACAGCACTGTTAAAGCTGAGCCAATCGTAACCTTCCTGATTCTCGGAAAGGAAAATCGACGCCACCGAGAAATTGAGATTTTGTTTCCAGCGATTGGTAGCGATTCCCTTCTTAACGAGTTTGGCCATCGCATCTGCAAACAGTTCGGTGTGGATTGCGAGATCTTTCACGCCCTTCTTGAGAATAGCTTCAGTGACTGCTTCCGGGACCTCGCCAATCCCATATTGGAGTGTGGATCCGGGTTCAGATCCAGAGCCATCGCAGATATAGAGCGCGGCTATGATCTCGCCAATTCGCGTAGCGACGCTGTCTGGTTCAGGAATCGGACTTGATGGCAACGGATAGTCGACATCAAGGACGTAGTCAATCATGGTTTCAGGAACGGTTGTGCCAAGGACAAAGGGCATCTTGGCGTTGCGTTCCGCGATGACAATTCCGCCGTTTTTGTGGCAAGTGTAGATAGCTTCGAGAACACCTTCGACAGTCGTACCAATGCTGTAATTGCCGCCACGGTCAGGACCGTTTACCTGCAACAGAACGACGTTTGGCTTAATCGCACTGCGAACATAGCGTGGAATTTCGGAGAGATGAATCGGATGATAGTATGCCCAGCCCTTATTGACAGCTTCGCGAGTAATATAGCTATTGAAGATGATTCGATGAGTGAGTGTCTCGCACCGCTTCTCAGTGAAAAGCGGGCGAATTCTCTCGCCAAGCCAGAGCACGCCGTAAGTGTCGACGCCTTTGATGGAGAGGTCAAGTCCGAGTTGCTCCATCAGCACTTGGGGAGTTGCCGCGTTACCGGAAATATAGATCACACTGCCTGGTTGAATCAGGAGCGGATTGATGACTTCTTCTACTGAGTTAACCCTAATCATATAAACAAGATATCGAATTTCTGCCGCGATTCAAACGTTTATTGTTCTATCGACATTTGTTAATGAAACAACACACGCATGTGAGTACTTGACGAATGTCAATATCAGCAGTTGGTGTTACTTATTTAATAACAACGAGTTAAATGGGGGAATCAAGAAGCTAGACGGGATTAACTTCAATCGGTTCTTCTATTGATGCTGTCTCTGAGACTATCTTTCTGGTGGATAGATAAGTGTAGAGGGCCGGGATGACGTAAAGGGTCAGGACAAGAGAGAAAAGCAATCCACCGATGATGACAATACCCATTGAAACTCGGCTCTTGGCAGCGGCGCCAAGGGCGAGGGCGATCGGAAGAACACCAAAAACGGTTGCAAGACTGGTCATCAAAATCGGACGGAATCGCTGAGTCGCGGCATCGATAACGGCTTCGGGGATGGAGAGTCCTTGCAGTTGTCTTTGGTTGGCAAATTCGACAATCAAAATGCCGTTCTTGGTAACAATACCGACGAGGGCGATAATGCCGATTTGACTGAAGATGTTAAGAGTTTGCCCAAAGAGCCAAAGAGAGAGCACCGCACCTGCAAGGGCGAGTGGAACGGTGAACATAATGGTCAGCGGATCGCGGAAACTCTCAAACTGCGCTGAGAGAATCAGGTAGACCAAGACCAATGCCAGTATGAAAGCGAAGAGCAGGGTGTTAGAGCTTTCGGCAAAATCCTTCGCGGCACCGCCCAGACTCGTTGAGAATGATTCATCAAGAACTTCGGAAGCAATTTTGTCCATCTCCTCGATAGCGCTGCCGATAGTCTGGTCGGTCGCCGGTGATGCGCTGAAGGTAGCTGAGACATATCGATTGTAACGATACAATTGTGGCGGGCTGCTGCGATATGACATCTTGACCAAATTGTCGAGCTGGATCAACTCTTCGCGGTTGTTTCGAATGTAAATTGAGCTGAGATCGAGCGGCTCGTCGCGATTGTCGCGGTTTGCCTGGGCAATGACTGGATATTGCTTCCCATTGAGAATGAAGAAGCCGTAACGCTGGCCGCTAAAAAACAACTGCAGCGTTTCGGCAATATCACGAACTGTAATACCCAATGCCCTTGCGCGATCGCGGTCGATTTCTATGGTCAACTCAGGCTTGTTGAATTTCAGGTCAAGGTCCACTACTTGAAATGCCGGATTATTCTGCGCCTTGTCCATAAATGGCGGGATGACCTCGCGCAATCGATCAAAGTTTGGTGCCTGAATAATGTATTGCACGGGCAATCCTCGACCTCGAGTATTGCCGATAGTTTGCTCTTGTGTTACGAAGGCGCGTGCGAAAGTCTGATCACGGAGCTTTCGGCTGACCACGTCCGCAATCTGTTGCTGTGTCCTTTCGCGTTCGGTTGGCGGGACCATATTGATTCGGACGAAACCCGAATTGGCGGACGAATTTCCTCCGCCACCGGCAGTAACTGACAGGATGACGTCTCGTTCGGGTAATGTATCGACAATCTGAATCAGGCTGCCAATGTAGTCGTACATCGCCTCGTAGGAGGTTCCCTCTGGAGCAGTGGCGTTGATGACCAGGCGGCTCTTGTCTTCCATGGGCGCCAGCTCAGACGGCAGAATTGAACCTAAGCCAAGGATGATTGCAAGTGAAGCAACCATGATGATAGGCGCCAACCAGCGGCGGCTGACAAATGTGCGCAGTGATCGATTGTACCTTGTGCTGAGGCTGTTAAAAAGATTCTCACTCCAGGTAAAGAATTTGTTTTCGTGAGTCGTTTTGTGGAGAGTGCGGGCGCTCAACATTGGCGTCAATGTGAGTGAGACAAAGGCCGAGATCAAGACTGAACCGGCAACGACAATTCCAAATTCGCGGAAGAGCCTTCCCGTCAATCCTTGCAAGAAGATGATCGGCAAAAACACTGCAGCGAGCGTGATTGTAGTTGATACGATTGCGAAAAAGATCTCCCGTGACCCAGCGTGGCCGGCTTCGATCGGCTTGACTCCGCGTTCGATCTTGCTGTAGATATTCTCGAGGACAACGATTGCGTCATCTACGACAATTCCTGTCGAAAGTACAATCCCCAACAAGGTGAGCAGATTTATTGAGAAATCGGCGATGTACATGATGAAAAACGCTCCGACCAATGAAATCGGAATGGCAAGCATCGGAATAATTGTCGTGCGCCAATGTCGCAAGAAGGCGAATATGACCAGCAAGACGAGCAGAAACGCAATGAGAATTGTCTCGACAACCTCAACGACCGCTTTGCGAATGTTGGCAGTGGTATCGAGCGCTACGGCAAACTGGAGGTCTTCCGGCACGTCGCGGCGAACTTGCTCGACTCGCTTGTAAAACTCGTCGGCAATGGCAATATGATTGGAACCCGGCTGAGGAATGATAACCACCGAGACCATTGGTACGCCGCCGTTGCCGCGCAAGCTCGTTCGTTCGTTTTCAGGCGCAAGCATTGCTTCGCCGACGTCTTTGAACTTGACGACGGAACCTTCGGTTTCTTTGACGATCAGTTCATTGAAGTCCTCGACACCGGAGAGTCTCCCGAAAGTACGAATGGACAATTCGGTAGCGTAGCCTTCAATTCGCCCAGAAGGAAGTTCGACATTCTCGCGATTGAGTGCATTGCGGACATCGAGCGGTGTCAGCCCGTAAGCGGCGAGCCGAGCCGGATCAATCTGCAATTTCATTGAGTATTTCTTTTCGCCCCAGATACGGATTTCGCTGACGCCCGGAATTGTCTGTAGTCGTTCTTTAATGACGTCATTGGCATAAGCCGACAGTTCGAGAAGCGATCGTTTGTCGGTGCGAACCGCGAGAGCCAGGATCGGATTAGAATCGGCATCGGACTTTGAGACTACGGGCGGATCGACATCGGGAGGAAGGCTGCGGATGGATCGCGAGACACGATCGCGAACATCATTGGCGGCGTCTTCCATGTCGACACCCAACTCGAACTCGACAGTGATAGAACTTCTGCCATCACTACTCGACGAAGTCAGCGAGCGAATTCCAGCGATACCGTTGATTGATTCTTCAAGTGGCTCGGTTATCTGCGATTCGACGACGTCTGCGTTGGCGCCGGTATAGTTGGTTTGGACCGTGATAACAGGCGGATCGACGGAAGGATACTCACGGACACCGAGGAAAAGGAATCCAATAGCTCCGAAGAGAACGATAAGAATTGAAAGTACTATTGAAAGGACGGGGCGTTCGATGCAGATCGAGGAGATATTCATCAATTCACCGGCCTAGTCAGACTTTAGTGACTGGATCTTGACGCCCTTGCCATCAGCCATTTGGAGAAGGCCGGTTACGATTAGAGTATCAGCTGCCGAGAGTCCGCTGGTAATCTGTATGCTCTTTTCGGTGCGGATACCAGTCTTGACCGGGATAGCACGAGCCGTACCGTTCTCGCAGACAAAGACCTTTTCGCCATTGATTTCGGGAACAACTGCACTCGTCGGAATGACTATGGCATCGGCGATTTCCTGTAGAGTGATTTCAACCTTCGCGAATGAACCCGGCATCAGCAACTCGGAGTTGTTGGGAATCGTTGCGCGCGCCTTGATGGTACGTGTACCCGGGTCGATCTTGGACTCGACTGCATAGACAATGCCCTTAGAAATGTCCTCTGACTCACCTACGCGCACCATAATCTCGGTGCCGTTTTTCATTTGTTGAGAATACTTCTCCGGTACTGAGAACTCGACTTTCATTGGATCGAGGTCTTGCATCGTAGCGGCAAGCATGTTGGGTGAAACATAGCCGCCCTCGCTGACATAGCGAAGACCAACCACGCCGTCAAAGGGAGCACGGATCTCCGTTTTCGCCAATTGCGATTCGATGACTTCCTTTTCAGCTTGGATGAACTTAAGTGCGTTGAGGAACTTATCGTATTCTTCCTGACTGATAACATTGATTTCGAAGAGTTGACGATTTCTGCGTTCCTGATCAGCGGCTTGTGTCTCTTCGAGCTCTTTTCGCTTGTGCTGTGCGAGCAGCTCCCGGTCATTGATCTTCAACATTAGCTCGCCTTTTTTGATGCGACGACCTTCATCGAAGTAGACGCCGGTAATCCGACCGGAAATCTCAGGGCGCAATTCAACCTCTTCGTTGGCGAGCAAGGTTCCAGTTGTAAATATCTGATTGCGAAGCAGTTGAGGCTTCACGAGGATGGCTTCGACAGCAAGAAGATTGGCGCCTGCGTCTCGATTCATTGGCTTGCTGCTACTTTGGCCACAACCGACTGCGAGCAGAAGACCGGTGGAAATCGCGAATAAGAGGGTGGTTTGGGTGCAAAATTTGGAGCTATGAATGTTCATCAACTATTTAACCTCATACATTTGAAATGGTTCCACCCTGTATGTAAGACAATGGGAGTCGTTTTGACCATGCGAAATTTCGATTTTTGAGGCTGGGTTGCTACATTATATATGCTGCGTATTGGCGATACGCAGTAACTACGCGATTTTATACCGAAGTTTGGTCTTGACGTATTGACATCAATCAACGATTTTATATCGAATTGGTCTACTATAGTATATCGGATTTGACTGATATACAAAGAAGTGAACTTTGGACCAGTTTCTACATCCTTAATCTTCGCACCAGACCTTACTCGCACGTCAGTGCGGGTCAAGCAGGTTCGGTTATCGAGGCCGGATGTAATCGTCGAACCTCTCCCGGCGATTCAATCCTACCGGCATGAGGTTCATCTACAGTCAGAATTTCTGGCGTATTTGCCAGATAGCAAGGCTTTGTTATTGATCGCATTTCTTGCGTGTCAATACGGGCCTTATTCCAGGGTTTGGGCATGGGTCGGATTTTTCATCTTGAAGCGCATCTTTGAAGTGTCTATGCTCGGATCTTGAGTAGCGTTTGAAATGAACGTATCAGTTACTTTTCGATAATTTAGTCCAACATTTGAATAAGTGTTCGAACCTTTTCTGCACTTTCGGGAGGGATATGAATCAAAGGCTATTGTTGGTATTAGCGTTGACGCTAATGCTGGTCTCTTCGGCTGCCGCTCAGTACATTGTCGTCGGACCGCCGGATGATCTAACCTATATTGATACGACGTATCAACCTGGGCCATCGATTAAGCCGTTGCCTCTGATGACGAGTCTTGGCGCGATGACTTCCCTTCCAGTTGACACAGTTAACATTACTCAGCTGGATTGCTCGTTATTCCCTCTTATTTGCACCTACGTTGAGGCGCTTGATTCGCTCGGAAATCCGATTGGTGGGTTGACCGCCGATAGTTTCTGTGTTTATCAAAACGGCGTTTTGATTATCCCCGGCAATTTTACGGTTCAGGAGTTGAGCGTAGATTCCTGTATCACTTCGATATGTTTGGTCGTTGACGTTTCCGGCAGTATGACGGAAAGCAATCGCCTGAACGACGCCAAGAGTGCGATGAGACGATTTGTTCGCAACATGGATTCTTACGATCGTGTGGCAATTGTCTCCTTTGCGAACTCGGTAACAACAGTGCAGACGTTCACGAGCGACACTACGCTGTTACTAACAAAGATCAATGGTTTGGTTGCATCGGGCAATACCGCGGCTTTTGACGGTGTGTGGCAGGGTGTCAATGTGACGGTCGCGGAATTGGGCAGCAAGGCAGTTATCGCATTCACTGATGGACTGGAAAACCGCAGTCATATTACACCACAGCCCCCCAACGGTGTCGGTAGTCCAGCGACACAGCCGTATACAGATGATTCAACGCTGATATGCAATTTTGCGAATGGCGCGAGTATACCGGTTTACACATTCAATCTTGGGCCAATCACGAACACTTATTACAACACGGAAGCAATGGAGGCTTTTGCAAACGGCACCGGTGGATTCTGGCGTCATGCACCGTCAGGCGCTTTGATTGATTCGGTATATGATGAAATCAAGATCAGAATTTGCAGTCGGTACAAAATCTGTTACACGAGCCTCGATACCATTCAGGATGGCACAATACACGTAACCAAGATATGCCACAAAGTAGGCGGCAATTGCGTAGGTTGCGATGAAGCTTCGTGTCAGGAGCAGGCACCTCCGGTCATCGTCCGCACCCCTCCGACGATTGATTTGAGCGATACCTGCCAAGTGCGGACAGATCCCCTGCAGATTTGCGTTAAAGTCACCGATGAGGATACTCCACCCGCTTCATTTACGGTCCGACTGTTCTATCGATTGGTAGGCAGTCCGGGTTATCCAACTTACACTGATGTTGGAATGACGCAGTTGGGAGGTCCAAATGACAGCATATTCTGTTACACTGTTCCAGCCAATCTGCTGAATTGTCGCTCGGCATTCGAATACTACATCACGGCCTCGGACGGTCAGTACACCTTGTCGAATCCGGCAGTAAATCCGCAGACCTCGCCATATTCGGTTGCGATTTGTCCGAATCTACCGCCGACGATCAGTTGTATCCCGGACACCACAATGTTCGTCTGCACATTGGCCCCGATCTGCTTGAACGGATTCAATGCCGATGATCCTGACGGCAACTTGGCGACAACGACAGTTTCGATCGGCTCGATTCTTGAAGACGAGGTTTGTTTCACTCCAGTTGCTGGTCCAAATGTGCTTCAAGTGATTACGACTGATTCCTGCGGTTTGGCAGACACTTGCGTGACGACTGTCAATATCATACTGAATTCTGCTCCGATCGTGCAGTGCCATGCGGACACAACAGTGGCATTTTGCTCGCCGGGACAGGTTTGCGTTGATGGTTTTGTTGCTACTGATGTTGATAATAACATATCGACCAAAACGGTTTCACTCGGCACCTTAACTGGAACAACGGTTTGCTTCAATGCTCCGACAGCTGGTGTCTATAGCATCACGTTTATTGCGACGGACGCTTGCGGCAAGGCAGACACTTGCGTAACAAATGTCACGGTTACACTCAATGACCCGCCAGTTGCGAACGCTGGAAGCGACTCGACTTTGTTCCAATGCACTGCCGCTCCGATTTGCGTGACTGCATCTTGCAGTGATCCGAATGGTAACTTGTCGACCTGCCAGTTGGTTTCCGGTCCGGGCACTTATAATGGCTCAGCGATTTGCTTCACACCGGCGGCGTCAGGTTCATACACCTTCGTGTTGAAGGCGACGGATGCTTGCGGATTGACAGACTTTGATACTTCCGTTGTCAATGTGACTTTGAATCAGGCGCCAATTGCAAATGCGGGTAATGACTCGACACTCGCGCAGTGTACTCCCGCACCGATTTGCGTGACTGCATCTTGCAGCGACCCGAGCGGTAACCTCTCGACCTGCCAGCTGGTTTCAGGTCCGGGCACGTACAACGGCTCAGCGATCTGTTTCACACCGGCGGCATCAGGAAGCTACACCTTCGTGTTGAAGGCGACTGATGCTTGCGGATTGACAGACTTCGATACTTCAGTAGTGAATGTCACACTCAATCAGGCGCCCGTTGCAAACGCTGGAAGTGATTCGACACTCTTCCAGTGTACACCGGCTCCGATTTGCGTGACTGCTTCCTGCAGTGATCCGAACGGTAACCTGTCGACTTGTCAGCTTGTCTCCGGTCCGGGTACTTATAATGGCTCAGCGATCTGTTTCACGCCTGCGGCATCAGGTTCATACACCTTCGTGTTGAAGGCGACGGATGCTTGCGGGTTGACGGACTTTGATACTTCAGTAGTCAACGTGACTCTCAACCAGGCACCGGTTGCCAATGCCGGCAACGATTCGACACTGTTCCAGTGTACACCCGCACCGATTTGCGTGACTGCATCCTGCAGTGATCCGAACGGTAATCTTTCGACCTGTCAGCTTGTCTCCGGTCCGGGCACCTACAACGGCTCAGCGATTTGCTTCACACCTGCGGCATCAGGAAGCTACACCTTCGTGTTGAAGGCGACGGATGCTTGTGGTCTTACAGACTTTGATACTTCAGTAGTCAATGTGACTCTCAACCAGGCACCGGTTGCAAATGCCGGCAACGATTCGACGTTGTTCCAGTGCACACCGGCTCCGATCTGTGTGACTGCATCGTGCAGTGATCCGAACGGCAACCTTTCGACCTGTCAGTTAGTCTCTGGTCCGGGTACCTACAACGGCTCAGCGATTTGCTTCACTCCGGCAGGTGCTGGTGTCTTCACCTTCGTTCTAAAAGCCACCGACGCTTGCGGAGCAACCGACTTTGATACTTCAGTAGTAACTGTAACACTCAACCAGCCGCCGGTAGCGAGCATGGGCAATGACTCAACGCTCTTCCAGTGCGGTGCAGCTCCGATTTGTATTCCGGCTTCGTGCTC